>Ga0182743_1000363_pt1 | contig 60567 bp, 48 predicted proteins | sample eDN3rd30CKraftOP_FD_128522 | JGI IMG/M metagenome (GOLD analysis project Ga0182743, IMG submission 128522) | Enriched Organic Plus compost microbial communities from Emeryville, California, USA - eDNA 3rd pass 30_C Kraft OP (version 2) (version 2) ... | reverse complement strand
GTTTCACGCGGAGGGCGCGGATTTCGCGGAGTCCACACGGCGTTTGTGTCCGCCTGAACGCATTCGCTTCTCCGGTAGCAGCAGCAGAATTGACGCCAATTCGAAGCCGATTCAAAGTGTGTCGCTGACGCCGATCAATTCGAGACCAGAATTGCTGCATGGAGAGTTGATGCAGCGGGGATCCTGCGTCTGTGTCTTGTGGGTAGTTCAGTCCAATGACCAATCACGTGAATCGTGAGAGCGCGGATGAGTCGGGAATTCGTTCTGACGTGTGACATTTCCTGGTCGACACGGAATGGGATACGGCGGCGCGATTGGATGACCATTACGTCACGCTATCGGCCATGGCTCCGCGATCTCGATTGGCAGGACAGTGTTGATCATACCGAAATCCCTACGGTTCTCCGTAATGATCACGCACCCGCTCTCGCGCGTGGAAGCGGCGATCACGCAATCATTGACCAACGACCTGGTGATGCCGTTCAGGCTCACACGCTTCTGTCCAACCAGCTGCGCCAGAACGTTCGCGGCTCTTTTCCAGGCTTCGTGGCTCGGTGTGATGATGCGGCTGCGACGTTCGAACGGCTCGATGAACGCTTCGTGGGTGCGCTTCTGTAACGCCGGGTTTGTGGCGCCGGCAAGAAGCTCGAACGCAACCACTGAGTGCAGGTAGATCTGTGGAGTGAACGCTAGCAGGAACGCGGCCAGTGCGCGGTTCTGCTCGTTGTCGCGTGTAGCGCGGATGTAGAGGTTCGTGTCCAGGATGTACCTGGACACCTTATTCCTCCCGGAAAAGATCAGCGAGCTGCGCGCCACGCATCGCGTGTACACCTTCCAGCAGCTCCTGCCGGAACACAACCAGGTCGAGCGCTGCCTCGATCGTTTCCGTCTCCGTCTTTGTCCCCAGAATCTTCATGGCCTTGTCGATCTTTGATTGGTGCAGGCGCAGATTCTTCTTCCGTGTCCCCTCGCTGCCATACGCGAGGGCAGCGGCTTCAGAGACCCGCCCCGTATCTCCCGGCTTCTTCCGGCTGGAACTGTGGCGACTGGCCATACGCCCTCCCGAGAACTGGTCTGCACAGCAAGATGGATATGTACAGACGCAAGTCAAGCGCTTCGGGCGGAGACGCAAACGCCAATTTTCGGTGGAGGCCGGATTGGCACCAGGCGCCACGCAGGTCCGCCAGCCGACGCGGTGCAGCGGCAGCTTTCGGCCATCCTCGATAGTTGATTTCACGCGGAGGGCGCAGTGTTCGCGGAGGTCAAACGGCCGCCCATCGCCCACGCACTGCTGACACCCCCGCCATCGGGCGGTTCACGGGCGTCAACTGCCCACGCTTCCCGGGCGGCAGCGCGATTGGGCGATTCGCCGCCATCCAATCGCCCAGCGGCCGCCGATTTTTTCGCGAGTGCGGAGTTGACCTGCCCGGGAGGGGTGAATCGCCCGCCCGTCGGGTGGAAACCTTTGCTCGGCGGACGATCCACCAGCCTCCAACGGATGAACCGCCCGCTCAACTCTCCACGGCCCCGCGGTTGGGCAGTTCGCCGCCGTGAATTGCCCATGCGCTGCCGACATCCCCGCGGTTGGGCAGTTCGCCGCCGTGAATTGCCCATGCGCTGCTGACATCCCCGCGGTTGGGCAGTTCGCGGGCGTCAACTGCCCGCGCGCCCCAGGCGGCCCCACGGTTGGGCGATCCACGGCACGTCAGTGGGCGCAAGCTCAGGCACCGCTTCCCGAAATCTGCGCGACGCCTTCACCGCCGCCTCGATGTCACGCCGAACGATGCGACCCGCGGCCAGACGTTCGTTGACTCCGCGGCCCCCGCGAACTCCGCGTGAAATTATTGCCCGCACCCGAATCCGGTGCTTCCCCCTGCCGTGGCACGCTCTCGCTCTCGCTTTCGCTTTCGCTTTCGAATCCGTTCCTGCCGTGGCACGCTCTCGCTCTCGCTTTCGCTTTCGCTTTCGAATCCGTTCCTGCCGTTGCACGCTCTCGCTTTGCTTTCGCTTTCGCGCCCTAATCCCCTCCCGCCGTTCGGCCTCTGCCGGGAGATGGTAGTCGCGCAGCCCATTGCGACGTAGTATTTTAGCCGTTCCCCGATGCAGAACCCCAATCCCCGGGATGCGCAACGAAACGATGGTGATGGAAACCACCCCCGTGGCCGAGGAGAGCCCGCCTCCTGTAATCTGGCCGGATCGGGTGATTTTCCTGTGCGCAGAGTACCTGTTCGCGGTGAAGCTGCTGGAGACGCGCGAGATTGTGCCGCCGATGCCGCTGACGCGCCTGCCGGGGTGCGGGCCGGAGGTGGCGGGGCTGATCGGGCTGCGCGGGCGGGTGATCACGGTTTTCGACTTCGGGGTGCTGTTGGGGCTGCCCAGCGCGCTGAAGGTGGCGGACCATCGGATCATCGTGCTGGACCTGGGGGAGCGGGTGGCGGGGTTTGCGGTGGACCGGATCGTCGAGGTCGTGCGCGGCGAGGACGCGGCGATCGAGGCGGGCGAGGGTCCGCCGCTGCTGATCGGCAGTGACGACATTGAGGGCGTGGGGCAGTTGAAGGACGTGCCCTGGTACAGTCTCGACATACACGCGATGCTTGCGCGGCTATTGGTCTGAGGGGTAGAGCGGCCCACTCGAGGAGCAAACATGGTGAAGACGGTGCTGGTCTGTGACGATGCGGTGTTCATGCGCACCATGCTGGCGGATATTCTGACGCAGGCAGGGTACGCGGTGATCGGGCAGGCGCAGACGGGAATCGAGGCGGTGCAGAAGTACACTGAGCTGAAGCCGGATCTGGTGACGATGGACATCGTGATGCCGGAGATGGACGGGCTGGAAGCGGTCCGTCAGATCACGCGCACGGACCCGGACGCGAACATCCTGATCTGCAGTGCGATGGGGCAGCAGTCGATGGTAATCGAGGCGATCCAGGCGGGTGCGCGCGATTTTGTGGTGAAGCCGTTCCAGCCGTCGCGAGTGCTGGAAGCGGTGCAGCGGGTCCTCGGCGGCTGACGCGAGGGGAATGGATCTCGGCCGCTACCTGGACCTGTACCTGGCGGAGTCGGAGGATCACCTGCGGCTCCTGAACCAGGGGCTGCTCGCACTCGAAGCGGGAGAGCACATCGAGGCGGCAGTCGAGGAGTCCTTCCGTGCGGCCCACACCATCAAGGGCATGTCGGCGACGATGGGGTTCAGAACCGTTACCGACATCTGTCACCAGCTCGAAGACCGACTCGACGACGTTCGCGCAAAGCGACTGCGTGCGAGCCGGGAAGTGGTCGACGAGCTGCTCGCGCGAGCAGACGACCTCGAGCGCGCGGTAAAGGCGGCGGCGACGGGTTCACCGCAGGTACAGCACGCAGAACCCGCGGCGGGTGCGCCGCGCCTTACCACGGCGGGTGCGCCGACGGTCCCCACGGCGGGCACGCCCAGGATCACGACCACCGGGAGCGGGGGTGGTCGACGTGTCGTGCGGGTGAAAATCTCGGACGATTCGCCGATGCGAGCGGCGCGCGCGCTTCTGCTCGTGCGCGGGCTGTCGGCAAAGCAGTTGATCACGGGTTCGGAGCCCTCGGATTTCACCGAGGCGTTTGGCGGAACCGTGGTGCTGTTCCCGGTCGAGGATGTCGATTTCAAGCTGCTCGAAGGTGAGATCGCGCGGGCGGCCGACATCGCGAGTGTCTCGATCGAGGATGAACGCAGCGCACCTGCGGAAGTCGAGCCGGCGGCCGCTCCCGTCGAACGCAAGGCGAGTGCAGCGCGGCTGGTGCGTGTCGATCAGCAGAAGCTCGACAGTGCAGCCGACGATGTGGCCGAACTCTCGGTCCTGCACGCGCGGCTCGAACATGCGCTGCACACGGGCGCCGGTGTGCATGCGCTGGAGCAGATGGTCGACCGCATCGGTGTGCTCGCGACGGAGCTGCAGACGGCGGTGCTGTCGATGCGCATGGTGCCGGTCGGCGATGTCTTCGATCGGCTGCCGCGCCTGGTTCGCGATGCGGCGCGTGCATTGGGCAAGGATGTCGAGTTTCACCTTGAAGGCCGCGACATCGAACTCGACCGCGCCATCCTCGATGAAGTGATCGATCCGCTGATTCATCTGCTGCGCAATGCGGTCGACCACGGGATCGAAGGACCGATCGGCCGGATCGCCGCGGACAAGTCGCCTCGCGGGCAGCTCACGTTGCGCGCGATACGCGAACGCAGCAGCGTGCGCATCGAAGTGGAAGACGATGGGCGCGGAGTAAATGCGGCGAAGGTGATTGCGAAGGCGGAGCAGCTCGGGGTACGCGTGAGCGGCGATGCTTCCGATGTCACCGATGAAGAGCTGCTGCGCATCCTTTCGCACCCCGGCTTTTCGACGGCGGAGCAGGTCACCGATGTTTCGGGACGTGGCGTCGGCATGGATGCGGTAGTGAACCGGGTGCGTGCGCTGGGTGGCGCGCTTTCGATGCGAAGTCGGCCGGGGGAAGGCTCCACGTTTTCGATCCGGCTGCCGATCACGCTGGCGCTTGCGCAGGCGCTGCATGTGCGCGTGGCCGGTGAAGACTACGCGATCCCGCTGACGCACGTGACCGAGGCGCTGGTGCTGGACCCGTTTCTGCTGCTGCCGCGCAATGGTCGCGAAGGGGTGTTGCTGCGTGAAGAAGTGTTGCCGCTCGTGCGCCTGCGTGAAGTGCTGCGCAGCGGCGGTGCAGGACAGGAAGGCGCTGCGGTCATCACCGAAGTCGGCGAGGCGCGCAGTGCACTCGCGGTCGACGAGCTGGTCGGGCGCGAGCAGATCCTGGTCAAACAATTCGATCCCGCCATCGGTACACTGCCCTTTTTTTCGGGAGTGACGCTGCTGGCGGACGGGCGGCCGGCGCTGGTGCTGGATCCGCTGAGTGTCGTCTAGGGGGAAGAGGAACATGGACCCACGAGATCTGGGACCACGCCAACTCGATGGACTGCGCGAAGTCGCAAACATCGGCGCAGGCCATGCCGCCACCGCGCTCTCACAGATGATCGACCAGCGCGTTCTGATTTCGGTTCCCGCGATCCGGGTGGTTCAGCTCGAGGAAGTGCCGGAACTCATCGGTGCGCCGGAGCAGGTGGTCTCGGCGGTGATGATGAAGCTGATCGGCGACGTGACCGGCCGCACCGTGCAGTTGTTCCCGGGGCCGACCGCATCGGCGATGGTCGGCGCGCTGCTCGGTCGCAATGGCCTGCATTTTCCCGATGACTTTGCCGAGAACGAACAGTCCGCGCTGAAGGAAGTCAGCAACATCCTGGTTGGCGCGTACATCAACGCGCTGTCCGAGTTCATGGGGATGATGCTGATCATGTCGCCACCCGCAATCGCGATCGACACCGCGTCTGCCGTGCTGACCACCAGCTACCTGAACATCGGCGCGGAAGAAGACTACGTCTTCTGCGTGAACACCGAGCTTCTGATCGGCAACGCAAAGGATCTCGGTTCGCATTTCCTGCTGGTTCCGGATGACGCATCGCTGCGCGCGATGCTGAAGGCGCTGCGGTTGAGTTGACGATGGGACCGGAAGCTCGCATCTCGATTCCCTGGGCGGACAACCGCACGAGCGGTGAGCGGATTTCCGCGCCGTCGCCGCGCTCGGCGCGCGACCTCGAGATCCTGCGTTCGCTGGCGCGACGGATCAATCCCGGGGACCCCGGCGCGCACAACAATCTCGGTGTCGTCTACTACAACAAGGGACTGATCGAGGACGCGGTTTATCACTTCGAGCGTGCGCTCGAACTCGATCCCCGCATGCAGGTCGCCGAGCGCAATCTGCAGATCGCCTACTTCGCGACCGGTCACTACGAGCAACTGGTGACGCGGCTGCACGAACAGTTGACCCACGATCCGGATAACCTCGAGGCTCGTGAACGTCTGGCCCGCGCCTGTCTGTATGGTGGCGACCCTGCGGGCGCCGTACGCGAACTGCAGGTGCTGGTCGCGGCGCGGCCGAACGAACCGGGCGTGTTTCAGCGGCTGGCTCGCGCCTACCAGCAGCGCGGCGATCTCGAAGCGGCGCTGCGCACGGCGAAACGTGCGGTCGAACTCGACCAGGGGCGTGCGCGCGCGCACCTGCTGGTCGGCGAGGTTCTGTATCAGCTCGGGAGGGGCAGCGAAGCGCGCGAGCCGCTCGAGCGCGCGGTTGCGCTCGCGCCGGAACTCGCCGAAGCGCATCACCTCCTCGCCTTTGTTTACGGCGATCTCGGCGATATGCAGCGCGCGGAGAAATCGGCGGCGCGTGCAGCGGAACTGAATCCGACCCTCGGCCGTGCGGAAGCGAATCTTTCGCTGGATGCGTATAGCACGGCCCGCTACCAGGAGCTGATCGGTGAACGCGCGGCGCGACCTGCGGTCGAGGCCAGCGGCACGCTCGCGCACTACAGCCTCGGCCTCGCGTTTCGTCAGAACGCGCAGTACGAAGACGCGTTGCGCGAATTCCGACTCGCGGCAGAACGTGGTGAAGATCCGATGCTGGTGCAGCAGGCCGAAGGCGAGATGCTGCTGCTGCGCGGGAACAGCGAAGATGCGGCTGCATTGTACGAGGCGCTGGTCCGGCAGGAGCCGAGGAGTCCGAAGCTCTGGAACGAACTCGGTGTGGCTTTGCACCAGCAGGGCGATACGGAAGCGGCGGAAGACGCGTACCGCAAATCGCTCGAGGTGGATGGCGGCTACGCGCTCGCGTGGAACAATCTCGCGGTCGCGCGCCAGCAGCAGGGCGATGCGGGCGAGGCGGAGCGCGCGTTGAGGGAGGCGCTGAGCCAGGGGCGTGCGCTCGCCGATGTATCGCGCAATCTGGGGTTGCTGCTGTGGCGGCGCGGTCGCAGGGAAGAAGCACTCGACGCGTATCGCCAGTCGCTCGCGTCCGAACCCGATTCCGCAGTCGCGTGGACCGGAGTCGGTGTTGTGCTGATGGAACTCGCGCGTGCCGCCGAAGCGAAGTCCGCGCTCGTGCGGGCCGTCGAGATCGATCCGCGAATGGCCGAAGCCCGTTACCACCTCGCCTTCGCTCTCTCCGCACTCGGCGACTACCACGGCGCGCTGCGCGAGACACGCCTCGCGCTCGAACTCGACCCGTACATCCCGCAGCCGCGTTTTCGACTATTGATCGATCTGCAGTTCGAAGAGGCGAGTGTGCTCGCGCCGGAACTCGACGTTTCCGAACGTGTGCGCGCGGGCTTCGGGCAGATTCAGGAGTTCGATTTCAAACCGGAAGCGCTCGACCATGCGTTTGCCGGGACGCTGCCGCGCGACTCGCAGCCGGGGGCAGCGGCAACGCCGGGAGTGGTGGACAACAGGACGGCCGCGGAGTGGCTGGAAGAAGCGCAGCGTTCCCTGAACCAGGGGCAGCTCGAGCGCGCGACGGAAGACGCGCAGCGTGCGGCGCGCGCGGGTGCGGACCGTCGCGAGATCCTGTTGCTTCAGGCCGAGATCTACGCGCATCGCGGACTCGCCGGCGAAGCGGTCGAACGCTACGACGCGGTGCTGAACGATCCCGGGCTTTCCAGCGCGGGCGCAGGTGCGGAGTTGATGATACAGCGCGCGCTGCAGGGTGCGGCGAACTGCTATCTCGAACTCGGCAAGCTGAACGAAGCCGCGGATTGTGCACAGAAGCTGGCGGCGAGCATGCCGGGCGAGGTTTCCGCACTACGACTGCTTGCACGGGTGATGCTGCGCGCCGGGGATTACACGCGCGCGGTGGTCGTGCTCGAGCAGGCGCGAAGCGCAATGCCGCGTGATCCGGGTCTGCTCGCCGAACTCGGGACGGCGTACCTCGGGCGGAATGAACTGCCGAAGGCCGAGGTCGCATTCCGGCAGGCGATCGCGATCGACGATTTTGCGGTCTCCGCGCGCACCAGCCTCGGCCGCATCCTGCAGCAGACGAACCGGATCAATGAAGCGGCCACGGAGTATCGTGCAGCGCTCGAACTGATCCCGAGCTACACCGATGCAGCGTTCGGGCTGGCCGAACTCGAAGCGGCGCGCGGGCGAGTGCGCGACGCCATTGTTGCACTCGTGGATCTGCTTTCGGTCGATCCGTACAACCTCGAAGCGCTGGTGCGGCTCGGCGATGTCCTGCAACAGGCGGGACGTACGCAGGATGCGATCACCGCATACCGGCGCGTACTTCGCTTCGACCCGGGTCACACGCGCGCGCTCGACGGGCTCGAGCGGGTCGCGCCCGGCTCCCCCAGCGTGGTGGTCTGAGACATGGCAATCGAAGGACCGCTTCGGGAACTCGGGATTCAGGATGTGCTCCAGTTGCTCGACCTGGCGCACAAGACCGGCGTGCTCACCGTGCGTTCGGAGACACTCGACGATGAAGCGATCGTGCACTTCTCGAAGGGTGCGATCGTGTTTGCGGTGCGCCGCCGTTCGACGCGACGGCTCGGGCAGTTGCTGATCCGGTCGGGCAAACTCACGCAGCGCGAACTCGACCAGGCGCTCGAATACCAGCGCAAGGATCCCACACGTCGACTCGCGGAGATCCTGCTCGAGATGGGCAGCATCAGCGAAGAGGAGCTCGAGCGACAGTTGCGCTTTCAAATGGAAGAAACGATCTACGAGATCATGGCCTGGGACGAAGGCTACTTCCGTTTTGAGGAGCGCGCGGAGATCGCGTCGCAGCGGCTGCTCGCACGGGTGCGTGTGGAATCGCTGCTCATGGAAGGAGCGCGTCGCATCGACGAGTGGACGCGGCTGGAATCCAGGATTCCGAGCCCCGAAGCGATCCCGTTCCTTTCGCCGAGCAAGGACACAGAGGCGGCACCGCTCGAACTGCGGCCGGATGAATGGGAAGTGCTGGCGGAGGTCGATGGCGAGCGCGACCTGCGTGCGCTCGCCGCCGATCTCGGCCGCAGCAGCTTCGATGTCGCGAAGGTGATCTACGGCCTGGTCAGCGCCGGCGTCGTGCTGGTCAGAGAAAAGCGCGGCGCGATGCCGCAGGCGGCGCTGCACGGTGCGATCGCACAGGTGGAAGAACTGCTGCAGCAGGGCCGTGCGGAAGATGCAGAGAAGATGGCGATCGAACTCGAGCAGCAATATCCCGAAAGTGCGGAACTCGCGCTGCTGTCGGGCAAAACGCTGACCGCACAGGGACGCATGCGCGCCGCGACCGAGGCGTTCGCGCGCGCAGTCAACCTCGATCCGCTGCTCGCCGATGCCCATTACCATCTTGGCTTTTCGGCGGTTCGCACCGGTGAACTGCCTCGCGCGACCGATGCGTGGAAGACCTATCTGCGCCTGGTGCCTGCCGGCGGTTCGAGACAACTCGTGCAGCAGGCGCTCGACCACGTTCGCGCGCTTACGGACCTTTTGCAGAATGGAAACGCGAGCCGATGAAGACGCCCGCACCTGCCGATCTGCAGCGCTGGAGCGAAGAAGTCGCACGCGACCCGGCTTCGCTTTCGTTCCTGCCGCTCGCTCGTGCCTACCGTCGTCAGGGTCGCCGCGATGCCGCGCTCAAGCTCTGCCTGCGCGGGCTCGAACATCACCCCACACACGTCGATGCGCACGGTCTGCTCGCCGTGCTCTACTTCGAATCCGGCCAGCGCAGCAAAGCCTACGACGAGTGGTCGATGGTGCTGCGGCTCGAAGACAACAACTTCGAAGCGCTGCGTGGAATGGGGTTCTACCATCTCGAACAGAACGATGACACAACCGCGCGCCGCCACCTCGAACGTGCCAGTGCACTGAAGCCGCACGACCCCGCCGTGCAGGAGGCGCTGCGCATCCTGCGCGAACGTACGGGGGAGGTCACACAGACCGAGCCGCTGCGCGAACTCGATCCGTGGGAACAGCCACCCTGGGCGAAAAGTGCTTCGAAGTTGCCGCCGACTGCGGACGGAGCAGCAGCACAACGGCAGCGCCCGGCAACGCAGGACCGCTTTGCGTTCACCCTGCCGGATGCGCAGCATCCGCCCGCGCACCGCGCGCCGTCACGGGAAACAGCCACGCCGCAACCGCTGTCGCCGGCAGTGTCTCCGTCGCCGTCACCGTCGCCATCTCCGGCAGTGTCGCCGTCGCCGTCCCCGTCGCCTCAACCGGTGAGCACTGCGGGCGCGGCGGCAGGCGCCGACATTCCAAGCAATCCCGCGCAGCTTTTCGACAGTGTGATGCGGGGCGGCCAGGTGATCGGGGCGCTGCTGCTCGATGCGCAGGGGCTCGTGCTGGCAGGTTCACTGTCCGGTGAAAGTGGCAGCCGTGCGGAAGCCATGGGTGCGATTCTCGGCGGCGCGATCGAGGAGGCGGTGCGCACCGCGCATCACCTGCAACTCGGCGGGTGGAAAGGCATCGTCATGGAGGCGGAGCAGGCGCTGCTGCACCTCGCCCCGGTGAAGGAAGGCATGAACGTGCTTCTGGCGGCGAGACGGGATACGCCGATCGGCTGGGTAATGCGTGCGGCGGGGCAGGCGAATCTGCTCGCGGCGCGATTCCTCGAGGTGTACCCATGAGCGACCTGTTCACCGAAACGCTCGATCGGCTGAGTCGTGTCAGTGGTGTACTCGGCGCGCTGATCGTCGAGACGGAAGCCGGGCTGCCGATCAAGTCCGAGCTGACGGCAGGCGTGGAAGGCGGTGCGGTCGCGGCGCTGGCAGCGTCGCTTTACCGGCGTGCGAACCGTGCGTCGCGGACTGCCGAACTGGGCGCGCTTGCTACGTTGCAGCTCGAAGGCGACGCGGGGCATGTCATCGTCGCGGAGGCGGGGGAGTTGCTGGTGGTTGTGGTCGCCGATCGTGCCGCACAGCTCGGGCTGGTCAGGCTCGAAGCGCATCGAGCCGCGGAGGCGCTGCGGTGAGGCAGGACGATCTTCCGAGCATCATTGCGGCCCTGGAAGCACCGATCGGCGTGTTTGTGCGCGAGTCGCGCGTGCGCATGGCGCTGCTGATCAACGGGGCGGGGCAGGTGCTCGCGCAGCACGGCTTCACGCGCAGTTACGAGGTCATGAACGTGGCCTCGCTGGCTGCGGCAGCACACGCGGCCGCCGGTGCACTCGCGCAGATGTCGGGCGCGAAGCGCTGGACGCACATGCATCACGCCGGTACCGAGCGGCAGCTTTTTATCGCGCCGCTCAGCACGCCGGTCGCAGAACTGATCATGGTCGTCATCTTCGATGAGGACTCTTCGCTCGGTATCGTGCAGCTCTTTTTCGACCGGCTGACCGGCGCGGTCGCGGCGCTGCCCGAGTTCCAGCAAACGCTACAGGAGACGACGCAGCAGAACTTCGAGCGCGACCTCGAGGCCGGTCTGCAGCGCGTACTCTCAACGGACGCATCCAGCGAGGGCTGATGTCACTGGTCAACTATTCGACGCGCGAGATTACCTGCAAAATCGTCTACTACGGCCCCGGCCGGTGCGGCAAGACGAGCAATCTGCAGTACATCCACGCGTACGTGCCGGAAGAGCGCAAAGGCGCGATGGTCTCGCTTGCGACCGAAACCGATCGCACGCTGTTCTTCGACTTTCTACCGCTCGATCTCGGTACGATTTCCGGGTTCAGCACGAAGATCCAGCTTTACACGGTGCCGGGTCAGGTCTATTACAACGCGACGCGCAAGCTGGTACTGCGCGGCGCGGATGGTGTCGTCTTTGTAGCCGACTCGCAGCGTGAGCAGATGGAGGAAAACCTCGAGAGTCTGCGCAATCTGCACGAGAACCTGCTGGAAGAGAACGTCGACCTGAAGGACTTTCCGCTCGTGCTGCAGTACAACAAGCGGGACCTGCCGGACATCGCGACCATCGAGGAACTGGACGACCTGCTGAACTACAAGGGCATGCCGGCGTTTCCCGCGGCCGCGCTGACGGGCGAGGGCGTTTTCGATACACTGAAGTCGGTGAGTCAGTTGGTGTTGCAGAGTCTGTCGCGGAAATTCCGTTCCGACATTGTTTCCGGCGAACCGCAAACGAAGTGAGAAGTACGGCGATGGCGCCGATCGAGCTCGATCCGAGGTCAACGTTCGACACGTTCGTGGTGGGGCAGGGCAATCGCCTCGCCGCGGCGGCTGCACGTCGTGTAGCCGAGGCGCCCGGCCGTGCCTACAACCCGCTGTTCCTCTACAGCGGCTCGGGGCTCGGCAAGACGCACCTGCTGACCGCGATCGGGCACCTCGCGCGCAAGCTGCACCCATCCTTCAGCATCATCTACGATTCGCTCGAGCACTTCCTCGACCAGGCGATGGAATCGATCCAGACGGGTGAGCGCGAAGCGTTTCGTGCACGCGTGCAGGAGATCGATCTGCTGCTGCTCGATGATGTGCAGTTCCTGGCGGGGCGGCACAGTGCGCAGGAGGAGTTGCTGCGTGCGTGGGATGCGGTGTCCGCGCACGGCGGGCAGGTCGTGCTGGCGAGCGATCGGCCGCCGAACGAGATCAACGGCCTCGACGATCGACTGCTCTCCCGTTTTTCGGGTGGGCTGATCGCCGATATCGCCGCGCCGGACTACGAGACGCGCGTCGCGATCGTGATCCGCAAGATCGCCGAGCGCGCGCAGCAGCTTGCGCCGGGTGTGGCGGAAGCACTCGCCCGGGTTGCTTTCGCGAACGTGCGTGAACTGCAGGGCGGGCTCAACAAGCTGCTCGCGATCCAGGACCTCGATGGCCGGCAGATCTCGGCGAAGGAGATTCCCGGGCTGTTCGGCATGAGTTCGCATCGCACGTCGGATGAGTTCGCGGGTTTTCTCAACGACATTGCGGACGCGGTAAGCGAAGTTGTCGCGCAGACCGTCGCAGATACGAAACTCGCCGAAGCGATCCGTCGCTGGCAGAGCGAGAAGTTTTCGACGCGCAGACTCGAGGCGGCGCTGCTGCATCCGCCCGGAGAAGACCAGATCGACGCGTTCATCGCCGAGTTCGAGCGCGACATTGCCCGGCTGCGCGAGATCGAGGCGGAGGTCCGCACGATCGAGCCGGACGCCGCGGAACTCGCGCGCGGCGACCTTTTCCGCTCGCCCGACAAGGTCGCGAATGCCGAGCAGTTGGTCGAGCAGGTGCGCGAGCGCAATCGCCCGTTGCCGCCACCGCCGCCCGGTCGCTCGTTCCAGACGCTGAACATTCCGGACGATGCACTGGCGGTGAAGGCCGCGCGGGCCATCGCGGAAAAGCCGGGTGAGCGCTACAACCCGTTCTATGTGCACGGGCCGGAAGGCAGCGGAAAAACGACATTGCTCGCGGCGCTGGCAAACGAACTCGCCGCGCGCAGCCAGGCGGGTGTGGCGTTTGTCCACGGTCCCAATTTCTCCGCGGAACTGATTGTCGCGATCGAACGCAACTGCGTCGACAGTTGGCGGCGTCGCTATCGTTCGGCCAGCGTCTTCGTGCTCGATGACATCGAAGCGCTGGTCGGCACCGAACGCGCGCAGGAGGAACTCTTCCATCTCTTTGAAGAACTGAAGCGCAGCGGCGCGCAAATCATCTTCGGCGGCGAGGTCCCGCCTCGCGAGCTCACGGATCTGGATGAACGGCTGCGCACGCGGCTCGAGAGCGGGCTGGTCGTGTCGATCCTGGAGCGTCCTGCAGGTGCGCCACCCGCACCGCCGCCCGCTCGCTCGAGCGCGGACGACCCGATCTCGACCGAAGGCGAAAGCGACATCGACGACTGGTTCCTCAGCCGCGAAAAGGTGATCTGGAGCTGGCCCTACCTCGAGGACTGGCTCGTGGAGGATTTCAATCCATGAGCACGACTGCGGACGTGTATGGCAATCAAGGGTAGCCTGAAGGAAGCGAGCCTGGCCGATGTCTGCCAGTTGCTCGCGCTGGGGCAGAAGACCGGCTGCCTTTCGGTAACGGATCGTTCACGTTTCGGGCAGATCTTCTTCGACCGGGGCCGCATCACCTATTCACGGATCGTCAATCGCCGCGACCGGCTGGGCGACCTGATGGTCCGCGACGGCGCGCTCTCGCAGGAACAGCTCCAGCAGGTGCTCGCGCTGCAGACGCGCGAGCCCGACAAACGCTTCGGCGAGATTCTGCTCGAGTGCGGCTTCCTCGACAGCGAAGCGCTCACGCAATTCATTCGCATGCAGATCGAAGAGGCGATCTATCACCTCTTCACCTGGACGCGCGGCAACTTCTTCTTCGAAGCGGATGAACGTCCGGAAGCCGCGGACGTGCTCGTTTCGATCAATCCCGACAGCCTGCTGCTCGAGGCCGCGCGCCGCGTCGACGAATGGAGCCTGATCGAGAAGAAGATCCCGTCGCTCGACCTCGTGTTCGAAGTCGATCGTGTGCGGGTCATGGAAACCTTCTCCGACCTCACGCCCGAACAGCAGCGCATTATTGCGCTGCTCGATGGCACGCACAACGTGCAGGAAATCGCCGATGAAACCGGGCTCAGCGAATTCGATGCGGGCAAGGCACTCTATGGACTGATCCAGGCCGGACTCGCCAACCGTGTCGGTCGAAAGAGTGAACCGGAAGGCGCGCGCAGCAAGGAAGCCGAGATCAAGGAGCGGCGCAATCTCGGCGTCGCATTCTACCGCACTGCAATGCTCGACGACGCCGCACGCGAGTTCCAGCGCCTGCTCGAACTCAGCCCCGGTGACCTTCAGGCGAGTTATCATCTCGCGCTGATCGCACTGCGCTCGTCCCGCTCCCGTGATGCGGTCCGCCAGTTCAAGGCAATCCTCGAAACAACCGGCCCACACTTCGGCGCGTTCGTGAACCTCGCCGTTGCTCTGCGTGCACTGCGTCGCCCCGAGGATGCGATCCTCGTCCTCGGCGAAGCCGATCAGTTGCGCCCCGGCACACCGATCGTTGCGCTGAGCCGCGGCGTCGCGCTGATCGAGGCCGGCCGCTACGGAGAAGCGACCGCTGCATTCGAGGAGTACCGGAAGCGGGTGCCCGCAGGCGAAAAACCCGCGGCCATGTACTACTACTACGGCGCTCTCGCCTTCGCGCTCAACAAGCAGCTCAACCAGGCGGAAACCCTGATTCGCGAGGGGGATGAGCAGCATCCCGACAACGCGCCGATTTCGCTGATGCGCGGCCTGGTCGCGGAGCGTCGCGGCGATTACGACCATGCCGAACGCTTCTTCCGCGATGTTGTCGAGGAAGATCCCACGCTCGTGTTCGCGCACAAGAACCTCGGCGATGTCGTATATCGGCGTGGTGAACACGAGGCCGCGCTCGAACACTACCAGCGCGCGATGCAGATCAATCCGAACATCGGCGACGACACCTGCGCCAAGGTCGGCAACATCCACTACAAGCTTCGCGAGCGCGATGAAGCCCTGCGCTACTGGGCGCGTGCGCTGGAACTGAATCCGAACAACCAGGTCGTTCGAAACAACATCGAAATCGTGCAGAATGCAGGATAACTCCGCAGCGCGGCCGGCGGTGCCGCCGCGTTCGGTGCTGCCGCTGGCGCAGGGCGAACTGAGTGCGCGTGACCGGGGCGAATTGCGCGGGCTGAAATCCGTGATTCAGCGGGTGGTCGGCCTCAACTGCGAGTCGTACAAGGAGCCGTGTCTGCGTCGGCGAATTGCGGTCCGGATGCGTGCGCGCGGGGTGCACAACTACGCGGAATACGCGGCGCTGCTCGAGAAGGATGCGGCGGAGGCGGAGCGGCTGCTCGACACCATCACGATCAACGTCAGCAAGTTCTTCCGCAACCTCGAAATCTGGAAGACGATCCGGGACCGCGTGCTACCCGACCTGCTGTCGCGAAATGGTCCAATCCGGATCTGGAGTGCCGGGTGCGCCGGGGGTGAGGAGCCGTACACGGTCGCGATGATGCTGCTTCGGTATGCGGAACTGCATGGCCTTTCGCGCGCTCAGCTATCCCGGATCGAGATCTTCGCGACCGACATCGATCGTGAGAGTCTGGCCAGCGCCGAGCTTGGCGAGTACGGTCCGTTCGCGTTTACCGAGATCCCCGAGACCGAGCGCGACCGGTTCTTCGAGGGCAATCGCATCATTCCGGAAGTGAAGCGAATGGTCCGGTTTGCGCCTCTCGATCTCATGATCGACCCGCTGCCGGAAGAGCAGCACCTGATTTTCTGCCGCAACGTCATCATCTATTTCGAACGTTCGATGCAGGAGCAGTTGTTCCAGCAGTTCGAGGCAGCGCTTGTGAAGGGCGGCTACCTCGTGCTCGGGAAAGTCGAGACTGTATTCGGGCGTGCGGCATCCCTGTTTGAGCCCGTGGTCACCCGCGAACGGATTTTCCGCAAGCCATGACGCCCACCCGTATTCCCGTGAAGGCGAGCGAGGTCCGGGTGGGTGGGGCGGATGAGGTATTGTTCGCGATCGGCCTTGGTTCGTGTGTGGCGATCGTGTTGTACGACCCGCAGGCGAAAGTGGGCGGGCTGGCCCACACCATGCTGCCGACCCCGGCGAGCAGTCGGCGGCCGGCGCCGCCTGGGCGTTTCCCGGAAACGGCACTCCCGGTGATGCTCGAAGAAATGACGCAGCGCGGTGCCGTGCTGAAGCGCATCTATGCGCGACTGGTCGGTGGCGCGGCGATGTTCGAGTCGATCCTCGCGGATGAAGGCACGCCGCTCGGGACCCGCAATGTCGAGGCATCGCGGGCCGCACTGAAGGCCGCGGGTATCCCGATCCGCGGCGAGGAGGTGGGCGCGAACTACGGCCGTACGGTGCACTTCCACATCGCCGATGGCCGGATCCTGGTCACCTCGGTGCGGAGGCCCGACGTTGTCATCTGATCGGTTGCGCCGGGCACGCGTGATGATCGTCGACGACAGTGATCTCATGCGTACCCTGCTGCACGAGATCGTCGAGGACTCCGAACATTTTCGCGTGGTCGCGCAGGCGCGCACCGGCCTCGAGGCGATCCGGCTGGTCCATGAGGTAAACCCCGACATCGTCACGCTCGACCTCGAGATGCCGGATCTCAACGGACTCGAAACGCTCGGCTACATCATGAGCGAGGCGCCACGGCCCGTCGTCATTGTTTCGTCCCACACCGATTCGATTGGTCAGTCTGCAATTCGCGCGTTCGACTACGGTGCGCTCGAGGTCGTGCCCAAGCCGGCCGGCGATGCGCGTCGCGAACTGGATAAACTGCGCGCACGTTTTCTCGACGCGCTCGAAGCGGCGCGTAACGCGCGACTCGACGCGCTGGTTCCGAAATCGGCGCTGCAGAAGCTACGCGAGCGGCGGGAACAGGTTGTGCCTGCGGTCGAGGACAGCGCGCGCAGTGCCATTGCGATTGCCGCCTCGACCGGCGGTCCCCGCGCGATCGCGGGAATTCTCTCCGCGCTTCCCGGCGATCTGGAGTGCGCGCTTCTCGTGGTGCAGCACATGCCCGCGCGATTTACTTCGCTGTTTGCGCAGCGGCTCGACCAAATCAGCGCGCTGCCCGTGGTCGAAGCAACGCGCGGTGAGGTACTTCGTTCCGGACACATCTACATCGCACCGGGTGGGAAGCACCTCGCGTTGCGCCGTCGAAAGGGCGGCATCGCCGTTCAACTCACGGAAGACGAACCGCTCTGGGGTGTGCGTCCCTCCGCCGACGTGCTGTTTCGCGATGTTGCCATCCATTTCGGTCCGGCGAGTGCGGGCATCGTGCTGACCGGGATGGGCCGCGACGGCGCCGACGGACTGCGCAGCATCCAGCAGGTCGGCGGGTGGACAGCGGTGCAGGATGAAGCCACTTCGGTCATTTACGGCATGCCGCGCAACGCGCTCCCCTTCGCGGCCCGTCAGTTCCCACTCGACGCGTTCGCCTCCGCGATCACGGAAGTTGCAGGAACCCTTCAGCGTCGTCGCTGATTTTAAAGCTGTGAACGCCGTGGCCCGCATACGCGCAAACCGCACCCATGTAAGCCAGCGAGCGGCCGCGCTGCTGCGGCTGCTGCTGTGCGCACTGCTGCTGTTTTCGTGGGTTGCGCCGTCGAGCGCGCAGACGGAGGCACAGACGCGTGGCCCGTTCACGGTCTACCACGTGCCGGCGGCGCGGCGCCTCGCCGATCGCCTGCTGTCAGCTTCAGAAGCGACACACCTGCCCGGAATCCCCGACTCACTCTGGCGACGCGACAGCATCCACATCGTGCTGGCGCCCAACGAGCGCGCGTTCAACGAACTTACCGGCGGACATGTGCCGGAGTGGGGTGCAGGCGTCGCGATCCCCGCGCAGTCGGTCATCGTGTTGCCGGGCTTTGCCTCGAGCGGACGTGGACCTGCCGCCGGCTTCAGCACCGTACTGCAGCACGAACTCGCGCACATCGGACTGTATCGCGCACTCGAAGGAAGGCGCATCCCGCGCTGGTTCAACGAAGGCTACGCCAGCTTCGCAGCCAATCAACTCGACTGGAGCGCGGGGTGGAAGCTGCGCATTGCGTTCGCCACCGGTCGCGCGCCGCCCCTCGATTCGCTCGAGCTTGGCTGGCCAAGCGCGAGCACAAACGCCGAACTCGCGTACCTGCTTTCCGCGACCACGGTGCAGTACCTGTGGGATGAGAGCGGCGAACGCGGACTCGAACTGCTGATTGCGCGCTGGCGCACTGAAGGCACCTTCGACCGTGCGCTACAGAAGACGTATGGCATCGACATCGGCAAGTTCGAGTCGGAGTGGCACAAGTATGTAAAGCGGCGCTTCGGCTGGGTGTTCGTGCTGACGCAGTCGGCCGTGTTCTTTGGCATTATCGGCATTCTGGTCGGTGTCCTGTTTTCGGCGCGAATCCGCCGCGATCGCAGGCGGCTGGCCGCGTTGCGCGCAGCGGATGTGCCGTATCCGACCCCGTTCTGGAGCGAAGGCGGAGTGGAAATCATCGCGCACCGCGGCTACAGCGCCCGGGCACCCGAAAACACGTTGTCCGCGATGGAACTTGCCATCGAACTTGGCGTGCCTGCACTCGAATTCGATGTGCATGCCACCCGCGATGGTGTGCCGGTCGTCATTCACGACAGCACACTGAACCGCACGACCAACGGCTCGGGTCGCATCGCGCAACTCGATTTTGCGCAATTGCGCAACGTGGATGCAGGCTCCTGGTTCTCGCCGGACTTTGTGGGTGAACCGATTCCAGCTCTCGCGGATGTGCTGCGGCTGGCGCAGGGCCGCGTAAACCGCGTCTACGTGGAACTGAAACCGGGCGGCTTCACCGCGGCCCAACTCGAGCGCGTGGTCGCGGAACTCGTCGAGCACGGTTTTGCGGATCGCGCCGTTGTGATGTCCTTCGACTGGACACTGCTCGATCATATCCGCAGCTTCGAGGTGCCGCTCACGATCGCGTTCCTCGCCGACGATGAGGGTGCGTTCCTCGATGCGCTTCAGCGTGCGGCGCGCGATCGGAATGCGCTGGTCGACTGCAACTACCGGATCCTGCTGAAGAATCCGCGCCTGGTTGAACGCGCGCACAGCATGGGGATCGAACTCGCCGTGTACACCGTCAACGATTCAAACAGTGCAAGTCGGCTGGAAGAACTCGGTGTACGGCGAATTACCACCAATGAAGTCGGGCCGCTGCTCCGCTGGGCGCGGGGTCGCACCGGAGAGACCAGCGGTTGACCGCGTGCAGCCGGTTAGCGATTTTTTCGGCCATGAATACGAGATACCGTCAGCGCGCCGTCGCGGCGGAGCACACAAAGCCGTCGCTCCGCTTTTCGCCGATCAATGCGATCCTCCTGGCCGCCGGTGTTGCGGCAGTGGTCGCAGGGTATGTACTCCTGTCTGGCGGTTCCGTGACCGCCGCGCCTCTGCTGCTCGTGCTTGGCTACGCCGTGCTGATTCCGCTCGGCATCATCCTCTGATCTGGACACGCTGACCAGCCTGCGGATTGGGTCGCTGCGCTATTCCCGCAGCAGGTCCTCTCCGTCGTGTGCCGCGTCTTCCGCACCACCGCGCAGGTACCACGGCGCGCTGATCACAACAACTCCCGGCCCACCCCGCAGGAACAGTAGCGCCTTGAGCAGTGCGGGGCGGTAGCTGTGCAGGATCAGGTGGTACCACCTTCGCTTCACCACTTCCGGAACGATGACCGTGATGTAGCGGTCCGGGTGTTCCTCCCCCAGCGCGCGGACGTAGCGGATCAACGACCTTCGGAATTCGCGGTACGGTGACCGCAGCACAACGAGTTCCGGCGGCGAGTAGCCCGCACGCCTCATCGGTATCCTGACGATCTGTTCCCACAGCGGCGCGAGGTCCTGCACATCCGGCTCGCCTGCATGCACCTGTACGACGTGTACATCCGGCGAGATGGAAATCGCGAGCAGGATCGACTTGCGGCCGACACGATCGAGCCGCTTGAGCGGAATCACGACGATTGGTGGCGCCTGTCGCTCCACGTGCATCGGGCCCGCCGAAGCGAGTTCGCGCCCGCGTTTCTGGTGGTTCCTGCGAAAGGTCGTAAACACCGCCATCGTGAGCGGAATGAGGATCACCGAAATCCAGGCGCCTTCGGTGAATTTCGAAATCAGGATGATGACGAGCGTTGCCGCGGTCGTGGTTGCGCCGATCGCGTTGAGGATGCGCGAATGGCGGGCGTGCCGCGTCTGCGGCGCATGTCGCCAGTGCTGCACCATCCCGAGCTGTGAGAGCGTGAAGGCGAGGAACGCGCCGATCGCGAAAAGCGGGATGAGCCGGTCGGTGACTCCACCGAAAAGGACCAGAAGCAAGCCGGCCACGGTCGCCAGGATGACGATGCCCTGCGTATAGACCAGGCGCCGCCCGAGTTCGGCGAATTCGACGGGGAGATACCCATCCAGCGCGAGTACGCGACAGAGCCGCGGAAATCCGGCGAAACTCGTGTTGGCGGAAAGGCAGAGCACCACGACGATACTCGCCATGGTCGCGTAATAGACGATGCCGCGTCCTGCAACGGCGCCCGTGATCTGCGACAGCACACTCTGATAACCGGCCTGTCCGGGCGGCGTCGCGCCGACATGATAGGCGCGCGAAAGGACTGCGACCCCGGCGAGCAGAAACGCGAGAATGATCACGATCGCGCTGAGGGTGCGTCGAGCATTGGCGACGCGCGGCTGGCGGAACAGCGGCACACCGTTGCTCATCGCCTCGATCCCGGTCATCGCGGTACAGCCGGCGGAAAACGCGTGCAGCAGGAGCCACAGACTTGCGGTCTGCTCAAACGGCGGAAGCGCAGGTGGAGGGTAGACCGGCACGGGTCGGCCGTTTTCGAGGATGGCCCGGACCACACCGATCAGCAGCGTCCCGCCGAGCAGCAGCACGAACGCATAGGTCGGGAACATGAACAGCAGGCCGGACTCGCGTACGCCGCGCAGATTCGCAAGCGTGATCAGCAGCAGCAGGGAAAGGCAGACAAGCAGAGTAAAGGGCTGAAGCGCTGGCCAAACGGAGATGATCGCGCCGGTCCCGGCGGAGATCGCGACTGCAACATTCAGGATGTAATCGAGCGTAAGCGCGCTCGCCGCAATCAGCCCGGGTCGCGCGCCGAGGTTCTCATGCGCGACCGTGTAGGCGCCGCCGCCACCCGGGTACGCCGCAATCGTCTGGCGGTACGAGATGTAGAGGATGAACAGCACGCCGACAATCGCGGCGCTGATCGGGCCGGCGTACCAGACGGACAGCGAACCGACCGCCAGCAGCACCGTCAGCGCGGCCTCCGGCCCGTACGCCGCCGATGCCAGCGCGTCCAGCCCCAGCACCGGAATCCCGCCCAGCGGCCCGAGCGTCTGCGTCTCCGATTCTTCCGAACGCAGACGCCGACCCAGGATCAGCTCGCGAAGCATCCGCTGTCAGCGCTGTCGCGGCTTTGAGCGCGCTTCCCTCCACCACAAACCCGCACAGGTCAACCGCCATCGAGAGTGCATCCTGCAGCCTCGACGGGCAAACCCCCGGCCAGAAACCGCTCTCGCTCTCGCTACCGCTTTCGCTCCCGGTTGTTTGCCGTAAAAACCGCTCTCGCTCTCGCTATCGCTTTCGCTCCCGGCCGTTCGCCGTAAACCCGCTCTCACTATCGCTCTCGATCCGTTTGCGGCGACGTCAGAACTGCCAGCGCACCCCGCCGTTGAACGACCGCCCTTCCAGCGGCGCCCAGACGTCGGTGGTCCAGCGCCCCTCGGCCGATCGGACGGGAAGCAGCAGCGAGTCGTGCCGGGTCTGCCGCGTGTCGAACAGGTTCTCCGCGTTCAGGAATAGCCGCGCCCGCCCGAACCGTCGCTCCACGAGGAAGCCAACGATCACGTACGGGCTGGAATCCTGGCGATACGGATTGTTTTCGAGCTCCTGGCGGCCGGTGTAGTAGAACTCCACGCCGACGCGGCCGCGTTCTTCCTGTTCCCAGGCGGCGACGAGCCCGGATGTATGTTTCGGCGTCAGCGGTACGGTGCGTCGCACGCCCGTCAGCGGGTCCGGTTCGGTCGAGTGCATGTACACATGTGTTGCCGTCACATGCAGTCCTTCGACGTGATAGCGGGCCAGCAACTCGGTTCCGTACGTCCTCACGTCGTCCGCGGCATTGAACAGTTCGAGCCGCGTTGCGTCGGATGGGTCGGGTCGGGTCTGTACCGCGTTCTCGATCTCCGCTGCGAACACCGTCGCGTTCAATTCGAGAGCGTCAAAGGTGCGACCGATGTCGAGCGATGCGCTGCGCGCGCGTTCCGCATCGAGCTCCTGCAACGGGGTGAGTTGATGCAGCCCGATGGATTCGACCTCCTCGACCCAGGGCGTCGGCGCGAAGTAGCCGGTTCCGGCCGAGGCTCGCATCGTCCATTCAGCACCCGGGCGCAGTAGCAGCGACAGGCGCGGATTCACGAACGAGCCGTACTCGCTGTGGTGGTCGAATCGTGCACTCGCGGACAACGTAAGCCAGGACGCTGGCGCGTATTCATCCTGGACGAAGATGCCGGGAACCGTGTGGGTGTAGTCGAACCCGGTCACATCGTCTGCGTTGTAGTTCTCCCGCTGAAGTGCGAGTCCGACGACCCAGGAATGATTGCGCTTCGCGCCGGCCAGCGTTGCCTCGGCAAACATGGTGGTATGCGCATCGCGCTCGAGCACCGTGTCGAACCCGTGTTCGTGTTGCTGCAGCACTGCCGACCCGCGCATGCTCAGCAGGAGCGATTCGCCGAGCAGCAGTCTGGCGACCGCGCCAAGATCGCCGCGCTTCGTGTCGAGCGTCTCCTCAAAGGGTGAGCCGGCCGGTGTCGTGTTATTGTCGATCGTCCCACCTTCGCGCGATTCCAGCATCGCACCCGCGGTGACAAACGCCGATGCGCCGCGGCCGTTGTTCCAGAACAGGCGTGGCCGCGCAATCGCGCGACGGTAGGCTGGCAGGTCGGCCCAGCCGTCGCTGTCGGGATCCGCAGTCGTCTGGCGATGCCCGCTCGCGAGCAGCGTGTAGCTCCAGTACTTGCCGAGTGGCGCGGACGACCACAGGATCGCGTCGGTCCCGCCCAGCGTGCTCTGGTTCAGCAGCAACTCCCGGTCGGCCTCCTCGCCTGGGCGTCTGGACAGCAGGTTCACCACGCCGCCGAGCGCGGATGCGCCGTAGAGCGCGGATGCGGCTCCCTTGATCACCTCGACCTGTCCCAGGTCCATCGGCGGGATCTGCAGCGGGCCGAGTGCACCGGTCTGGCCTCCGTACAAGGGCAGCCCATCGGACAGGATCTGCGTGTAGCGACCGCGCAGTCCCTGGATGCGCACGCTCGCCCCACCCAGCGCCGGCGCCGTCGATTGCACACGAAGCCCGGCCGTCTCGTTGAGCAGCATCGAGATGTCGCCTGGCGTCATCAGCAGCTTCTCCTCGACCTCCTCGCGCGAAAGCACTTCGACGCGGACCGGCGCTTCCTCGATGCGACGTTCGCTGCGCGTCGAACTGACGATGATCGCTTCCGTCTCGATCGCTTCGACGGCGAGTACCGCGACCACGCTGGTATCGCGTCCGGCTTGAACCTGTACACGCAACTCGACTGTGCGCAGTCCCGGCTTCGTGATGCGGATCGCGTGTTCGCCTGCCATCAAACGGAGTACCGCTTCGCCGCGCGCGTCGGTCAGCGCGCCGGTTCCGCCGGTCGAGACCTGTGCATCCAGAACAGGACTGTCCTCAGCGACGACCCGGACGGTTACAGCCGATGGCGCGACCTGCGTGAATGCCGGCAGTGCCAACCCGGCGAGAAGCAGTGTGGCGAGCGCGAGGGTCCGACCGACCGATCCAGTTCCGTGAATTCTCATTGCCCATTCGTTCGAGTCGTGCAGCCGTCAAGAATTACGGCATCGCATTCATGAACAGCGCTGTTTGCTGCGGACAAATGTCGGGCGATTTGTGCGAACAATCGAGAGCCTGCCCGAGGGGTACCGTAAATGGGCCATGGTGCTCGGCTCTTCGCGGTCCGGCCGCGGAGCACGGGAGCATCGCATCCGAGCGCAGTTCATCTTGCGTTCATGCAATCGGGCCAGATTTTCCCCGTGGTACCTGCGTGACTCGACGATGAGACGATGCGTACGCAGCACACGAAGGAGTACTGAACGTGCGGATCCTTCTGGTAGAGGATGATCGACGGCTGGCGGACAACGTCGCCGCCCAACTGCGCGAGGCCGGCTATTCCGTAGACGTCGTGGTTGGCGGAAAGCAGGCGTTGTACGATGCCGCGGTCTACCCCTACGACCTGATCGTACTGGACCTGCAGCTTCCCGACATCGACGGCGTGGAGGTGTGCCGCAGATTGCGGGCGCGTGGCACGCCGACGCGCATCCTCATGGCGACCGCGCGCGACACGGTCGACGACCGGATCGGCGGCCTGGAGACGGGCGCCGACGACTACCTCGTGAAGCCGTACTCGATCGGGGAGCTGATCGCGCGGATCCGCGCGCTGCTGCGGCGCCCCGCGGACCCGCTGCCCGCCACACTGCGCGTCGGCGATCTCGAGCTCGACACCGGCCTGCGCTCCGCGCGCCGGCGGGAGCGCGAAATCACTCTTACCACCAAGGAGTTCGCGGTCCTGGAGTACCTGATGCGAAACCCTGGGCGAGTGCTGACGCGCGAGCAGATCGGCGACCATGCGTGGGATGCGAACTTCGACCCCATGAGCAATGTGATCGACGTCTACATCGCCCGGCTGCGCCGGAAAGTGGACGGCCCTGGGGAGGAACCGCTGTTCGAGACAGTGCGCGGGGCAGGGTACCGTCTCGTCACGATGGGGCAGGGACGGGCGAATTGACCATTCGTCTGCGGCTCGCGCTGTGGTACGCGATATCGGTGCTCGCGCTTTTCCTCGCGACCGGGCTGCTGCTTCGCTTCACACTCCGCGAAGTTCTGGTGCGCGAGCACCACGTGGCAGTCGAGCGCTCCGCCGAACTGGCGCGCGGTGTTTTCCGGGCGGAAGTGATCGAGTACCGCACTACGACCGGCACGATCACTCACGTCGCCAACGAACTGGTGATCCCGGACCAGATGCTGGAGTTCGTGCAGCCGGACGGCCGCGTCTTCGCGCGAGCGGCTGCACCCCGGATTCGTGGCAGCGGTGGGCTGGAGCAACCAGTCCATATCGTGGAACGGCCGCTCGACGAGGAGCTGGCGCCCGGCTGGCGAGTGCGCGTGCACGCCAGTATGGCGCCGCTCTACACATCGCTTGGGAGGATCGACCGCTCCCTCCTCCTGGTCATTCCCGTGACCGTGCTGCTGGCTGCCCTGACCGGCTGGTGGCTCACCGGGCGAACACTGCGGCCAGTCGGCGAAATGGCCGCTGCCGCCGAACGGATCACGCCTGCGACTCCCGATGCGCGAATCCCGGTCAGACACCCGAAGGATGAGCTGGGGCGGCTCGCACGGCGGTTCAACAACCTGCTCGACCGGCTCGCCCAGGCACTCTCGCAACAGCGGCGGTTCCTCGCCGATGCGGCGCACGAACTCCGCACCCCGGTCGCCCGCATGCTCAGTCAGGCGGAACGCGCGCTCTCCACAGGCGCAACCGATGAAGATCGCGAAGGTGCACTCCGCCTTATCCACGACGACCTGCAACGGACGCGCAATCTGGTCGGCGAGCTGCTGCACCTCGCGCGTGTAGATGCCGGCGAACCCGCGCCCCCGCTTAACGACGCGTACCTCGACGACATTGTGGCCGGCGCGGTGCAGCCCTGGTACGCCGTGGCGGAGCGCGGTGGCGTGCGCCTCGCCGTTACCTCGCTAGAGGAGGCGCCGGCGCGCGTCAACGCCGAACTCGTGCAGCGCCTGCTCGGCATTCTCCTGGACAATGCGATTCGCTACACGCCTGCGGGGGGCACCGTCGAGGTGGCCGTCCTGCACGAGTCGGTCGGCGCCGTGCTGGAGATCCGCGACACCGGAATAGGAATCCCCGAGGAGGAGCGAGTACGCCTGTTCGAGCGTTTCTTCCGCGGCCGACAGGCCCGCGAGCGCGCGCCCGAGGGGAGCGGCCTCGGCCTGGCGATCGCGCTCTGGATCGCTGAGCAGCACGATGCTCGCCTTCAAATCAGCGGTTCCGCCGGTGGCGGGACTACCGTCCGCGTCGAGTTCCCGCCCGTCTGATTCATCCCCCCGATTCGCGTTCATGGAGCGTTCATCCGGGCCGGCTAGCTTCGGCCCATGCGATACACTGAACTCGTACTGATCGCCCTGGCCATCGCCACGCCGGCCGGGGCGCAGCAGCAACCGACGCTGAGCCTGCGCCATGCGCTGGAACTCGCGCGGGAGCACAGCCCCGACCTGCCCGTCGCGGCCGGGAGGGTTCGCGTGGCCGAGGGGACCGCCCGCGAGCGGTCCGTTTCACCCAATCCGATTCTCGAACTCCGCCAGGAAAACCTCAGCGGAACTCCCGCCAGCGATCGTTTCGCCACCCTGGCCATTCCGCTCGATCTCAGCCGCCAGAGGAGCGCGCTCCGGGCGGCCGGCCGCGAATCCGTCTCGGCCGCACTCGCCGACTCGGCGACCACGCTTCGCGAAGTCGAAACCAGGGTCGCCACCCTGTACTGGGGCGCTGCGCTGGCGGATGCGCTCGCCGCGTCGGCCGCGCAGGAGGAGGCGGCGCTGGGCGAAGTGCTGGCGTACGAAACCACGCGGCTGGGGGAAGGCGCGGTCGCGGAGGCTGTCGTGCTGCGCGCTCGACTGGAGGCCGAACGGGCCCGGCTCGCGACAGCGCGTGCCAAGGTCGCCGCCGAACGCGCGCACGCCGAACTGGCCCGCGTGATCGGCGTCTCGCCGGCCGGGTTGCCACGCCCCACCCTCGTGTCCGCGCCACCCCGCGCCGAACTCCCCTCCCTCGAACAGGCGCTGGAGCGGGCCGTGAACGCCCGGCCAGAGATGCAGGCCGCGCGGCGGCGGGTCGAAGCGGCGCGCTGGGGCAGTACCGCCGCGCTGCGGGGCTCCCTCCCCGATGTCGGCCTGCAGCTCGGTGGCATGCAGGTACCCGGAGGTCGTGCCGCGATCGTGGCACTGTCCTTCGAGGTGCCCGTCCGGAACACGGGCGCCGCGTCCCGGGAGCGGGCGCGCGGTGAGCTGTCGCTCGCCGAAGCTGAACTGTCGGCGGTGCGTCGCACCGTCGAGGCCGAGGTCGCGTCCGCGCTCAACACCTACCAGCAACTGCTCGCGGCCGAGCTGCCTGAAAAAGCAAGTCTTACCGAACAGGGTGCGGAGTTGGCCGCGATCGCCGCGATGGCGTACCGCGAAGGAGCCCTCACGCTCATCGAGTTGCTGGATACACAAAGAGCCCAGGCAGCGGCCCGTGTCGCCGCGGCCACCCGCGCCGCCGAGCTCGCCGTCGCAGGAATCGAACTCGCCCGCGCCCTTGGGGCGCCTTTCGAGGAAAGTTTATGAACAGTCGAATTTTCGCCGTAGGCGCTGCGCTTGTGATCGCGGGTTGTGGGGGCGCCGAGATGGAGACCGGAACCGCCGCGCCCCGGCCGGAGCCGCCGGACACCGCGCTGCTCGGCGCGGAGGCGGTCCGGATTGCGGGGCTCCGGACCGAGCCGGTGCGCCTTGCGCCCTGGCACGACGCCTGGAGCGGACCTGCGCGCCTGACCCTGGACCCCGAGGCGACGCAGCCGCTCGGCGCCATCGTCGAGGGGCTCGTGACCCAGGTCTACGCCCTGCCCGGTGAGCGGGTGCGCGCCGGTCAGGTGCTGGTGTCGCTACACAGCCACGAGATGCTCGATGCGCTCGCCGCTGATGCGGCCGCACGTGCCGCGCTCGCCCGAGCGGACAACGCGGTCGCGCTGGCAGTGAGCGTCGCAGCCCGGGCGGAGCGGCTGCAGAGCGGGAAGGCGCTGTCGCTCGCGGAACTGGAGCGCGCCCGCGCCGATGCCGTGCAGGCCAGTGCCCTGCGCAACGCCGCAGCCGCCGAGGCGGACCGAGCCGCTGCGATCGTCGAGCACCTCACCGGCAGCGGCCCCGTGCCGGCCGGCACCTCCCCGCACGAGGCGCTCGTTCGCTCCCCGATCGATGGCGTGGTCGTTTCCCGCGAGGTGCAGCCCGGACAGGTCGTCGTGGTCGGCGCGCCGCTGCTTACCGTGAGCCGCGTCACCAGCCTGGAACTCGTGCTGAACCTCCCGGAAGGTGCGGTCTCCGCGGTGGCTCCGGGCACGGAGGTGCGTTTCACGGTGCAGGCCGATCCGGAACGAGAGTGGGCGGCGACGGTTACGCGGGTCGCTCCCGCAATCGACGCGGTGACCCGTACGCTCGAGGTCCGGGCACGGGTGAAGGATCCGGGTGGCGAGTTGCGCGCCGAGATGTTCGCGACGGCGCGGGTTCAGGGTCCCGGCTCGAGCCCCGTGCTCACCGTTCCCGCCGCCGCCCTGCAGACGATCGATGGCGAGACCGTGGTCCTCGTCGCCGAGCAGCGCGCCGAAGGCATACACGTGCGCGCCGCGCCGGTCGTGATCGGTCGGCGCACCGCGCAACTGGTCGAGGTGCTCGATGGAGTGGCCGAGGGCACGCCGGTAGTGATCGAAGGCGCTGCGATCGCCCGCGCCGAGATCCTGCGCCGCCGTGAGGCGGGGAGCGATCAACAATGAAACACCTGATCGCCTTTGCACTGCGCCAGCGGATCTTTGTGCTGGGGGGCGTGCTGACGCTGGCCGCCCTGGGGATCTACTCCCTCAATCACCTCCCCTTCGATGCCTACCCGGACCTCACCGGCACGCGGGTCGAGGTGATCACGGTCGCGCCGGGACTCGCACCCGAAGAAGTCGAGCGGCTGGTCACCTACCCGGTCGAGCAGGCGCTCATGGGGCTGCCCGGCGCCGAGGGCGTGCGGTCCGTCTCCAAGGCCGGACTGTCGCTGATCACGGTTCCGTTCCCCGATCGCATGGACATCTACTTCGCCCGCACCCTGGTGCAGCAGCGCCTGGGCGACGCGAAGGGAGCACTCCCGGCCGGCGTGGAACCGCAACTCGGACCGGTTTCGACACCAATGGGCGAGCTGTACCAGTACACGGTCACCAGCGATTCCCTTACGCTGACCGAACTCAAGGCGCTGCACGATTACACGATCCGCCCGAGGCTGCGGACCGTTGCAGGCGTGAGCGAAGTGAACTCCTGGGGCGGGCTGGTCGAACGCGTCGAGGTGCAGGTCGACCCGGTGCGACTGGCCTCCTTCGGGCTCACGCTGGAGGACGTGCATCGCGCGCTGCAGGCCAACAATCTCTCGTTCGGAGGCAGTTACCTCGAGCGCGCCGGCGAGCGCTACACGCTGCACGGGCTCGGCCGTTTCGATACCGCCAGCGATGTCGGACGCGTGGTGATCTCCGCGCACGCCGGGACGCCGGTCCGGGTGGCGGATGTCGGCACGGTCAGTCTCGGTGCACTCCCGCGCCAGGGCGCCGTCACCAAGGACGGGACCGGCGAGGTCGTGAGCGGGATGGTGCTGAAGCTCAAGGGCGCCGACTCGCGCGCGGTGATCGACCGCGTCAAGGAGCGGATGGAGGAGATCCGGGCGGCGCTGCCCGCACATGTGACCATCGCGCCGTTCTACGACCAGACCGAACTGGTCGACCGCACCACACACACCATCGTCAAGAACATGGTGGAAGGCGGGATCCTCGTGATCGCCGTGCTTTTCCTGTTCCTGCGCAACGTGCGCGCGTCGCTGATCGTGGCCTCGGTGATTCCGCTCTCGATGCTCTTCGCCTTCATCGGGATGAAACTCTTCGGCTACTCCGGCAATTTGATGAGCCTCGGCGCGCTCGACTTCGGGCTGATCGTCGATGCGTCGGTGGTCATGGTCGAGAACTTCATCCGCCACCTCGAGGATCACCCGGAAGAAGAGGGGCTCGGCGTACTTCACCGCGCCGCGGTCCAGGTCGGTCGGCCGATCCTCTTCGGCATCGCGATCATCATCGCCGTCTACATTCCAATTTTCACCCTCGACGGGATGGAGGGACGGATGTTCATCCCGATGGCGTTCACCGTGGTGACGGCCGTGCTCGGCTCGCTGCTGCTCGCGCTGACCTTCGTGCCCGCGATCTCCGCGATGCTGCTGCGCCATGCGCACGAAAAGCCGAGCCGCTGGATGGAGGTGCTGCGCGATCGTTATGCAGCTATGCTGAACTGGACACTCTCGCACACCACACCGGTGCTGGCCGTCGCAATGGCCGCGATCACCCTCGCCGCAGCATCGCTCACCCGCATCGGCACCGAGTTCATGCCGAAGCTCGACGAGGGATCGCTCCTCATCAATACCCGCCGGCTTCCCAGCATCTCGCTCGAGGATGCCACGCGACTGTCCACCGAGGCGGAGCGCATCGTCAAAAGCTTCCCCGAAGTGGTGACGGTCGTGACCAAGGAAGGCCGCCCCGACCTCGCAACCGAGGCGATGGGACTGTTCGAGGGCGACATGTACGTGATCCTCAAGCCGCGCGATGGGTGGACGACCGCGAAGGACCGCGAAGGACTCGTCGCCGCGTTCGACTCTGCACTCGCGCATGTCCCCGGCCTCTGGGTGGCCTTTACCCAGCCGCTCGCGATGCGTCTCGATGAGGCGGAGAGCGGGATCCGCACCGACCTCGGCATCAAGGTCGTCGGCCCCGACCTCGCCGGGAACCAGCGTTACGCCGAGCAGATCCGCCGGGTCGTCGCCGCCACGCCCGGCGCCGCCGATGTATCCGTCGAGATCAGCGAGGGGACCGGACAGATCCGCATGCAGATCGACCGCGATGCCCTCGCCCGCTACGGTCTGTCGGTCGAAGCCGTACGCGATGCGCTCGACCTGGCGATGGGCACCCGCGCCGCCACCGAACTGGTCGACGGCCCGCGCCGCATCGATGTCGCGGTGCGCTATCCAGACGCGTGGCGCAGCGACCCGGCAGCACTGGAGCGCATCGTCGTGCGTGCCCCCGGAGGCGAAATGATTCCGCTCGGCGCAGTCGTTCGCGTCTCGACACAGGAGGGGCCGGAGTTGATCGGGCACGAAGATGCACAGCGGCGCACCCTCGTCCTCTCCAACGTGCGCGGCCGCGACCTCGGCAGCTTCGTGAAAGAGGTGCGCAGTCGGGTTGCAGCCGAAGTGCAGCTTCCCGCCGGAATGTTCCTGGAATGGGGCGGACAGTACGAGAACCAGGAGCGCGCACTGCAACGCCTCCAGGTGGTTGTACCGATGGCGCTGCTCCTGATCTACCTCATCCTGTTCGCGAGCTTCCGCTCCATCTGGCAGTCGATGCTGGTCCTCGCCAACGTGCCCTTTGCTCTGGTCGGCGGGGTCGCGATGCTGTGGCTGCGCGGACTCAACCTCAGCCTGTCGGCCAGCATCGGGTTCATCGCGCTCTTCGGTATTGCCGTGCTCAACGGCGTTGTCCTGGTCACTCACCTCAACGAGGTGCGTGAGCGAATTCCGAATGCACGCAACGCCGTGCTCGCCGGTGCCGCGGACCGGCTCCGACCGGTGTTGATGACCGCGCTCGTGGCGAGCCTCGGCTTCGTACCGATGGCGCTCTCGACCAGTCCGGGCAGCGAGGTCCAGCGGCCGCTGGCCAGCGTGGTGATCGGCGGGCTCGTCACCTCCACCTTCCTCACGCTGTTCGTGCTTCCCGCCCTGTACCTCGCATGGGTGCGCTGGAGCGAGCGACACGTGGACGAACCGGACGACCTGCCGGGCACGGAGGCATTCGGCCACGTACCGCCGTTCCCGTTGCCGCAGACCTGAACGCCGCTCCACGGCCCACACGTTGAGAATCCGCTCGCCCCGGCAGAAAGCCGGGGCGAGTGCCATCAGCCTGGCCGTGTCTCGCCCGCGGCGCTACCCCATGCGGGCCACGATGCGAATAAACAAACCTCCAGCGGGTCGCGCGGTATAATCCCGGTGATGCTCCTTCGTAGTTGTCGCAATGGCAACAGACCTGACGAGCTCAACCAACTGGAAGAAACTGCGGCGGTTCGCGGCGAATTGTGCCGCTGACTGCCGCCGGGGGATACTTCGTGTCGAACATCACGCTGGGGCTGCGTGCGAACGCCGGCCAGTTCTGGCTCCTTGTTGTCGTAAACGCCTTTGTCGGCGCGATGGTGGGACTCGAGCGCGAGATTCTGCCTCTGCTGGGCGAAGTCGAATTCGGTGTGGGATCACGCACCGCGCTGTTGTCGTTCATTGCGACGTTTGGTGCAGTCAAGGCGATTAGCAACTACTTCGCGGGACGATTCGGCGACGCGTGGGGACGCAAGCGGGTGCTGATCGCGGGCTGGTTGTTTGGATTGCCGGTCCCGCTGCTGATCATGTGGGCACCGAGCTGGTCATGGGTTGTACTCGCGAACGTGTTGCTGGGCATCAACCAGGGCCTGGCGTGGTCGTCCACCGTGGTCATGAAAATCGACCTGGTCGGCTCGCGTCAGCGCGGTCTCGCCATGGGTCTCAATGAGTTCGCAGGCTACCTCGCCGTTGCCATCGCCGCCTTCACCGCCGGATTGCTCGCGCACGAGTTCGGCGCGCGGCCGGTGCCGTTCTATCTCGGGATCGGATTCGCACTGATCGGCCTGCTGATCACGGTGCTGTTTGTACGCGATACGCGCGCACATGCACAACTCGAAGCAGTGAACAGCACCTCGTCGGGGGTTTCTGCTGTGAGTGTCGTGCGGGAAGCGACCTGGCGGAATCCGGCGCTCGCCAGTTGCAGCCAGGCGGGCCTCGTAAACAACCTGAACGATGGGCTCGCGTGGGGGCTGTTTCCACTGCTGTTCACCAGCGCGGGCTTGCCGGCCACACAGGTCAGCGCGTTGATTGCGGCGTACCCGGCGGCATGGGGCATCGGTCAACTGGTGACCGGGGGGCTGTCGGATCGGCTCGGCCGCAAACCGTTCATTGCAGGCGGGATGCTGGTCCAGGCGGTAGCGCTCGCGTGGATTGCCACGGCCGACCTGTTTTCGTCCTGGCTGGTCGCCTCGGTGCTGCTGGGGATCGGTACCGCGATGACCTACCCTGCGCTGCTCGCCGCGATCGGCGATGTCGCGCACCCAGCCTGGCGTGGCACCGCGGTAGGCGTTTACCGGCTTTATCGCGACAGTGGCTACGTTGCTGGCGCCGTGCTCGCCGGTGTGCTGGCCGACCAGTTCGGACTGGCGTCCGCCATCCTGAGCGTCGCCGTTATCACCTTCGCATCCGGTGCCGCTGTTGCGCTGCGAATGCCGGAAACACTGACGCGAGCCGCGCTTTCAGGCGCCGCTGCACCCGGGGTGCAAACAGGTAGCTGAACCGATGAACTCGCACCGGCAATACACTCGCTTAGCGGGTGTCCGTGCGGTCGGGATGGTCGGGGAACGTGAACGCAGGCAGGCGCAGTCCCCAGAAGATCGACCCGAACCGCACCGCAACGATGCTGAGCACGCCGACGATGGTTGGCACAGGACGCGGCAGTCCAAGGCCGACCAGTAGCAGGTAAAGCGCTGCGCCAGCGGTTGCGGCGGTCGCGTACAGATCGCCACGCCGCAGGATCATTGGGATTTCCGCCGTCAGGATGTCACGGATCACACCGCCCGCCACCCCGGTAATCACACCCATGATCACAGCGATCACCGCAGAATGCTCCGCACCCGCTGCGATCTGCGTTCCACTGATCGCGAACACTGCAAGCCCGAGCGCATCCGCAATGACCAGCGATCGCTCGGGCGGGCGCCGAAACCGCAGGTACAGCAGCGTGAGCAGTGCCGCCACGACGATGACCAGCAGGTTCTCCTGTTCCCGGAACCAGAAGATCGGATGCCGGTCGAGTAGCAGGTCGCGCAACGTCCCGCCGCCAATCGCCGTCACGATCGCAATCACGATTACACCGAGCAGGTCCAGCTTCTTTCTCCCCGCCGCCAGCGCGCCGCTAATCGCAAACACCCCGACCCCAAGCAGATTCAGGACCTGAAGTACCGTCCCCTCCACGCTCTCGCTCTCGCTTTCGCCTTTTCGATTTCGATTTCGATTTCGATTTCGTCTGTTGCCGTTGTAGTTGCCGCGCCCGAACCCGTCCGGACCGGATCGTGCAACCACCCGCGTTGCCGGAATCTGCGGAGTATTCATGCTCATGGACACAGTGACCAGGAACGCCGGCCACTCCAGACGTTTCGCCTGGTTACGAAATCTGATCGCCGACGACCGCGATGTTCGAGAAACCGATCTGGGAGATACTGCTGCGCGCGACTGCGGTCTACCTGATCCTGGCCGTGTTCGTTCGCATCCTTCCGAAGCGCAACGCCGGCAGTCTTTCCCCAAACGATCTGATCGCGCTCGTGGTCATAGGTGGGCTGACCGCGGATGCGATTTCTGTCGGCGCGGAGTCGACGCCCGATCTTCTGCTGATGGTCGGCGTAGTATTCGCCTGGGATTATGGATTCAACTGGCTCGAGTACCGGTCCCCGCGGTTTCGGAAAATTGCACAGGACTCGCCTACCCTCCTCATCTACAACGGCCGGATCCTGCGAGAGAACCTTAGACGAGAATTGATGACGGAAGAGGAACTGGCTGCCAGCCTTCGCAAGCAGGGGATTGACGATCCCGCGAAAGTCAAACAGGCGATCCTCGAAGTGGACGGCCACCTGAGCACGATCAGATTGGATTGAGGGCCTCGGGAGCGTTCCGACGGGGAATATCGCGCCTGCACAGTCCCCGGCTACAGGGCATCAATTTTTTGCGCTCGGAACAACAAAAGCGAACGTGGTTCCGACCCCGGGCTCGCTTTCTACCGAAATGCGGCCGCCGTGTGCTTCCACGATGCCGCGGGCAATCGAAAGACCCAACCCGGTTCCGAGGCTCGCAGTCTGTCTCGCCTGCGTGAACGGTTTGAAGAGTTCAGGAAGGACTTCTGTCGGAATCCCGGGGCCGGAGTCCGCGACCGAAAATCGCACCTCATCATCGTTCTCCGCCACGACACAAACGCGGATCTCACCACCTTCGGGGGTGAACTTGATCGCGTTGCCGATCAGGTTGCTCAGCACCTGCAGCATCCGGTCATGATCGGCACGCACGGGAGGCAGTCCGGATGCGATATCCGGGATCAGCCGCTGGTGCTTCGTTTCTGCCTGCAGCCGGAAGGCATCGATCGCTTCATTCACGAGCCTGCCGGCCGATTGCGGATGCGGCACGATTGCAATGGCCTGGCCCGACTCGATTCGTGCGACATCGAGCAGATCCATGACGAGTCGATTCGCACGAGTGACCGTTCGTCTGATGATGTCGATCTGCCGTTGGCGCTGCTGCTCGGACAGCGGCATCTCGAGAAGTTCAGCGGCCATGCCGATCGTGTGCAGCGGATTCTTGAGGTCGTGCGAGACGATGCGCAGAACGCGGTCGCGCATGCGCAGTGCGGACTCGGTTTCGGCGCGCGCCGACTGCTCTCGCTCCAACAGCTCTTCGCGCTCGGCCGCAACGCGCTTTGGCTCGGTGATATCCTCGGCGATGCCTGCGATTCCGAAGATGTTTCCGCCTTCGTCGCGCACGGGATACCCCCGCGCTGAAATCCAGCGGATCCCCCCATCGGGCCTAACGATCCGGTACTCCACGTGGTACTCGCCGCGGGCGTACGTCTGCAGCGCCTGCCGCACCCGCGCCAGATCGGCGGGGTGCACCGATTCGAGAAAGGAGCGCGGGTTCGACATCGCCTCTTCGATCGGCCGTCCCCAGATCTGCTCGTACGCCGGGCTGAGGTAGTACTGCGCGGTGTAGGCAGGATCCGAGATCCAGATGGCCTCGCGCAGGTTCTCCGCAATCAGTCGGAACCGCTCTTCGCTCACACGCAGACGTTCCGTCTGCCTGGTCGATTCGGCTGCCAGCCGACGAAATCGATACAGCAGCCAGATTACGGCAAGTGCAATGGCGAGTGCCGCAAGTGCGAGCAGCGCCACCACGCGACGCTCCCAGAGCCGCGCAGCATCGAGCCGGTTATCCAGGTCGTCCCGGGCGCGGGTCAGGGTTGCATTCGCCGAATCCGCAGCGGTGAGGACGGCATCCATCCGGCGCTGCCCCAGCGAAGATGTGCGGCTGAGATCCTCACGCGAAATTTCGCCGCGAAGCAGCGATGATGGTCCCGCAGCCCACTCGGCAGAGCGCGCGATGTAGTCGTCGACTTTGCTACGGTTGACGGGTCGGAACCGACGGGAAAGCGCGGCCAGGCGACCGGAGGCTTCGCTCACCCGCAACATCGCGTCGCGCAGACTCGCCAGAAACAGCGTGTCCCCGCTGACCTGGTACCCGCGCGCCGCGGCGACCGCTTCCGAAACCGCCACCTGATGGTCCTGCAGGGCATCCTGGGCGGGCAGGATGACTTCGGTGAGCCGGCGAGATAAGGCATCATCTCGTTCGCCGACGAACCTCGAAATCAATACGACCCCGATCAGAAGCACGATCAGGCCAAACAGCAGAAAACGCAGCGGCCACTGACCGTGGCGAACTCCGCTTTCCGGCCTCGCCAGGTGCAGCCGATTCCTCCGATTCGACACTCATCGCGCGACCCGTTCAGCACCGGGTGGGCCAGACTCGCTGAAACGCGCTGCAGGGCGCGTGTGCGTTGCCAGGCCGGCTGCGGCGGCCCCGGTTGATTTCATGGCGCTGCTGCGCGAGATTTACAGGCTCGCGCGCTTAGCTCAGCCGGTCCAGAGCACCTCGTTTACACCGAGGGGGTCGGGGGTTCGAATCCCTCAGCGCGCATTCGTCTCCACATTCAAACTGCCCCTGCTGCCTGGTAGGTCGACCGGCCACTCCGCCGTAAAGGGCTGGGGGTCGATTGAACACATCAAACCGGTCAATCGACCACCCGTTCTGACGTCACAGAGAGAGCCGCCCACTCGCATGCCATACACGTGCCCGTGTCCATTCCCGGGCCCGTAAACGTGGTCGTGTTACGCGCCCCGTTCCCGTTCCCGTAAACGTGCCCTCCGCCCGGGAGTTTTCTCTGCGCTCTCCCGCGGTTCTCACGACGAGCACAGACTACAGCCGGCGCATGATCTGACTGAGAATCTGCGCTGCCCGGTCCCGGTCGTAGTCCACGACGTTCTTTTTCACGGTCACTTCGACGTGAGTGCTGCCGCTATCACGGTCGCCGTCGATATTGACGTTTACATCGCGATCGCCCTGCTTGCCCTTGATTTCGATGCGATCGTCGTCGCGGTCGTGTTCTGTCGACGTGATTCCGATGTTCATGTCGCGAAGTACGTCATTGGTGGCCTTGGCGACGGTAGCGGTGCTGGCGGTCACGTTGGTTTCCGCACCGCGATCACTGTAGGCCAGACCGGCCGCGGTGCCCGCGGCGGCACCAGCCGCAACGCCGCAACTCTGAAGGGCCGGAACCAGGAGAAGAACGAGAAGGGGGGCGAATCTCAACGTACGATGGTACATCGTGCACCTCCGACCTGCTGGCTGGAGCGGGATGCGCCCCAGGGTTGGAAACGAACCCGCGGCACTGTGCGCGGGTCGCCAACTGTTGCATCCAGCAAATTCGGCACCGGAAAACCGCAATCCCGCGCCGCGGCGGGACCCTCCACAACGGCTTGCGGGCGACTGGTCCAGCCGGTCGTTCCGGACCCGAAAATTCTGTTTCACGCAGAGTCCGCGGGGTTCGCGGAGTTTCACCTGCCGACACACCGTGTCACTGTAACTTCGCATCCAGGATCTCTCATGGTTATCACAGTTGGATTCATTGCTGTCCGGTGATCGCCGATCGATCAACTCCGCGACCACCGCGGCCTCCGCGTGAACCATTTTCAGTTTATCACGTGCTGGCTGCCTCGTCGGCGGCGCGGTACTTTGCCGCTGCCATGACCGAAACCAAAAAAGCTGAAATGACGAATCCGTCCGAAGCGCTGCGCGCGTGGTTTATCGGGCCGCGTGCCGAGAACGCCGAATTGATAGAGCGGTTACTGCTGGAAGCGTTGCGCGATCACATCTTCTGGCGGCGCAACTACCATCCGGAAGACCGGTTGACGATCCGGGAGGGGGAGAAGCGCACCGCGGGATACGAAGAAGCGGTTGGAACGCTGACGCAGGAGCTGATGGGTCTGCTGGCGGAGCTGAAGCAGGGCGTACCCTTCTTCAGCGGGCGCTACAAGGGGCACATGAGCTTCGAGCAGACGATCGCATCGCAGATCGGCTACTTCGCGGCGATGCTGTACAATCCGAACAACGTCGCGATCGAGGCGTCGCCCACCACGACACGGCTGGAGCTGGAGGTTGCGAATCAGCTTGCGCGCATGATCGGGTACGATGCGACGCGGGCATGGGGGCACCTGACCTCGGGCGGGACGGTCGCGAACTTCGAAGCGCTCTGGGTCGCACGCAACATCATCTATCTTCCGATCGCGGCGCGTGGCGCAGCCGATCAACTGGGCATCACGCTTGATGTAGAGCTGCCTTCCGGTGAATCGGCACCGCTGCGTTCGCTTGGACTCTGGGAACTGCTCAACATCACGAACCATGCTGCGCTCGATCTGTGGGAGCGGTTGTGGAGCAGCGCGCCGCGCATCGACGTACAAAGCGCGCTGCATGCGCATTCGCTGCAGACGCTCGGCTACCAGCGGTACACGCGCAGGCTGGCTGCCGCGTTCGGCGATCCACTCGAGCCTGGCGTCGTGCTGGTCGCCGCGACCGCGCACTACTCGTGGGAGAAAATCGTGCGCGCGCTCGGCATCGGCTCGAATCAACTGATTTTTGTGCCGGTCGATGCGTACTATCGTCTGAACACCGCGGCGTTGTGGGACGCGATTCGCGATCTGACCGCGCGGCAGGTGCCGATCCAGGCGTGCATCAGCGTCTGCGGCACAACCGAAGAAAGTGCGGTCGACCATCTACACGAAGTGGTCGAGGTGCGACGGCGCGCGGAGCGCGAACTCGGCGTCGCATTTCATCTGCATTCGGACGCGTGTTACGGCGGCTATTCGGCGTCCGTCACATGGGATGCAGAGGGGAATCGTCGCAGTGCAGCCGATATCCGTGCCTCGACCGGAACCGATTGGCCCTCGGAAGCGTGGGTCGCGTCGATGGCGGCACTGGCGGAAACGGACTCCGTAACGATCGATCCGCACAAGCTCGGTTACGTACCATACCCGGCGGGCGCGATCGTTCTGCGTGATCGGCGCGCACGTGAACTGGTGGCGATCGATCCGCCGTACCTGCTGCCGTCGCAGGGGCTGACCTCCGCCGAGGACCTCGTACTCGGCCGCTTCATCTTCGAAGGCTCCAAGCCCGGCGCGTCCGCGGCTTCGGTCTGGCTCTCGCACAAGGTGCTGCCGCTCGACGAGCGGGGTTACGGCTACCTGATCGAGCGCACCGTGGTCGGCGCGCGTCGCATGCACCGTGCCCTGGCCAATGCCGATCTGCTGCCGTTCCGCATCGTGCTGCTACCCGAGCCCGACATCAACATCGTCTGCTACGTCATCACGCACCCGCAACTCGACACGCTCGCTGCGCTCAATGCCTTCAACGAACGCATCTACGGGCGCATGAGCCTGAGCGAACCGGGCGCAAACCCGGAGTACATCATCACGCGCACACGCTTCCAGCCGCCGATGTATGAAGGTGCGATGGATGCGCTACTCGAACAGGTGGGCAGCAGTGTCGAGGAGTGGCGTGCAGGTGGGGCCGACGGGCTGGTCGTTCTCCGTTCCACCGTGATGGACCCGTTCCTCGCCGAACCCAGCGGCCCGGATCACATCAGCGGGTTTATCGCCGCGCTCAAACGCGCCTGCGTAGCAAGTCTGTAGAAGCAGTTACGCTCTCGCTTTCGCTTTCGAATCCGTTCCCAAGAGAACGACCGAAAACGAAAGCGAAATCGAAATCGAAATCGTAGACGCGGATCAGTCCGCTGCCGGTGCACCCACGTCCGTCGCCGGCGGCGGATGCAGGGCGATATTCTGGTTGCCGCGACTGACCTGGATCTCGCCGTTGCGTGCCAGCGCGCGGCGGAACAGGATCGGGCCGAACAGTTCGTTCAGCGCGATGAGTGCGAGCAGCATGGTTCGCAGGTGGTTGCCGAGATCCGGATAGATGTCCGCGACCAGGGTGGCGAGCCCGAGGGCAACACCCGCCTGTGAGACCAGCCCCATCCAGAGGTATTTGCGTTCTTCGGGTGCGGCATTCGCCCAGCGGGTACCGATCTTCGCTCCGGTAAAGATCCCGAGCATACGCACCAGGAACAGCGGCACCACAAAAATCGCGAGTGCCTCGAGTGCGGGCAGGTCGATCTTGGCACCGGCGAGCGCAAAGAAGACGACGAAGATGGGTGCGGCGGATCGTTCCATCGCGTGGCGGAGCTGTGCGCCGCGGTCGCCGGGCGCAAGGTTTTCCGTGAGGAATCCCGCGGCGATGAGCAGCAGCAGCGCGTCGACATGCAGCAGTCGCGCAATTTCGCCACCGAAGAACGCAACCATTACGGCGAACAGCACGAGTTCGCGGTGAACGAAACGCAGGTAGACCGCGATACCGAGTCCGAGAATTGCGCCGACCAGCAGCGCGCCTCCGATCTCCCACACGACATCCCCGAACGAAAGTCCCGCTTCCGTAGTCGGCAGGATCATGCGGGCGATCGCGGTCACGATGCTGACCAGGATTACGACCGCGATATCGGAGATCAGGATGACGCTGAGCGTGCCGCGTGCGATGGGACCGCGCGCGCCGGTCTCGCTCAGCAGTGCGAGTGTTGCGGCCGGCGAGTGCGCGACGGCGATCGAGGCGAACAGCAGCGAGAACACGTAGCGCGCTGCCGGCGGTAGTTCGTTTGCAAACGGCAGGTACGGGTAGATCAGCAGCAGGAACGCAAAGACGAGGACGAACGTCATCATCATCTCTGCGGTCATGATGCGGACGATCGCGATGCCGCGTTCCTTCAGGTCGGCCCAGCGCAGTTCGGAACCGGCCAGGAACGCGATCAGCGAGATCGCCAGTTGACTGACCGGATTCAGACGGAGCAGCGCGCCCCCGGAAAGGGTGCCCAGACCGTAAGGCCCGAAGATGATCCCCGCGATGAGGAACGCGACGATGTGCGGAAGCCGAATGCCTTCCGTCAGTTCGCTCACACTCCACGCCGCGAGAATCAGAAACCCGAACGCGAGCAGCGCCTCGGCGCCGAGCCCCTGCACCCCGAGCGGCATGATCTCGTGCATCGCGATCAGCAGCAGCACGATGACAAACGCCGGTCTCATTTGGGCCTCAGCGGTTCGAGCAGATCGGCCAGCCGGCTGAACCGTTCAGTTGCGCGCCGGAACTGATCGCGCAGTGCGGATTGTGCGAGGTGCCCGCCGAAGAAGTCCGTCAGCAGCACGGATGCAATCGCGGCGGTGAACACGATGTTCGGCAGCAGCGTGGCGTCGTGCAGCAGGTAGTTGGTCGCGATGGCCACGCCTACCGCACCGTGACCGAGCAGCGCCCGTCCCCAGTTCGGGCCGAGTGTGCGCAGTCTGCCGTTCGCGCGCGCCGCGAGTCGCGCGGATCCGATCTTCGTCATGTAGCGCAGCACCAGGAACACAATGACCGGCACCAGCCACAGCGCCTGGCTCGACGGACGCCAGGCGGTGCCCGCGAAGATCAGCAGGACGAAGTACAATGGCCGCGCGACATCATCCATCACCTTCACGATCGTTTCACGGTTGCGCGACGTGTTGACCAGAATCATCCCGATCAGCAGACAGGGCAGCAGCGGAGAAAGTCGGAGATAGGCGGCCGCGCCGCTGGCCAGGATGATCGCGCCGACCATGCTGATGAACAGGCGGTCGATCTGCTGCTGTGCGCCGAGAAACAGGTGGAACAACGCACCACCGACAATCCCGATCCCGACGCTGATCACCGCCCATTCCGTCGGTGTCGGCATCCGCTGCACTCCCAGCGGTGCGGGATGATTCAGACATAACAGGATGCTGAACACGGAGATCGCGACGATGCCGTCGACCAGCGAGGTGATCTCGAGTTGCCGCAGCATCGAGCCGCGCTTGCCCATCCGGTTGGAAACCAGCGAGATCCCCATCGCACTCGATGCCGTCGCGATCGACCCCAGCGTGATCCCCGGGACCAGCGTATTCGAGATCGGCGTATCGAACAGCAGCGAAAACAGCCAGGTCATGATGGCGGCGACGACCGCGGTCGTCAGGATCGCCTCGAAAAACGCAACCCGCCAGATCGCGCCACGCACATGGATCAGCCTGGGCAGGTACAACTGCGTGCCGATCTGCGCGCCGACCCAGCCGAGTGCCAGCGTCAGGAACGGCGCAAAACTCTCCACCACCGACGCGCGGATCAGCCCGGACACCTCCGGCCCCAGCAGAATCCCGAGCAGCAGGTATTCCGCACCGGACACGATGAGGTAGCGCCGCGCCAGCCACTCCGACGCCGCATGAGCCGCGAGATACCCCGCGATGACCGCCAGTACAAGAATCAGCCCCGCAGACATTCTCGCTAGTTGAACGTCCCGCGCAGCCTGATGCAAGGTTGACAGATTTCGCGCGCTCGCATAGCACGGCGTGGCACGACCCTGAACGCCGGGGCAGTCGGGCGTGTAGATACTTCCGTGCGGCCGTTCCCGCGGGCGCTGCAGCACGCGGCCGCTCGCGCAGCGGCCCCGTTCGTTTCACATTGTTCATGGCGCGCGTCCGGTCCGGGTACGGTGCGCCGGTTTGCGACTCGTTTCACCAACGATGGTGCCTATGAATCTGCTTGGTCTCGCGTTCGCGCTCGTCGCGGCACAGGGTGCGCAGGATACGACCTACTTCCAGCAGGGTGTGGACTACACGATCGAGGCGCGTCTCGACGACGTGGCCGGGGTACTCCGCGGACGTGCCCGCCTCGACTACAAGAACAATTCACGCACACGGCTCGACACCCTCTACTTCCACCTGCATCTCAATGCGTTCCGGCCGAACAGCGCATGGGCGAAGCGCGACCTGCAGTTCAACAACCGCCGTTTTCAGGACCTCGGTCCGGAGGAACACGCATTCGAGCGCCTGCAGTCGGTGCAGGTCGGGGGAAGGCGCGTGACCCCGGTGTACCCGGGCGGCGATGACTCGACCGTGGTTGCGATTCCGCTTCCCTCCGCACTCGCCCCCGGCGCGGGTACGACCGTGCTCATCGACTGGGAAGCACGGCCGTCGACGCTGCCGCGCCGCCAGGGGCGCAGGGGACGCCACCTCGACTTCGCGCAGTGGTATCCGCGCATCGCCGTTTTCGATCGGGGTGGCTGGCAGGTGCAGCCGCTGATGCCGCAGGGTGAGTTCTACGGCGAGTTCGGCACCTACGACGTCACGCTCGATGTCGCCGCCGACCAGGTGATCGGCGCGACGGGTGTGCCCGTGTCCGGCGATCCCGGCTGGGAGAAGGCCGCAGCCGTGCCCGGCACAAAGCCGCTCTACCGGCGCGATGCATACCCCGCCAGGGCCGCCGCCTCGCTCGGGCTGCTCACCGGCAACGCGGACAATGGCCGCAAGCGCGTGCGCTGGCGCGCGCAGGACGTCCACCACTTCGCCTGGAGTACGAGCCCCGACTACATCTATGAAGGCGGTCAGCACGAGGGCACGGCCATTCACGTGCTGTACCAGCCGGGCGACACCGCATGGGACAACGGCGTAACCGTCCAGCGCACGGCCAACGCCCTTGCCTTCATGAATGATCTGTTCGGGAAGTACCCGTATCCACAGGTCACGAACGTGCACCGCATCGAAGGCGGCGGCACCGAGTTCCCGATGATGGTGATGAACGGCAGTTCGAGTCAGGGGCTGATCATGCACGAGGTCGGCCACATCTGGCTGCACGGCGTCTTCGGCAACAACGAGTGGCGCGAAGGCTGGCTGGATGAAGGTTTCGTCAGCTTCGTCTCGAACTGGTTCGCGGAAGAGCAGGGCACCCCGCAACAACAGGTCTGGCGTAACGACGTGCTCGGTATCGGTCAGTTGGAAGCGAGCGGGCAGACCGAGCCGATCTCGAGGAAGTCGGCGGACTTCAGCACGTTCCAGATGTACAACCTGATGACCTACACCAAGCCGTCGCTGGTGCTGCGCATGCTGCGCGACCTCGTCGGCGAAGATGTGACGCGGCGTGCGCTGCGCGACTACTACGAGCACAACCGCTTCCGTCACGTGACCGGCAGGGATCTGCGCGCGTCGTTCGAGCGTGCCTCGGGGCAGGACCTCGGCTGGTTCTTCGAACAGTGGATCAACACGACGGGTCGACTCGATTACGCGGTCGGCACGGTGACCAGCACGCAGGCGAACGGCCGCTGGCGCACAACCGTCGAAGTGCTGCGTGAAGGCGAGAACTTCATGCCCGTCACGCTGCAGGTCGGCGATGTCCGGCAGCGGCTGACCAGCCGCGATCGCCGTCAGGTCGTCGAAGTGGAGACCACGGCGAAGCCGGCGGACGTTGTGCTCGATCCCGACCTGATCCTGATCGACTACAACCGGGCCAACAACCGGAAGACCCCGTGATGGAAGCGAGCCTGGCGGAGCTGCCGCTGGAATGCCAGAAGTCGAAATTCGACATCCCGGCTCAGGTCCACTACCTGAACTGCGCCTACATGGGGCCGATCCCGCGCCCCGTGCAGGCCGCGGGCATCGGTGGTATTCAGCGCAAGGCGTTGCCGTACCAGGTCACATCATCCGACTTCTTCATCGAGAGTGATCGTGCCCGCTCGCTCTTTGCCAGACTCCTGAACGCACCCGATCCGAACCGGGTCGCGATCATCCCGGCGGCGTCGTACGGGATCGCGACGGCCGCGCGCAATCTGCCCATCACGCGCGGTCAGAACATCATCGTGTCCGCCGAGCAGTTCCCCAGCAACGTGCACGTCTGGCGCAAGCTGGCGCGGCAGCACGATGCGCAGCTCCGAGTCATCGAGCCGGGCGTTGGGCGCTCACGCGGCGAAACCTGGAACGCGCGCGTGCTCGACGCGATCGATGACGCCACCGCCATCGTTGCGTTGCCGCACGTGCACTGGACCGACGGGACCCGTTTCGATCTCGAAGCCATCGGCGAACGCTGTCGCGAAGTCGGTGCGGCGCTCATTATCGATGCGACCCAGTCACTCGGCGCGCTTCCGTTCGATCTTCAGCGGATTGGTGCCGACGCCGTGATCTGCGCCGCCTACAAATGGCTGCTTGGCCCCTACTCGCTCGGCCTCGCCTGGTTCGGACCGCGTTTCGATCACGGCGAACCGCTCGAGGAGAACTGGCTCGCACGGCGCGACAGCGAAGACTTCCGTGGCCTCGTGAACTACCAGGACGAGTACCAGCCAGGTGCGCTGCGCTACGACATGGGTGAGCGCAGCAACTTCATCCTCATGCCGATGCTGGTCGCCGCACTCGAACTCATCCTCGAATGGCAGCCGGCCCGCATCCAGGAGTATTGTCGCGCACTCACACGCGCTGCGCTTGAGGAAGCGGTCGAACTCGGATTTGCGGTGGAAAAGGAAGCCTGGCGAGGCGCGCATTTGTTCGGGTTGCGCACGCCGCCCGGCCTCGACCTCGATGCGCTGCAGCTCGAGTTGCAGAAGCGCCGGATTTTTGCATCGCTGCGCGGCTCCGCACTCCGCATCTCGCCCAACGTCTACAACGATCGCGAGGACATGGACGCGCTCGTCGACGCACTCGGTCGGGCCGTTAGCACGCTGCGCCGCTAGACAGGCTTACGATCGCTCGACGTCGTAGTCGACCGGCCCCACATCCGGATCGTCCAGCAACCGATCGAAGGCACGCACCAGGTCGCCGTGGGCCAATTCACCGCGCAAACGCCGGAATGTGTTGCGCATCCGGCGTTCAGCCTCGATTGTCGCAGCCGGCTCCGTCGGCTCGACCCATTCCGGCGGCGTCAGCGAACGCGTGTTCTCCTCTGTGATCGGCGTCGGCGGTTCGAGTTCGATCACGCCGACGCCACTCACGACCAGCGCCAGCCCGAGCGCGGGCTCGAGATCCTCCTCGCGGGCCAGTTCAACCGCCCATTCCGCAAGCTCGCGCGAGATCCCGCTCTTCACGGCCCACTCCATGAGCTGCGGATGTCGACGCTCCGCGCCATCGCCCTGCGCCAGCGTCAGCACCCGCGACATCAGCCGCTCTCTCCAGTCGGTCTCGATCGATCGCTCCACGGCTTATCTTCCTGTTCAGTTCCGAATCGCGCCGGCCGGAATACGCGCCAGGCATGGGGATCAACAGCAGATCGACAGCCACGCGCACATCTGTTCCGCACTGCCAGGGAGTGCCGGTGAACCACGATTTCTGCCCCCATTCGCGCGGTGCAATGCCCGTTCCGCCAGCGAGGATCCGGTGCACTAGTCTTGCGTGGCTTTTCCGTGCTGCCTTACAATTTCCGGTCTTCCCAACCGAAGTGACCTGTTCCGGGGCTGCCGGACCGCAGCCGTTGGTCATTGGGAAGTGGGCCGATTTCGGCCTGGGTGTTCGAGAACACGAGTGCGACAGAGGCAGAGGTGGCGCGGTTGCGGGACTGCCCGCGGATGCCGGCCACTCAGCACGGGGCCCCGATCTATTTCGGGCTGCACTGGAACCGCGTGGCTCTCGCAGTTGTAGATGCAGGCACACACGCGCACGAACCTTCTGTCGTCCTTTGGTTTAGATGATCTGCCGCCCAGCGCACGGGCGGCCTCTTTACACTCGCACGTGGAGACACCGGAAGATGGAACTCAGGCTACTCGATTGGCGGCGCGCCGTTGCATTCACTTTGCTGATTGCCGCAGCGGGTACGGCGTCCCTGCATGCACAGGAGGCGGCTCCGGCGACGGGCGCCAAAATGCGCGTGCTGGTTCCGAATCTGGATCCGCTGAATCAGGCGAAAGACAAATTCGGCGAAGAAGTCGCAGAAACGATGCGCAAGCAGCTCTCGACCATGCAGCGTCACGTCGGCATCGAGAAGAAGGAGATGCAGTCGGAGATCAAGGCGCTGAAGCTCAAGGAAGACGACATGGACTGCATGGTCCAGTACCGTCAGCTTGCGATTCGCATGAACGCCGAACTTCTCGTTTGCGGCGAGTACTGGCCCGACGCCAACGGCCATGCGGCCTGGGCGCAGTTCATCAACGCCAAGACCGGCGACGCCTTCGTCGTCGACACGCTGACCGCCGCCAACGCAAAGGAAGCGTCCGAACAGATCTTCCAGCAGTTCCAGCGTTTCGTTGAGCACATCGGCCTCGCCGCGTTCTGCTACGAGTACCTCGGCTCCGAGCAGTGGGACCGTGCGCTCGAGAACTGCAACAACGCGCTGGCCATCAACCCCAACGCCGCGCCCGCGCTCAAGGGCAAGGCGATGGCGCTGTTCCGTCAGGCGACCGTCAATGCGGATGCGCCCGATCAGGCCAAGCTCAATGAGGCGTTCGCGGTTTACAAGCAGGTGCTCAATGTAAATCCGATGGATCAGGAAGCGCTGCGTCAGGCCGGCATCGTCAGCGCACGCCTTGGCGACGCCGAAGCTTCGCGCGAGTACTTCCGCCAGTACCTCGAGATGAACCCGGGCGACGTTGCGGTCCGCATCAGCATCGCGAACGATCAGGCCAAGGCCGGTGACCCGGAAGGCGCGCTGCGCGTCGTCGAAGAGGGGCTCAAGACGGAAAGCGACAACGTCGACCTGCGCACCTTCGCCGGTGTGTACGCGGCGCAGGCTGCCTACAAGGTGCAGACCGAGCAGCAGGAACTGACCGCCGAAGCCAAGGCGCTCTACGCCACGGCATACGACCACTACAAGAACCTGTTCGACACAAAGAACGGCGATGTCGAGCCGGCCGTGATCCGGCAGATGATCACGACGCTGGTTGTGCTCGAGCGCGCACCGGAAGCGGTGGAAGTCGGCGCGAAGGCGACGCAGGTCAAGGCTGAAAGTGGCGCCGTCTGGGCCGCCTACGCCGGCGCCCTCGCCCAGGTCGATCGTGTCGATGAAGCGGTCGCGGCCTTCGACAAGGCGATCGCCCTCAACGACACGACCGAGACCGGCCTGCGCGGCCGCAAGGCAACCATCCTGCTCACCGCCGGTCGCATCGAACAGGCACGCTCCGCTGTGCAGGAAGCGATCACCGCTGGCGAAACCACCGGCGATGAGGTCGCCGACCTGATCTGGCGCGTCACCATGAATGACGAGTACCAGAACAAGGAGTGGGACGCCGCGCTCCGCAATTTCGAGGTCGCTTCCGAGTTCGCAACCAGCGAGGACGTCAAGTCGCAGATGGCATTCTGGAGCGGCATGATCCTCTACCAGAAGGCCGCCGCCATCAAGACGCCGGAAAACGCGGCGCAGGCGCGTGCCGCGCGTCCGTCCTTCGCTCGCGCTCTCGACGCGCTCCAGGCCGGTGCAGCCTACGGCCGCGCCACGCCGAACTCGAACTACGCGGCAACCGTTGAGAACATTCGCAAGTACATCGAGTACCTCGACGCGCTGATCAAGCGCGGTCAGTAAGACCTGTTGAAATTTCGGTAACAAACAGGCCCCGGCTCATACGAGTCGGGGCTTTTTTTGGTGGTCGCAGAAGTTCAAGCGTGCATGCGGAACAATGGAGGAACTACATGGCAGTTTCGACTGGCGGATCAGCACTTTCGCTGGCTTGAATTCTACCGCAACGGCTGCGTCCTTACCCGAAGCGCGCGCGGGTGCACGCTGTAAACGAAGCTGCGTCCAACGACTGCCTCGCCATCGGCGTTCACCGAGATCTCATGTTCGGTCTCAACGGTGAGTGTTTTCCCACGAAGGTAGAGCACATCCGGATTGTCGACGTGACTGCCGCGTCGCAGTTCCGGAAGCAGCGTCATGAAATCGACTTTGGCAAGCTTCGGTACGATGACCAGGTCGAGTTCGCCGTCGCTGAAATTCGCACACGGCGCGAGCTGCGCACCGCCCCCTGACTGCCGCAGATTCCCTACCGCGAAGAAGTACAGCTCGCCCGCGTGAACTTCGGAGCCGTCCAGCACGAACTTCGCCTGCAGCGACTCGAGGTGCACCAACGACATCGCACCCTGCACGATGTACGCGATCGGGCCGAGCACACGCTTCGCTTCACTGTTGGCACTCCGCGTCGCATCCGTGCCGAATCCACCCGTCGACATGTTCACGAAGTAACGCTCATTCACGCGCGCGACATCGATTCGGCGTTCGGTCCCACCAAGCAGCACACGTGCAGCCTGCTCTGAATCCGCAGGCAGGCCCAGCCCCGCAGCAAAATCGTTCGCCGTGCCCAGCGGCAGGACGCCCAGCGCCGCCGACACCTCACTCGTCATCAGCCCGTTCACGACCTCATTCACCGTCCCGTCCCCACCCGCCGCCACCACAAGCTCATTCCCGGCTTCCGCCGACTCGCGCGCCAGCACTCGCGCACGCGCCGGCGCCCCCGTCACACACATGCGCACGTCATGCTCCGCCGACTTCAGCACCTGCACCGCCGCCGCCAACCCCGCGTTCGCCGCCTCATCCGGCGGCACCTTCGAGATGATCGTGATCTTCATGTTGAGCCGGTCCTCGCAAGGATCGGGCTGTTTCAGTCTAGCAGCCCCCCCTGTGGGGAAATGCACTGGGATCTGGGATCTGGGATCTGGGATCTGGGATGACGGGTGATCGGGTATGGGTATGGGTATGGGTATGGGTATGGGTATGGGTATGGGTAACAATCGAAGTCGTTCCCGACCCCGCCCTTACCCACACCCACACCCGTACCCGCACCCAAAATCCCAGATCCCAAAATCCCAGATCCCAAAATCCCAAAACCCCAGATCCCAAAATCCCGAAGGTCGCAAATATCTCAGGGGTCGCAAAATCCCAGGGGTCGGGGGGTGGCGCTGGTCGAAACCCCCAACGTTTAGAAGACTCTTGACCGTAATGGGGACGATGCCTATCATAGTGGCGCCGAGTGGGGAGCAGTGGGGATCAGTGGCAACCCCGCCCTGATCCTGCCCCGACCCGAACCAGAGGCGATATGGCCGCGTCCCACGCCCCGGGAAGGGGTGTCAAGTTTCTCGGCAGCTACCAGTACCAACTGGACGACAAGGGCCGGGTCTCGCTGCCGGCCGCGTTCCGGCGGGAGGCTGCGGATCAGAGCTTTGTTCTGATTCAGGCCTATCCGCCGGCTTTGTCGTTGTATCCGGAAGGGGAGTGGCTGCAGGTCGAGGAGCGGATGCGGGACCTGCTGAAGCATCAGCCGGAGGCGAGGCTGTATGTGTTGTCGCTGATGGCGAATGCGGTTGAGGTCGTGCCGGACAGTCAGGGGCGAATCCTGATCCCGGCCAAGTTGAAGGAAGCGGCGGGGCTGGAGGGTCAGGCGCTGCTGGTGGGGGCGATTGATCGAGTCGAGATCTGGAACCCATCGCATTTCCAGGAGGCGATGGCGGCGGACGCGGGCAGCTTCGCGCAGTTCGCGGGGAAGATTTTCCGGTAGTGAGTGCGAATTACCACGTCCCGGTGATGTTGCGGGAAGTGCTGAAATATCTGGAGCCGGAGCGGGGCGGTCTTTATTTCGACGGGACCGCCGGCGCCGGTGGTCACAGCGAAGGCATACTGAACGCGAGTGAGCGAGCTCGCGTGCTGGCGGTGGACCAGGATCCGGAGGCGCTCGAAGTGGCAGCAACGCGATTGAAACGGTTCGGTGAACGTGTGCACCTCGTGCACGCGAATTTTGCCGACGCCGCCGAATCGGTGAGCGAGCCGCTGGCGGGGGCGTTGCTGGATCTTGGCGTGTCGTCGCATCAGATCGATGAGCAGGCACGCGGGTTTTCCTTCCGCCCGGGCACGCCGCTGGACATGCGCATGAGCGGCGCGGGGACGGGCGAAACGGCGGCGGACCTGTTGAACACGCGCGATGAAGCGGAGCTGGCGGACATCTTCTACTACTACGGCGAGGAGCGGCGTTCGCGTCGCCTTGCGTCTGAGGTGGTGAAGGCGCGTCGTGCCGCACCCTTCCTGACGAGTGACGATTTGCTTGCCATTCTCGGCCGCGTGCTTGGTCCGCGTGCGGACGTGCAGGACCGCGCGCGCATCTTCCAGGCGCTTCGCATCGCGGTAAACGATGAGCTGGGTGTGCTCGAGCGTGCGTTGCCCGCTTTGCGCGATGCACTCGAGCCCGACGGCGTATTTGTTGTGCTCTCCTACCATTCGCTGGAAGACCGCCGCGTCAAGGATGCGTTCCGCGAATGGAGCCGCAACTGCATCTGTCCTCCTGAATTTCCGGTCTGTCGCTGCCGTGGCCGCGCGCTCGGTGTCACGCTGACGAAGAAGCCGATTTCCGCAGCCGAGGATGAAGTTGCGGTCAATCCACGTGCGCGCAGTGCACGCCTGCGTGCGTGGAGGAAGGCGGCGTGATGCGGTCGAATACCGGGCTCCTGCGCATGGCACTCGCGTTCGTGGCGTTGCTGGGTTCGCTGACCTTCGTGGTCTGGCGGCAGGCGCGTGCGTACGAGTTGCTGCGCGAACTCGATGCGTTACGCAGCGCGCGTGCGATCGAGGAGGCCGAACGTTCCGAGCTCGGCCGTCGCATTGTGTATCTCGAGAGTCGTGCCCGCGTAGTTGCTGCCGCTGAAACACGCCTCGGCATGAAGGTCCCGAACATGTCGGAACTGGTGATGTTCCGACTGGGCGAGTCCAATCCGGATGCCGCCTCGATGGGTTCACAGCAGGTTGCGACTGCGGCGAAGCAGAACGCAGGACGTTCGAGCGGAGGTGCGCTGTGAGCGCGCCGAAGAACGTTGAACGTTCGCTGCTGTTGCGCCGTCGCATGCTGCTGATTGGCCTGGTGGCCGGTTCGCTGCTGGTCACCGGTCGCGCGTTTTCGCTGCAGGTCGTGCACGGTGAGGAGTGGGAAACACAGGCGGAGAAACAGCATGCACGTGCCAACGTGCTGCCGGCGCCGCGCGGCACCATCTACGATCGCAACGGGATTCCGCTCGCCGCGAGCCATGAAGCGTTCCGACTCAGCATTGCGCCCGGCGAGGTCGAGGATGCAGACGGAATCGCAAAGCTGCTGGCACAACATTCCGATCTGAGCAGCCGCGAAATTCGTCGTGCGCTCGACCGCGGTCGCGAGTGGGTTGTACTGCCTGGCCGATTCAACGCCGCCGCACGCGAAGCGCTGGATGCGAAGCGCGGCATCTATTTCGAGCGTGTGCTACAGCGATTCTATCCGCGTGGCAGCATCGCCGTGGAGTTGATCGGCACTGTCAATTCGGAAGGCACTGCACTGGGCGGCATTGAACTCGAATTCGATTCGCTGCTGAACGGCCTGGAAGGACGCACCATTGCGCGTCGTGATGCACTCGGCCGCACGCTGCCCGGTGTGATGCAGGAAGTTGTTACGCCGACGCCCGGCTTCGATCTGGTATTGACGATCGATGCGGACATGCAGGAGATCGCGCGCGAAGCGCTCGCCGATGCCTTACAGGGAACCGGTGCGACTGGTGGTGAACTGATCCTCGCGGATCCCTGGACGGGGGAAATCCTCGCCGCCGTGAGTTCACGCTCCGGTTCGCGCTCGTGGCGTGCGGTGACGGAACCGTACGAGCCCGGCTCCACACTCAAGCCGTTCCTGGTCGCCTCGCTGCTTGCAGAAGGCAAGGCGAAGCTGACCGACAGCGTGTTCGCGGAGAACGGTCAGTACACGCACGATGGCCGCACCATCAGCGACGTACATGGCTACGGCATGCTTTCAATCGCTGATGCGTTGAAGCACTCGTCGAATGTTGTCATGGCAAAGGTGTCGACGCGGCTCGATCGCGAGACCCAGTACGAGTATCTGCGCGGTTTCGGCTTCGGTACGCCGACCGCCGTCGCGTATCCGTCCGAGTCCGGGGGAACGCTGCGGCGTCCGTCGCAGTGGTCACGCTATTCGCAGGCGAGTCTTGCGATCGGTTACGAAATCGGCGTGACCCCGCTGCAGATGGTGATGGCATACGGTGCGCTCGCAAACGGCGGCGTGCTCATGGAGCCGCGTCTGGTACGAGAGGTGCGCACGCGGGACGGCGGTGTATTGCGAGCAGAGCCCGCACGTGCAGTGCGACGTGTTGTACCTGAGCGTGTGGCTGCTGCGCTGCGCGAAGTACTGGTTGAAGTGGTCGAAGGGGGCAGCGGTCGTTCCGCGGGACTCGGAAGTTTTGCGGTTGCAGGCAAGACCGGTACTGCACGCGTCGTGCAGGGCGGCGCCTACCGCAGCGGCGCATACACCAGTTCCTTTGCAGGGTTTTTTCCTGCGGTCGATCCGCAACTGGTAATTCTTGTGAAGCTTGATTCGCCCAGAGGTGCATACTACGGCGGTCTGACCGCCGCGCCGGTTACGCGTGCGACGCTGGAAGCAGCGCTCGCCGCACTCAACTCGCCGCTCGATCGGCGTGACCTCGCCGCGAGCGCGCCGCCACCGTTGCGCACCGTGGTTGAAGAAGCGCCGCGCGCGCCGGAAACATCCACCGGTCCTTTCATTTTCGCGCTCGATGCAGGGCCGCCGCGCACATTCGCGACGCAGGATTCGCTGGTCGAAGAGACCATCGTTCCGGATGTACATGGTCTCGCGCTGCGCGATGCTGTGCGCCGGATGCATGCCAGCGGCTACCGTGTGAAGCTGCACGGCAGCGGTACCGTGCAGCAGAGCTGGCCGAAGGCGGGCGAAACGCTGACGCGCGGCAGCACCGTGCGCCTGGTCGCGGAAGAGGTGAAGCCGTGAGTCCGCTGCCGAAGTCGCTTGAACCGGCGCGCACCTCGGTGCCACTCTCGCAAATCGCGGATCGCCTCTCGCGCGAGGACCTGTTGATTGGCGCGGTCGGTGGCGACACGACACTGACCGGCGTCACCGACGACAGCCGCGCGGTTGTGCAGGGTGACCTCTTCTGCGCATGGGCGGGCACTGCAGCGGACAGCCACAACTTCGTCCCGGCCGCGCAGGCAGGTGGCGCGGCAGCGGCTGTTGTGGAACGCGAAGTCGCCGACAGCACGTTGCCGCAGTTGATCGTGCGTGATGGCCGGCGTGGTGCCGCCATCGCCGCGAGCGAGGTGTTCGGCAATCCGACCGATCGTCTGGTGCTCACCGGCGTCACGGGAACGAACGGCAAGACCACGACTGCGTGGATCCTGCGTCATCTGCTCGGGCTGCATCATCGTGCAGCGTTGGTCGGCACGCTCGGGCTGTGGCTGGATGAAAATGGCCCGGTCGAAGGTACCGAAGCGCTGACCACTCCCGGGCCGGTCGACCTGTCGCGACTGTTCCGCGCGCTGCTCGAGCAGGATGTCGGCGCGGTGGCGATGGAAGTCTCCTCGCACGCGCTCGACCAGGGGCGTGTGCAGGCCGCGCGCTTCGATGTTGCGGTGTTCACCAACCTCACGCGCGATCATCTCGACTATCACGGCACACTCGAAGCGTATCTCGAAGCGAAGCGTTCGTTCGTGCGCCTGCTGCGCGGAACCGGCGCGGTTGTCGTGAACGGCGATGACAGCGCATGGGATGGACTGGTCGATGTCGCTCCGCGCGGATTCGCTTTCTCGATGCGCAACGACAGCGACGCGGACGTGATTGCGGACAATGTCGCGCTGCATTCGCAGGGCTCGACGTTCGATCTTGTTTTTGGTGGTCAGCGTGTTCCGGTCGAACTCCCGCTGCTCGGCGATTTCAACGTACAGAACGCGCTGGGTGCGGCCGGTGCCGCACTCGCGCTGGGTTTCACGCTGAACGAAGTCGCGCAGCGACTGGATACGGTGCCCCAGGTCCCCGGGCGCCTGGAACGGTTGGTCTCCACGCCGTGCCCGGTCCTGCGCGACTACGCACACACGCCCGATGCGCTCGAGCGCGTGCTCATCACACTGCGCCCTCTTGTCGCAGGCCGCCTGATCGTGGTCTTCGGCGCCGGTGGCGATCGTGATCGCGGCAAGCGCCCGCAGATGGGCGATATCGCGCAGCGCCATGCGGCTGTTGCGATTGTGACCTCGGACAATCCGCGCACCGAGGATCCCGACTCGATTATCGATGAGATCGTCGCCGGCATGCGCGAGGGTAGCTACACGCGCATTACCGATCGGCGCGAAGCCATTGCAGCCGCACTCGCCATGGCGGCGCCGGACGATCTGATCCTCCTCGCCGGCAAGGGGCACGAGAACTACCAGATCATCGGCACCACGAAGTACAGCTTCGATGAGCGCGTCATCGTGCGCGAACTCGCAGGGGTGGGCGCATGAGCACCTGGACCGAATCGATGGTGCTGGCCGCACTCGAAGACGCGCGCGTCGAAGGGGATGCTGCCGCGCACGAGTACGGCAGCATCAGCACGGATTCGCGCAGCATCGAACCCGGCGCACTGTTCGTCGCGCTGATCGGTGAACGCTTCGATGCGCACGATTACCTGGCTCAGGTCGCCGAAAAGGGAGCACGCGCCGCCGTGGTCAGTCGGATCCCCGAAAACGCGCCGCGGTCGCTGGCCTACTACGTCGTTGACGACACGCTGATCGCACTCGGACGGCTTGGGCGTTACCGCCGTCGCGCACTGAATGCGCGTGTGCTTGCTGTCACCGGAAGCAACGGCAAGACGACCACGAAGGAGATGCTGCGCGCAGTGCTTGGCACGAAGTACCGCGTGCATGCGACAGTCGGCAACCTGAACAACCGGATCGGCACGCCGCTGACGCTGCTGGCCGCGCCGGATGATGCCGAAGTGCTGGTCGTCGAACTCGGCACCAGTCTGCCCGGCGAAATTGCGCAGCTCGGCGAAATCGTCGAGCCGGATGCCGCGGTAGTGACAGCCATCTCCGAAGAGCATCTCGAGGGCCTCGGCGATCTGAACGGCGTGCTCGAGGAAGAGATTTCGATTTTTCAGTCGATTCGTGATGGCGGGTTTGCCGTGGTCGCGGATGAACCGCCGCAGCTTCCGGAGACTGCACGTGCCCGCTTCGCGCATGTGCATGCCGCCGGCTGGAGTGAACGCGCGGATGTCTCACTGCGCGCGACCAACGTTACGCTCGATGAGCACGGCAACGTCGATTTTGTCTGGAATGGGCGCGCCGTTCACGTACCGTTGCGCGGTCGGCACAACGCACGCAACGCGCTGATCGCGCTCGCCGTCGCAACCGAGTGGGGCGTTGATGCCGACCAGGCGGTTGCCGCGCTGCGCGAACTGAAGCCGGCGAAGATGCGCGGCGAGGTGCACGAGTACGGTGCAATTACAGTGATCGCCGACTGCTACAACTCGAATCCCGCCAGCCTGAGTTCGGCCGTCGACCTGCTCGCATCGCTGCCGCAGAAACGGCACAAGGTCGCGGTGGTCGGCAGCATGCTCGAACTCGGCAGCGGCAGTGCGGCACTGCACGAGCGTGCAGCGCACGAAATCGCCGACAGCAGCATCGACCTGATCGTCGCGACCGGCGAGTTCGTGCCGGCGTTTGCAGCGTTGCGCGAAGCGCTCGGCGAGCGACTGATCAGCGTGAGCGATCCGCTGGAAGCATGGGCCCTGCTCGAGCCGCGGCTCGCGGGTGATGATGTGGTTCTGTTGAAAGGGTCGCGTGGTGTGGCGCTCGAGCGCCTGCTGCCGCGACTGGAGGAATATGGGAGTGCTCCACCCCCACGGGGAGGCCGGAAGGCCGGGGGCGTGGCATCTGCGCACCGCGACGCGAAAACGGCGTCGTCGGCGGAGCACTCCCATGAATAATCGCACGCCTGAGAGGGGGAACGTGAGGACGTGTGCAATGGACGGGGAGGCCCAGAGTCTCACGTTCGCACGCTCCCCCGCTCATCCTGCGCGTGCAACCGGCAGGAGCGTGTCCCACCCCCACGGGGAGGCCAGAAGGCCGGGGGCGTGGAGTGTACGCACCGAGCAGCGCGACGATGCGCATTCGGCGGGACACGCTCACTTCTTCTACACCAACGCGACGATGATGTCGACTATCTCTGAGGTGACGGCGACCGCGACAACCTTTCAGGTGACGGCGACGGAGACGGCGACCACGACTGAGGTGACGCGGACGGCGACGGCGACAGGTGCCGCGATTCGCCTATCGTCCTGCGTCGTCGAATCGGATGATGCGAATGGAAGCTCGGATCGCCCGATGCCGGAGATCTGTCGCCGTCGCCGTCACCGTCGCCTCTCGAACATTTCGCTGCTCGGAACTTTTACGCTGATGGGAGCCTGACGCGTGCTCTATCACCTGCTCGCTCCGCTCGCAGACAGGCACATCTTCTTCAACCTGTTCAACTATCTCACGTTTCGTGCGGTGGGCGGGATGATCACGGCGGTACTGATCGCCTTTTTGCTCGGCCCGCGCACGATCCGGTGGTTACGGCAGTTGCGGTTCGGACAGGTCGTGCGGCAGGAAGGGCCGGAGACGCACCTGTCGAAGGCGGGCACGCCGACGATGGGCGGGCTGCTGATCCTCATGGCGACGGCGCTTGCCACGCTGCTGTGGGCGAACATCACCAACCGTTATGTGCTGATCACGCTGCTCGTGTTCGTGTGGCTGGGCATCCTCGGGTTTCTCGACGACTACCTCAAGGTCGTGCGTCGTCGCACGGAGGGACTGGTCGGGCGCTACAAGCTGATCGGGCAGGGGCTGATCGGCATCATCACCGGCCTGATCATGCTGGTCTGGCCGCTCAGCAGTACCGTGCCGACCAACGTCACGACCGTGCCGTTTTACGCCGACATCTTCGTGCTGATCCCGGTCTTGCTGTTCATCCCGTGGGTGATGTTCATCATCACGGGGAGTTCGAATGCGGTGAACCTGACCGATGGCCTGGATGGTCTGGCGGCGGGACTGACGGCGATTGCGGCGGCGACCTTCGGTCTGTTCGCGTACGTGGTCGGTCGTGTCGACACGTCGCGCTACCTCGGCCTGCTGTACCTGAACGGTTCGGGCGAGCTCGCGATCTTCTGCGTTGCACTCGCCGGCGCAACCCTCGGTTTTCTCTGGTTCAATGCACATCCGGCTGAAGTGTTCATGGGCGACACGGGCGCACTCGCGCTGGGCGGTGCACTCGGTGCGGTAGCGCTGCTGCTCAAGCTCGAGTTCCTGCTCGCCATCATCGGTGGTGTGTTCGTTTTTGAAGCGCTCAGCGTGATGGCGCAGGTCGTCTACTTCAAGTACACGGCACGGAAGTACGGGCAGGGGCGGCGGCTGCTGCGCATGGCGCCACTGCACCATCACTTCGAGAAGGCCGGCTGGCCCGAGAGCAAGATCATCGTACGCTTCTGGATCCTCGGCCTGCTCTGCAGCCTGGTTGCCCTCAGCACGCTTAAGATTCGATGAGCGAAGCGGCGCTGATCGGTGTGCTTGGCATGGCGCGGAGCGGTCGTGCGGCGGCGCGGCTCGCGCTGAAGCACGGGCATCGCGTGTACGTCTCGGATACCGGGACTTCGGCGGCGCTGCGCGAAACCGCGCGCACACTGGAGAGCGAAGGGGCCGAGGTGCAGCTTGGCGGTCACTCGCTCGATCGACTGCTCGCGTGCGACGTGCTCGTGGTCAGCCCCGGCCTAGACCCCACGAAGGGCATTCTCGCCGAGCCGCAGCTTGCCGGGAAACGCCGCGTTTCCGAACTCGAGTTCGCGTTCTGGTTCCTCCACGCACCTGTGATCGCGATCACCGGCACGAACGGCAAGAGTACGACGACCGCACTGGTTTCAGAGCTGCTGCGGCGTGCGGGGCTCGATGCGCCCGCCTCCGGCAACATCGGGTTTGCGCTTTCCGAAGTTGCGTATCGTGACTCGCAGCCCGACTGGGCCGTTGTTGAGGCGAGCTCATTCCAGCTTGCGGAGATCGAGCGCTTCACGCCACGCATCGGTGTCGTGACGAACCTCGCGCCTGATCATCTCGACCGGTACGCATCGGTCGAAGCGTATTACGCGGACAAGGCACGACTCTTCGAGACGGCCACCGCCTACAGTGTGTGGGTGCTCAACGCCGACGATCCTGAAGTCATGAAACTGCCGGGCAACGCACCCGGCCGTCGCTTCTATTTCAGCACGCGCGGCGAACTCGAGCGCGGCCAGGCGGGTGCGTTCCTGAATTCATACGGCGAGTTGATCCTTCGTCTGGGTGGAACCGATACTCGTCTCGTGCGTGTTCAGGAACTCGCACTGCTTGGCACACACAACATCGCAAACGCGCTTGCCGCATCGATAGCTGCCGCGGCTGCGGAGATTCCGCTCGAAGCGATTCATGACGGGCTCACCGGTTTCCGCGGCCTCGTGCACCGACTGGAAGTTGTGCAGGAGCGGGCGGGTGTGCTGTGGATCAACGATTCCAAGGCGACCAACATCGCGTCCACTCGCGTCGCACTGCAGAGCATGACGCGACCGACGGTGCTTCTGCTCGGCGGCAAACACAAGGGCGAGCCGTACACGAGTCTGCTGCCGGATCTCGGCCGCGTGCACACCGTCATCGCCTACGGCGAAGCGGCGCCGCTCATCCAGCAGGATCTCGGTGCGAAGCTGCACGTCGAACGAGTCGGTGGAAGTTTCGAGGATGTGATCGAAACTGCGGAAAACATCGCGCGCTCCGGCGATGCGGTGCTGCTCTCGCCCGCATGTGCAAGCTTCGACATGTTCGCGAACTACGAAGAGCGCGGCGACCGGTTCAAGGCGCTGGTGACGCGTGAACGCGAGGCGGTCCGTGGCTAGGACGGCGACGGCCCCGCGCGTGGACCTGCAGGCGATCGCCGCGCGCTCGCGTCTCGGCCAGGGCTGGGAAGCGCCGGTGCTCCTGCTGCTGACGGTTGCGCTGCTCTCGTTCGGTTTCGTCTCCGTCTACAGCGCGAGTGCCGTGCTGGCCCAGAGCAGCGGCCTGCCCGACTACCACTTCGTGCTTCGGCAGTTGATCGGTGGCGTGATGGGTGTGGTCGGACTGATCGCGATGAGTCTGCTCGACTACCGTCATCTGCGTCTGCTCGCGTGGCCGGTGCTCGCCGCGACCATTGTGATGCTGCTCATCGTGATCATGCCCGGAACGGAAGCCATCGCGCCGCGCATCAACGGCGCTCGTCGCTGGCTGAACATCGGGCCGCTGCAGATCCAGCCATCCGAGTTCGCCAAGTTTGCGCTGATCGTCTGGACCGCGGCACTCGCGGTGAAGAAGCAGGACCGGCTGAACAGCCTTTCACGCGGATTGCTCCCGTTCCTGGTGATGTGGGGCATCACGGTCGGCCTCATCATCATCGAGCCGAGCCTGTCCGCCAGCGCGATTGCGCTGCTGCTCGCTGCGCTCGTTGTATTCGCCGCCGGCGCACGTATCGGTCACTTCATCCTGCTCGGCGTAGTCGGCCTGCCTGTATTGTGGGGGCAGATCGACTCGTTTGCGCACTGGCTGAG
>Ga0182743_1000360_pt1 | contig 60858 bp, 46 predicted proteins | sample eDN3rd30CKraftOP_FD_128522 | JGI IMG/M metagenome (GOLD analysis project Ga0182743, IMG submission 128522) | Enriched Organic Plus compost microbial communities from Emeryville, California, USA - eDNA 3rd pass 30_C Kraft OP (version 2) (version 2) ... | reverse complement strand
ATCCTGAGGGCTCGCGGACGCGGGCAGGTCCTCTCCGAACTGGCTGCCAACGAGGACTAGCGCCTGGCGCATGCCTCCCCTGCCGGGCGCGACCTTGTCGTGCCCGGCGGACGCTCCATCTCAAATGGGAAGGAGCAAAAACATGGCAAAGCACGATTTTCTTGGCGCCACCCGCTCGTGGCTGGGCAGCATCGGTTCGGCGATCGCCGTCTCGGGGGCGATTGCGGGCCATCATCGCCCGAGCGACGCGCAGTTGCGCGGCGCCGGCATCGACCCGAAATCCTTCGACCGTATCGGCCGGCCCTAGTAGCCCAACGTCTCGATGGTGCGCATCACCCCGCGCAGTTCGGCAAGGCCCTTGAGGCGACCGATTCCCGAATAGCCGGGATTGGTCTTCTTGCCGATGTCGTCGACGATGGCGTGGCCGTGGTCTGGCCGCATCGGGATTTCCCAGTCCGCACGCCCCTCGCTGGAGCGACGCTTTTCCTCGCCCAGCAGTGCATGCACGACCCGCACCATGTCGGTGTCGCCTTCCAAGTGCTCGGCCTCGTGGAAGGACCCGTCGCCTTCCTTGGTGACGTTGCGAAGGTGGGCGAAATGGATGCGCGGCGCGAATTCCTTGGCCATGGCCACAAGGTCGTTGGCAGGGTTGGCGCCGTAGGAGCCGGTGCAAAGGGTCAGGCCGTTCGCGGGCCTGTCGACCGCGGCCAGCAGCGCCCTCGCGTCGGAGGCCGAGCAGACCACGCGCGGCAGCCCGAATAGCGGGAACGGCGGATCGTCCGGATGGATCGCCATCCGCACCCCGGCCTCCTCAGCCACCGGCATGATCTCTCCCAGGAACTCGAACAGATTGGCCCGGAAACCGTCGGTCGCGAGCTCGCCATAGACGTCGAGCATGCGGTTGAGGCTTTGCCGGTCATAAACGAACTCGCGCGCCGGGACCCACTCGATGAGGTTGCGCTCCAACCGGGCAAGATCGCTCTCGTTGGCGGTCTTGAGCCAGGCCTTCGCCCGCTCGATCCGGTCCGCCGGATGGTCGGATTCCGCGCCCGGGCGCTTGAGGATGAAGACGTCGTACGCGCAGAACTCCACCACGTCGAACCGCAGGGCGGTGCCGCCGTGCGGCATGACGTAGTCGAGATCGGTCCGGGTCCAGTCGGTGATGGCCATGAAGTTGTAGCAGACGGTCTTGACGCCCGCCTTTGCCACCGCGCGGATCGAGGCCTTGTAGTTGTCGATGAGTTCGCGGTACCGGCCGGTGCGGGTCTTGATGTCCTCGTGGACGATGATGCTTTCGACCACCGACCAGGTGAGCCCGGCCGCCTCGATCTCGCCCTTGCGCCTGGCGACCTCCTCATCGGGCCAGGCACGGCCGTCGTTGAGGTGATGGAGCGCCGTCACGATACCCGTGGCGCCTGCCTGACGGACATGGGCCAGGGTCACCGGATCGTCTGGACCGAACCAGCGCCAGGTCTGTTTCATGGTGCAATTTCCTTGTTGAGTGCGGCGAGGGCCGCGGCGGCGCCCTCGGAACGAAAGGCGGCAAGCCGGACGGCAACCGCCGCAATCAGCGCCTCTCGATCGGGGGAGCCGGCGCCAAAGCCGGCGATCTCGAAGATCGAGGCGACATCCCCCGCCCTCGCGGGCGCTGCGATAGCGTCATCGAGCGGATCGGCAAAGGTCGCGCCCTTGCGCGCATCGAGCGCTTCGATCCAGGCGGCAACCACGAACGCGAGGTGCGCAACGTCCTCGCCCCGCTCCAGACGCTCCAGCGCCGGCGCGACGATGCGCTGCGGCAGCTTCTGGGAGCCGTCATTGGCAATCTGGGCCGTCCGGTGTTTCAGGGCCGTATTGGCGAAGCGCTCGGCAAGCCGGGCGGTGTATTGCCCGGCATCGAGCCCGGGCGCGAGCGTGGAGGCAGACTGAAGCCAGAGGCTGTCGACGAAGCTGCGGATACCGGCATCGGCGAAGGCCTCGGCGACCGTCTCGAGCCCCAGCAATTGCCCGAGATAGGCGATGGCCGAGTGGCAGCCGTTGAGAAGCCGCAGCTTCATGTCCTCGTATGGGGTCACATCGTCAACCATGGTGACGCCGAACTGCTCCCAGTCCGGACGACCCATCGGGAAATGGTCTTCGACCACCCATTGCCGGAACGGCTCCGTGACGATCGGCCAGGCATCTTCGAGCTTGAGACTGACAGAGATCCGCGCGCGGTCGGCATCGGTCGTCGCCGGCACGATGCGGTCCACCATGCTGGAGGGGCAGGCCAGTTCCTCGCGGACGAGCCGTCCAAGCTCGGGGTCGATAGCCCCGGCGAAATCGCCCAGCACCCGCCGCACGGTCTCGCCGTTGGCGGGAAGGTTGTCGCACGAGAGCACCGTGAATGCCGCGAGGCCGGCAGCCCGGCGGCGGATCAGCGCCTCGATGATGAAGCCGTGCATGGTTCGCGGTCGGGCGCGGTCGGCGAGGTCCGCGACGATATCGGGATGGCTCAGATCAAGCCCGCCCGACGCCGTGCGCAGATAGGCCTTTTCCGTCACCGTGAGCGTCACGATCCGCGTCTGTGGCGCGGCCAGGGCCTCGAGCAGCGCCTGCGGCTCTTCCGGCGCCACGATGGTCTGGCCGAGCGCACCGATGACCTGGAGCCGCTCCTCGTCCCCGTCGCGCACGGCGAGCGCATAGAGCCCGTCCTGCGGGGCGAGTGCATCGCGCGTGTCGGGGCTGCGCAGGGACGCGCCGGTTATGCCCCATTGGAGCTGACCGGCGGCCAGGCACTGCTCGATGAACGCCGCCTGGTGGGCGCGATGGAACGCGCCGACGCCCAGATGCACGATGCCCGGCGTCACCGCCGCGCGATCATAGCGGGGCCGCTCCACCGAGGGCGGCAACTGGCCGAGGGTCTCGGCCGAAAGACGCAGGCTCATGTTCAGCCGATACGCTGGCCGCTAGCGGGATCGAAGAGATGGGCGTTCTTGGCCGCCAGTTCGAGCCGCAGTTTCTGGCCGAGCTGGACTGCCACGCGTTCGCGCAGGAGCGCGGCGATCTTCTGGCCGCCAAGCGTGCCCTGTACGAAGGTCTCCGAGCCGGTGGGCTCCACCGCTGTGACGTCGATCTCGAAGCCTCGGCCCTCGTCGGCAACGCTCAGGTGCTCGGGGCGAATGCCATAGGTCACGGCGCCCGACGCGGTGATGCCCTCGGGCAGCGGCAGCGTCACGCCGCCTTCGATGCGTACCCCGGCGCGATCGTCGGCCACGGTGCCGTTGATGAAATTCATCGAGGGCGAGCCGATGAAGCTGGCCACGAAGAGATTGGCCGGATGATCGTAGAGTTCGAGCGGCGCCCCGACCTGCTCGACGATGCCGTCGCGCATCACCACGATCCTGTCGGCCATGGTCATGGCCTCGATCTGGTCGTGGGTCACGTAGACGGTGGTGGTCTTGAGCCGGGCGTGCAGCTCCTTCAGCTCGGTCCGCATCTGCACGCGCAGCTTGGCATCGAGGTTGGAAAGCGGCTCATCGAACAGGAACACCTGCGGATTGCGCACGATAGCGCGGCCCATGGCCACGCGCTGACGCTGCCCGCCCGAAAGCTGCTTGGGGAAGCGCTCGAGATAGTCCGACAATCCCAGGATGCGGGCCGCCTCGGCCACGCGCGTATCGATCTCGGACTTCGGGCGCTTGGCGAGGCGCAGCGAGAACGCCATGTTCTCGGCAATCGTCATGTGCGGATAGAGCGCGTAGTTCTGGAACACCATGGCGATGTCGCGGTTCTTGGGCTCGACATCGTTGATGACCTTGCCCCCGATGCGGATCGTGCCGCCGCTGATCTCCTCGAGCCCGGCGATCATGCGCAGCAACGTGGACTTGCCGCAGCCCGAGGGACCGACGAGGACGACGAACGAGCCGTCGGGAACCTCGACCGAGACGCCCTTGATGGTCTGGACCGGGCCATAAGCCTTGCGGACATCCTGGATTTGAACAGACGCCATGAAGAGTTACCTTGAAGCTGAGGTTGCCTGAGGGTCCATCGCCTCGGCCACGTGGATGGCGGCAAGGAGGCTGAGGCCGGTGTGATAGCCCGGATCGAGATCAGGTGTCGCGGGCACGAAATCGAGCGGTCCGGAAGCGGTGAGGGTCTGGTAGGCGAGCGGTGGGGTGCCGCGCCAGTAGCGCCCAAAAAAGGCCGCGTCGGCCTTCTGCCAGGTTTCCAGCAGCGCCGGATTGCGCGAGCGCTGATAGGCCAGGGCCGCCGAACGAATGGTCTCGGGCAGCGACCACCAGGGGCAGTTGGGGCTAAGGGCGCGGCCCGAGGCGAGCGAAATCGAAAGCGCGATCCCCGGCCCGACATAGCCCTTGTCGAAGGAGGCCAGAAGGATGCGCTCGAGGGTATCGACCAGCGCCCTGTCCGCGTCCTGTGGCAGGTAGTCGAGCGCAAAGCCCACGAACTCGATGCCGTGCCCGACATTGCAGGCATCCTCGCCCGGTACGTTGCGCAGCAGGCCGCTGGCGAGGTCGTAGTGGCGGGCGAGTACGTGCTCGATGAATCGCCCGGCGAACTCTGCGGCCTCGGGAACACCGGCGCGCACCAGCATCGCTGCGGCGCCGAGCAGGATCATTCTCGGCCCGAAATCGTCGGGCTGGGCGGCCAAGCCTTCGTCATCGAGCGGGCGTCGCTCGTCCATCTGGAAACGCCCGGCCTCGATTGCCGCGATGACCTTTGCGAGATAGCTCAGGCGTTCCGGCAGGTCGGCGGGCGCGTGGCGTGCGGCGGCGGCTACCAGTCCCTTGGCGACGAAGGCGTCCGAATAGGTGAAGATATCGGCCGGAGCGCGTTGCTCCCGGATGGTTTCGCCCTGGGCGTAGACCGGGCGCATGTCGGCGTCGTAGCAGAAATAGGCGTGTCCGGGGGCCTGCAATTGCGCAAGCCTGCCATAGAGCGCGTGGCCGACGGCATCGAGCCGTTCGGCAAAACCGGGGTCCGACGCCTCGAAATAGGCGGCATGGGTAGCCAGGGACTCGAGGCCCCTGCCCTGGATCCAGCCATAGGTATAGTCCGGCCCGCGCACGCCATCGGCGGCACCGTAATCGTTGAGCGTGATGCTGTTGACCTTGGTGTCGAGAAAGGCCCCGTGCAGGGTGCCCCTCTCGAGAACCCAGCCCATCGTGGCGCGATTTGCCGCCCGATAGCGTTCGCCGGCCTCGTCGATGAACGACACCTCGCTCACTCCTTGAGCCCCGTGGAGGCGATGCCCTGGACGAAGTTGCGGCGCAGCAGGATGAAGAGCGTCACCGAGGGCACCAGCACCGCGGCCGAGGCGGCGCTGAGGCGACCGAGGTCGACGGTGAAGCCGGTCTGGAAGAGCGCGAGCCCCACCTCGATCGTATAGCTTTCGCGCGTCGTGGTGACGATCATCGGCCAGGCGAAGGCGGTCCAGGCCTGGAAGAAGGCCAGGACGCCCAGGGCGCCGAGCGCGCCACGCAGCAGCGGCAGCACGATGCGCCAGAAAATCCAGAGTTCGCCGGCGCCGTCGATCCGCGCGGCCTCGAGCAGCTCGTCGGGAATGGAGTGGATGACGTTCTGGCGGATGAGGAAGATGCCGAAGCTCATGACCAGGTAGCCCAGCAGCAGGCCCCAGGTGGTGTTGAGGATGCCCAGGCTCTGCGCCTGGAAATAGAGCGGGATCATGTAGACTTCGAACGGCACCACGGCGGTGGCGAGGAAGAGCGCGAAGATCACGTTGAGCGTGCGATAGCGGAACTTGCCCAGGATGTAGCCGGCGATCGCCGAGGTCGCGAGGATGGCGAGTGTCGAGAGCCCGGCGAACAGCAGGCTGTTGGCGATCCAGCGCAGCAGCGGCGTCTCGCCCAGCACCGATTTGAAATTGTCGAGCGTGGGATCGGCGGGGATGATCGTCGGCGGCCACGCCAGCATCTCCGCCGGCGTCTTGAAGGCGTTGGAGACGAGGAACACCAGCGGCAGGATCATCAGGATCGAAAACACCAGGAGAACCAGGTCGATCAGGCGATCCACCGCACGCTTCTTGAAGCGCAGGCGGGCCCCTTCGTTGGTCTCGGCTACAATCTCGCTGACCGCCTCGCTCATGACCGGCCCCCCTTCTCACGCAGCAGGGTGAATTGAATGAGTGTGAGCACCAGCACGATGGCCAGCAGCACCACGGCCTCGGACGCGGCGTAGCCGACGCGGTAGTTGCGGAAGCTGTTCTCGAGCATGTCGAGCACCAGCACGCGCACCTGGCGGCCCGGTGCGCCCTGGGCGTCCGACGCCAGCACGAAGGCCTGGGCGTAGACGTTGAACCCGGAGACCAGCGTCACAACCGAAACGTAGAGCGTGATCGGCTTGAGCATCGGGATCGAGAGGAACCAGAACGATTGCGGGCCGGAGGCGCCGTCGAGCTTTGCGGCTTCATAGAGGGAAACCGGCAGGCTCTTGAAACCGACGATATAGATCAGCACCGCGTAGCCGAGCGCCTGCCAGGAGCAGAGCACGATGACGCAGACTACCGAGAGCACGGGATCGAAGAGCCAGGCCTGCGGCTGGATGCCGAAGAGGCCGAGGAAGGCGTTGAGCGGCCCCAGGCGCGCGTCGAAAATCCACTTCCAGGCCATGGCGGCCGGAACCAGGGAAACCACATGGGGGATGAACACCGCCGTCTCGTAGAAACCGGCGAAGCGGGAGCGCGTGCGGTGGAAGATGAGCGCCGCGATGACCATGGCGCTGGGAATGGTGATGATCAGCACGCCGAAGGCGATGATCGTGGTGTTGAGCAGCGCTTCCTGGAAGAGCCTGTCGCCCATCAACTCCTGGAAATTGGCCAGGCCGATGAACGGCTTCTTCTTGGAGAGGATATCCCACTTGTGGAGGCTAAGCCTGAGGGTGTCGGCGATCGGATACATGCGCACCCAGGCGAAGATCGCCAGGGTCGGCAGGATCGCGAGCATCGCGAAGATCCATCGTTTGCGCGTCAGCATGGGGCCCCCTTGAAAACCGTCTCCGGGGCGGCGAACCGCCCCGAAGCTTGAACTTGATCCGTTGGACCCTGAGCTTACTGCGCCAGCAGATCTTCGCGAGCGAGGATCTGGTTGGTCTCGTCGGCCGCCGTCTTGAGGAAGGCGTCGATGGCCGCATCGTCGTTGGCCAGCGAGGCGTTGCCGAAGGCGTTCGTCAGCTGCGCGGCGAGGCGGGTGAGCACTTCCTCGATCGGGCCGATGGCCGGGAGCGTGAAGAACTCGTAACCCTCGGGGTAGTTGACGAAGGCGCCGAAGGCCGGAACCTTGTCGGTCACCACCGAATAGTCGACGCCCGAGCGGTTCGGAAGCCAGCCGACGTTCTGGAGCAGCCAGACCAGGTTTTCCGGCGAGTTGGCAGCCTCGGTGAACTCCCAGGCAACCTTGGCGTCGTCGCCTTCCGCCGAGACGTAAAGGTTGGTCGGCAGCGCGATCGAGCCGCGCGGCAGCGGGGCGGTGGCGTAGTTGAGGTCCGGGGCCTTGGCGGCGATATCGCCGATCACCCAGGATTCACGGATGAACATGGCCGTCTGGCCGCGCTCGAAGGCCTCCGCGTCCGCCGGCATTTCCGGGGTCACGGTCTTGGCGACGTGGACGTTCTCAAGATACTGCTTGAGCGCCTTGCGGCCCGCCTCGTTGGCGTAGTCGGCCTTCCACTTGCCGTTGGCGTCCTGCACCAGCACGTTGCCGCCGTACTGGAAGAGGTTGATCCAGAATTTCTCGGCAATGCCCTGGCCGCCGCCCGAAAGGCGCATGGACCAGCCCGAGACGGTCGGGTTGCCGTTGGCGTCACGCTGGGTGAGCTTTTCGGCGTACTGGGTGTACTCTTCCATGGTCTTGGGGGGCTCGGTCAGGCCGGCCGCCTTGAACATGTCGGTGTTATAGAACAGCGAGCCCTGCCCGCGGAACAGCGGCACGCCGTAGACGGTGCCGTCCTTGCTGACCGCATCGATGAAGAACGGGCCGAAATTGGCCGGGTCCTTGACGAACGCCGCCACGTCATCGGGCGCGGCCGGCAGCAGCTCGTTCTCGATGTAGCGGCTGGCGGTGGAACCCGGCAGCTCGATGACGAGCGGACCGGCCGAACCCGAGGTCAGGCCCAGTGCGATGCGCTTTTCATGCTCGCGCAGGGCAATGGCTTCGACCTTGACCGTGAGGTCAGGGTGGCTGGCCTTCATGCCCTCGGCGACGTGCTCGTAGAACGGCGCCATTTCCGGATAGCCGCTCCAGACGGTGATAGTCTGCGCGGAGGCTGCGGACAAACCGGCAAAGAACCCGGCGCCGAGCACGGAGCCCAGCAGAGCGGCCTTGGCCAATCCCCTCTTGAAAGTTTTAGCGTGCGTATCGACCGCAATAGTCATCCCGTTCCCCTTTATTGACGCGGTGCTTCATTGAGCCCGCAAAAGCTTGCATGCAACCGGTTGCGCGTCAAGCGTTCCGCGGGTTTCGTGTCCCCAGGTTTTCACTTGGTGAGGCCCTGGGAGGCCAATAGTGCAATGGCGGCGTCCGCCAGTGCTTCGGCGGAGCCGGCGGCGAAACCGGCCGGCTGTCCGTAATAGCGATGCGCTTCGTCCACCTCGTAGCCGCCGTACTGGTATTCGGAGGCGGGCGAGATGTAGCCGGGGTTATCCTCTGCGAAATCGGCAATGATGGCGGGGAGATCGGCGGGAAGCTGCGCCCTGATGTGGAGCGCGGTTTCCGCAAAGATCTCGCCCGGCAGGCCGACGATCGGCAGGCCGCCCCAGTTGAGAACCGTCACGCGTTCCACCATCGGCCTGAGCGGTTCGCGTGCCGTGGTTTGCGCCCACTCGATCCAGTGCCCCAGCAGCGCCGAGCGCGCGGGACCGGCACTCTCGCGTTCGTTGCGCCATTCTGCCGCAAGCTCCTCGGGGCTCCTCGCCTCGCGCCGCTCGAAGGTCAGCACGACCTCCTCGTTGGAGGCGTCCACTTCCTGCCCCAGCTCCCGTTCGGGCGCCGCCAGGGCAGCGGCGGCGATGCGGCCGCCGATTCGTTCAGAATTGGCAAAAGTCCGCTCAGAATTGGCCGCCAGGCTCACCGAAGCATGCGCGGAATGGCCCGTATTGGCGTCGCCCGTGCAGCCCGTCACGAACAACGCAACCGCCCCCGGACAGGCCGCCTCGATGTCGCGGCGCACGAAATGCGGGTAGTCCGCCGTCCACAATCTGTTGTCCGCACCCAGCACCACCGGGTGGCAGGCATAGGACGCCACCACCGCGATCATGGCGCCATCGACATCGCGAATGCGGATCACCGGCACCGCCGGATCGACGGTTCCGCCAGCATGGCGCCGGTTACGCGCCACGTCGGGATCGTTGCCAAATCCGGCGAATAGCCTAGCCGGACGCTGGTTTGCGACCGCCCGGTCGATGGCCTCGACGCAAGCCGCTTCCAGGCGCGCCAGATAATCCGGATCGGCGGCGAGGCTGAGCCTTCCCCGCATCGAAACCGGCCCACCGTGATTGTGCAGGGCCGCGATGATGACGTTGTCGTCCGGAAGCGAGCAAGACCTGCGTACCCGCGCGGCCATCTCGCCGTGCAGGCCGATGACGTCCGCCACGACGATGGCCGTGTCATTGACCGCCACGGCCCGCACCGTCAGCGGATCGTGCGCGCCGGTCGCCGGTTCGCTGCGCGCCGCGAAGCCGGAAAGCAGCAGCCCTGACGGCGGGGTGATGTCGACGATGGCTGCGCCCGCGCGGATCATGCCGTCACGATCCTTTCGCCTGCAACCCAGGCATCTCGAATACCAAGCCGCCGCGCTCCCGGCTGCCAGTCGAACGTGATCAGGTCGGCCGGCGCGCCGACCTCGAGCCGCCCGCGATTGGCGGCAAACCGCCCGGGATTGCTGGTAGCAAGGCGCAGGGCGTCAGCCAGCGACAGACCCGCCATGTCGGCGGCGATCGCCACGTTGGCGCACAGCGGCAGGCCGGCGCCGGCGAGATAAGGCGTACCCGCGATGCCGATCCGGCCCTCGTCCGAAACCTCGACCGTACCACCGATGACCTGCTCATAGATGCCTGCCGGCATCCCCGCCAGGGCCACGGTATCGGAAACCAGTACGGCGCGGTCGAGCGATTTGGCGCGCAGCATGGCCTTGAAAGTGTCGGCCGGCAGGTGATGGCCGTCGGCGATGAAGCTGGCCGTTAGCCGGTCGTCTGCGAGCTGGGCCCAGATGAAATTGGGGTGGCGGGGCAAGGTCGAAGCTGCGCCATTGCCCAGATGGGTCGACATCACCGCGCCGGCGTCTGCGGCAGCATGGATTTCGTCAGGCGAAGCCGCCGTGTGGCCGATGGCGACATGGACGCCCTGCCCCGCCAGCGCCGCGATATAGGCTGGTGCCTCGGCATATTCGGGCGAGAGCGTCACCATGGACACGAGATTGCCGCTGGCCGCCTGCCAGCGCTCGAACTCCGCCAGGGAAGGCGCGCGCACGTGCTCGAGGGGATGGGCGCCGCGGGGACCATCGACGGGAGAGATCGACGGCCCCTCGACGTGCACGCCGGGCACCATGTGCCTGACGATTGGGAGGGCTGCACGTGCCGCGGCAATGGCCCGGAGCGCAGAGACTATGGATGCCTCCGAGGCCGTTATGAGCGTGGGGAGAAACGTGGTGACCCCGATGCCGGCCATGCGCCGGCAGAGGTCGAGCATCAGCTCGTTGGTGATCTCGCCCAGGTTGAGATCGAGCCCGCCATAACCGTTGACCTGCAGGTCGACCAGGCCCGGCGCCAGCCAGGCCTCGCCGGCCTCCGCCGTGGCCTCGACCGCGACGAAGAGGCCGTCGGCGATCGTGACCCTGAGGCCGTTGCCGGTGGCCGGGTCGCGCCCGGTTATGGCGAGCGGGTTCGTCACAGCGCGCGAACCCGATCATGGAAGCGCGCGATGAACCGCGCGTTGGCTTCGTCGCCGCCCGGCGCATTGCCGCTGCGCCAGACGGGCGGCTCGATGCCGCGTTCGACGAGCTTGGCCACGGTGCGGATCACAAGGCAGTTGAGCGCGAAGGCGTTGGCGAAAGTCGAGATGGCGGCGATGTCCTGGCTCATGCCGGGCACGCGCACCACCGCATCCCCGATCGGCACCTTGGTGTCGATGGCGATATCCACGATTTCGTGGAGGTTGTGCTTGGTCGGATGGCGCGCCGGGTGGTCGGGCGAGGTGTTGGAGGCGTGCTCGCGCGAGCTGACGCCGATGACGAAGACACCGCGACGCTTGGCCTCGAGCGCCGCGTCGATCAGCGCCGCGTTGATGCCGTAGGCGTTGACGAGAATGAGGAGGTCGCCCTCGCCCAGCCGCTGGTCGGTAATGACGACCTTGCCGTAGCCGGGCGTGCGCTCGATGGCCATCGAGCGCAGGGCCCCGTTCGAGAGCAGCGTGCCCTCGTCCAGGACCGCGCTTACATGCATCAGCCCGCCGGCGCGGAAGAAGACTTCCTGGGAGGCCAGGTTCGAGTGCCCGCCGGGCCCGAAGATGTAGACCAGCCGGTCGGCGGCGATCTGGTCGGCAAGGCGCGCAGCGGCGCGATCAAGCCCATCACGCTCCTCGCCCAGGATGCGCTGCATGATCGCTTGGGTTTCCCCGAAATAGGCGGCGCAGAGCGCATCTGCGTCGATGGTCTTGGTCTCAGGCATCAGGATCGGACTCCGCATCCAGGTAAAGCGTGCAATCGGGGTGCTGGCGCAAGATGCTTGCCGGGCAATCGGTTGTGACAGGACCGCGCAGGGTCGCCTCGACTGCGGCGCGCTTGGCGCTGCCAGGCACCACGCAGAAGAGTCTTCCGGCGCGCAGCAGGCGCGGGATGGTCAGCGTCACGGCGCGCTCTGGCACATCCTCGAAGCGCTCGAAGCAGTCGTCATCGACCTGCTGCTGGCGGCAGATATCGTCCAGAACCACGACCTTGACGTCGAGCGGATCGTTGAAGTCGGCCACCGGCGGGTCGTTGAAGGCGATGTGTCCGTTGACGCCGATCCCCAGGCAGATGAAGTCGATCGGGGCTTCGTTGAGCAGGGCCGCGTAGCGCGCCACTTCCGCCTCGGCGTCGGGCTCCGGCACGATGCGATGCACCGCCTTGAACGGCAGGCGCGAGAAGACATGGGCATCCAGCCAGCTCGCAAAGCGCTCGGGGGCGCCGGCAGGCAGCCCGATATACTCGTCCATGTGGAAGGCGGTGACGCGGGCCCAGTCGATCCCGGGTACGGCGCAAAGCGCCGCGAGCATGTCGGCCTGGCTCGGGGCCGCCGCAAAGATCATGCGCACTTCGGGCTGCGCGGCCAGGCGCTCGATCAGGGCCGCCGCGACGTCGCGCGCGCCGGCGGCGCCCATCTCCCCTCGGGTCGGAAAGCTCAGGACTTTCAGCCGCTCCACGCGGCGAAGGGCCTGGTTCTGGGGGCGGGTGGCGACAGTCGAGCTCAAAACCAACTCCAGTATGCGAAAGACGCCTTGCGGGCCGCGCTGGCCCCTGGCGTCGGAAACGTGCATGGACTATTTAATGCAACCGGTTGCATGTCAAGCTGTTGCGGCGGTTCTCCCGCCATGCTTTGTTGCCGCCGGATTTCGTGGGCGAAATCTATCGAATCGTGGGGCGACGATGACCGAACGTCGGGACGGAGTGACGATCAGCCAGGTGGCCAAGGCCGCCGGAGTCGCCCGTTCGAGCGTTTCGCGTGCTTTCACCAAGCCCGACATGCTCAGCCCGCAGACGGTGCAGCGCATTCTCCAGGTCGCAGACGAACTGGGCTACGTGCCCAACCATACGGCGCGCGCCCTTTCGACCGGGCGGCACGGCAATGTGGCGCTGATCGTGCCGGACGTCGCCAACCCCTTCTTCCCGCCTCTCATCCGCGCCGCGCAGATGGAGGCCGATCGCTTCGATTTCTGCGTCTTCCTGGGCAATTCCGACGAGAAGGCCAAGCAGGAAGACAAGCTCGTCGGCCGTTTTTCCGGCCAGGTCGAGGGCCTGATCCTCGCCTCCTCGCGCCTTTCGGACGACCATATCCGCGCCCATGCCGCGTTGCGCCCGCTCGTGCTCATCAACCGCGATGTGGAAGGAATCCCCCGCATTCTCATCGACAGCGGCTCGGGCGTCAGCGAGGCCGTCGCGCACCTCGCCGAGCTTGGCCACAAGTCGCTGGTCTACGTCTCGGGTCCCTCCAGTTCCTGGTCCAACGCGCAGCGCCGCTCGGCGGTCCGCAAGTCGGCCACCGGGCTCGGGCTCCAGGTGCAGACGATCGCCGCCACCGTGCCTTCGTTCCAGGCCGGGCGCGACGCGGTCCCCGCCATCATCAAGTCCGGCGCCACCGCCGTCGTCGCCTTCGATGACCTCATGGCGCAGGGCATTCTCGCCGGGCTGAGCGAAGCGGGTCTCAAGGTCCCCCAAGCCTTCAGCGTCGTCGGATGCGACGACGTCCTGGGGGCGGCAACCTATCCACCGCTGACCACGGTCTCGAACCGTTCGGTCGAAGCCGGCAAGGCCGCATTCTCCCTCCTCATGGACATGCTCAACAACGGCGCCATCCGCGACGTCCGCTACATGCTCGAAACCCACGTAGTGGTGCGCGAAACCACGGGGCCCGCCCCCCGCTAGCGCAGCGTCGCCTTCATCACATAGACGTTGTAGGGCCCGAACTGGCTCATGACGAAATAGAAGCTGCGGCCGTCCGCCGAGATCCAGGACGGGGTCATGAACGCGCCGTAGATCTGGGCATAGTCCTTGCCGCTCACCAGCTCGATCGCTTCTCCCCACGGATCGCCTCGCCTGCGGTCTGATGCCACTTCGCGAAACAGTGTGACGATAACAGGCAAGAATGCATTTGCAAATCAATTCACAACTCAATTCAGCGACAACGTTAGCATCGTTTGCGCGCCGTTCCCGGGGGTGCTACGAGCTTGCTATGACGACAATCCTCAAAGTTGCCCAGCGAGCAGGCGTGTCGCGGACCACGGTGTCCCACGTGCTCAATCATGCGGACCGCGTTTCCAAGCCGCTGCGCGAGCGCGTCGAGGCGGCGATCGCCGAGCTTGGTTATGTACCCAACCCCCAAGCCAAGAGCCTGCGCACAGGGCGCACCAATGTCGTCGCCACCCTTATCCCGGACATCCGCAACCCCTTCTACACGCACCTGGTCAAGACCGCGCAGCTGGCGCTCGAGGAAGCGGGGATCGACACTCTCATCTTCAACACCGATGTACCGGGCGGCCATTCCACCGAGCATGTGCGCGACTACCTGCGGCAGATCTCGCATAAGCGGGTCGATGGCGTGATCATCGGCGACTTCGCCCTGCACGGCATGCACGATGCGCTGGTTGATCTGGACATGCCGGCCGCCTTTATCGGCCACCTGCCCAGCAAGGCGGTCGACAGTGTCGAAATCGACGATTTCGGCGGCGGCTACCAGATGGGGGCCTACCTCGCCGCCAAGGGCCACAAGCGCGTCGCGCTCGTCACCGGCCCTTCGGCCTTCAAGGAAGCAATGTCGCGCGCGGCCGGCTTCGAACAGGGACTGCGCGACAACGGCGTGGAGACGCCGGCGGACCTGCGCTTCGAGGGCTCCTACCTACCGCCCTCCGGTCAGGCGGCGGTCGAGTGGGTTCTTGCCAAGCCGGCAGGCGAACGGCCGAGCGCGATCTTCTTTTCCAACTACCTGATGGCCTCGGGTGGGCTCGCAGAGCTCTATGATCGCGGCGTCGCGGTGCCGTCCGACATCGCGGTCGCCGTGTTCGGCGACGATCCGCAGTTCGAATATGTCCGGCCGCGCCTGACGCGGGTCGGCGCTCCGATCTCGACGCTGGCGGAGCGGGCCATTGCCATGCTGCTCGAACGCATCGAGCGCAAGTATGACGGGCCGCCGCGCTCGGAAACCGTGCCCTGCGTCCTCCACGCCCTCGATTCAGCCTGAGCGCGAGCGCAGATAGGCGGCCAACGCCACGGCCTGGTTGTGGTCCCGGTCGTGGGCCCCGTAGAGCAGCGTCACGTGGCCCTGCCGCACCAGGTTGTCGAGGTCGGCCAGCGCGGGATTGCCCGCAAGCTCTTCCGCGTAGCGCCGCTTGAATTCCTCCCATCGCGCCGGGTCGTGCCCGAACCATTTTCGCAACTCGTTCGAGGGCGCCACCTCGCGCAGCCAGTGGTCGAGACGGGCATCTTCCTTGCGCAGGCCGCGCGGCCAGAGGCGGTCCACCAGGACGCGCATGCCGTCGCCGGCTTCGGCCGGATCGTAGACTCGTCTGGTGGTGATGATGCCCGCCAACGCCCCTCCTCACGCGCCCTTCCTGGCCCGATTGGGAGACACATCGTCCATCACCGTCCGTCCGCCATAGAGCGGGGAGAGCCGGCGTTCCTCGGCGATGAAGGCGTCGAGTGAAGGCCCGGTTGCCGTGCCTTCGAGGCGCCGCGCCTGCGCGTCGAGCCGGCGGATCGCCGCCATCTCCTCCTCGTTGCCCAGCCGCGCCTTGCCGACGGCGGATTTGAGCACCTTGATGGTCTCGTCATAGACTTTGAGCGGCACCGGGAACGGATGACCGTCCTTGCCGCCGTGCGCCATCGAGAAGCGTGCGGGATCGGCGAAGCGATGCGGCGCGCCATGAATCACCTCGGCCACCATCGCCAGCGACTTGACCGTGCGCGCACCCACGCCGGGAACCAGCAGCAGTTCGGTGAAATCGCCGGGCGCCGTGTCGGCGGCGGCCGCAAGCGCGCCGTGCAGGCGGCGCAGCATCACGTCCTTGGGCCGCACGTCGTGGTGCTCGGGCATCACCAGGTGCGGCAGCATAGGCTGGGCCGGCGCCTCGGCCTCCACAGGCCGCCCTTCGATGCGCCCGACCTCGGCCACGATACCGTCCGGCCCGAGCGAGCCGAGCATTTCCACCTGCGCCCGCCGCGAAGCCTGCGCGCGGTGATCCGCCAGGTTGACGATGTTGCCCTGCCGCTTGCCGTCGATGGCCGCGTGCGGATCATCGAGAAAGCTCTCGAGCCCCTCGGACAGCCAGTGGTAGCGCCGCGCCTGGCGGGCATCGCCCTTCATGCCCTGCTGCACCACCACCCACTTGCCGTCATCGGCAACGATGAACCCGTGGAGGTAAAGGTCGAACCCATCCTGCACGGCGGCGCTGTCGACCTTGGCGACGAGCCGGCTCGACCGGGCCAGTTGCTCGCCATCGAAGCCCTTGCGCTGGCCGATGCGAATGAGTTCGCCCGGCGTTTCGCGCGAGTGCTTGCCTCGGCCGCCGCAGACATGCAGGCCCAGTTCGCCCTCGAGCGGGGCGAGGCCGCGCTTGAGCGCCCCGATGACGCTGGTGGTGATGCCCGAGGAATGCCAGTCCATCCCCATCACCGTCCCGAAGGACTGGAACCAGAAGGGGTGGGACAGACGCCGCAGGAACTCGTCTCGCCCGTATTCATGGACGATCGCCTGGGTTACCACCGCCCCCAGCCGCGCCATGCGCTGGCTCAGCCAGCGCGGCACGTGCCCGTGGTGCAATGGAAGGTCCGCGCTGCCAGCCCGCTGGGCCATGCCGAAATGTCCTCGATAGATATCGCCCGAGACTAGCACAAAAAGAGAACAAAGCCAGTGCGGGAACGAAGCGGGCCCGGCGCCCGTTACGGACAAATGAGGGCGCGCCTTTTCAAGGAGGCAGGAATGACCCCGACCGAAGCCTGGTATCTCACCGGCGTTATCATCGTTTTCGTGCTGCTATTGTCCTTCATCGGCTGGGGCATGCTCCAGACCCGCGGTCTCGAGCAGAAGCCGATCGACCACCACTTCTAGAAGTGGAGCTGTTCGACTTCCTCGACCACCGCCTCGCCGACGGCGATGCCGACGACGAACACTATCCACAGGCAGAAGGCGAGCAGCCAGGCTCCGATGAGGCCGATGACGATGCCCATGAGCATCGCCAGCCCGTCCTTGTTGAGGATGCCCACGCAGATGATGGCCAGTCCGAGCGACGGGAGCGTGTTCGTGAACGGAATTGGCACCAGCATGAACACGCCCATGAGGAACGCGAAGACGGCGATGAACGGCATCACGGGGCGTGAGGCCATCCAGGTGATGCGCGGTCTCGACAGGCGGGAGATGATGCGGGTGAACCTGGCGAGGAACTCGAGCAGCTTGAGCATAAGCCCGAGCGGCAGCCGGCGGTCGCCGACGAAGGCCCAGAGCCGGATCTGCGCGCCGGCCAGCATCATGACGGCGAAGGCCATGATGGCCAGCCCGATCACGACGCTATAGCCCGGCGGCCCCGGCAGGAGATTGAGCACCGAGAAGATCATGATCGCCAGCACGTGCGACTTGGGCCCGAGCAGTTCGATCAGGCTGTTGCAGGTGATCCGGGCATCGGGTTTTTCAGCCACGGCCTGCAGGCGCGCCAGCACGTCGTAGACGATGGTTTCGAGGGGGGACGCCGCCGGGCCGGGTGCGCCAGGCGCGGCGGCACCGGAGAACGCGGAATGCGTACTCATCGGTCGCGCCCCATTTGGCAACGCGCGGAACGGCTTATCACGTCGATGGGGAACGGAGGTGGAACCGATGGTCTCCGTGCCCTTTGCTCACCGCCGCGATACTGCACCGAACCGTCCCACTCACGCCTGACCCGCCGACACTACCCCGCTTCCCCCGCGCCGCGATTGGCTCGGCGTCCGTGTTGTTGGCCCGGTGTCTCAATGTGGCGCGGCCTCGGGAAGCCCCAGCCATCCCAGCAGTTCCGCCGCTGCCGCGCTGCCGGCGCGGTTGGCGCCAATGGTGGAGGCGGAGGGTCCGTAGCCGACCAGGTGCACGCGCGGATCCTTGAGGACCTGAGTCGCCAGTCGACCGGTCATGGTGATGCCGCCACTGGGTTCGCGCAGCATCAGCGGCGCCAAATGGTCGAGCGAGGAGCGGAAGCCGGTGCACCAAAGGATGACGTCAGCCCGCTGGAAGGCGCCATCGGCCCAACGCACGCCGTCTTCGGTGATTTCCGCGAACATCGGCAGCCGCTTGAGCACGCCCCTCGCCCGCATGGCCTCGATGGCGGGGGTGTCGCGCAGGCCGGTCACCGAGACCACCGAGTTGGGGGGTAGTCCGTGCCTCACCCTCTCCTCGACCATGGCGACGGCGGCCCGTCCATTCTCTTCGGTGAAGCTGCCGTCCCGGAAGACGGGCTCGCGGCGCGTCACCCAGGTGGTCGAGGTCACCCCCGATATCTCGTTGAGAAGCTGGATAGCCGAAATGCCGGCGCCCACGATTACCACGTGCTGGCCGGCGAACTCGTCGGCAGTGCGGTAATCCCTGGTGTGAAGCTGGCGGCCCCTGAACCTGTCGCGGCCGGGGTAATCGGGGATGAACGGTGTCTCCCAGGTGCCGGTGGCGTTGATGATGCCGCGGGCCGAAAAGTTGCCGCGATCCGTCTCGACCCGCAGCCGCCCGGCGCGCTCGCAGACCGCCACGACCTTGACCGGCCGATACACCCGCAGGTCGAATGCCTGCTCATAGGCGGCGAAATATCTTGGCACCGCCACGGCCGCCTCGACCTGGGTTTCGGCGGTATCGACGGTGTCGGCGAACGAGAGTCCCGGCAGGTCGTGGATGCGGTTGACCGTGCTCAGCGTCAGCGAGGGCCAGCGGAACTGCCAGGCGCCGCCCGCCTGCGGGGACTGGTCGAGAACGATGAAGCCGCGCCCCGGTTCGAGCCCGCGCTTGCGCAGGTGGTAGGCCGAGGAAAGCCCCGCCTGCCCCGCGCCGATGACCACGATCTCGGTCTTGATGGCAATGCCGCTGGCGGGTGTTGGGAGAAGATCGGGGTTCGGGCGCATGGGCCCAAGGTAGTGATGCCCGGTTCCATCCGCCAGTGCGGTGGACGCATCGCAATTGTGCAACCGGAGGCCGTGGCGGGCGGCCTCCGGTTGTGCAGAGGTCGAACAGCTTGCAATCAGGCCAGGGCTTTAGCCTTGAGCTTTTCGAACTCGGCTTGGGTGATCGTACCCTTGTCGAGCAGCGCCTTGGCGCTGGCGATCTGGTCGGCGGCGTTGGTGCCGGCCACGCGCTTGATGTAGGCGTCCGCCTCCTGGCGTGCTTCGTTGACCTGCTGGTTCTGCCGGTCGGCCATGCCGCCCCCGCGCACGATCAGGTAGACCAGCGCCGTGATGAGCGGGAAGACGATCAGGAAGATGACCCAGATCGCCTTGGCGAGGCCGCCAAGGGAGCGGTCACGGAAGAGGTCGATAATGATCTGGAACAGCACCACCAGGTACGCGATGAAGAAGAAGGTGGAGACGATCAGCCACAAATATTCCCAGAAGGACGAGGAAAACGACATCGAGTTAACTCCGTTGCTCAGCCAGTACCCGCATGGTCACCGCAAGCCCTCTGGCGGCGGCCTGCCATTTACCGAGTAGCGTCAGGAGTATAGCGAAGGGGGCGATTGTCGCGATTGGCACGCCGTCTCAGGACTACGCAATGCGTCCAAGAATTTTGCACGGCGCCTGGGCGCGCTATTCGAAGTCGCCGAACTGATCCTGCAACTGGGTGAGCCGGTCGACGCGCTCACTGGCGCTATGGCCGATTTCCACCACGACATTGCTGATCAGCAGGTCCATCACCGCCGTCAGCGCCGCCGCCCCGTCCCAGAGCGGCCCGTGGGCGCCCGGCAAGACCAGCGGAATGTCGCTGACTTCGCTGGCCCAGGGGCAGAACTCGTCGGTCATGAAGATCACGGTCACGCCGGCCTTGCGGGCGGCTTCGGCAAGCGGCCGGGCCTTGTAGGCGAAGCGCCGCACGTCGAAAAGGAACAGGCATCGGCCCGGCACCGATCCGTCGAGGATTTCCGCATAGGTGCCGTTCAGCCCATCCGAAAAGGTCACGCGCGAGCGCGAATAGGAGAGCTGGGCCGCAAAGTATTGCGCGATGCCACGCACGTTCTGGTAGGCGGCGACGTAGACCTCGCTGGCGCTGACCAGCGTCTCGACCGCCCTTTGCCACTCGGGGGCGACGGTCAACTCGTAAATCTGGCCGAGATTGTCCATCTGCTGCTGGATAAGGCCGGCCAGGAGCTTGCCCTCCTTGATGTCGGCCTGCAGCCGTTCCATCTGGCCCTTGACCTGCCAGGCGGGATTTGAGCCCGTGCCACCGCGCCGCAGCTCGGCCTTGAGTTCGTCCAGTCCGTCAAAGCCCAGCCGGCGCAGGTAGCGTCCCACCGTCATCGGGCTCACGCCCACGCGCCCCGCGATCGAGCGCGCCGTCTCGAACGGCAGCTCGGCGATGTTGCGTTCCATGTAGTTGGCGATGAGCTTGTCCGAATTGGACTGGCGCAGCTTGTCGCTGCGCAGGCGCTCCAGAATGGCCTTCGACATCCCCTACCCCGCACTGGTCCGGCCCGAGCCTTAAGGCCCGGACCGGTCGGGTCAAGCCTATTCGGCGGTTTTGATCTTGGTCCACGTCCGATCGTAGAGGCGAACGGCCTGGCCGAGGTCCTCGAAGATCTGGAGCCGCTTCATCACGTCCTCGGGCGGATTGATCTCCTGGCTCTGGGCGATCTGGGGCGGCGTCATGGTGCGCGCCGGAACGTTCGCGGTGCCGTTGGTCTGCTGGGCGATATTGAGCGCGACAATCTCGGGCTTGGTGTAGAACTCGAGGAATTTCTTGGCGTTTTCCTTGTTCGGCGACGTCTTGAGGACGCAGATGTCCTCCTGGTACATCGTGGCGCCTTCCTCGGGGATCACGTAGCCCTCGAGCTCGGGATTGGCGAAGACGTCTATCATGGCGCCGACGAAGGCATGGGCCGCGGCCAGTTCGCCCGCCATCACCATGGGGCGGGTGTCGTAGCTGAAGGCTGCGACGTCCGGCTTCATGGCAATCACCGTATCGGCCGCCTGTGCCAGGTCGTTCGGGTCGGTCGTGTTGACGCTCTTGCCGTTGAGGATCAGCCCGACGCTGATGACCTCGCGCATGTCGTCGAGCAGCCCGATCTTGAGGCCCTTTTCCTTGACGGTGGCCAGCAGGTCCTTCCAGCCCGTGATGTCCTTGCCCAGTACCTTCTTGTTGTAGACGATGCCCACCGTGCCCCACGCGTAGGGCAGGCAGTATTCGCCCTTCGGGTCGCTCTTGGCGCGCAGGAAGTTCGGGTCGATGTTCTTGAAGCCCTCGTACTGGTTGATGTCGGTCTTCTCGAGCAGGTCGAGCTTGGCCATGATGTCCTGCATCCAGACGGACGGGAACACGATGTCGTAGCCGGTCGCGCCGCCCTGGACCTTGGCCAGCATTTCCTCGTTGGACGAATAGGTGGACAGGTTCACCTTGATGCCGGTTTCGGCCTCGAAGGCCTTGAGGACCTCCGGATTGATGTATTCGCCCCAGTTGAAGACGTTGAGTTCGCCGTCGGCCAGGGCGGCCCCGGCAAAGCTGAGAGCGGCTGCCGTTCCGATCAGCAGGCCGCGCGCCAGGCGCTTGAGAGCGGACGTCCCGGTAGTCGTGCGCGTTGTCATCGCGATTTCCCCTTTTCCCTTGCGTGAAATCACCACCCTTTTTCCCTCAGGGCCGTTGACTTCCCCGCAAGAATGAAATCCAGATATCGCAATGGCACAAGAGTTATTTCGATAACATTTCCGCCGAGGGGGCGAAAAATCGAGATGTCGGACCAGATCGTCACGCTGGAGAACGCGACGCGCAGCTTCCCGGTGCCCGAGGGGCACCGCATCTATGCGCTGCGCGGAATCGATCTCGAGGTCAGCCGCAACGAGTTCCTGACGCTGCTGGGGCCATCCGGTTGCGGCAAGACCACCCTGCTCCAGGCCATCTCCGGTTTCATCGACCTCGAAAAGGGGCGCATCCTCATCGATGGCAAGGACGTCACCGACGTGCCGCCGCATCGCCGGCCGGTCAACACGGTGTTCCAGAACTACGCGCTGTTCCCGCATATGAGCGTGGGCGACAATACCGGCTACGCCCTTGAAATCGCCGGGGTTCCGTCGGCGGAACGTCGCAAGCGGGTGGCCGAGGCGCTCGAGATGGTGGGGCTCAAGGGGTTGGAAAACCGGCGGCCACGCCAGTTGTCGGGCGGCCAGCAGCAGCGCGTGGCGCTCGCGCGCGCCATCATCGCCCGCCCCAAGCTGCTCCTGCTCGACGAGCCGCTTTCGGCCCTCGACAAGAACCTGCGCGAGGCCATGCGGATCGAGCTCAAGACGCTCCAGCACGAACTGGGCATTTCCTTCGTCTTCGTCACCCACGACCAGGAGGAGGCGCTGACCATGTCCGATCGCGTGGCCGTGCTCAATGCCGGCCAGATCCAGCAACTGGGGACGCCGCGGGCGGTCTATGACGAGCCGGCCACTACGTTCGTTGCCACGTTCGTGGGCGCCAGCAACCTCTTCGAGGGCAGCCGGGACGGCAACCGTGTGATCACGCAGGATGGCATCGCCATCCAGAGCAACCGCCCGGCGGCGACCAACGCGGCGGTGACCGCGCTCATCCGGCCCGAGCAGTTCTCGCTGGTGGCGGCCAACGACCAGCCCAGCCTCGACATCGATGTCGACCAGGTGGTGTTCGTCGGCTCCTCGTTCGAGCTGCTCGGCCACACTGCTGGCGGCCGCAAGCTCACCGCCATGGTGCCCGCCAGCGGGCGCCAGCAGATCGGCGCCATCGAAGCGAGCCGCAAGGCGCGGCTTTACTACGATCCCGCCAGCGTCCACCTCATCGCCACGCCCGAGGCGGCCGAATGAGCGCCCGCTCGCGCCAGAGGCTGGAACTGGGCGTGCTGCTGACGCCGGCGACCCTCTTCCTCATTGCCTTCTTCGTCGTGCCGCTCGTCATCATGATGGTGATGAGCTTTCTCATGCCCGGGCTCTATGGCGGGGCCGAGTGGGAGTTCTACCCGCACAATTTCGGCCGCATCCTCGGGTTCGCCGATCCGATGTTCGAGGAGTTCGATCCGGTCTATCTCGCCATCTTCTGGCGCTCGGTGCGTATCGCGGCGCTGACGGTGCTGTGCACCTTCCTCGTCTGCTATCCGGCCGCGTTCCAGGTGGCGCGCCTGCCCGAGCGGTGGAAGAACTTCTGCCTCTTTCTCATCGCGCTGCCGTTCTTCACCAGCCTGATCGTGCGCCTCTTCGTCTGGGTGCTGCTGCTGCGCCAGACGGGCCTCATCAACGAGGTGCTGCTTGATCTCCACCTCATCGATCGCCCGCTCGACATGATCTACACGGACGGCGCCATCATCGTGGGCATGGTCTACATCTACGTGCCGTTCATGTTCCTGCCCATCTATGCGAGCGTGGAAAAGCTCGACTGGGCCCTGGTGCGCGCCTCCCAGGACCTGGGGGCGGGACCGGTCCGCACGTTCCTGCGCGTCATCTTTCCGCTCACCCTGCCAGGAGTCATCGGCGGCGCGATCATCGTCTTCATCCCGGCGCTGGGCAATTTCGTGGTGCCCGAGGTGCTGGGTGGGGCCAAGGTGCTCATGCTGGGCAATCTCATCGAGCAGCAGTTCCTGGCTGCCCGCAACTGGCCGTTCGGCTCGGCGCTCGCCATGCTGGTGATGGCCGCGATGCTGGTGGCGCTCTTCATCTACGTGCTCACCGAAGGCCGGCGCGGCAGCGATCCGGCGCTCGGGCTCTAGGGAGGCGGTCATGCGCATCGCAAGAACCCTCGGCCGCGGCAGCCTCGCCCTCTACACCATCATCTTCTTCGGCTTCATCTACCTGCCGCTGGCGCTGATCGTGGTCTATTCGTTCAACGCCAACCCCATCAACATGATGACTTGGTCGGGCTTCACCACCGACTGGTACCTGCAGGTCCTCGGGTTCAAGACCAAGATCAGCGAGAACGCGCTCTACCTCGAATCCACCGACCAGTTGCTGGCCGCGGTGCGCAACAGCTTGGTCATCGCCGCCTCCACCACGGCAATCGCCACCGTCCTTGGCACGGCCCTCGCCATCGCCATCCACCGCTACTACTTCTTCGGTAAGAGCTTCTACCGGGTGCTGCTGTTCGCGCCCATGCTCATGCCCGATATCGTGCTTGGTATCGCGCTCCTCATCTTCTTCGTGGCCATCGGGGCGCATCTGGGGCTGGTCACCATCATCATCGGCCAGTGCACGTTCCTGATTTCCTACGTCTTCATCGTGGTTTCGGCGCGCCTCGCCGGCATGGACCGCACGCTCGAGAACGCATCGGCGGATCTCGGGGCCAACGAGTGGACGACGTTCCGCAAGGTGGTGCTGCCCCAGTTGATGCCGGGCGTGCTGGGCGGCGCGCTCCTTGCCTTCATCATCTCGATGGACGACCTGGTCATCACCTACTTCATCTCGGGCGTCGACATCACCACGCTGCCCATCTTCATCTTCGCCATGCTGCGGCGAGGCATAAAGCCCGAGATCAACGCCATCGCCGTCATGATGCTGACCTTCTCGTTCGTGGTCGCCTCGCTCGGCCTCTACTTCCGCTCCCGGCAGAAATGAAAATGCTCAAGACCCAAAAGCCGCGCGCCCGCGATCTCGGCCTGCCCTTCACCGGAACGCCCGGCCCGCTCAACGCCATCACCGATGTCGCCGGCATCGCCGTCGGCTTGCGCACGCTGCGCGAGGAAGCGCCGCGGCCGGGCCGCACGATGCCCGTCCGCACCGGGGTCACGGCCATCATCCCCCATGCCGCCGATGCGGAGCCGGTGCCCGTCTATGCCGGCCTCCACCGCTTCAATGGCAATGGGGAGATGACCGGCACCCATTGGATCGAGGATGGCGGCTATTTCCTTGGCCCCGTACTGATCACCAATACCCACGCCGTCGGCATCGCCCATCACGGCGCGGTCAAATGGATGCTGCGGCGCTACGCGGACACCTATTCGCGCGGCGATCACCTCTGGATCATGCCGGTGGTAGCCGAGACCTATGACGGCGCCCTCAACGACATCAACGGCCTGCCGGTGACGGAGGAAGACGTGCTCGCGGCCCTCGATGCCGCCCGCACCGGCCCGGTGGCCGAAGGCGCGGTGGGCGGGGGCACCGGCATGATCGCCTATGGCTTCAAGGCCGGCACAGGCACCGCCTCGCGCCGCATAACGCTGGATGGCCGCGACTTCACGGTCGGCGTCCTCGTACAGGCCAATCACGGCCAGCGCCCCTGGCTCACCGTCTGTGGCGTGCCGGTGGGCGAACACATGCGCGATGGCGTCGAGCCCATCCACGAAACCGAGCGCGGCTCGATCATCGTCACCATCGCCACCGACGTGCCGCTGGCCCCGCACCAGCTGCGCCGCCTGGCCCGGCGCGGCGCCATCGGCATCGGACGCAACGGCACGGTCGGGGGCAACAATTCGGGCGACATATTCCTGGCATTCTCGACGGCGAACAAAGGCCCGATGGTGCATCGGGCGCCGGCGATGCTCACCCTCGACATGCTCAATGACGAGCATATCGATGCCGTCTACGGCGCCGCCATCGAGGCGACCGACGAGGCGATCATCAATGCCATGGTGGCGGCCGAACCGGCAGGCGGCGGCCCCTACGACCGCTACCGCGTCGAAGCCATCGACACGGGAGATCTGGTGCGGATCATGGAGCAATATGGCCGGCTGCGGCGGAGCTGACTATTCGCCTTCGCTTCCCGCCTGCGTCCTCCGGCTGCTCGGCCAGCGCCACAACTTTCGCCCGAGGCTCGGCAGGGCCGTGACCAGGTAGACCGCGAGCACCAACACGCAGACAATGAAGGCGATGAGCAAAAGGACGCCGAGGGTGGAGATCGCCCGCTCGGGGTGCAGCCAGTCCAACTCGAGCATCAGGCTCCCGAGCGGGCACGTTCCGCCGTTCGGCAGAGTGGTCTGCACGCAGTTGGACCAGTTGAACAACGCCTGGGACGTCGCCAGCAGGCCGATGCCCGCCAGCAGCGTCCTGATCGTGCTCTCGTACTTCGCGGTCTTCTTGGCTTCGACGTCGCGAATGGTGGACTTTGCGGCCTCGAACACGTTCTCGGCCTTCTCGTGCTTGAGATCGAGCCCGCGAATCTTCTGGAGCGCTTCGAAGACCAGGCGTTCGGTGTCGTAGCGGAAGACGTTATGGGAATGATGCAGCAGGTAGCGCTCCTGCTCCCGAAGGCGGAAGTCCGAAATCTTGTCGAGGGCGGCCGTCCAGTCCTTGTTGGAAATATCGCGCCGCACCGCCCGCACGGTGCCATCCGAACGCCGCTCGAAGCCGCGCGCCAGGAACTCGTTGTGCATAGTCAGCACGTGGATCAGGAAGGCATAGGGACAGGTGCCGATATACCTACGCCCCGACTCCAGGCTGCGCATCGAGCCGACATAGGAGATCAGCGAGTTGGGGTTGGCGAAGCGGGCGAAGAAGCCCTCCTTCATATCCTCCTCGCGCGACGGATAAACCGGATCGAGGCTGTCGAGGACTTCCGAGGCGTCCTGGTTGAGGAAGTCGATGACGTTCTGGTTGAACCCGGCGAGGAAGAGAAGGCACAGGGCGAGCGAGGAACTACCCGGCTCGTTGAGGTCGATTCCGGCGAATTTCGGCCCCTCGGTGTGGATGGCACCGGTTCCGTGATTGTCGAGCCAGTCCCACACCCGGTGGTCGAGCATTATCGGCTTCTCGTTCTCCAGTCCGGCGAGGAAGCCCTTGAGATCCCTGTCGAAGAACTCCTCGCGCACCAGTTCGAGCCGGCTGAGCGGCGTCCCGTTGCGCTTGCGCGGCAACAGCAGGTCGCGCAGCCGCCGGTCGGCGAAGTAGAACATCGACCGGGCGGCCGGCATGACCAGCCCCGGCACCGCCACGTAGGGCTCGTGCCGCAATACGTCCGTCCAGGGGTCGGGGGAAGGTTCGCCCGCGCTGCCGAGCGGCGCGCCCACGAGGCCGTTATAGAGGTCGGCGAAATCCTTCTCGAAAAGGCGCGCCACCTGTTGCCAGAGCGGCCCCTGCTCGCCCGAGCTTCCATCGCTCAGGCGCACGGCCCGGAAGGGCAGCAGGCTGGGGGACGCACCAACGATGCCGATCCGGTCGGAAGCTAGCGAGCCAAGGGTGAACTCCTTGGGCGCCGCCAGCTTCTGAAGCATGGAGATGAGAAAGAAGTGCTCGGGGCGATGCTCGTAGCGATCGATGGCGAACGAGAGATGGTAGGAGATGCTGCAGTCGCTGTGGACATACCAGAGGCGACGCAGGTTTGCGTCGAGACGCGTCCTGGCCTGGTCCGCGAACCGGGCGGCGTAAGTGCGTCCTTCCGTCTCCCAACCGATGTCGCCGTCGAGCAGCAGGGTTACCGGCCGGGAATCGGTCGCCTCGGTACTCTTTGGGGTGGCGGCGATGGCAAGCAGGTAATCCTCGACCACGCCGAGATGCTCACGGTCGGCCACGTCCTCGAACATCGGCTCGATGGCGTTGCGCAACTGCAGGCTCAGGGCATTGTCGACCTCGGTGCCGTAGCTGCGCGAGAGGCGAAGCTGGTTGTCGCGCTGGCGGCGGACGCAGGATTGGGCGTAGGAACTGCCGGCCTCTTCCACCAGGTCACCGCCCAGACGCGCGTGCAGGCGCGGCGTTTGCGAGAGCAAGCGATCGCTTTCGAGGTGGAGGGACAACGTCCAGTAGAGCGAGCCCCCCTGCCCGACGACATTGTGGGGGTTGGCGTCGGCTCGCTCGGCGACTTCCATGCAACCTCCGCGCGGCGGAGTCGCGCGAACGGATCAGCCCGCAGGCTGGTAGGCGCGAGCCGCCTCTATGAGAGAAAGAGGGCGTTCCCGCCAATGGGACCACCGGTCGCTCCGGCCGGCAAGTTCAACCAATAGGGGTTTGGGATCAATCAAATGGATGAACTCGTGCTCGGCGGCGCGGCGCCTGAGCTCCCGCTCCTGGCTGGCGATGATCTCTTCCCCGCGCCCGTCGCGGCCCTTGAGCACCGAGATGGCGAAGAACCGCTCGAGATGCCCGGCCAGGATCGCCGGGTCGAGCCTGGGACCGGGCGGAGAGAGGATGGCATAGACCAGCGTATCGTCCGGTCCCTGATCCTCCGAAAGCCCGGGCTGAATATAGGGAAAATCCACGAGCCAGGCCCCTGCCTTGGCCCAGACCAGCAGCCGGTCGAACTGGTCGATGCCGGCATGCTCGGTATCGGCTCGGTAGGCCTCCGGATCCATCTTGAGGGGATCGTTCTGCTCGATGAAGATCAGCGGCGCCGCGCCGCGCGCCTGCGGAAACAGGCCACTCACCAGCTCGAAGATTCCGGCGATGATGCGCTTGAGGTAGCCTTTCCCCCGCGCCGCCGTTTCCACATAGACGTAGTTGAGGTTCGAGGTCACCACCGGTCTGCCGTCCAGCCCGGCAAAGAGAACCGCCAGAAGGTTGGCGCCGCCGATGAAGGCGCCGCTCTCGGCGTCACGGATGGCGATGCACAGTTCGACGAACGGCCCGAACTGGGAAAGCAGCCGCTGGTGCTCGGGGCCGTGGTTGAGGGCCAGGCAATCCCTGAAACCCTCGGTGTCTTCTTTCTCTGAGGGAAGAATGAAGGCGCGATCATAGCCGGTGAAGAACTGCTCGAAGATGGGGCTCTCATAGGCGGTGGTCACCTCGAACCGCAATCCGGTTGCGACGGGGATCGTCCATTCGCGCGCAAACTCGCTCACGCCTGCTTCCTCCATGTGCGCTCGACCATAGCGGAACCCGATCGAGGCGATAAGTGGCTCCATGGGCCCGGCGAACGATCAGGTCCGCGAGCGCCTCCATGCCGCCGGCGCCTCCCCTTCCCGGGAGCGGAAGAACCGCGAAAAGTAGGCGGCGTCCTTGAAGCCGGTCTCGTAGGCGATGTCCTCGACCGTGCGGATGGTGAAGAGCAGCAGTCGCTTGGCTTCCAACAGCCGGCGCTCGAGGACGACTTCCTTGGGCGACATCCGCAGGATCTGGCGCGCGGCCTTGTCGAGCAGGTGCGGGGTCGTGCCCAGGGTCTGGACGTAGCGATCCAGCGGCCAGCTGTCGCGAAACTGCTCGTCGACGAGGCGACGAAATGCCTGGGCGAGAGCCAGGTTCGCGGATTGGGCGATAATAGGCCTGTCGGCGCCGAGACGGGCGATATGCGAGAGCGCGATAGCCACGAGATTCATTAAAATTTTATCGTTTCGGTGGCCCTGCCGGTATTCCTGCGCGATCATCTCAAGAACGCAGGAAAGCCGATCCCAGTCCGTCGATTCCACGGATTTCTCGACGAATTCCGGGGCGTCCAGCGGCAGATTGGTCAGTCCGGCGAGGTCCTTGAGCATGCCGTCGGCCACCGAGACGACGAGGGCGTCGGTGCCGGGTTCTATGGTGAAACCATGGACGACATTGCTCGGCACGAAACTGACGGTTGGCGCCGAAAAGTCCCAGACCTGGTCTTCGATGCGATAGACGCCGCGACCGCTCGTCCAGAAGGTAATCTGGCCCATCTGAGCGTGCTTGTGCGGAAGCACCTTTCCTAAGTGTATGTTATTCCTTTCTCTTACGGTCTCGACATGTAGGAAGCCGACATCAAGCGCGCGGCTCGGCTCGCCGTAGACGAAGAAATCTGGAATATCGGACTGGCTCATTTCACCGGAAAAAGTACCAGCAATTTTGCCTCTTTGTCCATGCCGTCCCGGGCATCAGACGCCTAATATGAACGCAAAGAGGAGGAATACGAATGCGTTCTGAAGACTTCCGCGCGGACAAGACGCGCCCCTTCACCGGAGCCGAATACCTGGCCAGCCTGCGCGACGATCGCGAGGTCTATATCAACGGCGAGCGGGTCGCCGACGTCACCGCCCACCCGGCGATGCGCAACTCCGCCCGCTCGCTCGCCCGCCTCTACGACGCGCTCCACGACCAGAACCGGCGCGAGACGCTGACTTCGCCGACCGACACGGGGTCGAACGGCTACACGCATAAGTATTTCCGCGTCGCCAAATCCAGCGCCGAACTGGTCGCCCAGCAGGGCGCCATCGCCGAGTGGGCTCGCATGTCCTATGGCTGGATGGGCCGCACCGCCGATTACAAGGCGGCGCTGATGAATACGCTGGGCGCCAACGCCGACTGGTACGGCCCCTTCAAGGAAAACGCCCAGGCCTGGCACAAGCGCGCCCAGGAAGCAGTGCTCTTCATGAACCACGCCATCGTCAACCCGCCCATCGACCGGCACAAGCCCGCCGACCAGGTCAAGGACGTGTTCGTGCACATCACCAAGGAGACCGATGCGGGCATCTACGTGTCGGGCGCCAAGGTGGTGGCGACGTCATCGGCGCTGACGCATTACAATTTCCTGGCGCAGAGCTCGGCCACCGTGACCGAGGATCCCTCGCTTTCGGTGATGTTCATCGTCCCGATGAACGCCCCGGGCATCAAGATGTTCTGTCGCGTTTCCTACGAGGAAACCGCCAATCGCGTGGGGCAGCCCTTCGACTATCCGCTCTCCTCCCGGTTCGACGAGAACGACGCCATCCTCGTGCTCGACGATGTCTTTATCCCCTGGGAAGACGTGCTGGTGCTGCGCGACGCGCCGAAGATCCTGTCGTTCCATCCGGCGTCGGGCTTCATGCACGGGTATTGCTTCCAGGGCTGCACGCGCTTCGCGGTCAAGCTCGATTTCCTGGCCGGGCTGCTTGCCAAGGCGCTGCGCGCCACGGGCGGCGATGCGTTCCGCGGCAACCAGGCGGCGCTCGGCGAGGTCATTGCGCTCCGGCACATGTTCTGGAGCTTCTCGAACGCCATGGCCTACAATCCCCAGCCTTGGGCCAGCGGCGCGGTGCTGCCCAACCTCGAGGCGGCGCTCTCCTACCGCACCTTCATGTCCGAAGCCTATCCGCGCGTGATCGAGACGATCCGCCGGGTCATCGCCTCCGGGCTCATCTACCTGCCGTCATCGGCGCGCGACTTCGACAATCCGGAGATCAACCGGTACCTGGCCCAGTACGTCCGCGGCTCCAATGACATGGGCCATATCGAGCGCATCAAGATCATGAAGCTGCTCTGGGATGCGACGGGCACCGAATTCGGCGGGCGCCACGCGCTCTACGAGCTCAACTATGCCGGGGCGCCCGAGGAAGTTCGCCTGCAGGTGCTCAAGGGCGCCGAGCGCGGCGGACGGCTCAAGCAGATGGAAGAGCTCGTCGACACCTGCATGAGCGACTACGACGAGAACGGCTGGACCGGCGACACCTGGCTGCCGCCGCTCGCCAACTGACGCGTGGGGAGGGATCGAAAATGCCCGACCTCGTGACCAGAACCGAATTCCGCAATGCCATGGCGCGCGTCTGCGCGCCGGTCAACATCATCACCACGGACGGCGCCGCCGGCCGTGGTGGCTTCACCGCCACCGCCATGTGTTCGGTGTCCGACGAGCCCCCGACCCTGCTCGTCTGCATGAACGGGCGCTCGGCCCAGTGCGACCTTTTCCTCGCCAATCAGCGCTTCTGCGTCAACGTGCTCACGCACGAGCACATGCACCTGGCCGGCAAGTTCGCCGGCGGCACGCAGGACATGACCGAGCGCTATGCGGCGGCCCAATGGCTCTCGATGGCCTCGGGCACGCCGGCGCTCAGCGACGCGATCGTCAACTTCGACTGCGAGATCGAGAGCGTGCAGCGCGTGGGAACGCACAACATCATGATCGGCCGGGTGACCAGCGTGCGCCACCGGCCAGACGGCAACGCCCTGCTCTACGTGGACCGCGCCTATGTGCACGTGCCGACCCAGCTCGGCAGCTTCGGCGGCTAGGGCAGCGCCACGAGCACCGCGCCGCCAGCGATGAGGGCGATGCCGACCCAGTTGACCGCCGAATAGCGCTCGCCCAGGAACGCGAAAGCGAAGACCGCGACGAGGACGACGCTCAGCTTGTCGATGGGCGCAACCTGCCCGGCCGGGCCGATCTTGAGGGCGCGGAAATAGCAGATCCAGGATGCGGCGGTCGCCAGGCCCGAGAGCAGCAGGAACAGCCAGGTCTTCGGCGACACCGTGCTCGGCGACTGCCAGTGGCCGGTGGCGTAGACCATGCCGCCGGCAGCAAAGAGGATGACGATGGTGCGGATGAAGGTGGCGAAGTCGGAATTGACGTTCTCGATGCCCACCTTGGCGAAGATGGCCGTCAGCGCCGCAAACGTCGCCGAGAGCAGTGCCCAGACAAGCCAGGATTCCCCGGTACCCGCCATCTTCAGTCTCCAACCCGGTGCGTTGAAAAGACATTAGCCGAGCCGGACGAGTCGTCCAAAATGAATGACCCGGCCAGGAGGTGGAAACTCCGGCCGGGTCAAAACCTCGATCGGCGAAGATCGAGGCAAGCGGTAAATAGTGCAGCGCGGGCGGTTGCACAAGGCGTCTTGGAACAAAAAGCAAAGCGGCGGCCCACGCCTGGGTCGCCGCCTCCGTTTGGACCCTTGGGAGGGGAAGTCAGTAGCGCGCGCTGCCCAGCGCCTCGAAGGCCGCATTGCTGCGGGACTTTAGGCCCACCGCCAGGATTGCGCCGACGATGGCGGCGATCAGCACGATGGACGGCAGGAACCAGCCAAGGAAGCCCGACGCGCCCGAGAGGTTTCCAAAGTTGATGACGATCTGGAAGATCACCACCAGGAAAGCCAGGCCCGACACGATTGGCAGGATCCAGGCCTTGAGGGCATTGGGCTCGAGCCCGGCATTGCGCGAGAAGAAGGCGACGACCGCGAAGGACGTTGCCGCCATGAGCACGATAATGCCCAGCGTCCCGACATTGGTCAGCCAGGAGAAGAGGTTGAGCACCGGATCCTGGCCGGTCACCGCGAATAGTGTGATGACGGCTACCGCGATGATGGTCTGGATGACCGAAGCGACATGCGGGCTCTGGAACTGGCGGTGCGTTACCCCGACGCCGGCAGGCAGCAGGCCTTCACGGCCGGCGACATACATGTAGCGGGCAACCCCGTTATGGAAGGCGGTGACACCGGCAAAGAGGCTGGTGACGAAGAGGATGCTCATCAACTGGGTGAGCCAGCCGCCGACATAGCGATCCGAGAGCGTGAAAAGGAACGTCGTCGGATCAGCCAGCCCGCCGATTTCGCCGACAAGCTTGTCCACGCCCGCCCCGTTGGCCATCAGCCAGGAGGTGAACATGTAGAAGACGCCGATCAGCAGCACGGAAATGTAGGTCGCGCGCGGCACGGTGCGCACCGGTTCCTTGGCTTCCTCCGAATAGATGGTGGTGGCTTCAAAGCCGATGAAGGCGGCGAAGCAGAAGAGAATGCCGATGGCAGGCGAGCCCTGGAAGAACTGCGCAGGCGTGAACGGCGCCAGGCTGAGCCCGCTATCCCCGCCCTGCCCGATGATGGCAAAATCGAGGATCAGCACCACGAGGTATTCGAGAACCACGAGGACAGTCAGAACCTTGGCCGAGATGTCCACGCGGCGGTAGCCCAGCACGGCAACGAGAGCGATGCCGACATAGCACCACACCCACCAGGGCAGGTTTATGCCCCACCCAGCAAGGAGGCCCGATGTCGCTGCCCCGAAAAGCCCGAAGACGCCGATCTGCATGCAATTGTAGCTGACGATGGCGATGATCGCCGCCGCGCCACCCGCTACACCCCCGAGCCCCCGGGTCGTATAGGCGTAGAAGGCCCCGGCATTGCGCACGTGGCGCGACATGGCGACATAGCCGACGGCAAACAGCAACAGCAGCACGGTGACGAGAATGAACGTGGCCGGAATGCCCGCTCCATTGCCCAGCAACATGCTGAGCGGCACGCCGCCGGCGACCGCGGTCAGCGGCGCGGCTGCCGAAACGACGAGAAATGTGACGGCAGCCACGCCGAGGCTGTTTTTCCTCAGCTGGTTGGCATGGCCCTCCGTAGTGGAATTGGTGGTCAAAGCTCCCTCCTGCTCAACCGAAACGCACCTCCCCTTCGGTTCATAATACGAACCGATGGTGCATATCCGAAGACTGACAGGGTTCGTTAACCACTGTCAACTTATTTCACGTGTTAAGCATCAGGGAATGAAATGGCCCGCCGAAGCGGGCCATTCCGATGCGTTGCTGCGAACAGCCGCTAGACGTTGTTGGCGGTGATCTCGTGGATACCGCTGGCATCCTCGAAGATGATGGTCACCGTACTGGCGGCGGGGTGTCCGCCACTGCCCAGCGTCGCCACATCCACGAAACTCGCTCCGCCGGAGGTGCCGTTGGTATCGACGCTGAGCACGCCGGTGGTTTCATTGTAGTGCACGAAATCGGAGACGTTGCCCGAGCCGGCATTGAAGAGGCCGGTGAGGTCGATCTTGTCGCCCTCGCCACCAACACCGCTGTAGTCGGTGATGAGGTCGGCCGCGTCGAGGTTGCCGAGCTTGAACGTATCGGCACCGGTGCCGCCGGTGAGGGTATCGAACCCTGCCCCGCCGAACAGGATGTCGTTGCCGTCACCGCCGATGAGGAAGTCGTCTCCGCCGCTGCCGATCAGGATGTCGTTGCCGCCATGACCATCGAGCGTGAAGCCCGTGTCGGTGGTGGCTGCGATGGTGGTGACGGAAGGGTTCGACTGGTCGGAGGCGATGGAGCCGGCCTCGGTATGAACCGAGGGATAGCCCTGGTTGCTCGCCTGCGAGGTCGCCGTGAGCGTCGTCGCATAGCTCGTGGTTATGGTGAAGGTGTTCGAACCGGCATCGTAGCTTGCATGGACGCCCGACACTCCATTGAGGGTCGAAACCAGGTGCGCGGCAGCGTTGTCGAACCGTCCATCACTATACGAGCCGCCACTGGACGTTGCAGAATAGGTGTGCGGCGTCCCGTCGTTGATCGTTATCGAGATGGTTTCCCCGTTGCTGAAGCCACTCGGATTCGAGGTGAAGGAGACGGTGTGGACCCAGGGGGAGTTCACATCCGCACTATTGTCGACCGCCGCCGCGAGGGCGAACGTCACGCCTGGGTAACCGGTCATCACAACCGAATTACCGACGCCAAGATCTGCCGGCAGGTTGACGCCGGAGGCGGCCAGCGCCGCGGCAAGCGAGAGCGGACCGACGGACACGGCCTTGAGGGCATCATAGACCTCATCCGCAGTCTGACCGCCCGCGGGCACCGTGTAGCTGAAGGTGGTGCCGTTAACCGTCAGGGACACGACGTCACCAGCATCGTAGCTGGACGCGAACGCGACGCTGGTCTGTTGCGGCGTGCCGACGTGGGTTTCGACGGCGGGAGCCGCCTGATCCGACGGCGACGAGCCCGTCGTAACAACGCTCGCATTGACAGATTGGGCGTTCGAGTTATCCACCACCACGCGACCCGATATCGACGAGTTCTGGTTGATCGTGATGTCGAAGGAGTCGTTGCCGGGGTCGTTGGTGACGGTGAACCCCGCCGCCGTCAGGACCTGCAGGAGACTGGCCTGAGCGTTGTCGAAGAGTGCCCTGCTGTTCCCACCCGAGTTCGATCCGTCACTTGTGTAGGTGGTGCCGTTTATTGTGATGGAGACGATATCGTTGCCGTCGAAGGAGTTCGAGCTGGTCGAGACGTTGTTGAAGTCCACGCGATACACCCAGGGCTGAGCGGCCCCGTTGCTGATCGCGCTGGTCACCTCGAACGTCTGACCGGCATTGCCACTCAGTACGACGGCGCTGTCCGTCAGGTTGCTTGCCCAGCCCACGCCGGCCGACGCGAGGCTGTTGCCGAGACTCACGCCGTCGACGATGGTCCCCCTGAGCGCGTCATAAACCTGCTCACCAGACTTGCCGCCGGTAGGCACCTCGTAGCTGTACGTCTTGCCATTCACCGAGATCGAGACCACGTCGCCGGCATCGTAGGACGAGGCGAAGGTGATCTTGGTGACCTGGCTCACCGTCTGCGGGCCGGCGACGATGATGTCGTTGCCCGAAGTGCCGTCGATGATGCCGACCGTATCCTGGGACACGGTGGCCGAGCCGATGGCAGACGTGGTGCCGTTGCTAACGGTGTAGCTGAACGTGCCGCCGGCCGGGTTGGTGTCGACGATGGTGACATTTCCCGGGTTGCTGGCGAGGTTCGTGGTGACGCCGTTATTGTTGCTGGTCGCAGTGATGTCGAGCGTCTGGTTGCCGGCATTGGTGTCGTTGGCCAGCATCGCCCATTCCGGCACAAGGAAGGCGTTCCCCACTCCGGCATTGGTGATGATGTTGTCGATGCCCGGAGCCGGCGGCGTGTCGTTGACCGTGATTGTGGCGGTCGCAGGGGTGGCATCCACGCCGCCGGAATTATCCTGGGCGGCGAACTGGAAGGTCTGCGAGCCGAAGTAGTTCGCATTCGGCACGAACTGGATGGTCGCCTGATTGCCCGTGGCCGGCACGAGGTCGCCCACGTGCAGTTCGGTGCCGTTGTACATCAGCGTGCCGTTGGTCGGCAGGCTGCTGATCACGAAGGCCGCGACCGTGCCATCCGGATCCGCGCCCGTCAGGAGCACGGCGATGGCGGTGTTTTCGACACCCGAGGCGGCAGCGTTGGTGGTGGTAGGCAGCTCGTTGATCTTGGTCACGTTGACTGTCAGCGAGGCGTCGGCCGTGTCTCCATCCCCGTCACGCAGGACGTAGTTGAAGGTTTCAACGCCGCCGACATTGGTGGGGGCGAGATAGGTCCATTCGCCGGCCGCATGGGCGCCGGTGGTGGCGAAGTAGAAAGTCAGCTTGCCGCCCATCGCCGTCGGCACCTCGATCCAGGTGCCGTGGTCGATATAGCCGGACGGCGTGGAACCGCTCTCGGCTACGTTGTTGGAGCCGTTGAAGGTGTAGACGACGCCGTTGACCGTGATCGACTGGATGTAACCGCCGTCGGCGCCGAAGCTGTCGTTGGACAGCACGTTGCCTTCCACAGAGGCCGCCGTACCGATGGCGTTCTGGAGGGTCGAGACGAAGCCGGAAACGTCATTCTGGTCCGGAACGAGGATCACATGGTCCTCGCGTCCATTCGCGTCCGCGTCGGTATTGGGGTAGGAGACTGGCGAGAGCGCCGAGACGCTTACATCCGGACCAATGCCCACCGCGAAGACGTCGCCGATCTTGTTGGCCGGGTCGGAGACGAAGGTCTCCCACTCGTTGATCGAGACGTTCGAGCCGCTGCCGTCGTTGGTGATGCCGCCGCCCGAGGACGGTTCGCCGTCCGAGAGGAAATAGACCGCGGTTTCGGGGGACACGGCCGAAGGACGCGTACCGTCGAAGGCGTTCATGGTCGTCGACAGGGCGGCATCGTAGTTGGTGCCGTTGTTGCCGAGGTTCCAGTTGCTGTCATTGTTGATGAAGGCGATGGCATCGGCCTTGTTCATCCAGACGCCGGTACGGCCGGCGCCATCGAAGCGGATGATCAGGATGTTCTCGAGCTGGGCGCTGTTGTTGATGAGCTGAAGCATCGAGTAGCGGGCAAGCCCGATACGGTCGTTGCTCAGGTCCGTGCCCGGAACGTTGATGTAGTCGTCGTTCATGCTGCCCGAGACGTCCACGATGAAGACCGCGTCGACCTTCTGGACCGCACCGGCGGTCGCCTCGGCGGTTTCGCCGTGTGCAACCGGGGTATCGTCGTTGAAGGTGAGGTTGAGCGTGCCGTTGGTCGTGTCGTTGTTGCTGTCCTTGACGGTGTAGGTCAGGGACAACTGGGCATTGTTCTCGTCCTGGCCGGGCTCGTGGAGAACGGGCTTGAGAAGGGTCACGGTGTAGTTGCCGTTCCCGTTGTCCACGCCACCGTCGACCTTGACCGTGAAGATGCTGCCACGGGCAGCCGAAGCCGCCGTAAGCGTATTGGTGGCGGCATCCCACGAATAGGTCACCTGCTCGGTGCCCACCATTCCGCTCGTGCCATTCATGGTCGAGAAGCTGATCGGGTCGGCCGCTGCCTTGCCGTCGACATTGTAGTCGTGCGGCAGGGTGCCGGTCGCGACGGATTCCGGGGAACCGCCGGTCAGATCGTTGGTACCGCCCGGATTGCCGTTGGCAAGCCCATCGTCATCCAGGGTCGCCGAGGTCGTACCTGCTGTCGGCAGCGAGTTGGCGTTCTGGATGTTGACGACCTGGCTGGCGGTCGCCTCGTCGCCGTCACCATCGGTGATGCGATAGGTGAAGCTGCCCGTGGTGTCCGAGTTGCTGGCGTTGATTACCGGATCGAACGTCCAGGTGCCGTCGGCCTTGAAGGTGTAGGTGCCGTTGGCATTGGTGAACGTGGTCGTCCCGCTGGCACTGATCGCCTGGAAGCCGAGGCCCAGGCCGAAGTCCACCGCCGTCACCGCGGCGCCGTCAGCGCCCTGGTGATCGTTGGCAAGCAGGTTGGTGCCGGTTGTGGCGCCGGCGGTCTCGAGGACCGACATAGCCACGTCGGAGAACGCCTGCGGAGCATCGTCGACGATGTTGATCACCAGGTTGCCGGCGGCAGAGGTGTCGCCGTCGGCGTCCTCGACTGCGACGGCAAAGCTGACGCTGGTGCCCTCACCCGAAGTGTTGTCCTTGAGGGTGTAGACGTAGCTGATCTGCCCTTCCCCATTGGCGCCGTAGCTGTACATCGCGCTCAGCATGCCTTGGGTAGTGTCCGAGATCACCGTCAGGGAGGTGGTCAGGGCCACCCCGTTGAGGCTGACCTGCGTGAGACCATCGGGCGAGGAGAAGGCGATCGTGCCGCTGACGCTTTCGCGGGTATCGCCGTTAGCGCCGGGCTGGATCGCTTCGCCCGTACCTTCCGGCTCAAGACCACGTGCCGGAAGGCCGGCTTCGTAGACGGAGGTCGTCTCGCCGCCCGCCGCCGGAACCGTGAAGGTCGGCGTGGCATTGCCGATGTCGATGGTCAGCGTGGCCGTGGCCGTGTCGCCGTCGCCATCCTTGAGCGTGTAGGTGAAGACGTCGGAGACGCCGCCGGGGGTGCCGGCATTGCGGGCGTAACTGTAGCTGCCGTCGAACGAAATGGTCAGGACACCGTACTCGCCGACAACGACCGTGGAGGCTGAATTGACCTCGGTGGTGCCCGAATGTGCGCTGTACACCTGGCTGACCATGGCGCCGTCGGCACCCGTGGCATCCTTGCCGCCGTCACCCTCGGAGTCGGTGATGACGTTGCCCGTTGCCGCGGCGAACGAGCCGGCAGCGACGCTATCGGTGTCGTTCACGGCCGTCGGGCTGTCGTCATTGATGGTGACGGTAAAGCCGGCCGTGCCGGACGACCCGCCAATGTCGGTCACCGTGGCGAGGACGTTGAACGAGACATTGTCCTCATAGGACGTCTCAGGACCGTCATTGGCGCCGTCGGCATCATGGCCGGGGTGGCTGACCGGCTGGAACAGGGTGATCGTATAGTCGGCACCGGTCGTCCCGATCGAGGAAAGCGCGATCTTGAAGACCACATCGCTCGGGTTGATGCCGTAGCCGATGAGCGTCTTGGTGGCGTCGTCCCAGGTCGTCTGGATGGCGGTGACGCCGTCCAGCTTGACGAGGCCGGTGGTTGCAACCGAGAGCACGACCGACTGCAGCGGATCGACGCCTAGGGTGTAGGCGAGATGGCCGGTGGTGGTGGTCGCCGACACGTCTCCCGCGCCGCCGGCATTGCCGGTGGCGTTGATGTCATCTTCGTCGATGACGAGGTCCGCCGGGGCGGCGCCCATCGTGACGCCGGTATTGGCGACGTTGATGGTGGCATAACGGGTGACGCTGTCCCCGTCCTTGTCGGTCAGGGTGTAGGCGATCGTCTCGACGACCGTCCCGGTACCGGCAATGTTGGCAGGTGCCGTGTAGATCAGGTGACCGTTCTGGTCGATCGAGAGCGTGCCGCCCTTGTCGCCGGCATGGAAGACCAGGCTGGCCTGGCCATCCGCACCCGCGCTGAATTCGAGCAGCGTCTGGGCATCGCCAAGGTCGTGAGCGCCGCTGCCTTCGTCGAAGGTCGGGTGGACGCCATAGTCGCTCATGTAGACGGCGTCGTCGTTGATCGTCACCGCAATGGTGGCGGTGCCGGTGCTGCCATCGGCATCGGTCACGGTCGCCAGCACGTCAAACGAGAGATTGTCCTCGAAGTTGACCGGGGCATTCGGGTCCGAATTGGCGTGGTCCGGATGGACCACGGGCTGCAGCAGCTCGATCGTGTAGTCAGCGCCGGTGTTGGTGACGTTGCTCAGCTTGATGGTGAAGACCACGTCGGAGGCGTCGGCGCCGTAACCGGTGAGGGTCTTGGTCGCGGCGTCCCAGGACGTCGACACATTGTGCCCGGCAATGGTCGTCAGGCCCGTCGAAGCGACGGAGAGGGCCACCGACTGCAGGGCGTCGCCGCCCAGCGTGTAGGCGAGATGACCGGTCGTCGTCTGTGCGAGGTCGCCGGGGCCGCCCGAATTGCCGTTCGCGCCGGCGATGTCGTCCTCATCGACCACGAGGGCCGTGGGCGCAGCACCCATGGTGACGCCGCTGTCGCTGACGCCGAAGGTGATCTGCTTGACGACCTTGTCGCCGTCACCGTCCTCGACGGTGTAGCTGAAGGTCTCGGTGACCGTCGTAGTGCTCGAGACGCTCGCGGGCGGGGTATAGACCAGGTGGCCATTCCCATCGATGGAGAGCGTGCCGCCCTGGCTGCCGGTGCCGAAGGTCACCGACTTGAGGCCATCGGCGCCTGCGTCGATCGCGAGCAGGGAGTTGGCGAGGCCAAGATCGTGGGCGCCGCTGTTCTCGGCGAAGGTTTCGCCGGCGTAGTTGCTGGCGGTCGGACCGTCATCGGCGAAGGCGATGTTGCCGCCCAGGTCGATGGACCTCGAGTGTGTCGCAGTATCGCCGTCGCCGTCGGTCACCGTGGCGGAGCCGCTCAGCGTGATGAGATTGCCGGCAAGCGTGACCAGGTCGCTGCCCACCGGGTGTTGGATCTGGGAGAACTGGGTCAGCGTCACCTTGCCGGTGGCATCGACTTCGACCTTGAAGATGGTGTTGGCGTCATTGCGTGCACCGGCGGTGGTGGCGGTCGAGCCGTAGACAACGCCGTTGTCGGAGTAGAGGCGAATGGTCAGGCCATTGGCGACGAGATTGGACTGCAGGCCCTGGCTGGAGATGCCCAGACCGAAATTCCACGCCACGTGACCGGCGCCGTCGGCGCCGTAATTGGTGTTGGCCTGGAAGACGTTGCCGAAGTTGGCGGAGGAAACCGCAGTGTCGCTGGCCGTGCCGATGGTATCGGCGTCCTGAGTGGTCAGGACCACGCTGTTGTTGTCGGTGGCCGAGACGGAAACGGCCGGGCCATCGTCGTAGAAGCGGACATTGCCGCCCAGGTCGATGGACTTGCTGGCGCTGGCCTTGTCACCGTCGCTATCGGTGATGGTGACGGTGCCGACGAGCTGGACCAGGTTGTTGGCGAGGCTCGCGTACTGGCTGGCGTAGTTCGAGGAGCTGCCACCGGAGTGGTCGATCTCGGCATACTGGATCAGCTTGACGACGCCCGAGCCGCTAACCTGGAGCGCGAAGATGGTATTGGCCGTGGAAACCGCGCCGAGCGAGCCGGCGGTCGAGCCGACGACCTGCCCGTCGATCAGGTAGAGCCTGATGGTGTCGCCATTGCTCTTCTGGCCGGAGTCGGTGCCGTCGCCACCCAGAAGGTTGAAGCCGTAGCTCCACGTGGTGGCGCCCTGCCCGTCCGCACCGTAGGACGGGGACTGGATCGAGAACAGGTTTCCGAAGTTGGCAGTGTCCGTGTCGCTTGCGGCGCCGATCGTGTCGGCGTCGTAGGTCTTGAGCACGACATTGCTGTCGCTGGATACCTTGAGGGAAACGGACGGGCCATCGTCGGCGAACCGGACATTGCCGCCCAGATCGATCGAAGCGCTCGAGGAGGCAGAGTCGCCGTCGCCATCGGTGATGGTCACAGTGCCGGTCAGCTTGATCAGGCCATTGGCGAGATTGGCGAACTGATCGTCGTAGGGCGCAGATGTGTCGCTGTTGTTGGCGTGGTCGATCGCCTCATACTGGGTCAGCGTTACCGTGCCATTGCTCGAGACGACGATCTTGAACACGGCGTTGTTGATGACGCTGCTCGACTGTCCGGACGTCGAGGTCGAGCCGTAGATCACCCCCTGGATATTGTAGAGGTAGATATTGTTGCCATCGCTGTTGAGACCGGAGTCGACGCGGCCGTTGACCGGCGTACCGGTGATCGAAAGGCCGTACGACCAGGACGTATTGCCCGGGCCATCGGCGCCGAACGAAGAGGACGACACCGAGAACAGATTGCCGAAATTGAACGAGGCAACATCGCTCGAATAGCCGACAGTGTCGTGATCGTAGGTGGTCAGGATGGCGTTGCCATCGCCGGCAACCGCGGCGGCCACGGACGGGCCGTCGTCCGCAAAGCGGATATTGCCGCCCAGGTCGATCGTGGCGCTGCTGGTATCGGTGTCGCCATCGCCGTCGGTAACCGTGACGGTCCCCACGAGCTTGACGAACCCGTTGGCGAGGCTGGCCAGCTGATCGTCATAGGGCGAAGCGGTGTCGTGATTGTAGGAATGATCGATCTCGCGATACTGCGTGAGCGTCACGGTACCGGTGGCATCGACCTCGATCTTGAAGACGGCCTGGGATTGCGCGTGGTTGATGTTGCTGGTGGTCGAGCCGTAGATGACGCCGTTGACGAGGAACAGGCGGATGTCGCTGCCATTGCTCCCCAGCCCCGAGTCGACGCCGTTGTAGCTGGCGAGTTGGAGGGCATAGGTCCAGGTCGGCGAACCGCCGGCGCCGTCGGCGCCGTAGTTGACCTGGGCACTGAAGAGGCTGGCGAAGTTGGCCGTGACCGTTTCGCTGCCGGTGCCAGGCGTGGCGGCATCGTGCGTGGTCAGCGTAACCTGGGATTCCCCGTAGGCACGTGCCTCCACGCTCGGACCATCGTCGCGGAAGCCGATCTTGCTGCCGATGCCGATCGAGTCCGAGACTGTGTCGCCATCGCTATCGGTGACCGTCAGGACTGCGTTGATCTTGCCAGCGAGGTTGACGGTTTCGTTGCTCGAGTGCGTGTTGTCGTGTTCGAGCGAGAGATATTGGGCGATGCTGACATAGCCCGACTGGTCGATGGAGATGGCGAAGGCGGCCTTGCCCGCGTCCGCGCCGGTATCGACGCGGCCGACGATGAGGTTGCCTTCCTGCACGAGGGTGATCGAGCTGCCATCGGTGAGCTTGAGGCCGGAGGCGGCGTCGACGATCGCCAGTGAGAACTGCTGGCTCAGGGCGGGGCTGTCGGCGCCGATGGCGGAGTCGTTGTAGACGATGGCGCCGTCACTGCGGGCGTAGCCGAGCGCCTGGCCGGCATTGGCGACGCCGGAGAACAGGGCCTTAACGGCATTGGACGTGGTGTCGTCGGCATCGTACTGGGTGCCATAGGACTCGTCGTGAACGACCGAGGCGCGGCCCAGGTCGATGTCCGCGACCGGAACGTCGTCCACGACCTTGATGACAAACTTGCCGTCGAGCGTGACGGTGTCACCATCCCCATCGGTCGCCTGGATGATCTTGCCGAAGTCGATGCCGTCGATGGTGGCGCCGTTGTTGCCCGAGCGCAGCTCGGTGTTTTCGCCGTTGCCGGCCTTGTGGATCAGCTCGTCGAAGAGCTCGAACTTGTAGGTTCCATCGGCATTGATGGTCAGGCGGAACACCGGGTTGGAGGTGTCCTGCCAACCGTCGGTATCCGGCTCCCAGGCGGTGATGGTGTTGCCCGAGCGGGTATAGACCAGCTCCTGCCCGTTTTCGGGCAGCGCCGTCTCCTTGGAGAACAGGTGGAGGCTGGTCAGGTAGGACTGCCAGTTGGTCGTGAAGCTGAAGGCGGTGTTGGCCGCGCCATCGGCGCCGAAGTTCACCAGGTTCGCCAGGGAGCCGGTGATGTAGGCGGCGCCGCTCCAGCTATCGGTGTACGAGCCGTTGCCGGGTCCGCCTTCGCCATTGCCGTCGCTCGGGCTCGTGCCGTGCGACCAGTGGGTATTGATGTCGTTCTCGTAGATCGAGCGCACTTCGACCGAACCGGCGACGAGGGTCGGGCCGTCGTCGTCGAAGGCGATGTGGTCGCCGATGGCGATGGTCTTGGTGACGGTGTCGCCGTCATAGTCGGTGGCCGAGACGACAGCCGAGACCTTGCCCGTCAGGTCGATGGAGTCATCAGCCGAGCCGATGTCGCCATGCCTGAGCGAGACGTACTGGGCGATGGTCACCTGGCCCTGGTTGTCGATCGAGAGCGCGAAGGCGACCTTGCCGCCGTCGAACGTGCCCACCACGACGCCCTGGGCGTTGAGCGAGAGCGTGATCGCCTTGCCGTCGGTGGTATAGAGCCCGGAGTTCGGATCGGTGACCGCGAGCGCCATGGTCACGGTGACCGGCTCGTCGGCGCCCGGAGCGGTGCTGAAGTCCACCACGTCGTTGCGCGCGAAGATCGGCGCGCCCAGCGACACGTCGGTGGCCCCGACCACGCCATGATCCACGAAGAACTGCTTGATTGCGGCAGCGGCGGCAACGTCGGTGACGTCGCTATTCTGCTTGCCGGGCGTCTCGTCGATCCGCACGGTGTTGTCCAGGGTGACGGCCAGCGAAGGCACGTCGTCCTTGATCGAGATCAGCAACTGGCCGTCGAGCACGATGCTGTCGCCGTCGCTGTCGGTCGCCTTGATGATCGAGCCGAAGTCGATGGCGTTGAGCACGCCTTCGCCATCGTGCCGGAGACCGGTGTTCTCGGCATTGACCGCGTCGGCGACGTGGTCGACCTGGTCGAACAGGCGGAACTCGTAATCGCCCGTCGCGGTGTTGAGCGCAAGCGCCATGACCGGACGGTCGAAGATGTCGGCATGGCCGTTGCCGTTATCGACGTAGCCGTAAACGACGTTGCCGACCTGGGTGAAGACGATGGCTCCGCCCTTGGAGGTGAGACCGAGGGCGGTCAGGGTCGAGGCCGCATCGCCGGTGAGGGCAAAGGCATTGCTGGCCGCCGGGCCATCCGCGCCAAAGCTCACCGAAGCTGCTAGCGATCCAGTCACCTTGGCGGCAAAGCCCAGGCCCAGCAGGTTAAACGCGGAGACCGAGCCGTCTGCGTCATCGAACGGGCTCGAGCCGGTCGAGAGGACGTTGAAGATGTCGTTCTCGTCCACAGTCTGGATGGGGGAGAGGCTGACATTGTCGAGATAGGCGCCGAACTCGTCGGCAACACCGGTGCCGGTGAAGGAAAGCACTGCGTTCGGACCATCGGCGGTGACCACGATGGTGATCTTCTGCCAACCCGAACCGGCGTTCTCGGACGTGATCTCGTGAACGAGGTTGCCGCCGAAGCGCACCTCCATGCCGCTGGAGCCTTCCGAGCCCGGGCGGGGCGAATACCAGAAGGTCAGGACATAGGTCTGGCCGGCTTCGGTGCCCGAAATAGTCTGCTGGACGGTCGCATTGGTGTTTTCAAGGCCACCGTCGCGGTCACCGTCGAGTTCGACCTTGTAGTTGCCGTCCTGCGGGTTCTGCCCGCCGATATTGCCCTGCTGGATTTCGAACAGGGCGCCGCCCTGGGCATTGGTCCAGCCGGGCACGGCGCCGGTGATCGCCCAGCCTTCGCCGTTGACCGGAGGTGCACCCAGCTCGAAGCTGCCGTTGACGATCAGGTTGTTGGCGACCAAAGAGGCCCCGGTGGCGACCGGGACGTCGTCCTGAACCGCGATGGTGAACGAGTTGGGGCTCAGGCCCACGAGCTTGTCGCCATCGAAATCGGTGACGGTGATGATCGAGGAGAAGTCGATGGCCGAGACCGAGCCCTCGCCGCTGCGCAGCGCGAAGTTCTCGCCGCTGCCGGCAACATGGTCGAGCTGGCCGTCGAGATCGAAGCTCCAGGAGCCGTCGCTATTGACGGTCAGGGTGAAGACCGTGCCGGTGACGCCGGTGGCGGTCAGCACATTGCCGAGCACCGAATAGGTGACGGGCTGGCCATGCGAATAGAGGTGAGGCAGACCGGAGAGGTCGAAGTTGACGCTGAAGGTGGCCGGGCCATCGGCGCCGACCTTGATCAGGGACGTCAACGAGCCGGCGAGGCCGGAGGCCTCGTCGCTCGAGGTGGTTTCCCCGTTCTCGCGGTTGCCTTCGAGCTTGTCGCCCACGTCACCCATGGAGGCGGAAATACCGTCTTCAAGGACCGTGGCGCTGACATGGGGCGCTTCTTCGCCGGTCAGCTGTACGGGGCTATCGTCGTCGACCGCGACGGCGAACTTGCCGCCGACAGTGTCGCCGTCGAAATCGCGTGCGGTGAAGTCGAACGTCAGGGTGATGTCGTTCTCGTCGCCGCCTGCGGCGTGATCGAGCTGGCCAAGCAGGGTGAAGACGAACGAGCCGCTGCCATCGTCGGACAGCGAGACGGTGAAGACGACGCGCTCGGCGCCGGCCTCTTCGCCCTCGCCATGGCCGGCGACGTAGCCGACAAGACGGGTGCCGTTGTTTTCGAGACGGAACTCGATGTTCTCGCCGAGCGAAGTGAGCGCGGAGGCGCCGCTATAGGCGACCGAGGCATCGGTGAAGTAGACGGCGCGGCCGAACGAATCCTGCACGCCCTCGACATCGGGCAGGTCGCCATTGTCGGCGCCCCACTTGATACCGAGAATGCCGGTCGCCTGGGTCGCGGCGCCCTCGACGTCGCCGACGCCTCCGGCATTGCCGCCAGCAAGGCCGTCTTCATCCACGATAGCGGCCGCGACGATCCCGACATTGGCGAGGTAGGTGCCGTGAAGACCGTGGGTTCCGGGAATGCCGTTGCCGACCGGATCCGAGCTCGAATTGCCGACTTCCTTGAAGGTGAGCTTGTCGAGCGCGGCATTGCCGGTGGCCGTGACGACGTAGTTGTAGGACGTCATGGCATTGGACGGATTGATTGTGCCGATCAGCTCCCCGCCCCAGTAGACTTCGAGAACCGCGCTGTCCGGAACCGGAGCGCCCGCCTCGAACTGGATGGCGTAGGTCTGGCCATTCACCAGGCCCGAGACTTCCTGGGACAGGGTGATGTTGCCCGGCGAAGCGGCCATGTCGATCATGGGCGCGCCGTTGGAGGTGTGCATGCCCAGGTAGCCGTCATTGACGCGCTCGACCTGCGGCCCCTCGACGATCCAGCCGGTGACGCCGTCATTGTCGGCGCCGCCCCAATCGTGCTGCTGGGTGAAGTCGCCCGGCGCGGTGAAGTCGCCATTGACGATCGTCGCCTCCGGCGCGTCGGTGAGGATGGGGCTGTCGTCTTCGATAGTAAGGACGAGGGTGGAGGTATCCGAACCACCCTGCCCGTCGCTGACCGTGATCGGGATATTGAGGGTCACCTGGTCTTCGACATTGGCGATCGGGTGGTCGATCGGGCCCTTGAGTTCGACCAGGTAGTGGCCACCGCCATCGGCGGTGCGGCCTTCGGTGATGGTGATGCGGATGATCTCGACGCCACCGGCGCGGCCGATCAGGACGTTCTCGCCCGAGGCATCCCAGACGATGTCGACGCCGCCCGACTTGAGGGCGATGGCAGGAATGCCCAGCACGAACTGGAGCGGATCGCCATCGGGATCGTTGACGGCAAGCTGGCCTTCCAGGATAGCCGAGTTGGTGGTGTCGTCCGAGCCGGCTTCATCGAGGTTGCCGAAGGCCAGGCCTTCGTCCGAGACACCGCCTAGGACCAGTTGCAACCCGCCGAACGTCGGACGGGAGTTGACGCCAAGAAGCTGCTCGAAGTCGGGGAGCCCGCGGAAGAGTTCGGTCGGGGGCAGGAGGTCGCCATAGCCCAGGCCATCGCCGATGCCACCCGGATCCTGCCAGCCGAAATTGCCGTGCGATCCTTCGGCCCCGCCTTCGGGACCGGCTGCCGCCTCGATGCCGTTGGCGGCAAAGAGCTGCGCCACGGTCTGCGGCGGGATTTCCACCGCGCCGATGAAGAGGGTCAGCCCCTGCACCGCCCCGTTCGGGATGACGATCACGGTGCCGTCGGGCTGGACGAATTCGAGGTTGGCGCCGTTCTGGCGGGGCTGGCTGATGTCAGCGCCCTCGGGCAGGCGTGCGATGTTGCCCTCGGCCATTTCGACCACGACCTGCTCTTGAGCGGCGTCGGTGGCTGGAACACTTGCCTGGGCGACGAGAACCACTTCGGGGCTGGGAGCGACGTCTTGGGTGACGCCGGGCAGCACTTGCGCCCCTGCGCCGGCCGAAACAGAAACCACATCGTCGGAAGTTGCTCGGTCGGAAACGACTTCACGGTTGGCCGAACGATCGAACTCGTTATTGATAGCCATGAATTCCCCCTCGAAGGGCTGATTACCCGGATTAACACTCGATTAATCACAGCTATCAGCACCCCTTGAGAGGAAGCGAAAGCACCCGTTTTGTTGTTTTATATAGCCGGCTATTCTTGGCTTGTAGTTCTTTTATTAACCCTAACTCGAAGACATATGCGGCTATGCCAGTGTCTGGATTCGTTAAAATGCCAGCAAATCCGGGCCTCACAGCGCCGCACGGCTCCGCTACCCCCTCCGAACGAAGGGGCCTACCTCCAAAGAGGTATGACTTGCGCTATTCTTGGGTTTTAATGAGGGACTCAAGCATATCGAGCAGCTTTTCGAGTTCCTCTGGACCGTACTTACGCTCGATTTCCCGATAGATCGCGCGTCGCTCGGGGGCCAGCTCATCGATCATGGCCTGGCCGGCCGGCGCAATCGCCAACTGGACGCGACGTCCGTCGCCCTCGAACTTTCCGCGCGTGATGTACCCGCGATCCTCGAGCGTCTTGATGATGCGCGTCAGGCTGGGAGCGAGGATGGACGCACGCTCGGCGACCTCGGTCGCATCGAGCGGACTGTTCTCCCCCAGGACGCGGATGACGCGCCATTGCTGTTCGGTCACGTCGTGACGGGCGAGCATGGGTCGGAAATTGGACATGACCGCTTCGCGGGCGCGCAGCAGCGACATCGGGAGCGATCGACGCGTATTCCTGGGCAGCAAGGCGGCCTCCGGGCACTTCGGCTGGTATGGCAGGCCAAGCTCTGCCAGTAGCGCCTATATTCCGATTTGACCGCCGATGGCAAACGCCCCGGTCAAACAGCTTGACATGGCCGCCAATTTATTTAACACGTTAACTACATTCAAGCCGGCCGCAGAGTCGGAGGGAGACCATGCCGCACTTTTCCATAGAATACTCGGCGAACCTCGATAGCCGCGTGGACATGAACGCGCTCTGCGCGCTGATTTCGGACACGATCCTGGGAACGGGGTTATTCGAGGTTGGCGCGGTTCGGGTCCGCGCCTTCCGGGCGGAAGCGTATTCCGTTGCCGATCGCCTCCCCGAAAACGGCTTCATCGATATGTCCTTCCGCATCGGCGCCGGTCGGTCGGCCGAGGAGAAACAGAGAACGGGCGAGGCGATCTTCTCCGCCGTCGGCGCGTATCTGGCTCCGCTCTTCACTACCCCCCACTTCGCCCTTTCGCTCGAAATCCGCGAGATCGACCCGGATTTGAGCTGGAAGAAGAATGCCATCCACCCGCGGCTGCGCGGCAAGTAACGGTACCAATTGCCATGTCCGATTTCGAAGAGAACCTCAAGAAGGCCGAGGGTTACCTTGCCCGCTTCCAGCGCGAAGGCGTGCTCAACCGCATAAATGGCGAGGACGTGCCGGCTCTGGACGGCTCGACTTTCGAGAGCATGTCGCCGGTCGACCTCAAGCCGCTGGCCAAGGTTGCGCAGGGTAAGGCAGCCGATATCGACCGCGCGGCAAAGGCCGCGAAGGCCGCCTTCCCCGCCTGGGCCGCGATGGATGGCGCCTCCCGCAAGAAGCTCCTGCACAAGATTGCCGACGCCATCGTGGCGCGCGCGGAGGAAATCGCGTTCGTCGAGTGCATGGACACGGGCCAGTCGCTCAAGTTCATGTCCAAGGCAGCGCTGCGCGGGGCGGAGAATTTCCGCTTCTTCGCCGACCGGGCGCCCGAGGCGCGCGACGGCAAGGCGCTGCGCGCGCCCGGCCAGCTCAACATGACGACCCGCGTGCCGATCGGCCCGGTTGGCGTGATCACGCCGTGGAATACTCCGTTCATGCTTTCGACCTGGAAGATCGCCCCGGCGCTCGCCGCCGGTTGCACGGTCGTCCACAAGCCGGCCGAGTTCTCGCCGCTGACGGCACGTCTCCTCATCGAGATCGCGGAAGAGGCGGGGCTCCCCAAGGGCGTGTGGAATCTCGTCAACGGCATGGGCGAGGATGCGGGTAAGGCGCTGACCGAGCATCCGGACATCAAGGCCATCGGCTTCGTGGGGGAGAGCCGGACGGGCTCGATGATCATGAAGCAGGGTGCCGACACGCTCAAGCGCGTGCATTTCGAACTCGGCGGCAAGAACCCGGTCATCGTCTTTGCCGATGCCGACCTCGAGCGTGCGGCCGATGCTGCGGTCTTCATGATCTACTCGCTCAACGGCGAGCGCTGCACCTCCTCTTCGCGCCTGCTGGTGGAGGAGTCCATCTACGACGCCTTCACCGCCAAGGTGGCCGAGCGTGCCAATCGCATCAAGGTTGGGCACCCCCTCGACCCACAGACGGTGGTCGGCCCGCTGGTGCATCCGGTGCACGAGAAGAAGGTGCTCTCCTACGTCGATATCGGGGTGGGAGAAGGCGCCACGCTCGCGGCCGGCGGCCGCAAGGTCGATGGCCCGGGCGGCGGATGCTACGTGGCGCCCACGCTTTTCACCGGGGTGCGCAACGACATGCGCATCGCCCAGGAAGAAATCTTCGGGCCGGTGCTGAGCGCCATCCCGTTCAAGGACGAGGCGGAAGCCCTCTCGATCGCCAATGACGTGCAGTACGGCCTGACCGGATATCTCTGGACTGCGGACGTCACGCGCGCCTTCCGGTTCACTGACGCCCTGCAGGCCGGCATGATCTGGGTCAACTCGGAAAACGTCCGCCACCTGCCGACCCCGTTCGGTGGCGTCAAGAACTCTGGCATCGGCCGCGACGGCGGTGATTGGTCGTTCGATTTCTATATGGAAACCAAGAACATAGCCTTCGCAACGGCACCGGCGAACATTCAGAAGCTCGGCGGCTGATCACGTCGCGCGACCTTGATTTCGATCAAGGCGACGGCCCCTGGGATGGGCAGCGTCGCCTCGGCGCGAGGAGCGCCGACAGGAGGAAAAATGACCTTACCGAAACCCGTTCTCTACCCGCCCTTCAACATCGTGCGCCTGAGCCACGTCGAGCTGGCGGTCACCGATCTCGCCAAGTCGCGGGCCTTCTATGTCGATACGCTCGGCCTGCAGGTGACCGACGAGGACAAGGATATGATCTATCTGCGCGCCCTCGAGGAACGCGGGCATCACTGCATCGTGCTGCGCAAGAGCGGCCAGGCCGAGGCCCGCGACCTGGGGTTCAAGGTCTATAGCGAGGAAGACCTCGACAAGGCCGAGCACTTCTTCAAGGGCAAGGGCCTGCCGGTGGAATGGGTCGAGCGCCCCTACCAGAGCCGCACGTTCCGTACCCACGATCCCCATGGCATCCCGCTCGAGTTCTACTCGAAAATGGAACGCCTGCCGCCGATCCACCAGAAGTATGCGCTTTACAAGGGCGTCAAGCCGCTGCGCATCGACCACTTCAACTGCTTCTCGCCGAACGTGGATGAATCGGTCGCCTTCTACAACGAGATCGGCTTCCGGGTGACCGAGTACACCGAGGACAACGAGACCGGAAAGCTCTGGGCTGCCTGGACGCATCGCAAGGGCGGCGTGCACGACATCGCCTTCACGAACGGCAAGGGCCCGCGGCTGCACCATGTCGCGTTCTGGGTGCCCACCCCGCTCAACATCATCGACCTGCTCGACCTGATGGCCACGACCGGCTGGGTTGGCAATATCGAGCGCGGCCCCGGCCGGCACGGAATTTCCAACGCCTTCTTCCTCTACGTGCGCGATCCGGATAATCACCGCATCGAGATTTACTGCTCGGATTACCAGACGGTCGATCCGGACCTCGAACCCATCCGCTGGGACCTCAAGGACCCGCAGCGGCAGACGCTCTGGGGCGCCCCTGCCCCGCGCTCGTGGTTCGAAGAAGGCAGTACGTTCGCCAACGCCAAGGTGCGCGAGCCGGAGCTGGCAGCCCAGCCGATCATCGCGCCCTGATAGCCAAACCGGAGGCCTTCATGAACAACGACGATTTCCGCGCCTGGTCCACCAGGGCCGCCCAGTGGGGCGTCGATTATCGCGAAGGCCTCCGCGAGCGCCCTGTCCGCGCTCCCCTCGTTCCCGGCAAGACGCTCAATGCACTGCCCTCGGTTCCGCCCGAAAAGGCCGAGCCGATGGAAAATATCTTCGCCGATTTCGAGACCCTCATCGTGCCGGGAATGACGCACTGGCAGCATCCCCGCTTCTTCGCCTATTTCCCGGCCAGCGCCGCGCCGCCCTCGGTCATCGCCGAATATCTGGTCGCTGCCATGGGCGCGCAATGCATGCTGTGGCAGACCTCGCCGGCCGCGACGGAACTCGAAATCCGCATGATCGACTGGCTGCGACAGGCCATCGGCCTGCCGGAGGGTTTTGGTGGCGTCATCCAGGACTCCGCCTCCTCCTCGACGCTGGCCGCAGTGCTCACCATGCGCGAGCGCGCGCTCGAATGGCATGGCAATTCCCAGGGGCTGGCAGCCAACAAGCAGTTGCGCGTCTATAGCTCGAACCTGGTTCACACCTCGATCGACCGCGCCATCTGGATCTCGGGCATCGGCCAGGAGAACCTGGTCCGCATTCCCACGTACGGTCCCCTGCAATCGATGGACCCGGCCGCGCTCGAGGCCGCCATCGTCGCGGACAAGGCCGCCGGCCACCTGCCGGCGGGCATCGTCGCCTGCGTCGGCTCGACGAGCGTCGGCTCGACCGACAACATCCGCGCGGTGTGCGAGATCGCCCAGCGCCACGGGCTTTACGTGCACGTGGACGCGGCCTGGGCCGGTTCGGCCATGATCTGCCCGGAGTTCCGGCACTTCTGGGAAGGCGTGGAAATGGCCGATTCCATCGTCTTCAACCCGCACAAGTGGCTGTCGGTGCAGTTCGACTGCTCGGCCCATTTCGTGCGCAATCCCGACGATCTGGTGCGCACGCTGGCCATCAAGCCGGAATACCTCAAGACCCACGGCCATGACGGTGTCGTCAATTTCTCGGAGTGGTCCGTCCAGCTCGGTCGGCGGTTCAGGGCGCTCAAGCTCTGGTTCGTGTTGCGGGCGGAGGGGCTCGAAGGCCTGCGCAGGATGATCCGGAACCACGTGCAGTGGGCCGAAAAGCTGGCGCACCGGCTCAATGCCGAGCCGGATTTCGAGATCGTCACGCAGCCGATGCTGTCGCTGTTCTCGTTCCGCTACGCACCGAAGGGCGCCGGCGACCTTGATGCCCTCAACCTGCGACTCGTCAACGCCATCAACGATGACGGGCGCATCTACCTCACGCAGAGCCATTTCGACGGCAAGCTCGTCATCCGCTTCCAGGCTGGCCACTCGGACATGACCGAGGCCGATGCCGATGTCGCGTTCGACACCATTGTCGAAATCGCCCGCTCCCTTGAAAACGAGAAGAAGACCGCATGAAGCTCAAGGATCCCACGCTTCTCCGCCAGGCTGCCTATGTCGCCGGCAAGTGGATCGAAGCCACGGCCGGCCAGTCCATCGCCGTAACCAACCCCGCCACCGGTGAACGGGTTGGCAATGTCCCCAGGCTGGGGACGGCCGCGACCTGCGAGGCCATCGAGGCCGCGCGCGAAGCGCAGGTCGAATGGGCGGCGCGGACCGCCAAGGAGCGCTCCGTCATCCTGCGCCGCTGGTTCGAGCTGATGATGGCCAACCAGGACGACCTGGGCCTCATCCTGACGCTCGAGCAGGGCAAGCCTCTTGCCGAGGCCAAGGGCGAGATCGCCTATGGCGCCAGCTTCATCGAATGGTTCGCAGAAGAAGCCCGCCGGGTCTATGGCGACATCATCCCCGGGCACCAGCGCGACAAACGCATCATGGTGCTCAAGCAGCCAATCGGGGTGGTCGGCGCGATCACGCCCTGGAACTTCCCCAACGCCATGATCACGCGCAAGGCCGGGCCAGCGTTGGCCGCCGGCTGCGCCATGGTGCTCAAGCCCGCCTCGCAGACGCCGTTTTCGGCCATCGCGCTGGCCGTTCTCGCCGAGCGCGCGGGTATTCCCGCGGGGGTGTTCAGCGTCCTCACCGGTTCGGCCTCCGAGATCGGCGCCGAGATGACTGCCAATCCCATCGTGCGCAAGATCACGTTTACCGGCTCCACCGAGATCGGTGCGCAGCTCTTTGCGCAGAGCGCACCGACCATCAAGAAGCTCGGGCTGGAGCTGGGCGGCAATGCGCCCTTCATCGTCTTTGATGACGCGGACCTCGATGCCGCCGTCGAAGGCGCCCTGATCGCCAAGTTCCGCAACAACGGGCAGACCTGCGTCTGCGCCAACCGCATCTACGTGCAGGAAGGGGTCTACGACGCCTTCGCCCAGAAGCTCTCGGCAGCGGTCAGCAAGCTCAAGGTCGGCAATGGCCTCGATGAAGGCGTGGTGCTAGGGCCGCTGATCGACGACAAGGCGGTAGCCAAGGTCGAAGAACATATCGCCGATGCCGTGGACAAGGGCGCGCAGGTGGCGCTGGGCGGCAAGCCGCATGCGCTGGGCGGCACCTTCTTTGAAACCACCATCCTCACCGGCGTGACGCCGCAGATGGCGGTGGCGCGCGAGGAAACCTTCGGTCCCCTGGCTCCGCTCTTCGCCTTCAAGGACGAGGCCGACGTCATTGCACAGGCCAACGATACCGAGTTCGGCCTCGCGTCCTATTTCTATGCGCGCGACCTCGCGCGCGTCTGGCGGGTGGCCGAGGCGCTCGAATACGGCATGGTCGGGGTCAATACCGGCCTCATCTCCACCGCCGAAGCGCCGTTCGGCGGCGTCAAATCCTCGGGCCTGGGCCGGGAAGGCTCCAAGTACGGCATCGAGGAGTTCACCGAGATCAAATATGTCTGCCTCGGCGGTATCGGGGCCTAAGGAAAGCACAATGAGCAAGTATGGACGCCTCGCCACCGTCGAGGTCGCCGGCAAGGTCCGGTATGGCGCGATCACGGACAAGGGCTTCGTCGACCTCACTCGCCCCGAATGGCCGAGCCTGCGCGAAGTCGTCGAAGCAGGAGCGCTGCGGCGGCTTGTCGACGAGGCGGCGAGCCGGCCGGCGGACTTTGCCGAGGGCGAGTTCACCTACGCCATTCCGGTGCCGTCGCCGGAAAAGATCATCTGCGTGGGCGTCAACTACCCGGACCGCAACGAGGAGTACAAGGACGGCCAGGCCGCGCCTTCGAATCCTTCGCTGTTTCCGCGCTTCCCACGCTCGTTCGTGGGACACGGCGTCCCCCTCACCCGTCCGACGGTCTCGCCCCAGCTCGACTACGAGGGCGAAGTCGTCCTGGTCATCGGCAAGGGCGGACGGCACATTTCGGAAGCCAACGCGCTCGACCACGTCGCTGCACTCACGCTGTGCGATGAAGGCACGGTGCGCGACTGGGTGCGCCACGCCAAGTTCAACGTAACGCAGGGCAAGAATTTCGACGGCACCGGCTCGATCGGCCCCTGGCTCGTGCCCTATGTTTCGGAAGACCAGATCGCCGATATCCGGCTTACGACGCGCGTCAACGGCGAAATCCGCCAGGACGATCGCACCAGCCGCATGATCTTCAGCTTCCGCAAGCTCATCAACTACATCTCGACTTTCACCACGCTCGTGCCGGGCGATGTCATCGTCACCGGCACCCCGACCGGGGCCGGGGCGCGGTTCGATCCGCCGATCTGGCTCAAGCCGGGCGATGTGATCGAAGTCGAAGCCGAAGGGATCGGCACGCTGCGCAACGGCGTGGCCGACGAAGGAGTATCGCAATGATGACCGCCCAAGAGGTCGAGGACGCCGCCGCGCGTCTGTTCGAGGCCGAACGTAACCGGACCCAGATCCGCATCCTGAGCCTCGATTTTCCGCAGGCGACGATGGACGACGCCTATGCGGTGCAGTCGGCGCTCATCCGCCGCAAGATCGCGGCCGGCCGCAAGGCCAAGGGCTGGAAGATCGGCCTGACGTCCAAGGCCATGCAGTATGCGCTCAACATCAACGTGCCGGATTCGGGCATCCTGCTCGATGACATGTTCTTCCCCGACAGCGCCACCATACCGGCGGACCGCTTCATCCAGCCGCGCGTCGAGGCCGAGATCGCCTTCGTCATGAAGGCGGACCTCAAGGGGCCGGACGTCACGATCTACGACGTGCTGAACGCCACCGACTTCATCACCCCGGCCATCGAGATCCTCGATACGCGTATCCAGCGCGTGGACCCGGAGACCAAGAAGGTTCGCACCTTCTTCGACACGATCGCCGACAATGCCGCCAATGCCGGCATCATCACCGGCGGCCGGCCGGTGCGTCCGCTCGATGCCGACATGCGCTGGATCGGCGCGATCCTGCTGCGCAATGGCGAGATCGAGGAGACCGGGCTTGGCGCCGGCGTGCTCAACCACCCGGCAGCGGGCATCGCCTGGCTGGCCAATCGACTGGCCCAGTACGGGTCTTCCATTTCGGCGGGCGACGTGGTGCTCTCGGGCTCCTTCATCCGTCCCGTCGAGGCCCGGCATGGCGATACCATCGTCGCCGATTTCGGACCCTACGGCACCGTCAGCGCCTATTTCGCCTAAGGATTTTCCAATGCCCGCTCCGCACAACACCTTCAAGGCCGCCATCCAGAATGGAGAGAGCCAGATCGGGCTCTGGCTCGGCATGGCCAATGCCTATGCGGCCGAGATCTGCGCGGGCGCCGGGTTCGACTGGGTGGTGGTGGACGGCGAACACGCCCCCAACACCCTGCCCACCATGGCGGCGCAACTCCAGGCCATCGGCGGCAAGAGCCATCCGGTGGTGCGCGCGCCCATTGGGGAAACCTGGATCATCAAGCAATTGCTCGATATCGGCGCCCAGACGATCCTGGTGCCGATGGTGGAAACGGCGGACCAGGCTCAGCAACTGGTTCGCGCCATGAACTACCCGCCAAAGGGCGTGCGCGGCGTCGGCGCGGCCATGGCCCGTGCCTCTGCATTCAACCGCATCCCGGACTACCTCACCACCGCGAACGAAGAAGTATGCCTGCTCGTCCAGGTGGAGAGCCGTGCGGCCATGGATAACATCGAGGCCATTGCCGCTGTGGAGGGGGTCGACGGGGTCTTCATCGGGCCGTCGGACCTCGCCGCGGACATGGGCTATCTCGGGCGGCCGGGCGTACCGGAAGTGCAGGCAGCGGTCGAGGACGGCATCGCGCGGATCCTCAAGGCCGGCAAGCCGGCCGGGATCCTGACCGCCGACACGACGCTCGCGCAGCGCTATCTCGAATTGGGCGCGACCTTCGTCGCCGTCGGCACGGACGTGACGCTGTTCTCGCAGGCGACCAGCGCGCTGGCAGCCAAGTTCAAGGGCGCGCCGGCGGCCGCGCCGGCCAAAAGCAGCGGCTACTGAGGGCCGGCACTCAGGGCGGCCAGACCAGCATGAGCGCGGGGACGGCCGTCAGAACCACCAGGACCGATAGCGGCAACCCAAGGCGCCAATAGTCGCCGAAGCGGTAGCCGCCCGGCCCCATGACCAGCGTATTGCACTGGTGCCCGATCGGGGTGAGGAAATCGCACCCTGCCCCGATGGCGACCGCCATCAGGAAGGGCTCGGGGCGCAGGCCCAGCCCCGCCGCGAAGGTTGCGGCAATGGGCGCCATGACGAGTACGGTCGCCGCGTTGTTGAGGAAGGGCGTCACAGCCATGGCGGCGACCAGGATCAGGGCCAGCGCGCCATAGGGCGGCAGGACCGCGGCAACGCCCGAAAGCCAGGTGCCGATCAGCTCGGTCGCTCCCGTCGTCTGCAAGGACTCGCTGACCGGAATAAGGGCTGCGAGCATCACCAGTATGGAAGCGTCGAGGCGCGCATAGACCTCTCGCAGGGGCAGCGCGCCGCTGACGACCATCAGGAGGGCGGCGGTAAAGAAGGCCACCGGCACCGTCACGATGCCCAGCGCGGTCGCGGCCATGGCGGTCAGCAGGATCACTATCGGGGTCAGGCCGTCCCGGAAACTGCCCAGACGCAGGCCGCGTTCGACCAGAGGCAGGCAGCCCCATTCCTGGAGTAGTTCGGGCAGCTTGCCCTTGGGGCCACGCAGCAGGATGACGTCGCCGTCCTCGAAGCGGATGGTTCCGAGACGCTGGGTGAACCGGGTCTGGCGGCGGCTGATGGCGAGGAGGTTCACCCCGCTCATGTCGAAAAGCAGCAGCTCGCGCGCCGTGTTGCCGATCAATGGCGAGTTGACGCCCACGACCGCTTCGACGGTCTCCGTACGCGCTTCGTCCTGGATGCTTTCCTGACGGCTGTGGGAAAGCGTCAGGCCGCCGCGGGCCACCGCCTTGTCGAGCGCCTCGGGCTCGCCCTCGATGATCAGGATGTCACCGGCACGCAGCACGGCATCGGGAAACGGGGTGCGCTTGCGGCCGTTGACGTCGAGAAGGCTCGTCACCATCAGGCGCCCGCCGCCGAGCTTCTGAAGGTCCGCCAGCGTCTTGTCGATGGAGGGGGAATTGTCGGGTACGCGCGCTTCGGTAGTGTAGTTGTTGATCGCCACCGCTTCCTGGATCGAGGCGTTCTCGCGGCGGCGCTCGGGCAGAAGCTTGTAGCAGACGATGAGGAAGAGAACGCCCACGACGGCGAGCAGCGCTCCGACGGGCGTGAAGTCGAACATCGAAAAACTCTGGCCGGTCAGCTCGACCCGCAGGCGCGATACGATGATGTTGGGAGACGTGCCGATCTGCGTCATCAGCCCGCCGAGCAGCGCCCCGAACGACATGGGCATGAGGAACATCGAGGGGGAAACGCCGGAGCGGCTCGCCATCTGGAAGGCGATCGGCATCATGATCGCCAGGGCGCCGATGTTCTTGATGAAGGCGGAGAGAATCGTCACCACGCCAACCAGCAGGATCAGCTGGGATCGCGGCCGGGAAAGGTTGGGCGCGAAGCGGCTGATCGCCACCTCCATGACGCCCGAGCGGGCCACGGCGGCGCTGACCACGAGGGCGCTCGCGACGATGATGACGATGTCGTCGGAAAAACCCGAAAAAGCCTTGTCGACGGGGACGATGCCCAGCGCGACGGACACGATGAGGGCACCGGCCGCCACGAGATCGTAGCGAATCCTGCCCCAAACGAACGCAATCATCATCACGGCGATGACTACGAACGACAACAGTTGAGCGGACGTCACGAAGCGTAGACTCCAAGTAAGTCAAGGACTTGCACTGGCCGCGAACAGCCGGGCGACGCGCGCAGCCGCGCTTCGTTTGAGCGACGGTATTCGCCCTGCGCTTCGGTAGCAATCCCTTAACCACCGACGCGCCGTTCGGTTCGCCTGCTCGGGGCGGATGTCCGCGAGCGCGCATTTCTAAACGAAACCTGAACGACCTCCCCGGCCGGGGTTCAGGTGCACCCGCCTATCACACGCTCCGCACAGGGCACCTCCTTGTTCTGGTTCGCCCTCATCAACAGGAGACTGAATTGAAGACGACCATTCTCGCACTCACCGGCATGGCTCTCGGCTTTGCCATTCTCTCCGGCCCGGCTCTGGCCCAGGTCGCCAAACCTCCTCCGCCGGTCGCCGTGGCGGCCGTCATTCCGGGCGGCCCACCCCCCGGCACGCCAGGCGGCAAGGGTCCGGACGGCACGCCCGTCGGCGGCCCCAAGGTCAAGACGTACGAAAAGTGCGGCTGGCAGCTGGGCAAGCTGCGCGATGTCCGCGTTGCCCAGGTCAAATCGGTGAACGATCCGTCCAAGGTAAAGGTCATCCCGGTATGCCAGTACACCTCGCTCGTGGGTGACCAGCGCACCAACAATTTCCTCTCGGACGGCAACGTGGAAGGCCTCACCAGCGCGATCGGCCGCAACGTCGCGCTCAAGGCCACGCTCGTGGACGAGCGGTACGACGAGAATGACGTGGTGGGCATCGTGATCGTGCCCGGCAACGGCGCCATTCTCTACGTCCATAAGCGCTCGTGAGCGCAAGGGGAGCGGCGGCACCGGCCCCGCTCCCTTGCCTTTCCGGCCGCCGCGTTCACGAGCAGTTACTTAACACGTGAACTATGTTGACAACCCTTCCCACCTGCCCCAATCTATATTTGGATTTATGGTTCAAATAATGAACCGTGCAGGAGGGGCGACTACCAATGACGACTGCCGATCTGATCCTCACCAACGGACGTATCTACACGGTGGATCGCGCCCAGCCCTGGGTGGATGCTGTCGCCATCGCGAACGGGCGCATCACCGCGCTCGGCAGCGACGCGGACGTGCGCGCCGCGGCTCCCGGAGCCAGCGTCATCGATCTGGAAGGCCGCATGGCCATGCCGGGGATCGTGGACGTCCACAACCACGTGCTGATGGGCGGGACCTCCGATCTTTTCGAGCTTCGCTTCGCGGGGGACGCCTCGGTCGAGGAAATCTGTGCCCTGGTGCGGGCAGCCGCTCAGAAGGCCCCTGCCGGCCAGTGGATCTTGGGCGCGCAGTGGGGCGCCGATGCCATCGCGGCCCTCAATACCCTCCAGGCCCTGGCGCAACTCGATGAGGCCGCGCTCGGCCACCCCGTCTGCCTGCGCGACGAGACCGCCCATAATCGCTGGGTGAACAGCGAGGCGATGCGGCTGGCCGGCATCACCGAAGCGACACCCGATCCCGAGATGGGTTCGTTCGGACGTGACCCGGCGACGGGCAAGCTCACCGGCATGATGATCGAATCCGCCGCCGGCATCGTGGAGCGCGTCGCCGCCGAGCAATTCACCGAAGAGATGGGCCGGGCCGCCGCCGCGCAGGCGATCCGGACGCTCAATTCCTTCGGCGTCACCGCCT
>Ga0182743_1000359_pt1 | contig 60866 bp, 44 predicted proteins | sample eDN3rd30CKraftOP_FD_128522 | JGI IMG/M metagenome (GOLD analysis project Ga0182743, IMG submission 128522) | Enriched Organic Plus compost microbial communities from Emeryville, California, USA - eDNA 3rd pass 30_C Kraft OP (version 2) (version 2) ... | reverse complement strand
CTGAGGCGATCCACTTGCGCTACCGCTCACTGATCAGATCGCACTTGAACTCGACGAGCAGCCAACCATCAGGCCGAGCGTGATCGCCAAAAAAAACGGATCATGCGAAATCCTTCGTTGAGTTTGGCGCGGGTTTTTAGCAAATCAGCTGGCCCGCGATCCGGTTGAGAGTGATCCGAAGCGGTCCTTGACGACCGGCACAAATCGGGCCAAATGCTGCCCCACCGTACGAAGCGGATCTGCCCGAGATGAAGCTGCCATACTGTGCCTACTGCGTGAGGGCGAATCTATGACTACTACATCTGAGAGCTGGCGAGTTGTATGCCAAGACCCTGGGGATGGCAGCGGAGACGTCATCGTTGAGCTTCCATCCGAGCTACTTGAGCAGCTCGGATGGGGGCTGGGTGATGAACTGTCAGTTGAGGCGGGAGAGGAAAACATCTGCCTGAAACTCAAGCAACGAGCTGATGGCGCCTCGTCATAGCAATCCAAACATTGTCTGATTGCGGTTGACTGCGTCGCTTCAAGAGCTGCTACTAACGGCCAGAAACAGACCTTCAAGCACTACCTTGAGTTATCAAGAGGTACGTTCCTGAAGCTGAAAGGCCCTCGGATGTGGACCTTTTCATTGCTGCTGATTACTTGCTGAGCGCCAGTAAACGCTCAACCCCCACCGGCTCCTCTGCCATGAGCGGAATGACCGCATAGCGTTGCGAGTGCTCAGTCGCGACACGCTCAATTTCCCTCAGCTCATTGACCGCCCGCTTATGTAGAAGCGGGGATTCAGTCTTTGCGGCTGCCACGCTGTTGTTGATTATCCATGCCCAAGGCTCAATACCGGCACGCCGCAGATCAGCTTGCAGGCCCGCAGCCTCCAGCACAGGAGTGGTTTCGGCTAGCGTCACCAGCAGGACCTTGGTTTGCTTGGGATCCTGGAGCTGCATCATCGGCGTGGAAAAGCGCATGTTGCTGCCCGACATCTGCCTGGCGATGTCGCGGTGGTAAGCCCCTGTGGCATCCAGCAGCAGTAATGTGTGCCCAGTCGGGGCGGTGTCCATCACCACGAACTTCTTGCCGGCTTCACGGATGATTCGCGAGAAAGCCTGAAATACAGCGATCTCCTCGGTGCAGGGTGAGCGCAGATCCTCGGCTAGCAACGCCCGATCCTGCTCATCTAGACCCACTCCCTTGGTTTCCATGACGTGATCACGATAGCGTTGTGTTTCCGCATGCGGGTCAATGCGGCTCAGCGTCAGGTGCTCAAGCGTGCCATCCAGTGTCTCGGCAAGGTGCGCGGCAGGATCAGAAGTAGTCAAGTGCACGGGCAGCCCACGTCGAGCCAATTCGACGGCAACCGCTGCGGCCAAAGTCGTTTTACCGACACCACCTTTGCCCATCACCATGATCAGGCCATGACCATCGGTGGCGATCTCGTCGATCAGGGACTTGAGTCGTGGAGCGTTCAATTCAATCGGCGCACTGGCCGGTGCCTGCGTGCTGTGAGCAGAACCCTCAACCAGAAGTTGTCGCAGGGCATCCAAACCAACCAGGTTGAATGCTTTCAACGGCAACAGATCGAGCGGCAGTGTTCGCAGCGCTGGCGGCATGGCAGCGACTGCGGCCTGCTCACGCCTATAGACTGCAGCGGCTAGGGCATCCTTCTGCGCCTCACTCGCCGGCAGCACGCCGTTGATCACCAGGTACTGCTCCTGCAAGCCGATAGCTGCCAGTTCCTCACGAGTGCGGGCAGCCTCGCGTAGGGTCGCGGCCTGCGCTCTGGCAACCAGAACCAGGCGGGTCTTGGCTGGATCTGAGAGAGCCTCTACCGCCTCGCGATACTGATCACGCTGCTTGTCCAAACCGGCCAGCGGGCCAAGACAGGATGCATCACCTTGCCCCGCCTCCAGGAATCCACTCCAGGCACCCGGCAGTTGCAGCAGCCGAATCGTGTGGCCAGTCGGTGCCGTATCGAAAATGATGTGGTCGAAACGGGCCTTCAGCTCATCGTTGACCAGCAGCGAGGTGAACTCGTCGAAGGCGGCAATCTCGGTTGTGCAGGCGCCCGACAGTTGCTCCTCCATGCCCTTGACCACGTCATCGGGCATGACGCCTCTCGCCGGGCCGACAATGCGATCCCGATAGGCTTGGGCAGCGCCCTGTGGGTCGATCTCCAGGGCCGCCAGGTTTTCTACGGAAGGCACGGCAGTAATCTGATTGCCGATCTCAAGGCCGAATACCTGCCCCACATTGGAGGCTGGATCGGTACTCACCAGCAGCACTCGCTTGCCCTGACGGGTCAACTCCAAGGCTGTCGCGCAGGCAATGGAGGTCTTTCCGACCCCGCCCTTACCGGTGAAGAACAGGAAGCGTGGTGCATTGTCGATAAAGCGCATGCTGACCCCTTAGCGGTTATTGAGGCTGTTCTCGTACCAATTGCGTGTGTTGTTGACCATGCGTACCAGCCAGAGCATCACCGGCACCTCGATCAGCACGCCGACCACTGTCGCCAGGGCAGCGCCCGAGTTGAAGCCATAAAGGACAATGGCTACGGCAACGGCGAGTTCGAAGAAGTTGGAGGCCCCGATCATGGTCGCCGGGCCGGCTACGTCGTGACGTACCTTGAGGGTACGGCAAAGCCAGTAACCCAGAGCTGCGATGAACAGAGTTTGCACCAGCAGAGGAATGGCGATGATGCCGATGACCAAGGGCTGCTCGACAATCGACTCTCCCTGGAAGGAGAACAGCAGCACTAGGGTCGCCAGCAAAGCCAGAATGGAGAACGGCGAGATCCTGGCCAGTGCTTTCTGAAAGTTCGCCTCACCACGTCTCATCAAACGAGCTCGCAAAAACTGAGCAATGGCCAGCGGGATGACGATGTACATCACCACGGAAAGCAGCAGGGTGTCCCAAGGAACAGGAATTGATGAAACCCCGAGTAGCAGGGCCACGATGGGCGCAAAGGCAAACACCATGACCAGATCGTTGAGGGCGACCTGGGTCAGGGTGAAGTTGGCATTACCCTTACACAAATTGCTCCAGACGAACACCATCGCTGTACAGGGTGCCGCACCGAGCAGAATCAGCCCGGCCATGTAGCTATCCAGCTCCTCAGCAGGCAGCCAGGGTGCAAACACCTGCTTGATGAAGAACCAGCCAATCAGCGCCATGGAAAAGGGCTTGACCGCCCAGTTGACGAACAGGGTGACGAACATGCCGTTCTTCTGTTGGCGCACTTCACTGATTGCGCTGAAGTCGATCTTCATCAGCATCGGGATGATCATCACCCAGATCAGCAGACCGACCGGGATATTGACCTTGGCGACTTCCAGGGCGCCTACGGCCTGGGCCGCTTGCGGAACAACCAGGCCAAGGATGGTGCCCGCCACGATGCACAGGAACACCCACAGGGTCAGGTAACGCTCAAAGACACCTAATGGAGCCCCGGATGCCTGTTTCAGGGCGACTTCACACGCGTTTGTCATCTTGGCTGCCTATCCTCGTTCGCCTGCGCTCACTGAGCTGAATATTCACTTTGCCATATATTCGGAAAATAATATATTAGGCCGTGTGCATCTTTGATAGGGATCAACATGAGCCAGAAAAAGCGCGTCCTGTTCCTCTGCGTAGCCAACTCAGCACGCTCGCAGATGGCTGAAGCCCTGCTTCGCCATACCGACTCGGAACACTTTGAGGTCTGTAGCGCAGGTTCTGCCCCCACAGAAGTCGACATCCGAGCGCGCGATGCGCTGGAGCATCTTGGTGTTTCCACTGACGGGCTTTATAGCAAGTCCATCGAGCAAGTCGCTGGCGAGTCTTTCGACTATGTGATCACGCTATGTGACAAGTCTGCCTTGGAGTGCTTGGCAATGCCTGGCGCCGGCGAATACATCGCCTGGAACTTCGAAGATCCGGTGACAAGCTCGCAGAAAGACGCCTACCGCAAGACCCTGCATGAGATTCACGAACGGATAAAGATGTTCGTTCTGATCAAAAACAGACCGACTAAAGAACCTTCTGGCAGCCAAGCCATGTCGCCAACCGAGGTGTTCAAATGCCTGGCCGACGAGACACGGGCGCGTATCGCCTTGCTGGTGACTCTGGAGCAGGAGCTGTGTGTCTGCGAACTGACCTCGGCACTGGAGGAGGCGCAACCCAAGATCTCTCGGCACCTGGCACTGCTGCGCGGCTGCGGCCTCCTGGAAGATCGACGCAATGGCCAGTGGGTTTACTACCGCCTGCACCCGCAGCTGCCGGAATGGGTGACCGGTATCCTCAAGCAGACCCTGGACAACAATGCCGAGTGGTTGCGCCAAGACGTCCAACGTCTCTGGCAAATGCGTGATCGCCCTGGGCGCAAGCCTGCCTGCAATTGAAAATCAGGCAACGGGGACGACCGTGAAAGTTCTGTTTCTTTGCACCGCCAATAGCTGCCGCAGCATCCTGTCGGAGGCCATCTTCAATGCGCTGGCCCCCAAGGGTATGCGGGCCTTTAGTGCGGGCAGTCACCCCAAGGGAGAGGTCAACCCATTGGCCTTGCAGGCACTGCTTGATGCCGGATTCGATGTTGATGGGCTGTACAGCAAATCAACCGATGCCCATCAGGCTCTCGCCCCTGACATCGTCATTACCGTCTGCGACAACGCAGCCGGAGAGGCCTGCCCCGTTTTCTTTGGCCCGGCGACTCGTTGTCACTGGGGGCTGAGTGACCCCTCCGAAGTCAACGGTTCTGAGGCGGAAATTGACGCCGCGTTTGCAGCCACCATCCAGCAGATTCAGACACGCGTGAGCGCACTCATCGCGCTGCCCTTTACTCAACTCGACAGCGATGCGCTCAAGGCCGAGCTGAACAGAATCGGCTCGTTGTAGCCCAAGAGGTACAAACCCATGATCGACAACCTGCCCAACGTCACCGAGGAGCTGTTTGACCGCTCTATCCCGGCCAACCTGGGCCACGCCGAGGGCGAGCACAAGCCGCGAATTCTGCTGCTCTATGGCTCCAATCGTGAGCGCTCCTACAGCAGGCTGCTGACCCAGGAAGCGGCGCGCTTGCTGGAGGCCTTTGGCGCGGAAACCCGAATCTTCGATCCTTCCGGCCTGCCGATGCCGGACGATGCCGACAGCAGCCATCCCAAGGTCAAGGAACTCCTCGATCTGGTGCTCTGGTCTGAAGGCCAGGTGTGGTGCTCACCCGAGCGCCACGGCGCCATGACCGGCGTATTCAAGTCGCAGATCGACTGGATACCGCTGTCCATGGGGGCTATACGTCCCAGCCAAGGCAAGACCCTGGCCGTGATGCAGGTCTGTGGAGGCTCGCAATCGTTCAATGCGGTTAACCAGATGCGTGTGCTGGGGCGCTGGATGCGCATGTTCACCATCCCCAACCAGTCTTCAGTGCCCAAGGCCTACCTCGAATTCGACGAGGCCGGGCGCATGAAACCTTCCAGCTATTACGACCGCGTAGTGGACGTCATGGAGGAACTGGTCAAGTTCACTCTGCTGCTGCGCGGCCACAGCGACTATTTGGTCGACCGTTACTCGGAACGTAAAGAGTCCGCTGAAGAACTCTCCAAGCGCGTCAACCAGCGCGCCATCTGACTGCCAGGAACCCCCCACAATGAATCACCCCTACGACCTGCTCAGCATCCCCGGCATCAAGGGCAAACTGATCTTCACGCCCTGTCCCGGCACCAAGAACAGCAGCCTTGCCGACTCGCTGGCCACACTCAAACAGGCCGGCGCCTCTGCCGTGCTCAGCCTGATGCCGGCAAGCGAACTGGCCGCCAACGGGGCTGAGGACATTGGCAAGCAATGCCAGGTGCAAGACATGGCCTGGTTCCACCTGCCGGTTGCGGATGAACAAGTGCCGCTTGAGGATTTCGGCCAGGGCTGGAAAGCCTCCAAACAAAGCATCCTTGAACGGCTCAACGCCGGCCAGGACATCGCCATCCACTGCAAGGGCGGCTCGGGGCGCACCGGGCTGATTGCTGCGCGAATCATGATCGAAGCCGGCATTCCCCGCGCCGATGCCATCGCCCTGGTGCAAGCCCTGCGTCCCAAGGCCATTCAACACCCGGCCCACCTTAACTGGCTCACCCAGTTCGGTGCCGCCCACTAACTTCAGCAGCTGAGTCGAAAAACATGGCTATCAAGATTGGTATCAACGGTTTCGGTCGCATCGGTCGCCTGGCGCTGCGCGCCTCCTGGGATTGGCCCGAGTTCGAATTTGTCCGCATCAATGATCCGGCAGGCGACGCCGCCACCCATGCGCACCTGATCAACTTCGACTCGGTGCACGGTCGCTGGCACCACGAAGCCGGCAGTGATGGCGATTGCGTGGTGATCGGCGGCAAGCGCCTCCAGGTCACTGCCAACAAGGCGATTGCCGACACCGACTGGTCGGACTGCGATCTGGTGATCGAGGCCAGTGGCAAGATGAAGACCGTGGCGGTCTTGCAGGCCTACCTCGATCAAGGCGTGAAGCGGGTCGTAGTCTGCGCGCCCGTGAAGGAGAAAGGCGCACTCAACGTAGTGATGGGCGTCAACCAGCAGCTGTTCGATCCGGCGCAGCACCGCATCGTCACCGCAGCCTCCTGTACCACCAATTGCCTTGCTCCAGTGGTTAAGGTGATCCACGAGAACCTCGGCATCCGCCACGGTTCGATCACCACCATTCATGACCTGACCAACACCCAGAGCATCCTCGACACCCCGCACAAGGATCTGCGCCGTGCCCGCGCCAGCGGCATGAGCCTGATCCCGACCACCACCGGCTCGGCCACCGCCATTGCCGAGATCTTCCCCGAGCTGCGCGGCAAACTGAACGGTCACGCTGTGCGTGTGCCACTGGCCAACGCCTCGCTGACCGACTGCGTATTCGAAGTTGAGCGGGCCACCTCGGTGGAGGCCGTCAACCAACTGCTGAAGGCGGCTGCCGAAGGCCCGTTGAAAGGCATCCTCGGCTACGAGGAACGCCCGCTGGTCTCCATCGATTACCGCACCGACCCGCGCTCCTCGATCATCGATGCGCTGTCGACCATGGTCGTCAATGGCACTCAGGTGAAGCTCTATGCCTGGTACGACAACGAGTGGGGCTATGCCAACCGCACCGTGGAGCTGGCCAAGCTGGTCGGCCTGGCCGTTTAACCGAGTAGGGATGCAAGCATGAAGGCGTTGTCAGCTCTGGCCCCGGAGGTCAAACAGTACCTGCTGGTGACCGGCAATTACTGGGCATTCACCCTCACCGATGGCGCCCTGCGCATGTTGGTGGTGTTGCACTTCCATAGCCTGGGCTACAGCCCCTTGCAGATTGCCGCGCTGTTCCTTTTCTACGAGATTTTTGGCGTGGTCACCAACCTGGTCGGCGGCTACCTCGGTGCCCGGCTGGGCCTCAATCGCACAATGAACATTGGCCTGGCCATGCAGGTGGTCGCACTGCTGATGCTCACCGTGCCCGCCGCCTGGCTGACCGTGCCCTGGGTTATGGGCGCACAGGCGCTGTCGGGGATCGCCAAAGACCTCAACAAGATGTCAGCAAAGAGCTCCATCAAGCTCCTGGTGCCCGATGCCCAGCAGGGCACGCTGTACAAGTGGGTGGCAATCCTCACCGGCTCGAAGAATGCGCTCAAGGGCGTGGGCTTCTTTCTCGGCGGCGCCCTGCTGGCCGTGCTGGGTTTTGCCGGCGCGGTATTGACCATGGCCGGCGTGCTGGCGTTGATCTGGATCGCTAGCCTGTTCTTGTTGAAGAAAGATCTAGGCAAGGCCAAAGCCAAACCCAAGTTCAGGGACATCCTTTCCAAGAGCCGGGCGATCAACATCCTCTCTGCCGCCCGCCTGTTCCTATTTGGCGCCCGCGACGTCTGGTTCGTAGTCGCCCTGCCGGTGTACCTGAGCACGGTTTTCGGCTGGGACTTCTGGATGGTCGGCGGTTTTCTGGCGACCTGGATCATTGGCTACGGCTTCGTGCAGTCCTTCGCGCCAGCCCTCACCGGCAAGCGCAGCGGGCATGTGCCCGATGGTCGCGCTGCGTTTCTCTGGGCGGCGCTGCTGGCCGGCATTCCGGTTGTCATTGCCCTCGGCCTAGATAGCGACTGGCCTAAGCAAGTGGTGCTCGTGGGCGGACTGCTGATCTTCGGCGGCGTGTTTGCCATCAACTCGTCGCTGCACAGCTACCTGATCGTCAGCTACGCCAAGGAAGACGGCGTGTCGCTGGATGTCGGCTTCTACTACATGTCCAACGCGCTTGGCCGGCTGGTCGGGACACTGCTGTCTGGCTGGGTCTTCCAGCAATACGGTCTGGAAACCTGCCTGTGGGTCTCCAGCGGATTTGTCGTGCTGGCTGCACTGATATCCATCGGCCTGCCCAGACACCAACAACCGACAACCTAAGCCAACAGGCTAGCTGATCCCTCGGCGAGCAAGATTGAGCTTATAACTGCACCGCAGAGCCTGATCGTTGATGTCCGCTAATGGCCGAGAGCGGCCCTTAGCAGGCGACAGCTATCGGCCAAAAGCTGACGTTCGGGCCGTTCCACTTTGTGCAAGAAGCAATGTTGATTACTCTTGAATTCGCTTCAATTTCTACGCGTTGCCTACCATGTTGCCGCCCCGCCTGGACGAAAAATTAATTGCCGCCCAAGCGAGGGATTATTTCCATCTGGATGCCTCAGCTTATCGAGCAGCTTACATAAGTCGGCCACTCCCCACTTTGCTGCATCTGAGCAGATGAAAGTTTTTCGACCATCTGCAACGCCTGTTCATGAGGGGATGCATTGAAGTCGAAGCCCATCTGATCCCTGTACGGCATCCGGCCACGCCAGTAGCCCATGCCCTGATCCAGCAGGATCTTGCTGATCTTGCCCGACATCCAGTTCACCGTGATGACCCTGCAGTGCAGCAGATCGCGGGGGCTGTTCATGACGCTGATGTTCGGAGCGATATCGAACTGGCTCTTCAGCCAGAGCTCGAGAATCGCCTCCTGATCGTCTACGCGCATCCAGTCATGGCTGAGCAGATAGCTTGGCTGGCTACCGCTCGGCGCCAGAGTCTGCACGGCTAGCGACTGCAGTTGATCATTCCGGAAAAGGTCCAGGAAGCTGCTCAGGAGCATCAGCGACCAGGGCGACTTCAGGTAGCGATCCGAGTAGCTGACGGAGACGGCCTGATCATTGGCAAGCAAAGAAGCCAACTCCGGCATCTGGTCGTCGATTAACGCGGCGATGCGTTTTTTCAGAGTTTTGACGGGGCCGTCGAGCTGAGAGGTGACTTCGACGATGCGTGCGCCTTGCGGAGGCTGGCTCCAGCCGCTGCAGTCGATGCTGTTGCCCGCAACAGCTGGCATCAGTTTGCTGGTAGCCCAGACCACATCGGCATGTCCTTGTAGCCAATCGGCTCCGGGCACTCCGACGTTGTTCATGTTGCTGTAAAGGCTCCGGGCGCCAGCCTGGGATGACAGTTGGGCAACCAGATAGGGAGCTTGCAACGTTCCGGTTTGCAGCTCGACTAGCTCAACGCCCAGACGGGCAAGCAGTGCCAGGGTTTCCTTTTGCTCAGCGTTCAACAGCGCCGGATCAGCAATGCCGAGGCGGACCTTGAGTCGTTCGGCAATGGCCCAGGTCAGCACCTGTTCCCGGAAGCGAGGATGGTCGAGATCCCAATCCGCACAGTCGCCGTGGAGGCACAGCAGAATCGCTGCTGTCGGATCTCGGCGATCTAGCGAGTTGATGGCGGCACTCAGTTCGCGCAGCGGGCCAACCGAGCAATAGCGCGCGCCATGCAGGCCAGCAAATGTATCGGGCAAACCCAGATGCTCAATCAGCCGGGATTCGTTCAGCCACCGCAGTGCCAGCTTGCGATCCAGCTCTTCACGCTCGACACGGCTGTCCTGGCTGGCCAGGCAGTGCGAGCAGACATTCTCGCAGTTGGCCGGGCACTGCAGCCGATCCAGAGCCTTGCCCAGCAGCAATGCGATATCGCTCAGGCCGGCCAGCACGAAGCCGGCGCCCCCGCTGACTTCATCGAACAGCTGGATGACCGAACGGCCTTGTCGGGTGTGACGGTCGCGGTCTAGACGATGGCTGAAGCCCATTTCGCTACTGGCGATACCGAGCCGGTCGGCGATCACGTCGCGCATGGCAACGCCGAGCGTTGTCGCAATCAGACGGCCCTCGGGAGTGTCGGGAAGCCATTCACCTGTGAGTGGACTCCTGAGGAAGACCTCCAGCACATCGGTACGGATCTGGTAGCCCAGATGCAGATTGGCCTTGACCGCTTCGCCCGAACAGTCGCGCTCCTTGCGGCTGCCGGCCAGTCCGCCAACCGGGCGGTGCGCTTTATCGGGTTGCAGATCCTTGGGCATTTCGCCCGAGGCGAGCATGGATTCCGCGCGTCCACAGGTCATGCAGACGGCATAACCCTTTTCATGTTCGCCGGACGAATGATGGAAGACGCTGCCGTCATGGCCGAAGCGCACGAAGCCGCAATGCTGGTCGGGTAGGGCGATGCTTTCGCCATTTAGCTGGATGCGCGGTCGCTCGACGCGGATGAACTTCTGCGAAGTGACGTCGTTGGTGGTTTCTTCGTAGAAGTCGGTCACGAAGCCACCCGGACGCAGCACCATGCGGCGCTCGCTGGGTGGAATCGGGGTCGTGCAATGCGAGCAGCACAGTCCCTCGTTATTGGCATAGGCGTTTTCGATCACGCCCGTGTTGCCGCATTCAGGGCAGCGCCAGGCGATGTCGAATTTCTGAGCTTCGTTGACCTGCCCGTCGGTATGCCACTGCAGGCTGACACCGGCAGAACGGTAGACGCGGCCATCGATCACCACCTGAGCGCCGGGAGCATATTCGCGAATGGCGATGTTCAGGCTGCGCGACGGCATTTCCTTGTTGTCGAAGATGCTGTCCTCGCGACTGGCATCGCTTTTCCGCTGCTGATGCAGGAAGTCCTCGACGTTGTAGGTCTTGAGGCTCACCACGTCAGTCGGGAAGCCATAGCCCGGCAGGAATGCAGACGACGCCAGATAGCGGAGCAAGTACTCGTTTTCGTGGCGCTGCTTCTCCAGCGCCAGGGCCTTCTTGTATGGCCCGTCGCTGGCGGCCTGCAGCTTATGGTTGATATTGCGAGACTCGCCCAGCCAGCGCTCCTCGAGGTCGCGCAATGCCAGCCGGGTTTCGCCGGTGATCGAACTGAGCGAGCGACCTTCCAGACAGGTGCCGCGCACCAGCTGCTTCACGGCACGGTCAAATTCATCGGGGCTTGCCGTGAGCCAGGCTACGAACTGCTGACCGGGTGAGTCGTCTGGAGCGAAGAACCAGTGCAGGGTCAGCTTGGTACGGTCGCCATCATTGCTGCTGTGCATGCGCAGGAATAGCGCCAGCAACAGCGAGTTGACGTGCCGCTGCACGATCCGCGCGGAGCTGAGGGTGATGCTCGGTGCCGGAATGGCAGTCACGAACGGCCATTTGGGATTGGCGAAGGCGCGCTGGTTATGCGGATCGGCCTTGCACAGCGTATAGGTGATGGCCCGAGCCTCGCTGCGTCGCCCGGCTCGGCCGGCGCGCTGCAGATAGTTGGCCGGATGCGGTGGCAGGTTGTTCATCACCACGGCGGAGATGCCGCCGATATCCACGCCCATCTCCATGGTGGTGGAGCAGTTCAGAACGTTGATGTCGCCGCGCTTGAACTCCTCGACATAGTCATCCAGCCGTTTTGCCGACTGCTGCGCCGAGTGTTCTGCGGTTCGGTAGTAGAAGCCACCCTCGACCGTGCGGTCGCTGATATCCGACCACAGACTTTCCTGGCGCAGCTGGGCAATGACGGGATCTCTCGCGACCAGCTGACGGATCTGCACTTGCTTGGGTACCGGGGAGCCGTCCGGCATCAGGCTGCTCAGGGCGGGAAGCTGGATCTTCTGGCAGCGGTAGTCCTGGCTCAGCAGTTTTTGCGGCAGATAGGGTGTCAGACCACGGAAGGTGGTATCGAATATGCGCCGGGTCAACGGACAGACCCAGCCCTCGGTAGGCAGCGAGAAGGTGAGGGTTTCCAGGCGCAAACGATGGCCGGTATCGGAAGACTCAAGAATGCTGGCATTGACCAGCGCCAGCCACGCCGCTTCGAGCCAGCTGTTGATCTTGTCGGCATCCGCATTCATGGTGCGATTCAGGCCGGTTGCCAGTTCGAGTAGCTTGATCAGGCGGTGGGGCGTGCCCGGCTTGATCTGCGGCCACTTCCTGATGGTGCTGCTTTCCTGCACGTCGCTCTTGGGCGAGTAAAGCGCCTTGGGACTGAAGCGGCTGCCCATCCAGCGGCGCATCTTGTTTTCCATCGGGATGAAGGTGTTCTCCCGGACGTAGAAGTCGAGTGCCACCTTGAGGAAGTCGTGCCAGTCGTCCAGCGTCAGAGCGCTTCTGGGATCATTTGCAGCGCCCAGGGCGGGAATGGCGCGGGTATCGACCCACAGCGGTGGAGTCGTCGTCACCTTCTCCAGCCCCTGGTAGCCGACCTTGATCAGTCCCAGCGTTTCCGTGCTGTTCTGGCTCTTGGGGCGCCGGGAGAACTCGCGGGCCAGCAGCAGGCGCGCCATGGTCAGACCGCCTTCACTGCCATCGAACAGCGCCGGATTGGCATAGCGGTTGTAGCGCAGGATGAACTGGTCGATATCCCTAGCTGCCGCGATGGTGTCGGCCATCTGCGGCCAAGGAATGGTCTCGGCCTGATTGGCAGGTGCGGCGCCGCTCTGCAAAAGTTCAGCTTGCTTGCGCAGTTCTGCCGCCATGCCAGCCATGCCTATTTTTTCCAGGTTTTCTGCCTGGGCCAGAAGCTCGGCAGGATTGCCGCTGGGGCTGTCCTTGGGGGCGGCATCGGCCTTGGCCTGCGCATTCCTCAGTGTTTCAAACACCAGCCCGCGTAGCCGGGAGCGCTCCGCTTCCTGCTGCATCCTCACCGCCATGCGCGCGGTGCCCTGGCGGCTGTCGGTGAAGGTGATCAACTTGCGTCCGCGCCCCGGTAGCTCTTCGGGTGAACGGCCTTCGCAATCCATCTTGTCAGGATCGGGACAGAACTCCAGAACGGTCGGTACGGCGTTGGCAATGTAGAACGGCGCACCGAGGTAGGCTTTTCTCAGGAAGTCGCTGGTGCCAAGCGATGAGTGGTCGCAGTGGCTGCAGCAGCCATCCTTTTCCTCGGTAAGCACAATGCCGATGTTGCGAGTAGCGCTCACTGCTCCCAGCTTCTGGCTATCCAGATCGAGAGTGATTGGGAAGTAGGGCTCATGCGCTGCCGGCAGTCCGGCAATGATCAGACGTGTGCTGGCGGCATTCGCCGTCAACAGTTCGGCTGGCGCATCCTCGCCACCGTTTTCGTGATTGAGGGCAAACTCATCGCCGGCGTAAGGGCTGGGCTGGTGCAGTCCGCCATTGCGATCTTCTGCCAGCAGGTGCGGCGTTTTGCAGTCGTCGCAGAAGCCCAGCTCGTACACCGGCGCATGGCACTCGCAGCGCGCCCGCTGGGTCACATAGATATCGCCGAAGGGCCAGTCTTGCAGATGGCTGGATTTGGCGCTGCACTGCGGGTCGACGCAGGCCCAGAGGCCATGCAGCATGCGCTGGAACAGGTGGATGCGGAGCTTGAGGAACGGCGGCTGGCCTTCGGCCGGATGCGTGCCGGTCATGGTGTCGAGCCAGTCGAGCACCTTCTGCTGCTGTTCGAGGGAGCTGCCACCCTGCAACTGCTCGGAAACTGTACCAATCAGGTCATGCAGGTCGAGGGGCTTGTCGGAGCTGACCACCGCGTGACGCAGGCTCCTGGCGATGGTGCTGTCGCACAGGGCCTGGAAGCGTGCGGCGGATACTGCCGTTTCCGGTTCGATATCCCGGATGGCCTGCAGGCCGATATCGTTGCCTGCAGAGTCGAATGCCAGATCGGGCCAGACGCGCGAGCCGCCAATCACTTCGACCTGGTCGAGCGGAACGCCCGCCAGGTCGGCTAGGTAGTGTTTCAGTCGCTCCTGCGCATCGGCGCCGGCGATGGTGGCCGAGGTGGCGATGAAGCGGATCTGCTCGGACTGCCTGCCAAAGGCCTGGACCACCCGGCGCAGCAACAGGGACATTTCTGCCGCCTGGGAGCCCACATAGGTGTGTGCCTCATCGAGGACGATCCAGCGCAACGATTTTTGCTGCCTGGAAATCTCCAAGATCGGGTTGTCGACCTGACGCACCAACATGTACTCCAGCATGGTGGCGTTGGTCATCAGGATCGGCGCCGGTTCCTTGCGCAACAGTTCCCGCGACAGGATCTGGTTGGGCTTCTGTTGCTGTTCCTTGCGGACCTTGTCGGCGCGTTCTTCGGTCTTGCCGTTGTACAGGCAGAAGCGGATGTTGCTGCTGTACTTGCGGGTCCATGCGTCAAGGCGCTCCTGCTGCGAGTTGATCAGGGCATTGAGCGGGTAGAGGAACAGGGCGCGGACACCCACCAGTGCTGCCTCGCTGCGCTCATGCTCGCGGATCAGATCCTCGAGGATCGGCACCATGAAGCATTCGGTCTTGCCCGAACCGGTGCCGGTGGTGATGACCGCCGAGCGGGGTGTTTCATCGAGCAGGGTGCGCCAGGCCTGCAACTGATGGACATAGGGGTGTGCCGTTTTCGGGAATCGGTAGGCTGGCGCACTGGCCAGCGTGTCGAGCAGGCTGGGCGACAGCAAGCCCTCCGACGGAAGATCCTGCAGGCGCAGTTCGGACTCCCGCCAGCCAAAGGTATGCTCGAATACCGGCGGGGCCAGGAAGCAGCCCTCGGCCCCCAATGTGTTCACCATGCTTTCGCTCAGGTGACGACGCAGGCCCGGATGATTGATGCCCAGGACACCGAGCGTTGCCTCACGGGTACGCTCAAGGCTTTGCTCGATCAGGTTCCTGAAAAAGCGCATTGCAACTCCTTATGCCTCATCCTGCGAGGCGAGCAGATAGGACACCATCAGGGCATGCACCGGTACGAACCAGCCCTGACGGTCAAAGTCGGAAACCAGGCGAATGGCAAATTTCAGATAGGCAGGTGTCGCCGGGAGGTCAGTGATTCTGGCTTTGCCGGCGGTGACGAAGGCCATGAAGATCGGCAGGTAGGCCACGGCATCGGTGAACTCCACCAGTGAAAGGGCTTTCACCAGAGGGGGTAGCCGCTGCCTGTCGACCCACCTGGAAAGCTCGCTGCCGAGTAGGGTGGGCCAGTTCCGATTGGACTCGTGAAGACGACGCAGATCCTGGTACCAGATAGGCAGAACACTTGCCGGTGGCAGCCTGGTCAGCGCACTGCGATTGCCGGTGCTCAGATAGTCTCCCAAGTAGTCGAACCCGGAAACGATGCAACGCAGCACGTTGGCCCGGTTCGAGACGAGATTGTTGACCAGCGCTTCGGGAAGACCGGTCAGGCGCATGCAGTCGTGGAATAGCCGGTAGGCCTGTACCCATAGCGGAAGCGGGACAGCTTCCCAGATGACAGCAAGCTCGTCGCGTATGCGTGCGCAGAACGATTCGTCCATTTCCAGCCGGAATACCGCGAAGCTCAGTGCTTCCTGATTGCGCGACAGGGCTTTCCAGGTTTCGAAGGACGACAGCGGCAAGTGGCGGTAGTGCTGCTTCAGGTCGGCCAGATACTGCCAGCCACTGTGGTTGAAGTCGGCCGCCATGGCGGCAATCTGCTGCTCGATGACATGCGGATTGTGCTGGGGGTGGAAAAGCTCAGCGGCGCGATGCAGCGAGCACACCTCGGACTCGGAGTCGAGGGTGTTGTCCGGCGTTATATACAGGCCCGGACGGAAGCGAACGCTCGATTGTTCGCTCGGATAGATCAGCCATGGCCCCTGAGACTGCATTTTCTGCGGAATCTCGAAGCATCCGGTGCCCACCGTCTCGCTGGTTTTCTCGGTCAGCCTCAGCGGAGTGCGCTTGGGGTCTGACAGGAGCATCGCCTCGGCCTGAATGCCCTCGAGTATCGCAGCATTGGAGGTGTTGCAGATATAGAAGGCATGCCGCCCCTCCCACTGGAGTTGACCGCCATAGCGGCGAATATCGAGTTTCAGCAGTAGGTGTTCGGTTTCCAGGGAAAGCCTGATATAGGCATCCTGTTCGTCAACTGCGCCAAGCATGTTCTGCATGTCGCTTAGGTAGCTGAACAGGTTGAGCATGATAGGCGCCGTGCCTACCCGGATGCTGAAGGCGCGTTTCGGGTGCGGTTGCTCCGTACAGATCAGCTCCAGCTCCATGTGGAACGTCTGGCCCTGCGGAAGACCGGAGGTCAGCGCGATGCGGTAGCCGATCAGCTCGGCCAGTGTCAGCTCGCGGGTTCGCGACGGATTGCCGTACTGGTCCAGAAGACGAGCCCCCTGGTAGGGGTAGGGTAGACGTAGCTGAATGGGAGGCAGGCCCTGGCCGGCCTCCAGAATGAAGGTCGTGGGGGGATTCTCCCCCTGGTGGCGCAAGTGCAGAGCATGTTCGGATTGCTCTGCTGCCAGGGTATCGCTGACGACCTGCAAATCAAGCAGGTGTGTGCCTTTGGGTAGGAGGCGGGCGGGCTGCTGTCCGAGCCCAGGAAACAGGGAAAGGCTGAACTCCCTGGGCAGGACGCCGAAGCGGCGCTGCAGCAGCGTTTTACCCGAGCGGTTGCGCAGAGTGTAGCGGGCGAGGCCGTAGCTGCTATTGCGCTGGCGGTCCAGCAACTCTCCGTTGACGAACTCGAGCAGCTCATCCCGGGGGTGGGGATAGTCGTCGGGTAGCTCAAGGCGTGGCCAGCCCAGGAAGACGATCGAGGGGGAGCTTTCGTAGAGTGCAAAAACGCCCGACAGGGTAGGTTTGCGCTCGTCGCCGCCAGCCTGATTCAGCTCGATCTGGTAGTGGTCGGCCCCCTTGGCCAGAGACAGGTCCGAGTGTATCTCTACCCAGCGACCATGCTCCGCATCCTGCGCCAGGGTGTCTGGAGCTGCACCTTCACAGGTTATGAAAAAGTCCTGGGGGATGCGAAGCCGAGCCAGTCCGGACGCCACCGAGCAACTGGAGGTGGCCACCAGTTGCCAGCGCTCGGAGCGATTCTCGAAAACCAGGGGAGCCTCCCGGTAATCGAGTGCGCTGTCGTCGAAGAACAGGCAATGTACCGTGCGCCCGTTATCCAGCAGGCGCAGGCTCAGCGGCTCGTCGAGCGTGCGCCGCTCCACCGTGACCTGAGGGTTGGCGAAGCGGACCCTGATGCCCTCTGCGGTGAGCTGGCCATAAACGGCACCACCACGGGCCAGCAGCCGCTCACCTTCGTAGTAGGCCAGTTCCAGGCGGGTGCTGCCCAGAGTCGTCGGGTCTATCGCAAAGGTTGCTTCAGGGGGCAGGATCAGGTCGGTGCGTATCGACCATTGGGGCGGCGTGCCATGCAGAAAGTGGTCGCAGGTGAACGCCCGGGTTTTCTCAAGTGCCTCCTTGCGCTCCTGACGTTTCTGGCCGGCATCGCGTAGCCAGTCATTGAGCAGCGTGCGGGCATTGCTTTCATCCAGCGGGATTGGGAAAGCATCCGTCCAGCCTGGAGCCTGCTGATCGAGGTGGCTGGCTGGATCCTGCAGATCCTTGAGGGGGTAGTGCTCGACCAGATACATGAGCTGGTCGACGATGCCTGCCAGCAGCCGGCGCGTCTCCAGATTGCGGAAAGCGGCCGGAAGGCCCTCCTCGAGGTCGGCCATCAGGTCAGCCGTGGTTCTCCGGTTGCCTTCGGTCCGGTAGAAGTGCTTGATGCCCCGGCGTACAGCCCGCCCGAAACCATGTGACTCGCTTTGCACCAGCGGCCAGGGCAAGCCGCCCTCGGTGAACAGCGAGCCCAGCCAGTCGCGGCCACTGTTCCGGAAACGTATCGGCCTCTTCCAATAGGCCAGCCCATCGTTGGTCAGCGCCGCATGCTGTTGCGGGGTCAGAGAAATCCCCAGTTCCGCCTCTGCTCCGGACCAGGACCAGGAGCTGTTGTAGTTGCGGCGATATTGTTCACTGACGAAAAGGCAGAAGCAGGCCCCTAGGTGCATGGCATGCAAGGGGTTGTCCGATCTTCTGAGTTGCTGTTTCAGCAGCTCAAGGAGTGATTTGTACTCCTCCTCGGACACCTGATAGCTATAGAGGGGTTTGCCATGCGGGCCTTTAAAAAGCTCGCGATTGAGCAGGAATTCGCTGAGCCAGGCTTTCAGTGGGTTGGGTGCATTCGACGATTTTTTTATAAGCATCAAGAAAGTCCTTTTGATGATCAGTGAGTCCAGAAGGACTCATTGGATCACTTTGTCCGAAAGCGGTGACCTGATATTTCCCTCTGGTTAGGGATGAGCGACCGTGCCCCTTCGACGTTTTCCGTTGCGACGTGAGGGCTGCTCTGATTAAAACTCCCGAGACACGGCAAAATGCCAGCATACAATTAGAGGCGTCGCATTTTCACCATACGAATGCTTTCCCTGCCATGGCTGATCGGGCAGGAAGAGCCCATCCGACCCGCTCCAGCCGCACCCACCAGCCGGCGTGTTGCGTGCGCAGGGCTACATTACCGACCAACCGGACGCGGCTGTAGATTGGTGGTTAATGCAGCCGCTCCAGCTGGATATGCAAGTTGTAAAAACAGTATTCCAGCGGTAAAGGGTGGTATGCGCCTATACGCCAGAACCAGCATGTATGTGGAGGTTGACCAGTGCGGCCAATGGACGCCGAAATAGCCCTGATGCGACTGCTCGCTTCTGGCCGTTTTGAGCATGTCGCAGCCTGCAATCGGCTAAAATCCGCCTGATTCACAAAAAAATTAGCACACCCTCCTTCGGGTCATCGGCTAGCTTGGAAGCATTCCAACTGTCTGAGGCATCCAAGTGGCAAGCAACCGGGGCATCCCAGCCTGGCTTGGCTCGAAATACTGCCAGGAGCGCGGTATCACTGAGGCGACGGTTGCGCCGATTATTCAGCAGGCCATCTCGATGGGGCAGTAACACAGTTGCATCTTCGTCGGGCAGGACATAACCTGAAAGCAGGTTCTGGAAGCCCCTGCCCTTCCCCAGCGCAACTTGCGCCACGGTGAATGCCTTCCTTTCTCCGCGTCAGCGGATCGCGTCAAACCATACATTGGGTCAATCCTACGATCTTTGAATCGTCTGGAACGGGGGAGCAGATGCAAACCAGATCTGAGGAAGCCCCGTATGTCCCTATCTCGCAAGCAAGTCCTTGAACTAGCCAAAATCCTGCATTCAACGGCCAAAGCCCTTGGTCAAAGCAGCAAGCTATCTGCACATCAAGAGAAACTCAGCCATTTGCTGGGCTTCGGTCATTGGAATGCGGCAAGTGCTGGCCTTCCAGAGACGATCCCTGAGGAAACTGCGGCAGCGATCGCCTTGGTGGAGATTCCTGGGCGAACACCAATGACGTTTCTGGCACATGGGCGTGCCGCGCCTTGGAATATGCCATTGGTGGTTCGTGATTACCTGATTGCCCAATCCTTAAACCCCGATGGGTTTGGGGTAACCAGCTACACCAGGCCTGCCCCTGTGGTGGCTCAGAAGCCTAGATTCCTCACCATTGGCTTTAGCAGCGCTTTCGGCGAGTACACCGAGCACAGAGAGCCGCTAGACCCCGATGACATCAGTTACTGCCATCAGAACCACACCCCTATCGTGGTGACCTTCGCTGATCAGGCAGGAAATTTTTCCTTCAAGCTGACTCTCTGGCTTGTCACTTTCTACGCCCTGAGTGATTCACCGATTTACTTCAACGGTGCCTCGCACAAGCCTATGTACAACAGCATTGTTGAGACGATTACTGGGGTAGAACCCGTCAATCGCAAGGGCTATTGCTTGGTTAATAGTGATGATGCGCGGAATCCACATGCCCTTATTAAGTGCGATGAGCAGGGTAGAGAAATTGAGCACATCAGAAACCTCCCGCCCCTACCCGAGAGTGAGCTTTGGGCCGAACTCAAGGCCTACAATGACCAGCTGAACCTATCCCTCACGGACGCGGCAGAGATAACGCAGACTACGGTGTACAAGTACGCCGAGTATGCTGGAGGAGAAACCTTCGACTGAGGGTGATAGAAGTGAAAAGCCGCCTCCGGGGGCGGTTTTTTGTGTCCCGCGGAAGTCAGACCAGGCGGGTGAGCCCCTAGAATATGGCCACGGTCATGCCCCGGTTAGAGGGTGTCCGATTGGTTGTGTACTCATTCCATGTAGACACTGCCGTTGCTCACACTCTGCCGTTAGCCACTGGCTGCTTTTGGCCGATAGCAGCCGTCTGTGAAAGACCGCTTCGGCCACAAGCGGAGGGTGCCATGAGCGCCTCCCGTAACAGCTTCATCGTCAGGTCAGTAGAGTGGCTTTTCCGAATTTGCCAAAGCCGACATCGATGCGCTGCCCCCAGCTCGCCCAGTAGAGGCCTGTCCAACTGCCGGTGGCAATCAGGTCGCCGGCACGCAAAGGCGTATTTTGCTCGGCAGCGTGTCGGGCCAGCCAGGGCAACGAGGCCAGTGGATCGACGAAGGGATGCGAGCCGGTGGCTGCGAGCTGTTTGTGACCATTTACCTCCAACACAACCGGTTGCCGTGTCCATTCGGGGAGATCAACTAGCAGGAAAGGCTCACCCAGAATTAGCGCGCGGTTGAGCTGCTGGTCGGCTAACCGCAGCAGAGGATCGACCCTGGCGTCTTCCTCCAGGCGGGTGTCGCACAGCTCGATTGCTGGCAGCCAAGCGTCGATGGCAGCACGAATCTCAACTATGTCCGGCGTATCTGACAGGTCCCGTCCCAGCCGGATCGCCAGTTCGCCTTCGATCCCGAGTCCCACAGCATAACGCGCAGGGACCTGCCACCCCGATGGATGGATCGAGTTGCTCGGTATGGCGGCGCAGCTGACCAGTCCGCCCGGCGCGCCGCCGAGTTTCCAAGCACATGGGCGGGTGCCCTCGAACCAGCCAAGACTTTCAGTGACCAGCCGTTGTACGGCATAGGCAGCATTCGCGTCCGGCAGCGAGAGCCCTGACACAGGCTGCCGCCGGCCGCTGTGCCAGCTGTCGATCAGTCGATCGGCCACGGACTTGATCAGCGTCTCGCTCACAGCGGAATCTCCGTCTGGCGGCGACGCGGCTTGGCCGGGTCTGGCCGAGCACAGGGTAGGAACTGACCACGGCCCGCATCGCCGCACGGCTGTTCGCCATCCCACACGACATCGCCACGCGATAGCGTCATTGCTGGCCAGGCGCTGAGGTGCATGCCTTCATAGGGGGTGTAATCGACATTGTGGTGAAGGCGATTGTTGTCCAGGTGGAAGGTTTGATCTTCGTCCCAGATCACCAGGTCTGCGTCCGAACCGATGGCGATGCTGCCCTTGCGCGGGTACAAGCCATAGAGCTTGGCGGCATTGGTCGAGGTCAGCGCTACGAAGCTCTGGGGAGTGATCCGCCCGGTGCGTACGCCTTCGGACCAAAGCAGGGCCATGCGCGTTTCGATACCGGGAATGCCGTTAGCGACTTTGTCGAAGGACACCTGTTCGCCGTGTGCTTTCTTGCCGTCCGGGCCATCGTAGCGGAAGGGTGCGTGATCCGAGGAGAACACCTCGAATGAACCATTTTCCAACCCGTCCCATATGACCTGTTGATTGGCCTTGTCTCGCGGCGGCGGGCTGCAGATACACTTGGCGCCCTCGAAGCTGTCGTCGCAACCCATCGAGTCGGCGGTCAGAAACAGGTACTGCGGGCAAGTTTCGGCGTACACCTTGAGGCCGTTGCTTTGCGCCCAGCGAATCTGCTCGACAGCTTCTCGCCCGGAAACGTGGACGATCAGTATTGGCACGTCGACCAGCTCAGCCAGGGCAATGGCGCGGTGTGTCGCCTCACGTTCTACCAGCATCGGTCGCGAGGTCGCGTGGTAGCGCGGCGCGGTGTGGCCGGCGGCGAGCAGGCGCTCGGTGAGCCAGGCGATGCAGTCGGCGTTCTCCGCATGCAACATGACCATCGCACCTTCGCTGCGGGCGACCGACAGGGTATCCAGAATCTCGCGGTCGCTGAGTTTCAGGGCGTCGTAGGTCATATAGATCTTGAAAGAGGTATAACCCTCAGCGATCAGCGCCGGTAACTCGTCGCGCAGGATTTCCGGCGTCGGGTCGGTAACGATCATGTGGAAGGCATAGTCGATCACCGGCTTCTGACCGGCGCGGCGGTGGTAGTCCTCCACGGCGGCGCGCAGGCTCTTGCCTTTTTGCTGACAGGCAAACGGGATCACCGTAGTGGTGCCGCCGCAGGCTGCGGAGACTGTGCCGCTGAGAAAGTCGTCAGCCATGATCGAACCGTCTCCGGTCGGCTGGTCCAGGTGCACATGGCTGTCGATTCCACCTGGCGTCACGTGTCGGCCTTTGGCGTCGATTTCCTTGAGGCCAGTCGGCAGGTCAATTCCCAGCGCCGCAATGCGCCCGTCGCGAATGCCAATGTCGCTAGTAAAAATATCTGCCGCGGTGACTACGCGGGCATTGCGGATAACTGTGTCGAATGTATTCATTCAAGTCTCTGAAATAGTGACCGGCCCGCCGGCAATGGCCCGAGGAAACTGCGATCCGCAGACTGCGGAACAAAGTTTTTCCCATGCGCCGTTGCGCCATGAAGCCGCCAGGAGCTGCCGCACGGTGCCAGTCATTTACTGATATGGATTCAAAGCATCACATCGCCACCATTTGGTGACAGTGTCTGGCCGGCATAGAACGCGCCCGCTGCAGACGCCAGCAGGAGGGCGGTTGGGGCTATTTCGGCTACATGCCCGAAGCGTCCGATTGGCAATTGCGCCTTCTTGGCCTCAAGCCATTCCTTGCTGTGGTTGCGCAGGAGTTCGGTGTCTACCGGGCCCGGGGCAATGGCGTTCACCATCACGTTGTATGGCGCCCCTTCATAGGCGAGCGCTCGCGTGAAGCCCACGACCCCAGCTTTAGCCGCGCAATAGTGGGCAAGGCCGGGGGCGCCTTTATAGGCCAATTGAGACGCGACGTTGATGATGCGGCCATAGTTGCGTGAAACCATCGCTCCGAAGAAGGCTTTGGTGACTAACATGGTTCCGCGGAGGTTCACTCCAACGATTCGGTCCCAATCGCTGTCGCCTGTCATCGAGAACGGGCGGTCGCCGCCACCCAGACCTGCCGAGTTGACGACGATATCCACGCTGCCCATGCGCTCCTGCGCCCATTCGGCGAAGGCCGCTACCGCTGCGGGATCCGATACATCGCATTCGGTGGAATGAAGCTCAAGCCCCCTGGTTTTCAGCCGATCTTTGAAGCTTTCAGCATTGTCGTGGTCATCGAGATGGCAGATCGCAACCTCCGCGCCGTGCTCCAGGAACAGTTCCGCTATCGCACCGCCAATACCTCGGCTACCACCGGTCACAACGGCCTTGCGGCCCGTCAGATCAAATACGTTAGTCATGATGCATCCTTAGTTGTGAGGTGCGGGATGAACGCTCATCCAATGCTTGGCAATATCAATGCGCCGCGTGATCCAGACGTCGGGGAAGGTCGAGACATAGTCGAGGAAGCGCTCGAGCGCTGCTGCTCGGGCTGGGTGGCCCACAAGTCTGAGATGAAGGCCGACAGACATCATCTTGGGTTGCGTCCGGCCTTCTTTGTAGAGCATGTCGAAGGCATCCTTGAGGAAGGAAAACCATTGATCTCCGGTACTGACGCCTGCGGCAAACTGCCCGTCGTTATTGGTCAAAGAGTAAGGAACAACGAGATGTGGTTTCCCGCCGACTTGAGTCCAGAAGGGCAGTTCGTCTCCGTAATAATCCGAGTCATAGAGAAAGCCTCCTTCCTCCACGAGCAAACGTCGTGTGTTGGTGCTCGGCGAGTAACGGCAATACCAGCCTTGAGGGCGAGTGCCGATTGTTCGTTCAAGAGAGTCGATAGCGCGGCGGATATGCTCTTTCTCTTCCTCTTCGGATAACCCGTAATGCTTGATCCAACGCCAGCCGTGCGAACAGACATCAAAGCCCGATTCTCTGATGGCTACGCAGGCATCCGGATTTCGCTCTAGGGCGAGCGCACAGCCGAATATCGTTGCCATCATCGAACGCTCCTGGAAAAGCCGCATGACCCTCCAAAAGCCGACGCGACTTCCGTACTCGAATAAACCCTCGGCAGCGAGATCACGGCCCAGAACGCCGGTGTTGAGTCCGCTGCTTTCGGTAAACCAGGTTTCAGTGGAGCTCTCGCCGTCTTGTATCGACGGCTCCGACCCTTCCTCATAATTGAGTACGAAATTCAAAGCGAGGCGTGCTCCGCCAGGCCATTTGGGGTCTGGTGGATTGCGGCCATAGCCGACGAAATCTCTTTCAGAATCGTTCATATGCGCGATACCTGTTTAAGGTTGAGATCGTGGCCGACTTCGCACGGACGAGAGTTTTCATCGTCGAGCATGTGAAGTCGGTGATCGATAGGTTGCCGCTGTGCCAGCGGTGTTTTAAACGTCTTTGTACTGGATGTGATCGACGGTGATCCGGCTTTATCTCGCGATTTTCTGGTCATCAGGATTCCTTCCTCTGAGCCATCGCAATCCAGTTAGCGTAAGCGCGTATGCCTTGCTCAAGAGCGACTCTGGGCTCGTATCCAAGATCTCGCCGCGCAGCTTCAATGCTGAATTTTTCCTGGAATTCATCGACTGGATCCGGGCCAGGCTGCAACTCGATATCAGCATCCTTGAACACAGCGCGCACCACAGCTGCGACTTGCTCGAGCGTCGTCCGGGTGTCGCCGGTGACGTTGTATGTCGACCTTGGCAAGGTGGGGGCGTCGAGTGCCTTCACCAGCCCATCAACCGCATCGTCGACATAGATAAATTGACGAGGAAAGTCCGAACCAAAAGGCATCTTGGTGGGGCGCTTCGCAAGGGCATCCTCAATCATGGTGCGGATAACGCAGGGAGTGGTCCGACCAGGTCCGTATACCCAGGAGAGCCGAATGCTCGCAGCGGAAAGCCCATACTGATTGGCGTAGGCGGTGGTTATATATTCAGAAGCGACTTTACTGGCACCGTAGAGGCTGGCTGGTCTAAGCGTGCTGTCTTCCATAACAGGTGGCCGTTCGGTGACGCCATAGGCGCTGGTCGAGGAGCAGTAAACGAACCTTCGAGCATTATGAATGCGTGCAAGCTCAAGCATGTTGGCAGTGCCAACGATGTTCACCTGCACCATTGAATAGGGCGCATCACGCGCAACCATCGGGCCCGAATAAGCGGCGCAGTGTACGACCGAGTCGATGCCCTGTTGGGCTATAGCGTGTAGTCGGTGTACATCACCGAGGTCGCATTCCTGGATCTCGATCCCCTCTTCAGTTACCGAAGAAAACCGGTCGATTGCCAGAACGGAACGCTGCTGCTCGGATAGGCGGCGCACTAACTGGCGCCCAACTAACCCTCCCGCACCGGTCACAAGGATCGGTTTGTCCGATGAGTGGTTTCGATTCATAGCACCTCCGCGATTTCAGCGCTACGAACCCCTGCGCCTGACGGAAGTTCGATGGGCAGCTCTGCATCAAGGAGCTTGCGTGTGTACGATTCCCTCGGGTTAGCGAAAATTTGCTCGGTCGGCCCTTGTTCGACAATTTTGCCGTGACGCATTACCGCGACGTAATGTGCCAGAGAGCGAACAGAGTTGAGGTCATGAGTAATGAAAAGGGCGGATAGCCCCATGCGTTCTTGAAGATCGCGCACCAGCTCGATGATCTGGGCTCGTACACGGATGTCCAGAGCGGTTGTCGGCTCATCGAAAATCACAAAATCAGGGTTGACCGCTAACGCTCTGGCGACGCCGACGCGCTTCTGTTCGCCGGCTGTCAGCTCGTGCGGATAAACCTCAGCTTTCGATCTGGCGATGCCGACCAGATCCAGCAATTCCAGCACACGCGTCGCTTTTTGTGAGCGCGTCAAAGGCTCTCCGAGGTTCAGGGGCTCGGCCACGAGATCGCGAACACGCCACCTCGGGTTCAGGGCCACGTAGGGTTCCTGGAAGACCATCTGCATGCGACGGCGTACCGCCCTGAACTGCTTGTCTGAGTAGGTAGACGTTTCGGTACCGTCGAATCGGATTGATCCCGAATCGGGCTGCAACAGGCGAACCAGGCATTGCCCCATGGTCGTCTTGCCCGATCCGCTTTCGCCGACAAGCGCCAGCGTCTCACCACGTCGGATCGAAAGAGACACGTGGTCGACCGCACGAACGACCTCCGATGTCCCCTTGATATGGAATGTCTTCACGAGGTCTGTAACCTCGAGCAACGGTGCTGTATCCACCTCGCTATGCACATGCTTTGTGCTCATGGGAAGAGGCCGGACTTTCGCAGCTTCGAGTAGCTCGCGGCTGTAAGGGTGTTTCGGGCCATCGGTCAGGAATGAGCGAATGCTTTCGAGCTCAAGCAACTGGCCTGACTTCATGATCCCTACGCGATCGCAGTAGCTCGCGACCATGCCGAGATCATGCGTAATCAATACGACAGCCAGCCCGAGCTCGCGGCCTTTTTGCACCAGCAAGTCCAGCACTTGCAGCTGTATGGTTGCGTCCAGGCCGAGTGTTGCATCGTCGGCAAGCAGTATTTTCGGCTGCGCGATCAGCGCCATGGCAATGACTACGCGCTGTGCCATGCCACCCGAGAGTTCGTGTGGGTAGGCATGGGCTCTTCTTTCGGGATTAACAATCCCCACCTGCTCGAACAGACGGATCGACTCGTTCCAGGCTTCGGCTTTACCGATGCCTCGGTGTGCGCGCAGGACTCTGGCGATCTGTTCGCCAACCGTTACTACCGGGTCTAGAAGGGCCTTGGCATTTGTGCCGATGAGCGCGACTTCACCCCCGCGAAACCCTCTTTTCTGCTCATCAGTCATCCTGGAGATTGATTGGCCATTCACCAGGACTTCGCCCTCGGTGATACGCGCTTCCGCGGGGAGCATATCGATAATGGCTCTGGCCAGCAGAGACTTCCCTGCGCCCGTTTCGCCCACAATGCCCAGGATCTCGCCTTTGCCTAGCGTGAAGCTCACATCACTCAATGCCGGCGGTTTTGCAGGGTTATCAAAGCGGACGGAGAGATTGCGTACGTCCAGCAGCAGTTCCGTGGCGTCCATCATGAAATGCTCCTGTTCTGAGGGTCGAATATTTGCTTCGCAGCGTCTCCAAGCAGCGCGAAAGTCAGTACTGAGAAGACGATGGCAAGACCGGGGAACAAAGCGACCCACCAGATTCCGAGAATCATATGCTGAGCACCGTTGCTCACCATGAGCCCCCATTCAGGCGTTGGCATCCGTACCCCGGCGCCGACGAAGGAGAGACCCGCTGTCAGCAAAATGGCCATACCGATGCTGATCGAGATTTGTACAATCGCGGGAGTGAGTGCATTGGGCAGGATGTGTTTGAACATGATCGTCTGGTCTGTCGCGCCACTGCACCGCGCGGCCGCTATGAAGGGGCGGTCACGAAGTGACAAAACTTCCGCGCGGATCAACCGAGCGAACACCGGTGTGAAAAGAACGGCCAGGACGATGGCAACGTTCCAGATTTCCTGGCCCATAACCGACACCAGAACCATGCCCAGTACGAATACCGGGAATGACTGCACAAAGTCGAATATGCGCATCGCTAAAGAACTGATCCAGCCCTTGTAGTATCCGATCGCGAGACCAATCGGGACGCCGATAGCGAATGCGATGGCAACGGCCGTTACGCTAATCAGCAGGTTGATGCGAGTAGCGAAAACAACGCGCGAGAAGATATCCATGCCCGACACATCGGTGCCGAACAGATGCTTCAGGGATGGTTCTTGAAGCGCGTTGATCGGATTTGCATCTACAGGCGAATACGGCGCGATCCAGGGAGCGAACACAATTGCCAGGAACTGCATGGCGAGCAATATCAAGCCGATCGTCAGGGTTGCCCTGGCTGTTGCCCTGCGTGGTCCAGGAGCTATTTTCATACTTCAATCCTCGGGTCGGCGATGCCGTAGAGGACATCCACGACCGTGTAAACAATAAGGATGAATGCGGCCGCTACCAGGACGAATCCTTGCAATGCTGGATAGTCACTGTTCATTACAGCGGAGACGGCATACTGCCCAAGGCCGCCCCAGGCGAAGATCGTTTCTACAAGTACAGCGGCGCCTAGCAGGAAGCCGAAGAGGAACCCGACCATCGTAATGATCGGCGGCAGGCTATTGCGCAATGCAATACGAACCAGCTTCCACTCGGATAATCCACTTGCACGTGCGTGCCGGATGTATTCGCTGCGATAGCTGTCTGCAAAGACCATCTGCGTCATTTTCATCAATGCGCCTGCGTTGACGGTGGCCAACGTAAGCACAGGCAGAAACAGCCGACCCACTGCGGAGGCAAACGCCTCGGTGTCGCCTGCTAACAACGTATCTATGGTCAGGAAGCCGGTAACCGGAGGAGGGGCTGAAATTATTGGGTCCAGGCGCCCGAATGGTGCAGGGGCGATGCCGGCTACATAAAAGAGGAAGTAAATGAGCAACAGCCCGACCCAGAAGTCAGGCACTGCACCCGCGGCAAGCCCATATACTTTACTGAACTTGCTAACCAGCCCCTTGGGCTTGATTACAGAAACTACCGCGAGCGAGACGGCGATAATAATGGTGACGAGCATTGCATAAGTGATCAGCTCAAGCGTCGCTGGAACCCGATCGAGCAGGTCTACCACCACCGGGTTGGAGGTAAACATGGATGTTCCAAGATCACCTTGGATAACCATGGACAGGTAACTGGTGAACTGCGTCCAGACACTGGCATTCAGTCCGAGTTTTTCTCGCAGACTTTCGATCTGATCGGGAGTGGCCATGTTGCCAAGCATCAGCAGGGCCGGGTCTCCCGGTAATAGGCGGATGAGCAGAAACGTTGCGAGCAGAACGCCGAACATCTGCGGAACGAGTATGCCTATTCTCCCCAGAACGATACGTAGCGGGCGCGGTAGTGACCTCATCAACATGCCAAATTTCATAGGGTTGTCCTTGTAATCACGCGAAGCGTGAGGGCACAAGCAGCTGTGCCCCCTTTGGTCTTCTTATTCTTTGTAGAAGTCGTACCAGCTGTTGCTGTTTGGTGTGTACCAGCTGAAGCCGGCCACGTTGGCTCGGGTTGCGAGTTGATAACCAGGGTTCATCAGGAATATCCAGGGCGCTTGATCCATGACTATTTGCTGAACACGCTTCATGCCGGCATCACGCTTCGCTTCATCGGTACTGGACAATGCCTCGTTGATGAGCTGATCGACTTCCTCGCTCTTGAACTTCGAGTAGTTGATAAGAGAGGCACTGTTTAACCAGAGGTTTGCGACGTACGCGGCATCCGGAACAATGGCCATGTCACGATAGAAGTACATGGGGATGGTTCCCGTGGAGTACTTCTCGACGAGCGTGGAAGCCGGTAACTTCACGAGCTCCAGGTCGACGTTTGCGCGGGCAAAGGCAGTTTTCAGAATGACGGCTATTTCTTCCTCGATCTGATCACCGGTGCGGTAACCAAGTTGAGTTTTAAAGCCTGATTCTAGTCCAGCTTCTTTCAGTAAAGTCTTTGCCTTTTCGACGTCCTGTTCATATGCAAAGTACTCGTCGGTGTAGGACGGGTAGATCTCCGAGATAGGGCTTTTGGTCTGGCGTGCCTTGTTGTAATAGACGGCCTTTAAGATGTCTTCGCGTGGTACTAGATAGTTCAGCGCCTGTCGTACCTTGGGGTTGTCGAAAGGCGGCGTCGTATTGTTCATCTCCACACGCTGGATGTAGTTGCCGAACACCTGCCAGATCTTTAACTGGGGGTTCTTTTCCAGCATGGTGAGCTCTCGGGGAGAAAGCCATTCCGCTACGTCGACCGCTCCAGCTTGAAGCGCGGCCAGGCGATTCGCAGAGGTCGGCATCTCGCGGAAGATGACTTTTTCGAGGCGTGGTGCTCCGCGGTAGTAGTTCGGGTTGGCCTCATAAACGACCTCTTGTCCGGAACGAAACTTGGTCACTTGATAGGGGGCGAACGAAGCAGAGTGGGTCGACAGCCAGCTGGAAGCCCAGGGGTCATCCTCAGTGACATGTTGCTTGACAGCTTCAGCGTCCAGAATACCCAGGTCATTGTTGACCCAGATCCGTTCGATCAGCGGCGAGGGTTTAGGCACCGTGACCTTAACCGTCATGTCGTCGATCTTTTCGAACGCGTCGTTGTAATTCTGGATGCCGAGGATCTGGCCCATATACCAGCGGAAGTTGGCGTTCTTGTTCCAGCCGCGCTCGAACGACCACATGACATCGTCAGCCGTCATCGTGTTGCCTGCTGGGCTCTTAACCCCGTCACGCAGGTGAAAGACGATGCTGGTCATGTCATCAGAGACTTCCCAGCTTTCAGCCAAGGCTCCGACGAGCTTGTCAAAGTTCTCGGTCTGAACGCCGTCCATCTCTTTTGGTGCATAGGCCAACAGGCGCTCGTAAATATTCCTTTTGGCTTCGTGAGTCGCTTCAGTTGGCGGATATTCCTGGTCGAGCGATTCTGGAGTTCGCGGCCCCGCCACTACCAGAATCGAATTTCTTTCCTGAGCAAGCGCGTTCGGAACTATCGCCATGCTGAAGAGCGAAAAAAACGTAAGGGCAACAGCTGTCGGCCTCTTGAAGACGTGCATCAGTTTATTTTTCATTACGTAGGTCACTTCGCATGTGGTTTGGATTAAGCCTTCGAAAAGCTGGGGGTGCCTTGCAGGTAACGCCTGCGGGACATCGTTGGCTTTCATTGGCGCGTCAAGCCATCGGTAATGGAGGTAGTTGTCGTTTCGGATTGTGGCAAAACACTAAATAACTGTGGCAATCCAAAGCAAGGGCTGTGCCATTGATGTGTCATACCGCTCTTAACAATGTTGCCAACTCGAAATCCTAGCTAAGCCCTTTATAAATGGGCCTTTCTGACCATTTTGGCCGAGTATCAAATCGTTAAAGAGTGCGAAAGCCAGCGCTGATACGCTGCACGCACTTGGTGCGAAACCGCTAATCCGTGATAAGTTTTAGTGCGGGCGTGGACAGTTTCTGAGATTTTGTGACAATCTGCTCCAGCATATGGCACTTATTACTGAGGAATTTTTCGTGCTTAACGAAGGAAGCTCGCCGACAGGCCCTCGCAAAGCTCGTAGCACGGGCCAGATTCTTGGTACTGCAGATAAGCGAGATAGCATTTACGAACGCATCCTTAATGCGGTGATGGAACACCGTTTAATGCCGGGTACTAAATTGGTTGAGGAAAAGCTTGCGCGCGTTTTCGAGGTGAATCGCACACGCGTACGCGAAGTACTGGCGCGACTCGCTTATGAGGGGGTAGTTATTACCATCCCCAACCGTGGGGCTTACGTTGCTAGCCCCTCCGTTGAGGAGGCCAGACACGTTTTTGAAGCGCGCCGCATTCTTGAGCCCGCTCTGATTCGTACGTTGGTTGCCAAGGCTGACGGCGGTACATTCAAACGTCTGTATGACCATGTGGCCCTAGAACGGGCCGCCCGTGAGGATGGCGACAAGCGGGCAGTAATTCGCTTATCCGGGGAATTTCATACGCTGATCGCCCAAATGGTTGGTAGTCCGCCATTGATCAGGCTAATGCGTGAACTGGCGTCCCTGACATGCTTGATAATTTTGCTCTACGACTCACCCAACGTTCCGGCCTGTCCCAACCATGAGCACTCCGACATCATTGCAGCGATGGAAGAGGGTAATCCCGATAGAGCTATTGCATTGATGCTCAGCCATCTTAATCACGTTGAGGCTACTCTGGATCTTTCGCTTCCCGAGGACTCGGAGGCGGACCTCGAGGCGATCTTCGGCTGAGCTGATCCATCCGAAGACTTGTGCGCCATGTTTTCAATCCGACAGCTGCTCGCTGCAGCGCGGTGCGGTGCGGTGCGGTGGCATTAACGCCGTTGCTTCGGAACGGTCCAGCGATACCATTTTGAAACTGTTCGTCAGGCTTCAATCACTGCTGGCAATACGGTAGATGCCGCATGCTGCGCTCGTAGCGACAACCGTGCTGCCGCCCGCCGAGCGATCGTCTGGTACGTCCGTGCCAGAGTCGCCGTCGGTTCCGCGATGACAACCGGCACGCCGTCGTCTGCGCCCACGCGAATACGCATATCCAGCGGCAATTCACCAAGTAGCTCGCTACCGTACTGGTCGGCCATGCGTTGTGCCCCACCGCTGCCGAAGATGTGCTCTTCATGACCGCACTCGCTGCAGACATGCAGGCTCATGTTCTCGATGATCCCGAGCACCGGCACGTTGACTTTCTCGAACATGCGCAGCCCCTTGCGAGCATCCAACAGCGCCAAGTCCTGCGGCGTAGTAACAATCAGCGCGGCGGATACCGGCATCCGCTGCGCCAGTGTCAGATGGATGTCGCCGGTGCCCGGCGGCAGGTCGACGATGAGGTAGTCGAGATTCTCCCAGTGGGTTTCCTGCAGCAGGCGGGTCAATGCCTGGGTGATCATCGGACCTCGCCAGATGACCGGCGACTCCTCATCGACGAGAAAGCCGATCGACATGCATTGCACACCGTGGCCGATCATGGGTTGCAACTTTCCGTCGCGAGTATCTGGTAGACCGCTAAGACCCAGTAGCCGCGGTTGGCTGGGCCCATAGAGGTCTGCATCGAGCATGCCGACGCGGGCGCCGTCGGCAGCCAGGGCCAGCGCCAGATTGACCGCGGTGGTGGATTTGCCCACGCCGCCCTTGCCCGAGGCGACCGCGATCATGTGTTTGACGCCCGGGAGGGTCTGGCGGGTGATCGAGGCCGCGCTGACAGCCCATTCGATTTCTATCTCCACCGAAACCGAAACCGCATTGGTATGGGCCAGAAGCAGAGCCTTCACCGCCCGGCTCAGTGACTCACTGCGCTGCGTAGCTCGCGTATGGCTCCTGCACTGATTAGGTCGCAACCGAGGCAGGGTTCAATCCATTGGGACAGGACATGTTCGGCCTGCTGTGTTAAATGGATGCTGAATGTCGCAAAGCGGTGAAGTGTCATGGTGAGCTCCCGTGCGGACGGTGAAGTGTCCTCTCAATCACATTTTTTTAGGAGCGAGGGGGACGCCAAGCCTTTGCTCGCTCGCGAATAAGGCGATAAAGCTTTTCGCGAGCAAGCTCGCTCCTACAACAAAAAATGTGAAGGGCAGCTTTTGGCCGAAAGCGGACCAGCTATCGGCCAAGAGATGCCTTTCGCGAATAGCTGAACGCCCCGAGAGCGCATTGGGCCGCTCGGCGCGGAATTGGTGAAAGGCTGGTGACTGGCCTGTGTTGGCTCGGTCAGACTTCGGGCAGCCTCACCCTAGTTGGGGCTAACTGCTTACCGACCATCAGAGGCAAGCCAACAACAACTGCCGATAGTGCCGAGAGAAACTGACCTGATAGCTCGGCTCAGCAGCAAAATCTATCAGCGAGTAGGCGCCCCTCGAAGCTGCGCCAACCTCCTGCCCACCCTCGCTATCGCAGCTGCCATCAACATCGCTGACACCCTCCATCCAACCAGCCATCGGGCCAGCAGGAGCGGCGGGCATCTTCACCTGACTCAGCACCGCCAAGTCATCCGGCAGATCATCCGCAATCCGCTCGGCAAAGCTACGCAATGTGGGCTCCGCCAGCATGAACAACCAGGCCTGGTCATCAGGTTCACCGATGCGCCGCAGCACCCGCCCCAACACTTGCCGGTAGTGCAGCTCGGTACGGATGCGGCTGAGGTAGCAACACACCTGTAGGCGGGGGATGTCGGTGCCCTCGCTGATCATCCCCACGGCGACGATCCAGCGACAGTCACTGTGCCTGAACGCATTGATCACCTGTTGGGCATCCGGAGTCCGGTTGGTCACGACCCTGCAGCTTTCCCCCTTGGCATCCAGTGCCTGAGCAACCTGCTGGGCATGCTCGATATCGGTAGCGACCACCAGACCAGCCGCATCCGGCTTGATCTGGCGAAGCTCATCCAGCTTGGCGCATCCCAGGCCGAGCAGTTGGTCGATCACCTCGTCATGGCGTAGCAGGTCTTCGTAGGTGACGGGGGATTCCCCCAACAGCTTGGCGATGCTGGGGAACAGCCTGACGGTGCTCTCGGTCTCCAGCTCCTCCGTGAGCTTCACCTTCTGGTTGTCGAGAAGGACGATGCGGGGTACGCGGCACACCCCGTCGGTAATAGCCTCCCTCAGGCCATAGCGGTAATCGCAGATCAGGTGTCCCTCGGGGGACGAGTAGCGGGCCAAGGCAATGGCTCGGTCGTCCGAGCGCCATGGCGTGCCGGACAACGCCAAGGTGAAAGCGGCGCGATCCTGTATCCGTTGCAGGATCTGCTGTCCCCAGGCGTTGCTCAGCAGCGGATCATGCCCGGCGCAATGATGAATCTCGTCGAAGACAGCGAATACGCGGTAGTCGTCGAGGAGCCGCCAGAACGCCTCGTCACGGTAATCCATGGCCTGATAGGTATACGCAGCACCCACAGCACCGAGCAGTCCATCTAGGCGCTTGCCGAGCACCGCCGCGAAGGTCGAGCGGAAGCCGTCGACGACCTGGCACGACGGTGCGAAGCACAGCACCAGATCGATCTTCCCTTGTTCCAGCAGGCAGCGGGCCAGTTCTGCAGCCATGCGCGTCTTGCCGGCGCCCGGAGTTGCTTGGCAGAAAAAGTGTGGCGAGGAAAGGAAGTGCTCCAGCGCCGTATCGATGCAGCGGCGCTGCCAGTCTCGCAGTGATGATGTCATCGCGTAGAGGCAAGCGTCTTGAGCGTCTTCTCGACAGCGCGAAGGTGTCCCAGCAGCCGCGAGCTACGATCTCTGGCCTCCAAGTACTCGCCTTCGACCTTGTCGCGCAGATGCGGCATGTCATCGAGGAGCTGCTTGTAGCGCTCCGCCTCGCCCATCGCCGACAGGAAGTCCAGCCGGATTTCCTTGAGAAGAACTTCCAGATGCTGCTCCGCATCGGATGAAGGGTTGGATGGCACGCTTCCGTGCTCGGGGACTGACGGCTCCGGCTCGCACACGGCCTTGAGGCTGTTCTCGAACCCACCGTCGACCAGCTCCAGCTGCAGGTTCTCCGGGAACGGTTGCAGGTGGTAGACCTGTCCACGCGAGCGGCGCTCTTCATCAGGCAAGAGCCAGCCTGCGCGGAGCATGCGACGGATCTGCTCGTATACATAGCGGCGCACATCGCCAAGACGGAAGGTCAGGCCTCCCAGGCGCCGGGCATAGGCATCCCGCAGTTCACGGGTCGTGAACTGCGTGCGCCCTTCTTCCTGAAGCAGCTCATACAGGCGCCTGTCGAAGATGAACGAGGCAGATTTCATGCGGGCACCCGAGGGGTCATAGCAAAATGCGGATTATAGTCCGTGGCCTGTGCGTCCGCAAACGCATGATAGTGCCACCTCAAGTGGAATTGAGGCGGTCATGGATCAGTTGGCGAAAGCGTTGGGGGTACGCATCCGGACGCAGAGAAAGGCCTGTCGGCTTTCTCAGGATGCACTCGCGCTGGCCTGCAGCATCGACCGCAGCTACATGGGGCGCATCGAGCGTGGCGAGGTGAACATCACCGTCGAGAAGCTGTACCGCATCGCCAGCCTGCTGAGCTGCGATCCAGCTTCCCTCCTGCCTCCAGTGTCGGAGTTACAGGGCTAGTCGATCTTGGAACTCAGGAAAACCCACGGCAGGCCATCTTCGCGCTGCTCCTCCACCTTCCCGGCAAGCAGCACCTCATCGGCGGTTGGGTAATGACGCAACAGGCGATGCGCCTCCGTGCGCACGGCCTCAGGCAGTGCCTTATCACGAGACAAGTCGACCAGAAACTCGCGAGCTTGGATGATTGCGCGGGTGCGCTCACTCGGCATTGTCATGTTTTCCCCTCATGCAAGGCCCGACGGCCATAACGCCGTCGAGTACGGTCAAGCACCCGGTCAGCCTACTCAACCTCTGGCCGAACTCAACAGCTCCGCCCCCGCATCCTTCTTCAGCAATTCATACACCACCGTCAGGAACACATCCCGGGTCGCCTCGTCGCTGAGCAGCTTGGTGGCCATGGTCTGGTGGCTGCTCATTGCGCCGGCGATGGCCTGGATCGCCTTGATCGGCAGGTCGGCCTTCATGGCCTGTTCCATGGGGTTGTTCTGCACCTGGGCCATCACCACGCTGTCGGTGCGCAGTTTCTCGGAGACGTGAACGGCGAAGGCCACCTGGTCGGTGTCGGTGATGCCCTGGCCGAAGGCATTGTTGAGCTTCTCGATCAGGTCGGTGAGGTACTGCTTCTCGCGATCGCGGGCCTCACGCAGGCCGTTGTCGGTCATGCCGTAAAGGCCCGGTACCTCGGCCTGCACAGCGACGCCGACCAGCCCTTCGCCCTTCTTGATCTTGTAGTGGCTGAGCTTGAGGTCGCCCAGATCCACCTGCTCGGCGCTGATACCCTTGAGGCGCTTGCGCAGCAGGCGGGCATAGCTGGCGAAGGCCTCCAGCGCCGGGTCACCGAACTCCACCAGCTGGGCGATGTACTCGTAGCTGCGCACGAACTTGGACAGGCTCTCGCTGAAGATCATCAGCTCGTCGCGCTTCTTGCAGTATTCCGCGCGCTGCACATCGGCGTACTCCATGCCCTGCTCGTCACCGCTGTCGCGGGCCGTCTCCCACGCCTTCTCCCACTGGTCGATGGCGTCGTTGAGGATCTTCAGCTTGCCGTTGAAGCGGTCGGTGGCGGCCTGGGTCAGGCTGTAGAGCTTCTGGTGGGTGACGTTCTTGTCGACGATGGCCTCGCCGAACGCCATCACCTCGGCCTGCTCGTAGATGAACATGCCGTCCAGGCGCTGCTTGATGTCGTAGACGATGTTCGGGTCCTGGACATCCGCCACCTGGGCGTCGCGGTAGAAGGTCTTGAACGCTGCGAGGATCTCTTCCGCCTCGTTGGCGAAGTCGATCACGTAGGTCTTGTCCTTGCCGGGGAAGGTGCGGTTCAGCCGCGAAAGGGTCTGCACCGCCTCGACGCCGGAGATCTTCTTGTCCAGGTACATGGCCACCAGCTTGGGCTGGTCGAAACCGGTCTGGTACTTGTTGGCGACGATCATCACCCGGTAGTCGGGCGTGTCGAACACCTTGCGCATGTCGCGCCCGTTCAGGCCGGGGTTGAGGTTGCTCTCGCTGAACGGGTGGTCCGCCGGCAGGCTCGGCTCCTTGACCTCGGCGTTGGGCACCTCGCCGGAGAACGCCACCATGGCTTGCACGTTGTCGTAGCCCTTGCGCTGGCAGTAGTCCTGCAGCGCCAGGTGGTACTTCACCGCCGCCGCGCGTGAGCCGGTGACCACCATGGCCTTGGCCTGGCCGCCGAGCAGGTGGGCGACGTTCTTGCGGAAGTGCTCGACGATCAGTTCGACCTTCTGGCCGACGTTCACCGGGTTGAGCGACAGCCACTTGGCCAGCGCACGCTTGCCGCTCTTCTCGTCCACGCGCTTGTCGTCGACGAACTCACTGCCAATTTTGAACGCTACCTGGTAGCTGGTGTAGTTCTTCAGCACGTCGAGGATGAAGCCCTCCTCGATGGCCTGCTGCATGGTGTAGAGGTGGAACGGCGCCGGCGGATTGTCCTGGCTGACCGGCTGCGCCTGATTGCGCGGGCGACCGAACAGGCTGAGGGTCGAATGCTTGGGCGTGGCGGTGAAGGCGAAGTAGCTGGCATTGCCCGGCCGCTGCCGCGACGACTGCCAGACCGACAGGCGCTGCTCCTTGCTGAGCTTCTCCCATTCCTCCTCGCTCTGCCCGGTGAGGACATAGCGCAGATCGTCGGCGGTGCTGCCGCCGGTGGAGCTGTGCGCCTCGTCGATGATGATGGCGAAGCGGCGGTCGCGCAGACTCTTCTCGCCGAGGATGGCCTTCTGCGCGTAGGGGAAGGTCTGCAGGGTGCAGACGATGATCGGCACGCCCTCCAGCATCGCCTTGGCCAGCTGCTGGCTCTTCGGCAGGCTGGACTGCTGGCGGTCGATGGCACAGACCACTCCGGCCTGGTGCTCGATCTGCTGAATGGCGTCCTGCAGCTGCTGGTCGAGCACCTGGCGGTCGGTCACCACGATCACGCTGTGGAAGTACGGCTCGCCGTCCGGGCGGCGCACGCGGATCAGCGAGTGCGCGGTCCAGGCGATGGTGTTGGTCTTGCCCGAGCCGGCGCTGTGCTGGATCAGGTACGGCTGGCCGACGCCCTCGACGCGCACGGCGTCGATCATCCGCGTCACGCCTTCCCACTGGTGGAAGCGCGGAAAGATCAGCGCCTCCTTGTAGTAGGTCTTGCCGCTGGCGTCCTGGGCCTCCTTGCGCTCCTGCAGCACGAAGCGCTGGAAGATGTGCAGCCAGTTGTCCTTCTGCAGCACGCGCTCCCAGAAGTAGCTGACTGGATAGCCGTCCTCGCAGGGCGGATTGCCGGCCGCGCCGTCGTTGCCGCGGTTGAACGGCAGGAAGAAGGTCGAGTCGCCGGCCAGCCTGGTGGTCATGCGGATGTCGCTGTCGCTCATGGCGAAATGCACCACCGCACCGCGCTTGAAGGTCAGCAGCGGCTCCGTACCGCCACTCTTGCGCTCGGGGCGGCGGTCCATGCAGTACTGCTGCATGGCAGCCTGCACCGACTGGGTGAAGTCGGTCTTCAGCTCCACCGTGGCCACCGGGATGCCGTTGATGAAGAACGCCAGGTCGATCTCGTCGGTCTTGTCCAACGAGTAGCGCAGCTGCGGCACCACACGCAGGCGGTTGGCCGCGTAGCGCTGGATCACCGTGTCGTTGCGCTCGTCCTCGGGCAGCCCCTGGCTCATCGCCAGGGTACCGCCGCCGGCCACGGCGAAGCCATAGCGCAGCACGTTCACCGTGCCGCCCTCGGCCTTGTTCTCCAGCTGCTTGACCAGGCGGTCGAGGATCACCGCCTCGGTGCCGGCGCCGTTCATGGCACGCAGCTTGGCCATGGCCTGCGGTTGGGTGTCGTCCAGCCAGCCGATCACGTCCTCGGGGAACAGCGCCCGCGTGGCGTCGTAGTCAGCGGACTTGCCCACCCGCCACCCGGCAGCTTCCAGCTGCTCGACGATGTGGCGTTCCAGTTCGCATTCGTGGTGGATGTGGCTCATGGGCCTTTCCTTGTTCGGGTGTTCGTTTCTGGATTCACGACGCAGTGCGTCGTGAATCGGCGGAGCGTGAATCTGGTACGCAGTGCGTACCGAATCAGCCGATGCCTGAGGTGTGTATGCAGGCTACTGCTGACGCACCCGCGTGATACCAGGGTGGGATTCGTGACGCAGTGCGTCACAAATCCAGCAGGCAGCATGCTTATGCAGTCTCTCGCAGGTCGATCTGGCCGGTAACGGCGGCGGTGATCAGGGCGGAGCGGCGCTCTTTGAGGAGCTCGACGCTGCGCTCGGTTCTGACTCTCAAGTTATCCAGCCTTGTCGTGGCTTGCGACAACCGAGCAACAATCTCCAACTGCTCGCTGAACGGTGGCCGAGGGAGCTGAACGCTATTCAATGATTCACGATTGATCTTCGGCATAGCGACACGATCAGCCTCCAGCACAGCGAACGCAGAAAATGGCTCCGAAAGAAGGAACCAGAAAAGAAACTGGTTGCTCATTCCAGAGTGCCCACGCATCGGATACATATCAGCACTACACAGACTCACCTCCGGGGCCATGCAGACTTTCCTCAATGCCGGGCGGATTTTGCTGTATACAACGTCGCCCTTCTCGCATAGATACTTGCCGCTCTCAGCGCTCTGCTCTTCCGCTGTCTCCGTGTGGAGAAGGAGCCCCGAGCCAGACTCAATGTGGTTCGGAGCAAGCAAGATCATTTCCCGATAGGGTGACTTTTCTGGGTCAACTTGCCCCTCAGCGATGAATACACAACGCTGGAAACTGAGCACGTCCCAATGCTCCGGCACCTCCCCCAGCCACTCCACGCCGGAGTCCTTCATCGTCACGTTTGGATCGAGGCCCTTGGTGACGGCATGGGTGATCAGCGCCTGGCGCTTTTCGCGCAGCAGCTCGATAAAGCGGGTTTTCTTCGCCACCAGCGCGTCGATGCGGGCGGTTTCGCGGTCGAGGTGATCGCCAATGAGTTCCCGCTCTGTCCGGGGAGGAAATGCAACCGGGAAATTTCTGGTGAACTCATCTGGAACTCGCTTGAGGCCACCAGCCCCGGTCATGGCGGCTGCACCCAAGGTACGGAACTGTGTGCTTTGCACGATATAGCTCAGATGGCGTGCATCCGTGACATCCTGCACAGGACGCATGACCGTCAGTTCGGTAGTGCCAAAGCCTGCAGCATATTGCAGGCCTTGCATCAGGGCTCCTTTGCCATTCTCGAAGCAGGGCGTGACCTTGGCAAAAGCCACATCGCCATCCTCGAAATACGAGTAGCCATTACGTACATCCTGCACAGGCCGGTTCTGCTCCAGATTCAGAGAGCCATCCTCCCCGATAGCCTCCATCGGCAGAAAAGAGACTTCGCAGGCAAGATCAGCAAGAAGATCTGGACGAATAGGCGGGTTCAGCATCGCCGCAAACCGCAGTCGCTTGACTTGCCAGTGCTCTGGCACCTGCCCCAACCACTCCACCCCGGAGTCCTTGTACGCCGGATACGGCTTGTAGTGACTCATGCCGTCACCTCACCCAGCAGCGCGGCGATCTCGGCCTCCACTGCCTTCAGATCGGCGTCGATCTCGGTTAGAGGGCGCGGCGGCTGGTAGACGTAGAAGTAGCGGTTGAAGTTGATCTCGTAACCGACGATGCCGACCTGACCGTCCTTCGCGTCCGTCTTGCCGGTGTCGATCCAGGCGTCCGGCACATGGGGCAGCACCTCGCGCTCGAAGTAGTCCTGGATGGACTGGTTGAGCGGCACGTTCTCGAACTCGCGCAGATCAGAATCCGACTGCACCTTGCCCTTGTCGTCCAGCACCGGCTGGGCCTCGGCATCGCGCTCGCCGAAGCAGGCCAGCACGGCCTTCTGTGCACCCTTGGAGAGCTTCTTCACGCCGGCGGCCTTGAGGAAGGCCGGCAGGTTATCGAAGCGGCCTTCCACCTTGGCGAAAGCCTCGGCCTGATCGGAGCCCTTGGTGTTCTGGTAGGCGGCCAGCTTGTCGGCGGTGACCGAAAAGCGCAGGCGCAGCGGACGTTCGACGGTGATGCGCCGGTAGCCGAAATCGGTAGTGGCGAAGATCTTGCTGTGCGGGCCTTCCTCGAAGGCTTCGTGCAGCTTGGCGATCTCGGCGATCTGCTCGTCGGCCAGGTACTTGCGCTTGCTGCCCAGGCTCTTGCGCATCGGTGCGTGCATGACGCTGGCATCGATCAGCTGGACCTTGCCCTTGCGCAGCGCGTCCTTGTGGTTGGAGAGAATCCACACGTAGGTGCCGATGCCGGTGTTGTAGAACAGGTCGGTGGGCAGCGCGATGATCGCCTCCAGCCAGTCGTTCTCGAGAATCCAGCGGCGGATCTCCGACTCGCCCGAGCCAGCGCCGCCGTTGAACAGCGGCGAGCCGGACAACACGATGCCGATGCGGGTGCCGCCCTGCTCGGCCGGCTTGCGCTTGGACAGCAGGTGCATGAGGAACAGCAGCGAGCCGTCGCCAACGCGCGGCAGGCCGGGACCGAAGCGGCCAGCGAAGCCCTGCTGGGTGTGCTCGTCCTGCACCTGCTTCTGCACCTTCTCCCACTTCACGCCGAACGGCGGGTTGGCCAGGCAGTAGTCGAACTGCTCATGGGGCAGCTGGTCGTTGGACAGGGTGTTGCCGAGCTTGATGTTCTGGGTCGAGAAGCCCTGGATCAGCTTGTCGGCCACCGAGATGGCGTAGGTCTCGGGGTTCAGCTCCTGGGCGTAGGGCACCAGGCGGGCGTTGGGGTTCCACTCGCTGACCTGCTCGATGGCCGAGGACAGAAAGCCCCCGGTGCCGGCTGCGCAGTCGTACACGGTACGCACCACGCCTTCGCCGTTCAGTGCCTGATGGTCGGGGGCGAATACCAGGGTGGTGGCCAGGCGCACCACGTCGCGCGGGGTGAAGAACTCCCCGGCGGTGTCGTTGGCCGACTCGGCGAACTTGCGGATCAGGTGCTCGAACACCAGGCCCATCTCGTGGTTGCTGATGGCGGCCGGGTGCAGGTCGATGGCGGCGAACTTCTGGGTCACCAGGTACAGCAGGTTGGCCTTGTCGAGCTTCTCCAGCCAGCCGTCGAAGGCGAAGTGCTCGAACACCTGGCGGGCGTTGGCGGAGAACTTGGCGATGTAGTCCTCGAGGTTGGCCCGCGTGCTGGTGGAACCGAGGCCGGCCAGGGAGAACTGCGAGACGTTGTAGAAGGTCGCGCCGGCGGTGCCGGGCAGCAGCAGGTCGAGATCCACACCGCTGGCGTGGAGCGCCTGGTACTGGGTGCGTACCGCATCGCGGGTCGGTTCCAGCACACACTCCAGACGACGCAGCACGGTGAACGGCAGAATGATGCGGCCGAACTCGGATTGCTTGAAGTCGCCACGCAGCACGTCGGCCACGTTCCAGATGAAGTCGGCGAGGGTTTGCTGGTTCACAGGCTGATCCTTACGGAAGTCGGGAACGCACCTGAATGCCGCGTCCCTGCAGGGGGGTCTAGATAGGTGGAGAACCTTAACCGCTCGGCCAAGCGGGAGCCAGTAGCCGGCCGAGCCTACACGGCCTTGGCACGGCTCCGGGCAGTTTCGGGGAGGCTACCTGGAGCGCACGACAAGATGTGTCGCAGCCGAACTGCGGTGCATTCTGCAATCAGCCTAGGGCCGCGCGTATCCGCTGCTTCCATCCAGATACTCTGGCCTGATAGGCATCAGGCGGACCTTCTTTCGGGTGATGCACAGAGTGCAAAGGCTCACAGTACTTCGCCATGGTGCCTGGCCAGCGCAACGAGCCTTTCACTGTCTCCCTCAAGACCCTGTCTATGCATTTTCCTGCGTCAACACCGGCTTTGAAGCCCATGATCCGCGTTGACATGGTCTTCCGGTTGTCTGAGGTATCTATTTCTAGAAGGTAGCGTTGATCGCCGTTTTGCAGTTTGAACCTTGCCAGCAGATAGCAGCGTGATTTTTCGTGGTCGATCATATGGTAGCTGCAACGTGGAACGGGCGGCAGCGGTCTCACCTCCAGTGATAAAAGCACAACTCCAGATCCTTGTGATATTTGTTTAATAATCTCTCGGAGTAGCGAGAAGCGATCTGTAAGTCGCTCATGCTCGTCCCTATCACTCTCGCCATCATCCAACTTTTGGAATTCTCCTGGCACTATGCTGCCACCGCTCACAGGATCAGCTACGCCGAAGAGTTGACTTTCCCTGCTCAGGCATTGCTCGTCGTCGATCTTCTTACCATAACCGTTGGCACGCTCCCCGTTGTAGGCGATCTTGGTACGCAGCTGAGCATCAAACGTGATCCCTTCAACAGGCAGATGAATCAACCTCTGCTCCTTGGTAGCAGTCGGCTCTTCCTCAGTATCCACCTCTAATTCTTCTGCTCCCGATGGAACAGATACACAGCCTGTTTTTTTACCCCTGACGGGTAACTTGAGAGCAGGGTGATGGAAAAAAATATCACCGTGATGGCTAAACCGGAGCCCCTGAAGCTTTTCAATCTCCCAGACCAGCAATTCGTTGCTTTCCGGATCAAAGGGACCTCGCACATCCATGGTGCTACCTGCGAGGGAAGTGGGTGCCATGAAGTCGAACTGCCACCTTGCATACGCCGAACCTTGCGGTACCTGCTCTTGCCCTTGGTTGAGGCTTTGCCAGATTGACTCGAAGGATCGCTTCACATCCTGATTCAGCAGCAGCCAACTGAAATGGTCTCTGTATCCCTTGATTTTGAGAAGCTGACTTGGCGCACCTGTCTTCGGGGGCGTATGAATATGAACAATATCGCCCTCTCTGTAGACCGTGAAGGCCATGTCCAAGCCATTCGGTGCGAAGGCTGCACGGACGATGAAGGCAGCGTGGAAGAACATTTTTCGTGCCAGCTCGAATTTCGGCAACCAGACGGTCAGATCATCGACCTCTAACACAAAGCATCGCTGTCCAGATATCTCAGGATTTGCAGCAAGCCTTCTGGCCAGACGTGGGCACTCACCCAACGGCCTTTCCCGCCAGGTATCTATTGCAGGAAGCACCACCGTCTTCTTGAAACCACTGGGACGATAAGGAGCCCCTTCTTCGCCAAGAAACTCGCGACCAACGGCCAAGACACACGACATCTCCTGTGCGAACCGCTGCAACTGCAACCGACCGTTACGCTCAAAGAGAGCCGCCAAGCGCCACTCGGCTGCCTGAGTCGAGGCCCTGAAAAAATTTCCAACGGCCAGCAACCTGGATCCGTTCGGGATCTGACGAAATACTGTCCTATTCAATCCATCTTCCTATCAATCGAATGAACGCAGTGGTCAGCGGTGCCACCCTGCTTTTTCCCAATCCACAACGCCTTTCCAGCTCCCAGCGCCTGGACGTTATGCCTGTCTGTACATCCTCCAGCATCGCTGCAGTCAGGCGACGGATCTGATACTCGCCGACGGACTCGGCATAGCGATCCAGGAAGGTGCGGCACAAAGGCAGTTGATCGAGACGGTGCTCGACTGATGCTCGATGGGGTAGCTGCTGCAGGAACCAGTTGCGGCTCCTGCGCGGAAGGCCCAGGTCTTCTTCGCTACCTCTGCCAATCCGGATCAGTAGGCGCACCAGCTTCCTGTCACGCACTCGCCAGTCGACGTGGCTGTTGTTGCCCTGTCGGTGCTGCCTGGCCTGGTTCGCAGCCATCAGCCAGTGTCGGTCATGACGATAGAGCCAGGCGTAACATGCCCCCCCTCCGTTTTGCCTGGCTGCCTTAGCGCCACCGTGATTAGCCAGTGCTTGCAGCCAAACTGCTCGGTATTGCTGCTTTTGTTCAAACTCAGCGGGGAGCAACTGTACTGACCGGTCGGAGGCAAGGTCGACCTGGCGAGTCTTCGCCTCGCTGATCAGCTCGCCAGCATGCTGGCTAGGGCGCAGGCTGGTCCAGACGATCAGATGCTGCAGCGCACTGAATCCCTTGCGATGCTTCCTGAACATCGCCAACAGCCAGGGCGGAGGCTCCCCGGATATCAGCAGACCGTTCGCAGCAAGCCAATCCCTGCGATGGGATGCCAGGATCTTCTCCCAGATGACTTCAGCCCTGACCTGCCGGCCGCGCCTGGCGCCGTACTCTGTAGCCAGGTACCGGTACAAATTGGTCCAGCGTCCGTAGCCAGGCGATTGCACCTCTTCGCACGCCAGCAGCTGCATGGCAGCCTTGGCGAGCCTGATAGCCTCTTCGCCCACGGGACTCACGCGAAGATCGCGAGGCAGAAACAGTGGCGAGGCTGGATGAAACTCATGCCGCTGCGCTCGACGAAACGGGATGGGTGAGTCCAAGAGCTGGCAGCCATGCTCTGGGCAGGCATCTATCCCTTGGATCTGCCAGCTACGCTGCCAGTAGGGCTCACCGAAACGATCCGCCATGTCCTCGAAGCAGACCGGGCAGTAACGCAGCCACTCGGGCCATTTGACCAAGGCCGTCGATGCCCCAGACAGGCCAATCGTCGGCCGGTCGGAAGCGAGCATGGCCTGAAAAAGTTCGGTACGACGCTCCGGCGGAATGAAAGGGGCATAGAGCGGGAACAGCGTGTGATTCAGGATCATGCCTTCCGCATCCAAGCCCGTGTTGTTCGCCAACGCAGTCAGGTGTGTGGGCAGATCGGTGATCGCGGCAACCTTGCTGTCACCGAACAGCATGTGCAGCAAGGTCTTGTGGTTGCCTATCCCCAGATGTACCCGGCACCGGGCAATACCGCTGTAAAGCAGTTCGTCCGGGTAGAGCCTGGGGAAGTACATTTCAGCTCGCTCTCAGCAGAGGCCGCAGATCGAGGATCAAGCCAGCCTGCTTGAATCTGTCATAGGCCTCGCTTTCAGGCCCATCGGCATAACGTCGGCGCAGATCCTCCTCGGATAGGCACCCCCACTCCGTCCGCTTAACTCTGGAAATGCCGGGCCTCTTGGGAGCGTCCTGCGCGAGGTAGGCCGTGGCCTTGTGAATCAGGGCCGCCAGCGGGATGTCCGGATTCTCCGCCAACAATTCATCGGCCATGGGAATGGCGATGTCCCTCGGGATTTCCATACCTTCGAGCAGGGCGGCCAGCCGCTTTGCCTTGTCATCTGCCGGAGGGGCTGGCGGTTTAGGTTGGGGGACGCTATCCAGAGAGCGAGTCAGGGTCAGCAACCGTCCCTCGATCTCTGGCATCAGCAGGTCGTCATATTTGGCGATCAGCTCGGGCCTACCGCTCCGCAAGGCCGCTAGCATCGGATGGACCGGTTTGAACTCGTCCTCGAAAACCCTGCGCAGCAACAGCGGCTTGATGCACTCGACACCTGTCACTATCGCCCGGATCTGCGCCAGCGCGAACAGCTTGATGACGATGTCCATGACCCCTTGGGTGAGGTCGTACATCGTAGCCTCCAGTTCATCATCCAGCGGCGCCGCATTTCGCAGCCACTGATACTTCCAGAGCCGCTTCAACAGACGCTTCCAATGCTCGTCCCGAGGCAACCTATCCCAGCGGATGCTGCCCAACCCGGAGACCCGCCGAGCAGCCCGGAACGTGCGCTGGAAGAACTTGCTGGCCCGGTGGGTGCCGACCTGAATGATCGGAACACCGATGGTGTTTACCAGCGACACGAAGAAATTATGCATTTTTTCGGCACCACCGGAGCGTGCCTCGTTGAGGTTCTGAACCTCGTCGATGATCAGCACTCCGAGCGCGTGCAGATTGGCTACCTGGCACATGGATGCCAGCAGACGTTTGGTACCCAGCTTCTTGCGTCCGTGGCTACGGCTGTAGTAGGTACCCAGGATCTTGTCTACTTCGTTGAAGAAGCTCAGGCACAGCTCATCCAAGTCACCGTCAATTGGGCAGTCGACCTTCAGATAGACCAGTTGAGTGATGTTGTAATCAGGGTGATGGAGGGCTTGGGGGTACATGCTCAGAATCCGCTCCAGCGTGCGCGTCTTGCCGCAACCGGAGCAGCCGAACAGCGACAGGCTGTTGGCCGTAGAGGAGACACTCTGGTACACCGCCGCATCCAGATCCTCCTCTTCGACACGGCGATAGCCATTCTGCAGGTGCGCATACCAGGCACCACTGGCCGGATTCCGACCGATGTACCCTTGACGGATCATCAGGCTGATCTTGCTCTCCAGCTCCAAGTGATGGCTCAGCGGCTGGAAGAAGCCGTGCAACAGGCGGGCAATTGCATGTGCCCTGAGCCGACCATCCAGAAGCGCCTCCTGCGGCTCGAAACCGGGAAGCTGCTGCAATAGACCGACCACCTCCTGCAGATCAGGAATCGGAGGCAATGCGCTGATGAGCGGATTGTCCTGATACTCAGGAAGCTGCTGCTCCTGGTAACGCGCCAGGGGAATGACTCCGCGCTGGAATTCTTCAGTCATCCTCTTCCTCCTTGAATATCAGGTCACTGAGATCTGGGAAGGCATAATCTTCCTGCTTCTCGCCCCGCAGTGGGATCACCTCGGCTGGCTTTTTCTGCTGTGATTTCTCCAGTTTGAATGCTGTTTTCTGGCGTTCCTGGCGCTTTTCCTGCTGCTTGTTCTCGCGGATCTGGGTTCCCAGATCCTTCGTGGTCATACCCGTTTTGACCGGACTGACATCCTCTGCCTGGGCAACGATGGACTCGATCTGCTTCAGAAGATTGCCTCTCTCTACCAAAGCTTCCGCCGCCGCGTTGGTATCGCTACGCCGTTCCTCTCTGGACAGCATCCAGACATCCCAGAAGGTCATCCCCCTGAAGCGTCGACTGCGGTCGGCAAGATCGCAAACCCAGTAGTCCTTGAGACTATTGGATGGCCGCAGGTAGATGTGGTCGGCGCTACGCGGATCGTATGCGACCGTTACCCCTGTCGGCCGGCGCCCCTGACCTCGGTGAAACCAACCCTCCCTGATTGCTTCCTGGCAGGTGTAGAAGCAGCCGAACAGCCTGATTCCCAGCTCCGAAACCGTGGCCGACTCATGGGGCAAAAGATTGATCCGCACCAGCTCCTCGGGCGCAGTACGTAACCGGCCGGTCAGGTTGGCCAAGCCCCAGTTCCATAGCATGACTGGGATGGCTGGCAGATCGCCCGGCATACCAGAGGTCCTGTCGTATTTGCTCAAGGTGTGAAAGTTGTTGTGGTAGAGGATGCCGGCAATGATGATCTGGGTGAACTCGGGCAAGGTCAGACTGGCATCAAGCCTGTAGTCGTGGCCACCCCGCTTCCGGCTGGTGGTGTGCTCGACCACACCGCTGGCATAGGGCTTGAAACGCTCCTGCACCGTCCGGAAATAACGTTCGACGATCCCCTTGGCATCTCCTCGCCTGGCCGGTGCATTCTCGATGCGAACGCCGAAGGCTTGGGAAAATGCTTCCACCTTGGTGCCATTCAGTTCGCCCTTATCAGCCAGCACCACATCCGGCAAGCCTTTGACCGGCCAGTCGCTGGCATCGATCTCCACGCCATACTGACGGCAATACTCAACCTTGTCGGCGACCGTATTGGCCAATGCCACCATGGCACTGACCCAGGAAGGCCCCTCAAATCCGACGTACATACCAACGACCATGCGGCTGAACACGTCGATCACCATGTAAACGACAGGCCTGCCGACGATGAGGCTGCGATCATGCTCTGAAACCAGATAGATATCGGCGATGGTGGCATCTATCTGGTAGCGGTATCCGGGCCCCAGTGCCTCGGTCGTCGATGTACTGCTGAGCGGTCGGAAGTCCTTGGCAAAATCCACTGCGGACACCCTGCATGGCAAGGTGTCGGTGAAGTGATATTCGCGCCCATAGAAGTAACGGAACTGACCCAATGTAGGCAGTTCAGAGGTCGGCAGCTCCGGCAGAACAGCACGGAGCAAGTTCAGCCCGGAGGCGTAGGCATCAGGAATGGACGGATGCTTTTCCTTGAGCAAGCGTTTCTCGATGACCCGGCGAAAAATGCGCTCGATGTCCGGCGTGACATTGCTCCCTTTCCCCTCCATCACCACTCTGGGCCTGCCCAGCTTGGCCTGGTTCGGCTTTCTGCGCTTGCCACGGGCGCCCGAGTTGACATAGTCCGGCAAGAGGGCATTCCTGCACATGCCCCGCTGCCAGTAGCGCCTCAGTAACCTGTACACCGTCTGATTGGTGACACCATGGCGCTCCATGATGCCTCTGACAATGAGCCCTCTGGGGCGCCGCACGAAAAGCTGGGGATCGTGCACAAAATCCGCCAGCATGGTCCAAGCTTCATCACGCTTCTGCTGATCAAGAGAACCTTCCTCCACCTCCCGTAGGACTGTCTCCTCGAAGGGATCGGCAATGCTCTCCAGCTCCCGCTCCATGAGCAGACGCTCCAGCTCTGCAACCGATATCGGTTCGGGCAACGCCGTGTCCGAATCGATATCGATCCAGATGGCCTGCTCGATGCCGGACCACAGCAGGCGCTTTCGCAGTTCCCCTATCCGGAACACCTGATTAACGGGAAACACTGCTCAGCTCCTGATGCATTTGATGAGCGTTGGCAACCATGTCTTTCGGCTTCAGCTCCCGGTAAGGGATTTCCAGATCGAAAAGGAAACAGTGCCGGGCCAGCAACTGGCGTAGCCAATAGAGCGCCTGCCCGGCCTCCAGCTGGCCGGAGGTATCCAGTCCTTGGGCAATAGCGGTCAGCTTCTGGTCTGGGTGACGCTGAAACTCGAGCAGAAACAGCTGCTGGTAATGGGCAAGATCGTCCTGAGCGATGTCGTCTTCAGCATGGGCAGGATAGAGCCATTGGATGTTGGCAAATGCCTCCCTGGATACCTCACGTTCCGTGACGATGGCCCAGGGAATACCTTTTTCCTGCCAGTAGCGCCTTTCAAGCTCAAGCCTCTCGATGACTTCAGGCTTCTGCAGGTCAGCACTGTATTTGGCCTGAATCGCGATGCTCGGGCGCTGAGGATCTTCGAAGTCCACCAGAAAGTCGCTGGTCAGTACCTGCGGGGTGCCCTTGTAACGCCCGTGGGGCAGGCCAAGCTCCTCGGCGATGCGCACCGTATCTTCGACCCTCATCGGAAACTGTTCACGGATATCGGTGACATGAGGAGACCGATCCAAGGTCAGGAAGATGGCCAGTTCAAGATCGGATAGAAGATGGTGTAAACGCCGGGTCTTGCTGCCAGGCAGGCGGTGGGAGCGCCCCAGCGAGGATACGTCCCTGGTGTAGATAAACGGCTTGTAGTCCACCCCCTGGCCTTGGCCACGCCCGTCCTTGAGCCTTCTATCGATCTGGGCTTGGGTCAGCCCCTTGAATGTTCCAGACATGAGAAAGCCTGCCCCCTGTGTCGATGACCTCAACATAGCGGATGCAGGCTCAGGATGAAACTTTATTTGTAAGGATGATACTTTATTTGTACGGATGAAACTTTATTTGCATCCCACACGATTGGATTCACCGGGCGCGCGGCTTATTCCACCGTAACCGACTTGGCCAGGTTGCGCGGCTGGTCGACGTCGGTGCCCTTGAGCACGGCCACGTGGTAGGACAGCAGTTGCAGCGGCACGGTGTAGAGGATCGGCGCCAGGCAGTCGTGGATCGGCGGCATGCTCACCACGTGGGTGCCCGGGCCGTTGCCCAGGCCGCTGTTGGCCTCGGCGAAGACGATCAGCTCGCCGCCGCGGGCGCGGACTTCCTGCAGGTTGGACTTGAGCTTCTCCAGCAGCTCGTTGTTCGGCGCCACCGTGACCACTGGCATGTCGGCGTCCACCAGGGCCAGCGGGCCGTGCTTGAGCTCGCCGGCCGGGTAGGCTTCGGCGTGGATGTAGGAGATTTCCTTGAGTTTCAGCGCGCCCTCCATGGCCACCGGGTACTGGGCGCCGCGGCCGAGGAACAGGGTGTGGTGCTTCTCGGCGAACAGCTCGCCGACCTTCTCCACCACCTTGTCCATCGCCAGGGCTTCTTCCAGGCGCGTCGGCAGGCGGCGCAGGGCTTCCACCAGTTCGGCCTCGACACCCTCGCCCAGGCGGTTCTGCACCCGGCCGATGGCCAGGGTCAGCAGCAGCAGGGCCACCAGCTGGGTGGTGAAGGCCTTGGTCGAGGCCACGCCGATCTCCGGGCCGGCCAGGGTCAGCAGGGTCATGTCCGACTCGCGCACCAGAGAGCTGGTGGCGACGTTGCAGATCGCCAGGCTGGAAAGGAAGCCCAGTTGCTTGGCGTTGCGCAGCGCGGCCAGGGTGTCGGCGGTCTCGCCGGACTGCGAGATGGTGACGAACAGGGCGTCGGGCTGCACCGCCACCTTGCGGTAGCGGAACTCGCTGGCCACTTCCACCTGGCAGGGGATGCCGGTCAGCTCTTCCAGCCAGTAACGCGCCACCAGGCCGGCGTGGTAGCTGGTGCCGCAGGCGACGATCTGCACGTTGCGCACCTTGGCGAACAGTTCGGCGGCGTTGGGCCCGAAGCTCTCCACCAGCACCTGGCCGGAGCCCAGGCGGCCTTCCAGGGTGCGCTGCACCACCTTGGGCTGCTCGTGGATCTCCTTGAGCATGAAGTGGCGGTACTCGCCCTTGTCGGCGGCCTCGGCGCCCTCGTGGTACTGCACCGCCTCGCGCTTCACCGGGCGGCCTTCGGCGTCCCACAGCTGCACGCTGTCGCGGCGCAGCTCGACGATATCGCCTTCTTCCAGGTAGATGAAGCGGTCGGTGACCTGGCGCAGGGCCAACTGGTCGGAGGCCAGGAAGTTCTCGCCCAGGCCCAGGCCGACCACCAGCGGGCTGCCGCTGCGGGCGGCGACGATGCGGTCCGGCTGGTCCAGGCTGATCGCCGCCAGGCCGTAGGCGCCGTGCAGTTCCCGGACCGTGGCCTTGAGCGCGGTGCTCAGGTCGCCCAGCTCGCGCAGGCGCAGGTGCAGCAGGTGGACGATGACCTCGGTGTCGGTCTGCGAGGTGAACACGTAGCCCTCGCCCTTGAGGTATTCGCGCAGCTCCTCGTGGTTCTCGATGATGCCGTTGTGCACAACCGCCAGGCGGTCGTGGGAGAAGTGCGGGTGGGCATTGGCCTCGCTGGGCGCGCCGTGGGTGGCCCAGCGGGTGTGGGCGATGCCCAGGTGGCCGGCCAGCGGCTGTTCGGCCAGGGCCTGCTCCAGGCTGGCCACCTTGCCGACGCGGCGGCGGCGCTGCAGTTCGCCGGCGGCGTCCACCAGGGCCAGGCCGGCGCTGTCGTAGCCGCGGTATTCGAGGCGCTTGAGGCCCTCGATCAGGATCGGGGTGACGTTACGTTCGGCAATGGCGCCAACGATTCCACACATGGGGCGTTCTCCTTAGTTCGTGCAGCGCGCGCGTATGACTTTCACGCCGCGCGCCTCGATCTGGGCACAGGCCTCGTCGCTGAGGCGCTCGTCGGTGATCAGGGTCTGGATGCTGCTCCACGGCAGCTCCAGGTTGGGCATGCGCCGCCCGAGCTTGTCGGCCTCGGCCATGACGATCACCTCGCGGGCGACCTCGGCCATCACCCGGCTGAGCCCGAGCAGTTCGTTGAAGGTGGTGGTGCCGCGCGCGGGGTCGAGGCCGGCGGCGCCGATGAACAGCTGGTCGAAATCGTAGGAGCGCAGCACCTGCTCGGCCACCTGGCCCTGGAACGACTCCGAGTGCGGGTCCCAGGTGCCGCCGGTCATCAGCAGCACCGGCTCGCGCTCCAGCTCGCGCAGGGCGTTGGCGACGTTCAGCGAGTTGGTCATCACCACCAGGCCGGGCTTGTGCCCAAGCTCGGGGATCAGCGCGGCGGTGGTGCTGCCGCTGTCGATGATGATCCGCGCGTGCTCGCGGATGCAGGCCGCCGCGGCGCGGGCGATGGCCTGCTTGTAGGGCGACAGCGGCGGGCTCGGCTCGGCCAGCAGCTCCTGCGGCATGGGCACCGCGCCGCCGTAGCGGCGCAGCAGCAGGCCGTTGCTCTCCAGGGCGGCCAGGTCCTTGCGGATGGTCACCTCGGAAGTGGCGAAACGCCGGGCGAGGTCGTCGACGCTGACCTCGCCCTGCTGGTTGAGCAGGGCGAGGATCTCGTGGCGGCGCTGGGGCGTGTTGCGTTTCGACATGAAGGCTTATGTTTCGATTCGAAAGTTACAGGTGCGAATCAAAACCCAAGAGCTTTCATTCGTCAAGTTCGGATGATGGGAGGTTGGGGCGACGCAGGAGCGACTGCCCACCGCACCGGGGCGCTTTTCGTAGGATGGGTTGAGCCTGCGAAACCCATGCCGCCGTGGCGATGGGTATCGCTTCGCTCAACGCCATCCTACGGGGGTTGTGTTTGCCGGCGGGTGCAGGAGCGCCCACGGGCAGCGCCTCAGCCCATCTCCAGGCGGTTGCGGCCGCTGCGCTTGGCGCGGTACAGGGCCTGGTCGGCGCGCTCGAAGGCCGCTTCGTTGCGCTCGCCGGCGCGGAACTGGGTAAGGCCCGCGGAGCAGGTGATGACCAGCGGTTCGCCCTTGAAGTGGAAGGGGATGCGTTCCACCGACGTGCGCAGGGCTTCCAGCAGTTGCTGCCCGCCGTCCAGGGGCGTGGAGGGCAGCAGCACGACGAATTCCTCGCCGCCGAAGCGGGCGATGAAGTCGGTCTTGCGCAGGCGCTTGGCCAGCTCGCCGGCGATGATCTTCAGCACCTTGTCGCCGGCCAGGTGGCCGTAGTCGTCGTTGATGCGCTTGAAGTGGTCGACGTCCAGCACCGCCAGCAGCAGTTCGCCGCCGAAGCGCTGCACCCGCGCCACTTCCAGTTCCAGGCGCTCGCTCAGGGCGGCGCGGTTGGGCAGGCCGGTGAGGGGGTCGGTCAGGGCCTTCTGCCGCTGGTCCTCGATGCTGGCCTGGAAGCTGCGCGCCTCTTCCTCCATCGAGGAAACCCGCGCCACCAGCGCCTGCAGGCGCTCCCCGGCCTCGCGCTCGTGGGCCTCGCGTTCCTGGCGGTGCCGCTCGATGCTGCCGAGCAGGCCTTCCAGGCGCTCATCCACCGAGCGCCGGAGGCTGTCCAGGTCGGTGGCCTGCTGCACGCTGTTCTGCAGGCCGCTGACCTGGTCGCGCAGTTCATCGTCCAGGCGCCGCGCGCTGTCGGACACGGCGTCCTGGCCCTGCTGCACGGCACCAAGGCTGTCGAGGAAGGTGCTCAGTCGGTCGTTGAGCTGGTGCAGGTAGCCTTCGAAGGCGGCCTGGCCGCTGTCGTTGAGGGCCAGCACCAGCACCGCCAGGTCGTCCAGCACCGGCACCAGTTCGTACCAGTTCAGGCTGCCGTTGATGCGCTCGCGCAGAGCCTGGGCCTGTGGGCGGTAGGTGGCCGGCAGCTGCAGCTGGTCGAGCAGGTTCAGCAGGCTGGCCTCGATGTGCGGCGCCACCGCGCTGTAGCCGGGCTCGGGCATCGGCGGCAGGGCGTAGTGCTGCTCGCCCTCGCCATCCAGCAGCACCGGGCGCGGCGCGCTGGGGATGAGGTCGGCGGGCAGCGGCAGGCTGTCCAGCAGGGCGGCGGACGGCGCGGGTGACGGCAACGGCTCGGGGTCGACCTGCGGCGCCACGGCAGCGGCCTGCTGCGGGATGGCCGGGGGTTCTTCGTCCACGACGGCCACGCCAGCCTCGGCGACCACGGCGGCCTCGGCCCTGGCCGGCGCCGCCGGCGTCTCGCTGGCCGGCGTGCCGCTGCTGGCAAGCGCGGGCTGGGCGGGGCCGTCCTCGCCGTCTTCGCGGCCACCGAACAGGCGCTGCAGCAGGCCGGGGCGCGGCGCCTCGGCGTCGGAAAGCTGTTCCAGCACGCGCCGCTGCAAATTGCCCAGCTCGCCGAGCAGCACCGGCAGCTCGCGGGACTGGCTGGCGCGCGCCTCCAGGTCGCGGGCGAACAGTTTCAGCGGCAGGCGCACGTCCCGCGGCAGGTCGAGGTTCAGCAGCTGCTGGGCGATCTGCTGCAGCGCCGTGATGTTCTGGCGGATACGCTGCTGGCGGCGCTGTTCGGAGTCCAGCACGGTCTTTTCCAGGCGCGGGATCAGCCGCGCCAGGCCCGCGTCAATATCGTTGCGGCGCAGCAGTTCGCGCAGTTCCTGCATGCACTGGTCGACCGCCTTGTCGCTGCCCTCGGCAGCCAGGCTGCTGCGCACCAGGCCGCGGCGCAGCAGGTCGACGCGCACCTCCCAGCGGCGCTCCAGGCGCTCCTGCTGGTCGATGTTGGCGAGGTACTTTTCCTTCCAGCGCTGGTTGTCGTCGCGGCTCATCGAGCGTCCTTGAGAGAAAGCGCGGAGTCTTGCCGGCAGCCGTCGGGCAGGCGGATCTCCACGGACACCGGCAGGTGGTCGGAGATCGGCTCCGGCAGCACGCTGACCCGCTCCAGGGTCAGCCCGGGGCTGAGCAGGATGTGGTCCAGGCAGCGCTGCGGGCGCCAGCTGGGAAAGGTCGCCTGGACCTGCGGGGCGATCAGCCCGAGATCGCGCAGCGGCGAAGTCTCCAGCAGGTCGCTGGCGTGGGTGTTCATGTCGCCCATCAGCACCTGGTGGCGGTAGTTCTGCAGCAGCTCGCGGATGTAGGCGAGCTGGCGGGTGCGGGTGCGCGGGCCCAGGGCCAGGTGCATCATCACCACGGCCAGGGCGTTGTCGCCCTCGCCGAAGCGCATGAGGATCGCCCCGCGGCCGGGCGGGCCGGGGAGCGGGTGGTCTTCCAGCAGGGTCGGGCGCAGGCGGCTGAGCAGGCCGTTGCTGTGCTGGGCGATGCGCCCGAGGTTGCGGTTGAGCTGCTGGTACCAGTAGGGGAAGGCGCCGAGCTGGGCCAGGTGCTCGACCTGGTTGACGTAGCCGGAGCGCAGGCTGCCGCCGTCGGCCTCCTGCAGGGCCACCAGGTCGTAGCCGGACAGCAGGTCGCCGATGCGCTGCAGGTTGCCGGCGCGCCCGGCGGCGGGCAGCAGGTGCTGCCAGCCGCGGGTCAGGTAGTGGCGGTAGCGTTCGGTGCTGATGCCCACCTGGATGTTGAAGCTGAGCAGGCGCAGGCGGCCATCGGCGGGATAGCCGGATTCCGCGGCCTGCGGATTGACCTGCGCGGGGCGGGATGCGACCACCCGCTGCTGGCGGAGCCTGCTCAGCATGGCGGGTTACCTCACTGGGCGGCCTTGGCGGCGTCGCGTTCCTTGGCGATCAGGAAGTCGGCCAGCTCCAGGGCCTTCTCCGGGCCACCGGCCGAGCCGATGTCGAAGCGGTACTTGCCGTTGACCACCATGGTCGGCACGCCGCTGATCTGGTAGGCCATGGCCAGTTTCTTGTCCTTCTCGATCTGGCCCTTGATGGCGAACGAGTCGAAGGTGCTGAGGAACTTGTCCTTGTCCACGCCCAGCGGGGCGAGGAAGTCGGCCATTTCTTCGGGGGTGGCCAGTTTCTTGCCTTCCTTGTGGATGGCCTCGAACACGGCGGTGTGCACCTTGTGCTCCACGCCCATGGCTTCCAGGGTCAGGAACAGCTGGCCGTGGACGTTCCAGATGCCGCCGAACATGGCCGGGATGCGGACGAAATGCACGTCGGCCGGGAGTTTCCCGATCCACGGGTTGATGGTCGGTTCGAAGGCGTAGCAATGCGGGCAGCCGTACCAGAACAGCTCCACCACCTCGATCTTGCCGGGCTGGGACACCGGAACAGGGGTGCTCAGCTCGGTGTACTGCTTGCCGGATTCGAACTCGGCGGCTTGCGCGCTGAGACCGAACAGGCCGGCGAAGGCCAGTACGGCGGTGAAAATCAGGTTACGCATGGTTCACTCCTTGGCTGGATCGGGGGCGCCGCGGCGCGGCCGTGATTGGACTGGGGAGGCCGGCGGCGGTTCCAGGCATTGTAGTGGCGGCGGATACGAAAAAGGGTGGCCGAAGCCACCCTTTTTTTTCAAGCCGTGCCGCGGGGCGAAGGCCTCAGTGCAGGCCTTCGATGTAGCTGGAGACGGCGGCGATGTCCTTGTTGGACAGCTTGGCGGCGATGCTGCGCATGATCATGCTGTCGCCGTCGTTGGTGCGCTCGCCTTCGCGGAAGGCGGTCAGCTGCTTGGCCACGTAGGCCGCGTGCTGGCCACCCAGGTGCGGGAAGGTGGCCGGCTCGTTGCCCACGCCGTCGGGCGAGTGGCAGCCGGTGCAGGCGGGCATGCCCTCGGCGAGCTTGCCGCCGCGGTACAGGGCCTCGCCGGCGGAGACCAGCTTGGGATCGGCGGCGCCGACGCTCATCTTCTGGCTGGAGAAGTAGGCGGCGATGTCGGCCAGGTCCTGGTCGCTGAGGTTGGTCAGCAGGCCGGTCATCTCCAGAACGGTGCGCTTGCCGTCCTTGATGTCATGCATCTGCTTGAGCAGGTATTTGTCGCCCTGGCCCGCCAGTTTCGGGAAGTTCGGCGCCATGCTGTTGCCATCGGCACCATGGCAGGCGCCGCACACGGCGGCCTTCGCCTGGCCGGCCTTGGCATCGCCGACTTCGGCGTGGGCCATGGCGGTCAGTCCCAGGGTCAAGAGCAGACTCACGATTATTTTGTTCATCAGCTAATCCATTACGGCTAATAGGTGAAAGAGAAAAGCCCGGGTTACTTGGACATCCACTGGATGATTGCCTTGTAGTCCTCGGTGTTGCAGTCGGTGCACAGGCCACGCGGGGGCATGGCGTTGAAACCGTTGGTGACGTGCTGCACCAGCGTATCCATGCCTTTGTCCAGGCGCGGTTTCCAGGCTGCGGCGTCGCCCTTCTTCGGGGCCATCGGCAACTGGCCAGCATGACAGGCGCCACAAGCCCGGTTGAATACCGCTTCCGGGTCCTGGGCGGCCTGCACGCTGGTAGCCATCGCGGCGGCTACGGCTGCGAACAGCAGTTTCTTCATGATCGTCCTCATCGGGAGGGAACGTCCGCGTTCTATTGCGCGGCCGGTTGATTATCGCGTTCCCGTGGCGCCCGACCCTGGGGGATAAAGCGCACACAAAATCCGCGGCATTATATACTTCGCCTGCCTGTTCGAAAACGAGACCGGCCCCCGCGACACCGAGTCGCACCCCGCCGCGGAAGCCCCCATGCCCCCCAAGAGCCCTGCCAAGAACCCCATCCTCAGCCTTTGCCAGCAGGCAACCTTCCTCATCAGCGCGGCCAAGGTCGAGCAGTGCCCGGAAGACAGCGGCCGCGAAGTCGCCTTCGCCGGCCGTTCCAACGCTGGTAAGTCTAGCGCGCTAAATGCACTCACCCATGCCAATCTGGCGCGCACCTCGAAAACCCCCGGGCGCACCCAGTTGCTGAACTTCTTCCGCCTGGACGACAAGCGCCGCCTGGTCGACCTGCCCGGCTACGGCTACGCCAAGGTGCCGATCCCGCTGAAGCTGCACTGGCAGCAGCACCTGGAAGCCTACCTGAGCAGCCGCGAGTCGCTGGCCGGGGTGGTGCTGATGATGGACATCCGCCACCCACTGACCGAATTCGACCGCCTGATGCTCGACTGGGCCCAGGCCAGCCGGCTGCCGATCCACGTGCTGCTGACCAAGGCCGACAAGCTGGCCTTCGGCGCGGCGAAGAACGCGCTGCTCAAGGTGCGCCGCGAAATCCAGCAGGGCTGGGGCGACGTCGCCAGCGTGCAGCTGTTCTCGGCGCCCAAGCGCGAGGGAGTGGAGGAGGCGCAACAGGTCCTGGCGGCCTGGCTGGGCCTGCTGGAAGAGGACGGAGAGGAGGCCGAACAGGCCTGAAGGCCTGGCGCAGAGGGTGCCGGCTGGCCGCCGGCACTTTTTCGCGGGCAAAAAAAACCCCGAGCTTCGTATGGGGAGGGGGGAAGTTCGGGGTTTAAGTCCGGACCGCTAGGGCGGGGTCCAGGATTCTGCCAACACTAAACACTGCAAAGGAGCATCGAAGGGCTTCTCCAGCCATTCACGAGTTCTGACCCGGGCTGCAGCGGGAAAGTTCAGTGGTGGCTGAAAAAATTTTCCCGAGGCCCTTTTCAGGGTTTCCTGAGGCACCCCGCAGGGCCCGTCACCCGGGCCCTGCGACCGTTCGTCAGTGGGCTTCGTCCCAATTCGAACCGCTGCCGGTTTCGACGATGAGCGGTACCGCCAGCTCTGCCGCCTTGCCCATCAGGTCGCGCAGTTTCGCCGCCACCTCCTCGACCAGGTCCTCGCGCACTTCCAGCACCAGTTCGTCGTGTACCTGGAGGATGACCCGGGCGTCGATGCCGCTGGCCTGCAGCCAGTCGTCCACGGCGACCATGGCGAGCTTCATGATGTCCGCCGCGGTGCCCTGCATGGGCGCGTTGATCGCGGTGCGCTCGGCGGCCTTGCGCATGGCGGCGTTCTTCGAGCCGATTTCCGGCAGGTACAGGCGGCGGCCGTAGAGCGTCTCGACGTAGCCCTGCTCGGCGGCCTGGGCGCGGGTACGCTCCATGTAGGCCAGCACCCCGGGGTAGCGGGCGAAGTAGCGGTCGATGTAGGCCTGGGCCTCCTTGCGCTCGACGCCGATCTGCTTGGCCAGGCCGAAGGCGCTCATGCCGTAGATCAGCCCGAAGTTGATGGCCTTGGCGCGGCGGCGCTGCTCGGGCGTGACCTCGTCCAGCGGCAGGCCGAAGACCTCGGCGGCGGTGGCGCGGTGCACGTCGCGGTCGTGGCGGAAGGCGTCCAGCAGGCCTTCGTCCTGGGCCAGGTGGGCCATGATGCGCAGTTCGATCTGCGAATAGTCGGCCGACAGCAGCCGGCAGCCCGCCGGGGCGACGAAGGCCTGGCGGATGCGCCGGCCCTCGGCGGTGCGGATCGGGATGTTCTGCAGGTTCGGGTCGGTGGAGGAGAGCCGCCCGGTGGCCGCCACCGCCTGGTGGTAGCTGGTGTGGATGCGCCCGGTGCGCGGGTTGATCTGCTCCGGCAGCTTGTCGGTGTAGGTGCTCTTGAGCTTGCTCAGGGAGCGGTACTGCATGATCACCTTGGGCAGCTCGTAGTCCTGCTCGGCCAGGTCGGCGAGGACGTTCTCGGCGGTGGACGGCTGGCCGGTGGCGGTCTTGGCCAGCACCGGCAGGCCGAGCTTCTCGTAGAGAATGGCGCCGAGCTGCTTGGGCGAGCCGAGGTTGAACTCCTGGCCGGCCAGTTCGAAGGACTTGCGCTCCAGTTCGACCATTTTCTCCCCCAGTTCGCGGCTCTGCAGCCCCAGGAGGTTGGCGTCGACCAGCGCGCCGTTGCGCTCGATGCGCGCCAGCACCGGCACCAGCGGCATCTCGATGTCGGTCAGCACCTTGGCCAGCGACGGGATGGCCTGCAGCTTCTCCCACAGGGCCTGGTGCAGGCGCAGGGTCACGTCGGCGTCCTCGGCGGCGTAGGGGCCGGCCTGCTCCAGGGCGATCTGGTCGAAGGTCAGCTGCTTGGCGCCCTTGCCGGCGATGTCCTCGAAGCGGATGGTGCTGTGGCCCAGGTACTTCAGCGCCAGGCTGTCCATGTCGTGGCGGGTGGCGGTGGAGTTGAGCACGTAGGATTCGAGCATGGTGTCGAAGGCCACGCCGCGCACCTCGATGGGCGTGCTGGCGTTGGCCAGGACGTTGATGTCGTACTTGGCGTGCTGGCCGACCTTGGCCTTGTTCGGGTCTTCCAGCAGCGGCTTGAGGGCCTTGAGCACGGCGTCGCGGTCCAGCTGCTGGGGCACGCCCATGTAGCTGTGGGCCAGGGGCACGTAGGCGGCCTCGCCCGGCTCGACGGCGAAGGACACGCCCACCACCTGCGCCTGCTGGGCGTCGATGCTGGTGGTCTCGGTGTCGAAGGCGATCAGCTCGGCGGCTGCAAGCTTCTGCAGCCAGGCGTCGAAGGCGGCCTG
>Ga0182743_1000356_pt1 | contig 61681 bp, 54 predicted proteins | sample eDN3rd30CKraftOP_FD_128522 | JGI IMG/M metagenome (GOLD analysis project Ga0182743, IMG submission 128522) | Enriched Organic Plus compost microbial communities from Emeryville, California, USA - eDNA 3rd pass 30_C Kraft OP (version 2) (version 2) ... | reverse complement strand
TGACGTTGCCGCGCCCGTCCTTCTCCACCCCGATGGCGTCCAGGAGTTCCTGCTCCGGATGCAGGAAGCCCATCGCCAGCAGGACCAGATCGGCCTCGATCTCGAACTCGGTGCCCTCGATCGCGGCGAAGGGCGGCTCCGGTGCCGCCTTGGCGACGGTGATCGAGTTCACCTTGCCCTCTCCGTTGAAGGAGGTGGTCGTCACCGAGAAGTCCTGTTCACCCTTGCCTACGCCGAGCGCCTCCTCCATCGCGTAGGAGAGGCGGAACTTGGCGGGCCAGAGCGGCCACGGCGTGCGGTCGTCAGGGCGGCTCTCCGGCGGTTCGGGAAGCAGCTCGAGCTGCACCACCTGGGTGGCGCCCTCGCGGATCGAGTGACCGACGCAGTCGGCGCCGGTGTCGCCGCCGCCGATCACGACCACCTTCTTGCCCTTGGCCGAGATCGGCTCGGGCTGCGGGGCCGGGACGGTCGGCTTCGGGCCCACCTCGGCGGCGAGCCAGCGGTTGCGGCTGTACAGGTACTCCATCGCGAAATGCACGCCGTCCAGGTCGCGGCCGGGCGCGGGCAGGTCCCGCGGAACCCGGGAACCGGTGGCCAGGACGACGGCGTCGAACCGCTCGCGGAGTTCCTCGACGGTGACGTCGGTGCCGACCTCGACGCCACACCGGAGGTTCACGCCTTCCTGCACGAGCTGCTGGACCCGGCGCTCGACGACCGTCTTCTCGATCTTGAAGTCGGGCACACCGAAACGAACCAGGCCGCCGGCGGCCTCGTCACGCTCGAAGAGGGTCACCGAGTGGCCGGCGCGGCGCAGTTGCTGGGCGGCGGCCATGCCGGCGGGACCGGATCCCACCACGGCGACGTGGCGGCCGGTCTCGCGCTTCGGCGGCCGGGGACGGATCCAGCCTTCCTGCCAGGCGCGGTCGGCGATCGACTGCTCGATCTGCTTGATCGTGACCGCCTCGCCCTCGCGGATCTCGAGCACGCAGGCCGCCTCACACGGGGCCGGGCAGAGCCTGCCGGTGAACTCGGGGAAGTTGTTGGTGGCGTGCAGCTGACGGATCGCGTCCTGCCAGCGGCCCTTGTAGACGAGGTCGTTCCAGTCCGGGATCAGGTTCCCGAGCGGACAGCCGTTGTGACAGAACGGCACACCGCATTCCATGCACCGCGCGCCCTGATCCGACAGCTCCTCGTCGGGGCGGCGGATCACGAACTCGCTGTAGTCACCGACGCGCTCGGTCGCGTCCCGATACGGGATTCCGGCACGTTCGATCTGGAGGAATCCTCCTAGCTTGCCCATCGATCAGGCCCCCTTTTCCGAGGCGATGCCGGTCGCCGGCTCACCGATCACGTCAACGTCTTCACTTTCGGGTCCCACGCCGGGCTCTCCGGCCTTCTCGGCCTCCAGCTCGGCCAGCACGCGCTTGTAGTCCACCGGGAACACCTTCACGAACTTCGAGGAGATCGTGTCCCACTCGTCGAGCACCCGCCGGGCCACGTCGGATCCTGTGCGCTCCAGGTGTTCCTGGATCAAACCCCGCAGCTCGATCCGGTCCTTCTCGTCCGGCTCCTCGAGCTGGCTCAGCATGGTCGGGTTCACGCGGCTCTCGAACTTGCCGTCCTCGTCGAGGACGTACGCGATGCCGCCGCTCATGCCCGCGGCGAAGTTGCGTCCGGTCGGACCGAGCACCACGACGGTGCCGCCGGTCATGTACTCGCAGCCGTGGTCGCCCACGCCCTCGATGACCGCGATGGCCCCGGAGTTGCGGACTGCGAACCGTTCGCCGCCGAGGCCGCGGAAGAACGCCCGCCCCTTGGTGGCGCCGTAGAGCGCGGTGTTGCCGACGATCACGTTGCGGGACGCCTCGTAGCCGGCACCTTCGGGCGGGCACACCGCCAGGATGCCGCCGGAGAGGCCCTTGCCGACGTAGTCGTTGACCTCGCCGCGCAGGGAGAAGCTCACACCGGGCGCGAGCCAGCCGCCGAACGACTGCCCAGCCGCACCCCGGAAATTGACCTTGATCGTGTCGGTCGGCAGGCCCTCGGCGCCCTGGGCGTTCGCGATGGCATTGGACATGATCCCGCCCACGCACCGGTCGACGTTCTTGATCTCCATGTCGAACTCGACGGGATTGCCGTTCTCGATGGCGTCCTTCGCCTTCTCCAGCATCTTCCAGTCCAGGTTGTCGTCCAGGACCGGTTCCTGGGGCCGCGTGCGACGGCGATCCACCGAACGGTCGATGCCCTCCGGCCACGCGAGCAGACCGGAGAGGTCGATGCCCTTCGCCTTCCAGTGTTCGACGGCGTCGTCGGCCTCGAGCAGCTCGATCCGGCCGATCAGTTCGTCGATCGAGCGGACACCCATCTCCGCCATGATCTTCCGGGCCTCCTCGGCCACGAAGAAGAAGTAGTTGACCACGTGCTCCGGCTGGCCCTTGAAGCGCTTGCGGAGCTCCGGATCCTGCGTCGCGATGCCGACCGGACAGGTGTTGAGGTGGCAGGCGCGCATCATGATGCAGCCGGACGCGATCAACGGCGCGGTCGAGAACCCGTACTCGTCGGCACCGAGGACGGCCGCGATCACGACGTCACGTCCGGTCTTGAGCTGGCCGTCGGTCTGGACCGTGATCCGCGAACGGAGGTCGTTCTTGATGAGGGTCTGCTGCGTCTCGGCGAGCCCGATCTCCCAAGGGATGCCGGCCGACTGCACGGACGAAAGCGGCGAGGCGCCAGTACCGCCGTCGTGACCGGCGATCAGGACGTGGTCGGCGTTCGCCTTGGCAACGCCGGCCGCGACCGTGCCGACGCCCACCTCGGCGACCAGCTTCACCGAGACGGAGGCCTCGGGGTTGGAACAGCGCAGGTCGTAGATGAGCTGCTTGAGGTCCTCGATCGAGTAGATGTCGTGGTGCGGGGGCGGCGAGATGAGACTCACGCCCGGAGTGGTGTGACGGACAGACCCGATGTACCGGTCGACCTTGTGGCCGGGGAGCTGACCGCCCTCTCCGGGCTTCGCGCCCTGGGCCATCTTGATCTGGAGCTGGTCCGCGTTCGCCAGGTAGTGGAAGGTGACGCCGAAGCGGCCCGAGGCCACCTGCTTGATGGCGGAACGGCGCAGGTCGCCGTTCTCGTCCGGGGTGAAGCGGACCGGGTCCTCCCCGCCCTCTCCGGTGTTCGACTTGCCGCCGAGGCGATTCATCGCGATGGCCAGGTTCTCGTGGCTCTCGCGGGAGATCGAGCCGAGCGACATCGCACCCGTCGCGAAGCGCTTCACGATCTCCTTGGCGGGCTCGACCTCGTCGAGGGGCACGGGGCCCGTCTCTGCGGTCTTCAGCTTGAACAGGCCGCGCAGGGTCGCTCGCTTCAGCGCGATCTCGTTGACCTGCTTCGCGAACTCGTCGTATTTCTCCTGGGCGCTCCCGCCCTCGCCCCGCACGGCGTGCTGGACGAGCGAGACGGTTTCGGGGTTCCACTGGTGGAACTCGCCGTCGCGCCGCCAGGCGTACACGCCACCGACGGGCAGCAGGTCGTCGCCCGAGCCCGGGAACGCCGACGCGTGCCGGTCCAGGGTCTCCTCGGCCAGGACGTCGAGGCCGATGCCTCCGATCCGGGAGGCGGTTCCGGTGAAGTACTTGTCGATCAGCTCCTTCTCGAGGCCGACCGCCTCGAAGATCTGGGCGCCGCAGTACGACTGCGTCGTGGAGATGCCCATCTTCGAGATCGTCTTCAGGAGGCCCTTGCCGATCGCCTTGACGACGTTGCGCTGCCCCTTCTCGGGCGAGTCGATGTCGGGCACGAGGCCCTGGACCACCAGGTCGTCGACGGTGTCGAGCATCAGGTACGGGTTGATCGCCGAACAGCCGTAGCCGATCAGCGTCGCCATGTGATGGACCTCGCGCGGTTCGCCCGACTCGAGGATGAGCCCGGCCCGCAGGCGCGTGCCCGCCCGGACCAGGTGGTGATGGACCGCGCCGACCGCGAGGAGGGCCGGGATCGGCACCCGGCGGGGGCCGGTGCGTCGGTCCGACAGGATGATGATGTTGAAGCCCTTCTCGATGGCTTCCTCGGCCTCCTCGCAGATCGCCTCGAGGCGGGTCTCCAGGCCGGCGGCGCCTTCGGCGACGTCCCAGGTGATGTCGATCGTGTCCGCCCGGAAGATGTCGTGGTTGACGTGGCGGATCGTCTCGAGCTCCTGGTTCAGGAGGATCGGCTGATCGAGGATCAGCTGGTGGGCGTGCTGCTCGCCCTCCGACAGCAGGTTCTGCTCGGCCCCGACTCCGGTTGCGAGGCTCATCACGATCTCCTCGCGGATCGGGTCGATCGGGGGGTTCGTGACCTGGGCGAACAGCTGCTTGAAGTAGCTGTAGAGCGGCGGACGGTTGTCGGAGAGAACCGGGAGCGCGACGTCGTTGCCCATCGACCCGATCGGCTCGGCGCCGGTCGCGGCCATCGGCGTGATCAGCACGCGGAGGTCCTCCTGCGTGTATCCGAAGGCCTTCTGGCGGCGCGGCGTCGGCTGGATGCCGGTCATCGTCACGTAGGCGGTCGGCAGGTCGTCGAAATGGACCGACGCGTTCTCGTACCACTCGCCGTACGGCTGCTGGGTGGCGATCTCCCGCTTGACCTCTTCGTCCTCGACGATTCTGTTCTGCTCGAGGTCGACGAGGAAGAGCTTGCCCGGCTGGAGGCGCCCGAGGCGCTTGATGTCTTCCGGCGCGATGTCGAGCAGCCCGATCTCGGAACCGAGCACGACCATGCCGTCCTTGGTCTCGACCCAGCGGCCGGGACGCAGGCCGTTGCGGTCCAGGGTGGCGCCGATCACACGGCCGTCCGTGAAGCAGACGGCGGCCGGGCCGTCCCACGGCTCCATGAGACACGAGTGATACGCGTAGAAGCCCTTCAGCTCATCGCTGAGGTCGTCCCGGTCACGGTAGGACTCGGGGATCATCATCATCGCCGCGTGAGGCAGCGAACGGCCGGCGAGCATGAGCAGCTCGAGCACGTTGTCGAAGGTGGCCGAGTCGGAACCGTCGGGCCGGACCACCGGGGTGACCTTCTCCAGGTCGTCGCCGAAGAGCTCGGAGGCGAGCTGCGACTCCCGGGCGCGCATCCAGTTGATGTTGCCGCGCAGGGTGTTGATCTCGCCGTTGTGGGCGATCAGCCGGAACGGATGGGCGAGGTCCCAGCTCGGGAAGGTGTTGGTCGAGAAGCGCGAGTGGACCAGGGCCATGGCCGAGCGGACTCGCTCGTCCTTGAGCTCGGGATAGAACCCCGGCACTTGATACGAGGTGAGCATGCCCTTGTAGACGACGGTGCGGGACGAGCACGAGGCGATGTACAGCTCCTCGCCCGCGGCGATCTCGCAGACCCGCCGGATCACGTATAGCTTGCGCTCGAAGGCGTCCTGGTCTTCGGTGAAGCCCTCGCCGGCCCCGATGAAGAGCTGGGCGACGTGCGGGCGCGACTCGTTGGCCGTGCTGCCGACGTGGGCGGTGTCGACGGGCACGTCACGCCAGCCCAGTACGACCTGGCCCTCGGCCGCGACCGTCTCGTCGATCAGCTTGCGCAGCTCCTCCCGCCGCTCGGCGTCCTCACGGGGAAGGAAGCACATGGCGACGCCGTAGCGTCCCGAGGGAGGCAGGTCGACGCCGGCTTCCTCGCGGTAGTAGAGGTCGGGAATCTGGATCAGGATGCCCGCGCCGTCACCGGTGCTGGCATCGGCGCCGGCGGCACCACGGTGCTCGAGGTTCTCGAGGGCGAGCAGGCCCTGGCTGACGACTTCGTGCCGGGGCTCGTTGTCGAGCCGGGTGACCATCGCGACGCCGCAGGCGTCGTGTTCATTCAGTGAGTCGTAGAGGCCGTCCCGGGTAGCGGACGACGGGGCAAATTCGGTCATTGGATTGCGCTTCTTGCACCGCCGAGGCGGCTATAGATGGTCAGGGACACGTATTTGCAGCGGTGGGAACCGCTGTCTGAGGTGGGCCAGCCCACCGGGGCAGTTTACCGAAGGAAGGGGACCCCCATATGTCCGGCGGGACAAACCGAGTGGATGCTCAGGAGTCCGCGGAATGTCTGCTCTCGTACTCGTCACGACGGCCGTGGTCGGCCCGGGCGAGCACCCTGTCGGCCCCGCTGAGCACGAGTATCCGCTCCCGAAGCGGCCGCGGCAGCAGCCGGGAAGGCGTGTCGAGCCACTGGTTCCGTGCCGGGACCCAGATCTCGGCGCCTCCCTCGGTGAGGGCCTTCACCACCGCCTCGGCGATGTCGCCGGGCGAGAGCTTTTCCATGAGCGGGATGTCCGGCAGGCCGGCCGCGAGCTCGGTGTCGACGACCCCGGGCAGGATCCAGGAAATCCCGACGCCGGTGCCCTTGAGCTCCGCCCGCACGGACTCCGAGAAGCCGATCACGCCGAACTTGGTGGCGCAGTACGTCGCGCCATCCGCCATCCCGGCCTTGCCCGCCTGGGACGCGATGTTGATGATCCTCCCCCGCCGCCGGGGCTTCATCCGTTTCATTGCGCACTGCGTACCGTTGATCACCCCGATCAGGTTCACGTCGATCATCGCGCGAGTGGTCTCGGGCGTCTCGTCGTCGATCGGTCCGAGGAGCATCACCCCGGCGTTGTTCACCAGGCAGTCGATCGGGCCGAACCTCTCCTCGACCCGGTCGAGGAACAGATCGAAGCCCTCCCGGTCGGCCACGTCCAGGGGAAGCCCGACGGCGTCCCGGCCGATTTCCTCGGCCGCGGCCGACGCCTTTTCGGCGTGGATGTCACCGATGGCGACCTTCGCCCCCCGGTCCGCCATCGTCCCGGCCGTGGCGCGGCCGATTCCGGCCGCCCCTCCGGTCACCACCACAACCGCACCATCCAAGCTCTTTTCCATGGGCGCCAAAGTAACCTCTTTGTCCCCTTGCCGTTTGCAGACCCGATCAGTGCCGCGCTCGCGGCAGCACCCCTCGCCGTCAACGACCCCGCGGCCGGAGTCGGGCTGCTCACGGCCCTGGTGGCCGGGATCGTCTCGTTCCTCTCCCCCTGTGTGCTGCCGATCGTCCCGGGCTATCTCTCCGCTGTGTCCGGACTGACCGCGAGCGAGCTCGAGAACGCGAGCTGGAAGAAGGTTCTCGTCCCGAGCCTGATCTTCTGCGCCAGCTTCTCGACGGTCTTCATCCTGCTCGGCATGGGCGCGACGAAGATCGGGTCGCTCCTGAGCGACCACCGCGAGCTGCTGGACAAGGTCGCGGCCGCCCTGATCATCGCGATGGGGATCCTCTTCGTGGCCTCGTTCTTCGTCACCCGCCTCAACAAGGAGTGGCATGTGGACGCGCTGATGCAACGCGCCGGCAAGGGGGGTCCGCTCGTCGCCGGGGCCGCCTTCGCGTTCGCCTGGACACCGTGCATCGGACCGACCCTCGGGGCGATCCTCTCTGCCGCTTCGTTGACCGACTCGGCGGGAAGGGGCGCCCTTCTGCTGGCCGTGTACTCGGCCGGTCTCGCGATCCCCTTCCTCCTCACCGCGCTGGCCTTCAACCGCATGACCACCGCATTTGCGGTGGTCAAGCGACACTACGGGCTGATCATCGCGATCGGCGGGGTCATCCTGATCGTCATGGGGGTGCTGATCTGGACCGGCGAGCTGTACCGGATCAACATCGAGATCCAGAACTGGATGAGCGACAGCGGCCTGGACTTCTGGTCCAGCGTGTAGCCGTCATCTCCTCCGCACCAGTCGGACCGTCTTCGTCTTCGTCTTGGCTTTCCCGAACCTCGGGGTGAAGGTGACCCTGGCCTTCAGCGTCACCCTTCCCCTCCGCTTGAGGATGCGCTCTGCCCTGCCGGTCGCGCGGACCGTGAGGACCGCTCGTCCGGGCCCGCCCGCGAACCGGTCGGGCCCGACGTTCCTGCCGCCGAGCCGCAGCAGGCCCGGACCGGGAAGTTTCACGCGCAGCCTGGCCGTGCCCTTCCTCCTGTTCAGGGTCACCCTCCCGAAGGTGAACCCGTTGTCCGGCAGGGTCGCCACGATCGTCTTCGTGTGCGTGGCCACCTTCGATCCGTTGCAGTAGACCGTAGCTCCGGTCGAAACGAAACGGTCCGAACATCCCTCTTCGTCGGTCACGGTCAGAGTCACCCGGTAGGTGCCGGGCTTCGAGAACGAGTGGCGCCGGTCGGGGTCTCCCTCGGTCCCGCTCGTCCCGTCGCCGAAGTTCCAGGCGTACCGGGCGACGGACCCGTCCGCATCCTTCGAGGCGGAGGCATCCAGGAAGAACGCCTTGCCCGCGATGACACGGTCCGGCGCCGTGAACGTCGCCACCGGCCCCTGGTTGGGGGTGATCGCGACCTGCCTGGGGCCGTCGTCGTCCGGAATCGGGGTACCGGCACGGAGCGAGGCGGTATCGATCACCGAGATACCCCCACCCTTGGAGTTCGGTACGTACGCCTTGGTTCCGTCGGGGGTGATTGCTACCTGGTACGGCTCGGCCCCGACCTCTATCGACTCGCCCTCGATCGTCCCGCCGGCCCCATCGATGGCGGTCACCTCCCCGGCCTTGAACAGCACGGCCCAGACCGTGTCGCCGTCGGGACTCACCGTCAGGTACTCCGGCGCCTCCGGCATCGGGACCGAGAGCGGCGTCGCGGTCATCGTCCCGGTATCGATCGCCTCGACCGCGTGCGGGCTCCGGCAGCCCGTGTAGAGGGTCGTTCCGTCCGGCGACAGCGCCATCGAATCCAGCCGACCGTGCCCGTCACAGACGGGGACGGGAGCCATCCGGTCCTGGCCCGTGGCGGTGTCGAGGACCGAGATCGTCCGTGCCGCAAGGTTGGCCACATAGAGGCTCTTGCCGTCGGGCGAGGCCGCGAGGTGATCCGGTGCGTCCCCGGTCTGCCAGGGCGGCCCGACCTTCTGGAGGGTCGCGGTGTCGTAGACCTCGACCTCGTCGCCCGCTTCATCGAGCACGTATCCGCGCCTGCCGTCCGGGGAAAACGTCACGGCGACCGGGTTTCCACCCACGTCCAGCGTGGGCCGGGCCTGGCCGGTGACGAGGTCGAACACGGCGACCTTGCCGGGCGTGTAGAGCGGAACCCAGAGCTGCTTCCCGTCGGGGGTCATCTGGCCCCGGGACATCTCGTTGAGGCCACCCGTGAACGAGCTGGTCAGAAAGGCGTCCGTGCCGGTGTGGAGATGGCGGATGACTTCCGAGTCGTAGTCGGTCACGTAGGCGATCCTGCCCGCGGCCGAGGCGTTCGCGGCGCCGGCGAGCATCGCGAACGCGCAGACCAGAAGAACCGGTAGATGCGCTTTCATGGCGCGCAGCCTAGCTGCGCGAAGTCCCGCCGCATCGGTCGGCGGGTGCCGCGGCCGCCGGTTCAGTTCCAGCGGCCGGGATTGTCCGGCAGTCCGGGGACGACCGGTTCGTCCTCGCGGGTTCCGGGAGTAACGGTGACCAGTTCCTCCGCGATCGCCTGGACCTCCTCGAGTTCGTCGCCCTCCGTGTCGCGTGAGCAGACGATGTGGAAGCGCCCGGTGCCGATGTTGGGGTCGGGCACAACCGGCAGCCCGCGGATCTCGTCCCATCCCAGGCGGTCGACCTCGAACGGGTTCATGCGCACCTCGGCCGCCGGGAAGGGGCAGGAGGCATTGTGGTGGTCGATCGCTTTGGAGATCGCCTCGAGGTTCTTGGATTCGGCCGAGCTCATGCCCCGATGATGACAGAGCGAGCCCGGCCGGATCAAGACGCCTATTTGTTGGTCCAGACGACGCCCACGCCCCCGAACCCGAGGTCGCGCTTGGTCTGTTCCGTCAGGTCCCAGTCGCGGCCGGCGATGTAGGGGCCGCGGTCGATCACGCGGGCGTGGACGGTCCGCTTCCCGTACTGGAGCGTGACCCGCGTGCCGCAGGGGAGGAACTTGTGGGCCACGCCTCGCGTACCCGGCCGGAGCGTGCCGCCGCAGGCGACCCCGTTGCCGTAGAGGCCCGGTCCGTAGTAGGACGCGTGCCCGGGACGCAGGGCGCTGAACCGGCGGAACCTGCTGGCGTCGCCGGTCGACCTGGCGCTGGGGAGGGCGCGCACCCGGTAGCGGAAGTCTCCGTTCTTGCGGGGCTTCCACCGAACGTTGAAGCGTCCGTTCGCCCCGGTTCGGGTGGTCAGGACGCCCTCGCCCCGGACCCGGACCCTGACCACGCGACGACCGCGCGGAACGACGGTGCCGCGGATCCTCAGGGCGTTGCCCAGGCGCACGTACCTGGCGCTGCGGTTCAGCTTGACGTGTCCGATCACGGTCACCTTCCGGACCTCGGACCGGCGACCGTCGCCGGCCGTGGCGCGGAACCGGGTGTTGGCACGGGCGCGGACACTGGCCCGGTACCTGCCGTCACCGTCGGTCCCGACCTTCCGCACGGTCTGCCACCTGCCGCCGAAGCGGGCCTCGATCCGGACGTGGCCGGGCTGACGGCTGCCCGTCCTGCCACGGAGCCGGAACCTGCCGCCGAAGTTCACGGTCCGGTCGGCGATCTTCAGCACCACCGGGCCCTTCGCGGCCGGTGGCGTCGATCCGGTCGGCTGGCTACCCGTTTCGACGGCAATGGGACCGGCCGTTCCGGCCCAGGATGCGTGAGTGGTGGAGCCGGCGAGGGCAAGCGCGAAGGCGCACGCCAGCATGGACATCAGGGCCCCGAGGGCCCGGCTGGAACTCATGGGTGTGGTTCTCCTTTTCGGAGCGCCGGCGGGATTGGCTAACTGGGCACGGCGCTGGAATGTGAGCGTTCTGTAAGTAATCCAGTGAACAGAAGCTCACATTCTTCGTGTGTGAAGGTCTTCACACGGCATGGAGCCATGCAAATTGGGAATACTCGACCCGTGAGCGGGATCCCGAAGATCGCCCTGGCCCAGATCAACCCGACCGTCGGCGATCTCGATGAGAACGCCGCCCTGATCGCGGACTGGACGGAACAGGCACGAACCGCCGGGGCGGAGCTCGTGATCTTCCCCGAGCTCGCGCTCACCGGTTACCCCGCCGAGGACCTCTACCTCCGCCCCGACTTCATTTCCGCCGCCGGTGAGCGGTTGCGCGAGGTCGCGGAAGAGACCGGTGACGTCATCGCCCTGGTCGGGTTCCCGGACCCCGTCGGTGATCCGGTCGGCCGCGCGATCGCGGCGAACGCCGTCGCGGTGCTCTCCGACGGGCGGGTTCGCGGCGTCTACCACAAGCGCCTGCTTCCCAATTACGGGGTGTTCGACGAGTACCGGACCTTCCGCAACGGGGCCGACCCCCTCGTGACCGACGTCGCGGGTACACGGCTCGGGGTCACGATCTGCGAGGACTGTTGGGACCCGGACTCCCCGGTCTTCCCCGAGCTGGCGCCCGGCGCCGAGCTGATCGTGAACTCGTCGGCCTCGCCGTACCATCGCGGCAAGGGGCGGGAACGCGAGGAGATCTTCCGCCGGATCGCCACCGAGAAGGGCGTTCCCGTGGCGATGACCAACCTGGTGGGTGGCCAGGACGACCTGATCTTTGACGGCAGCAGCGTCGTCATCGGGCCGGACGGCTCGATCCTGGCGCGGGCCGGGCAGTTCACGGAGGACCTCGTGATCTACGAGTTCGGTGAGGAAGAGCCGGCGGTCGCGCCGTGGATGGACGACCTGGACGAGGTGTACACGGCTCTGGTGACCGGCCTCCGGGACTACGTGGTCAAGAACGGCTTCCGGCACGTCGGCCTCGGACTTTCCGGCGGCATCGATTCGGCGCTCGTGGCGGCCCTAGCCGTGGATGCCCTCGGGCCCGAACACGTCACCTGCGTCGTGATGCCCTCGCCCCACTCGAGCGGCGATACCCAGGCCGATGCGAGGGAGATGGCGAACCGGCTGGGCACGGAACTCATCGAGTTCTCGATCGCGGACGCCATGGAGTCATACGACCGCCTGCTCGGCGAGGACGCGACCGGCCTGGCCGCGGAGAACCTCCAGGCGAGGATCCGCGGCAACCTCATGATGGCGCTCTCCAACAGCCGGGGCTGGCTCGTGCTGACCACCGCGAACAAGAGCGAGACCTCGGTCGGGTACTCCACCCTCTACGGCGACATGGCGGGCGGTCTCGCACCGATCAAGGACGTGCCCAAGACCCTCGTGTACGAGCTCTGTCGGCACAGGAACGGTTCCTCGCCCGTGATCCCCGACACGATCCTCACTCGCCCGCCCTCGGCCGAGCTCCGGCCGGGGCAGCTCGACACGGATTCCCTGCCGGACTACGACCAGCTCGACCGGATCCTGCGGATGTACGTCGAGGAGGACATGGGCCCGGCCGAGATCGCGGCCCGCGGCGAGGACCCCGAGGTCGTCGCCGACGTCATCGCGAAGGTGGACAGGGCCGAGTACAAGCGCCGCCAGTCGCCTCCCGGGCTGAAGATCACGACCAAGGGATTCGGCCGGGACCGGCGGATGCCGATCACGAACCGCTACCGGCCCTGGCGCCCGAACTAGGGCTTCACGAACCGGGAGAGGTCGGCTCCCTCGGGAGCCTCGCGGACGGCCATCGTCATCTGCGCCACCGCACAGACCCGGTCGTCGGAGTCCTTGACCTCGGCCCTCCAGACCCAGGTCATCCGTCCCCGGTGTACGGCAGTCGCCACGACCTCTACGTCACCCGAGGAGATCGGCCGCAGGAGGTTCACGGAGATGCTCTGGCCCATGGCGATCCGTCCCTCGGCCAGCACCGCCTTCGCCGTCGCCATCGAGCAGACGCTCTCGACGAGACTGGCCATCACACCGCCGTGCATGATCGCCATCGGCTGGCGATGGTCGTCCCGCATCTTCAGCCGGACGACTGCCGCGTCGGGATCGGAGGAAACCCACTCGGTGCCGAGGAGGTTGTCGAACGGGGATTCGGGAAGCGTCACGTCGGGCATCTGCCGAGGACTATAAACGCATAAGGTTCTCCCTCATGCCGCTGAGTGACGACAGCCGAGCGCTCCTGCAGCTGCTGCTCGGACGAGGGAAGAGCTACGCCGACATCTCGGTCCTGCTCGGGATCGAGGAGGCCAAGGTACGGGACCGCGCCCGCAAGGCGTTGACCGAGATGGACCCTTCCCCGCCCGCCCCGGACGGCGACCTGACCGACTACCTCCTGGGGCAGGCCGACGCCATCCTCCGGGCGGACGTCGTCACCCGGCTCAAGGACGATCCGGCCCTGGCCGAACGGGCCAACTCGCTGACCGAGCAACTCCAGCTCCTGGTTCCCGGCGCCGAACTGCCCGACCCGACCTCGCCGCAGGGCGGCAAGCCGAAGCCGAAGCCCGCCCCCACCCCCGGTTCTTCATCTGCCGGCAACCGACCCGCCTCCGGAAGCCGGCTTTCCGCGATCAGCGGACACCAGCGCCGACTGATCGCGCTGCTGGTCGGGGGCGCGCTGCTCGCCGCCGTCGTGATCCTCCTCGTCACGGGCGCCTTCGGTGGCTCGGACGACGACGGCGAGACACCCGAGCCCGCGCCCACCGTGGCCGTGCTCGAACCGGTTCCCGGCGAGCAGGGATCCGGCCAGATCCAGTTCGGGTTCGCGGGTACCTCGCTGGCCGCCAACATGCAGATCTCCGGCTTGAAGCCCAGCCGCAAGGGCGAGGGCTACGTCCTCTGGCTTCACGGTTCCACGGGGTCGTTCCCGTTCTACGCGGACCGCGTGGGCAAGTCCGGGGCCATCACCGGTCAGCTCTCCAACATCAACGAGGCCGTGATCTGCCTGATCGCCTCCGACTTCTTCCCCCAGCTTCGCGTCTCACGGGCCGACAACAAGGAGTTCAACGCCGCGCTGCGCGAATCCAGCCTGGAGCGGCGCAACGTGAAACTGCCCGAGTACACCGGGAAGACCGTGCTGGAGGGCCGGATCTCGATGCCACAGGAAGCCAAGGACCAGATCGTCCCGGTCTGCAACGGCTCCGCCACCGAGGCTCAGTAACTCAGGGGATCAGCTTGCCGGGGTTCATGATCCCGGCGGGATCGAGGCGCTCCTTCAGCGCCCGGATCGCCTCGACGCCGGACCTCCCGATCTCACCCTCGATCCACGGCGCGTGATCCGCCCCCGTGGCGTGGTGATGCGAGAGCGTCCCTCCCGCGGACCGGATCGCCTCGCATGCCGCGCGCTTCACCTTCGGCCAGTTCACGGCACCGCCCTCGGCACCCTGCTCGGCGATCACGGTGAAGTACAGGGAGGCCCCGTCCCGGTAGGCGTGGGAGAGGTGACACATGACGAGGCCGTTCATGCCGTTCGCCGCCAACTCGGATTCGATCGCGGATCGGACCGCCTCGTACAGCGCCTTGTGGCCGCTCCATTGCTGGGCGGTCTCCAGGGTCTCGACCAGGACGCCACGATCGAGCAGGGCCTCGCGCAGGTAGGGGCCGTGGAAGCGGCCCTTCTCCCAACCGCGGCCGGCGGCCTGCCCGAGGTAGATCCCTCCCCCGCGCTTGATCTCGCGAGCCACGTCCGAGCGGCTTCGGTGGACCGTCCCGGCTTCGCCCTCGTAGCCGACGATCACCAACGCCCCCGACTGGCGGCCGCGCAATCCGAGATATCGCCGGAACAGGTTGCCGGCCGCCCCCGAAGGCAACGACATGGCCAGGTTCACCTCGGTCTCGGTCCGGTCCGAGATCCTGATGATGGTCGGCAGGGCGTCCGCCTGGGCCAGTCGCCTGACGGTTTCGCAGCCTGCCTCGAAGTCCTCCACGATCCACGCCTCGTAACGCCTCGCCGAAGGCACCGGCCTGATCCTGACGGTCACGTCGGGGATCACGCCGAGGGTGCCCTCCGATCCGACCACCAGTTCCCGGAGCGCCGGTCCGATGGAGGTGTGCGGCGTCTCCAGGGTCGCGAGCTCTCCCGCCGGCGATACCAGCCGGATCGAGCTCACCAGGGAATCGAAACGCCCGTAGCCGCTCGAGGACTGCCCGGCCGACCTCGTCGCCGCGAAGCCGCCGATCGTCGCGTACTCGAAGGACTGGGGGAAGTGACCGAGGGTGAAGCCACGCCGGGCGAGCTCGGCCTCGGCCTCGGGCCCCCGGAGTCCCGCTCCGAGCCGCGCCGTGAGCGACCGTCCGTCGACCTCCACGGTCCGAAGTGCGGTCAGGTCGAGGCTGATCACAGCCCCGTGGTCGCCCTTCAACGGGGCCACCCCGCCGACGACGCTGCTGCCGCCGCCGAAGGGCACGACCGCAACGCCGGCCGAGGCACAGGCATCGAGGACAGGGGCGATGGCCCCCGCCTCCTGGGGCACGATGACGGCGTCGGGAGCCATTTCCAGCCGACCGCTCCGCAACGCGAGGAGATCGAGGTAATTCTGTCCGTGCGCGTGCCGGATGCGATCCTCGTCTGAAGTGAAGACGTTGTCGCGTCCCGCGGCATCGAGCACGGCATCCGGCAACGGGGTCGCGGCCGGAATGCTCACCTCCTCCAGGGCGGGTGCCCTGCCGTCTCCCGTCGCGATGCCCCTCTCGCGGAGCATCCGCTCGCCCCTGTCACCCAGGTCGGTGGGCTCGGCGGGATCACCCCATCCCCACCACCTGCTGTCCTTTCTCGGTTCCACTCAGGCCTCCCCGAGGCTCTCGGCCAGGGATGAGAGCGCCGCGTCGATCAACTCCCGCTGTCCCTTCTTCATCGAGAAGCCGGCGATCCGGGCGGCCCCTCGCAGGGTGTTCACGGTGGTCAGCGAGACCAGTGAACCCTCGCCGTCCGGTTCGATCCCGATCTCGAACGACTGCCTGGTGAGATGGGCCTCGTAAGGGGTGCCCTCGAGCTCGTGTTCCCACTCGTAGCGTTCGGGCCGGGTCGCCCCCACGCAGCGATAGTCGAGCCGGAGCATGCGGCCCGAATCGGCCGCGAGCACGCTGGTCCATCGTGTGCGTTCGGCCCCGGCCCTGCCGGCCACGTCCTCGACCCGCACCACGCGCGGCCACCACTCGTTCATTCGGGCCGGGTCCGAGACCAGGTCGTAGACGCGGTCGGGAGGCGCCGCCACGTTCCTCTTCCGGGTTACGGTCGGCAAGCGATCAGCTGTCGGCGAGACGACGCAGATCCCGCACCAGGAGGGCGTGCTTCAGTTCGCTCAGCACGGTCGCCATCCGCTCGAGACTCTCGACGGCCTCCTTGCGACGCTGCGGGTTGCGGGAGGCCAGTTTCGGAGCCAGCAGCGTCTCGATCAGGTTGACCTCACGGTCGGCCGACGTCTTGAAGAGCTTGAGGTTGCGGGCACCGACGCCGGACCTGGCCAGCTCGTTGGCCGCGCGGACGATCTCCATGTCCGTCTCGTCGTAGACGGGACTGCCGTTCTCGGTCTTGGGGGTGACGAGCCCGAACTCGGCGAGCTCCCGGATGAATTCGGCCCGGGCCCCGGTCTCCTCGATGACCTCCTCGAGGGAGAAGCGCGAGCTCGACGTCCCGATCAGCTTCGCCCGGCGGGCCGTGTTCGAGGAGTTGCCGCTGAGGCCGGTCACGGAAGGTCCGGCGGCCAGCTCCTGGCGGATCACCCGCAGGGGCAGGAACTCGTCGCGCTGGAGGCGGAGCACCGTGCGGAGCCGGTCCACGTCGGCCTGGCTGTACAGGCGGTAACCGCCCGGGGTGCGCCTGGGCGTGACCAGCTTCTGGTCCTCCAGGTAGCGGATCTTCGAGATCGAGACGTCGTCGAACTCCTTGCTGAGGAGCTTTGCCACGGCACCGATGGTGAGTGCCTTTCGCGGCCTCCTCGGAGCGATCTGTCCCTGATCCGCCACTTGCTGGTCGCTGAGCGTCATCTCACTTCTCCAGGTACGTCATCTTGTACTTGCCGACCTGTATCTCGTCCCCGTCCGCCAGGCGTTGCGACTCGATGCGCTTGCGGTTCACGTATGTCCCGTTCAGCGACCCGAGGTCGTCGATGTAGGTACCGTCGCCCCGGGCGACCAGCAGTGCGTGGTTGCGCGACACGGTCACGTCGTCGAGGAACACGCCCGCGTCGGGGCTCCGCCCGATCGCCATGCGCTCCTCTTCCATCGGGAAGGTCTCGCCGGCCCGGCCGCCCCCGCTGCGGATCACCAGGGCGGCCCCCGTGCGCTCGACCTCGGCGTCGATGTCGACGGCTTCGATCTCGCCGGTTTCCCCCACCTGGTAGGTCGAGGTGCCCTGCTCGTCGCCTCCCTCGCGCCGGCCGATGAAGGTCCCGCACTTCTGACAGTAGTTGGCGGCCTCGGGGTTCACGAATCCGCATTCGGGGCAGTGGGTCGCCATGGCGGCCATTATAGGGGCCGCTTTCCAACCCTCAACCGAGGCTTTACCGTTGGGCCGATTCTTCCGCGAGGCGCCGGGCTTCGATCTGGTCCCGCCCCACCCGGGCGTACAGGTAGGTGGCGATGATGCCGAGGACGATCCCGATTCCCAGCAGGATCGCGGGCAGCGGGCCATCCAGGATCAGGGCGAAGAAGAGCGACGCCATCACCGGGAACACGGCCACGCGACCGAACCAGTTGACCTCGATGTCGACGCCGTGGGACAGGCCCCATCGTGCGAGGAGGAGCGTGGTCAGTTCGCGGATCGCGAGCAGCAGGAGCATCCAGCGCGGGAGCAGCTCGAAGTGCCAGCAGACGACGAGGCCGGAGAGGATGGTGAGGCGGTCGATCACCGGGTCCATCAGGGCCCCCAGGCGGCTGTACTGGCCCGTGACCCTGGCGAGGAAGCCGTCCGCGTAGTCGCCCGCCGCAACCAGCCAGAACACGATCGCCGCCGTCCAGGAACGGCCGTCGTCCGAACCGAACGCGAGGACCAGGAAGACGGGGATCCCGATCAGCCTGAGGTACCCGATGAAGTTGGGAATGGTGAGGGGACGGAGCGGCTGGCCCGCCCGGGTGGGTGCGGGCTCGGCGCCGGTCCGGTCCAGCCCGAACAGGCGTCGGATCCGACCCTTGCCGAAGGGCGCCGCGTCCCCCATCAGTCCGATCCGGACAGCGAGGCGACCAGTTCGGCGATCGCCTCCGCCCCGCCATCCACCGGAATCCTGTGTTCCGCCCCGGTGCGCCGCTCGCTCGCCTCGTAGATGCCGTCCGCGAGCCCGCGCCGGCCGACCACGACCCGGAGCGGGCAACCGAGCAGTTCGGCGTCGGTCAGCTTCTGCCCCGGACCGGCATCCCGGTCGTCATACAGCACCTCGAGCCCACCCTCGAGCAACGCCTCGTAGAGGCTGTCCGCCTCGGCCCGTTCCGGTTCGTCCGGCTTCGAAAGCGACACCAGATGGACCTCCCAGGGCGTCAGCGGCATCGGCCAGGAGAGTCCCTTCTCGTCGTTGTATTGCTCGGCGGCGGCGGCCATGATGCGGGCGGGACCGATCCCGTAGCAGCCCATCACGATCGGCTTCTCCTTGCCGTTCTCGTCGAGGTACGTGGCACCGAGGGGCACGCTGTAACGGGTGCCGAGCTTGAAGATGTTTCCCACTTCGATCGCCGGCTCGAGCCGGATCGCGTGTCCGTCGTCGGTGGTGTCGCCTTCCTTCACCGTGCGGACGTCCACCTCCTCGTACTGGAAGTCCCTTCCGGCTTCGACGCCCTTCAGGTGCAGGTCGGGCCGGTTGGCGCCCGTGACCAGGCCTCCGCCGACGACCGCTGCATCCTTCAGGACCCGCACCGAGGCTCCGACGGGGCCGATGAAGCCGGGAGGGCCCAGTTTCTCCTCGATCTCGTCCTCCCGTGCGGGCCGGAACTGTGCCCCGAGGGCATTCGCCAGCTTGATGTCGTTCACCTGGTCGTCGCCGCGGACGAGGACGAGCACGAACTCGCCGTCGTCGGTCACCACCGCGACCGATTTGGCCATCCGGGCCGGATCGGCGCCCAGGAACCCGGAGACCTCCTCGATGGTCTTGAGTCCGGGCGTCTCGATCTCCACGGGGGCAGGGTGCTCCTCGCCGGGGCCGACGGGCCGAGGGTTGGCGGACGCCACCTCGACGTTCGCGGCGTATCCGGGCGCGAGCGCGATCGTGTCCTCACCGGCCCCGCACGGCGCCATGTATTCGTGGGCGGCCGAGCCTCCCATCATCCCGACGTCGCTTTCGACCCGGTACCACTGGAGGCCCGACCGGTCGTAGATCCGGTCGTAGGCCTGGATGCAGAGCTCGTAGGTCTCGTCCAGCCCGGCCTCGTCCCGGTCGAAGCTGTAGGCGTCCTTCATCGCGAACTCGCGGGTGCGGAGGATGCCGGCGCGGGGCCGCGGTTCGTCCCGTTCCTTGGTCTGGATCTGGTAGACGAGCTGCGGCAGGTCCCGGTACGAGCGGACCTCGTGCGCCATGTGGCCGGTCACGCATTCCTCTCCGGTCATGGCGAGGACCATCGGAGATCCCTTGCGGTCCTCGAGCTTGAACAGCTCCTCGATCCCGTACCGCCCCGTCTTCTCCCACGGCTCGGCCGGCTGCATGATCGGCATCGATATCTCCTGGCCGCCGATCCGGTCCATCTCCTCGCGGATGATCTGCTCGACCTTGCGGTGGGTTCGCCACCCGGCCGGCAGGTATGTCCAGAGCCCGGCCCCGACCTGGCGGATCATCCCCGCCCGGACCAGAAGTTTGTGGCTGATCGCCTCGGCGTCGGCCGGAGCGTTCTTGAGAGTCGGTAGGAGTGTCCGCGAAAGCCTCGTCATCGCGGCGTAACTTACCGCCCCGCCCCGCGGGTCAACCGTCCGCCCCGCCCAGCACTTCCGCTTCGGCGATCCGGTAGAAGGCGGGCGCCTCGCGCGCACTCTCGACGTCCGCGTCGCGGATCGCCTCGGCAGAAGCGACGTCCCAGACCTTCCGTAGCCCGCGCTGCCGGAGGAACCCGTCAAGCGTGGCGGGGTCGAGGCCGTAGCGGAACGGTTCACCGATCCGGGCGACCTGCGCGCTCCAGGGAGGCTCATCCTCACCACCCGCCCGGAGCAGGGCGACGTCGACGTAGGTGAACACGAGCCGGCTGCCCGGCGCACCCGAGGCGGTGATCCACGCCAGCGTCTGGTCGACGGCCTCCGGTGTGAGGTAACTCAGCACACCTTCCCAGACGTAGACCGAGCGTTTCCCGGTGGCAAATCCCGCCGCCTCCAGAGGGGCACCGACCCCCTCGTCGAGAAGGTCGAACGGAACGTAGGTGACGTTGTCGGGGAGAACACCACACCGGGCCTCGAGCCGGCTCTTCTTGCGTTCCTGGGTCGGCGGCTGGTCGAGTTCGTAAACCGGTATGTCGCGGGCCGCGTCGAGCCGCAGTCCGCGGGTGTCATACCCCGCGCCGAGGATCGCCAGCTGGGAGGCCCCTGCCCCGATCGCCCGGGTGACCGCATCGTCGATCAACCTGGTGCGGATCACCACGGAGGGCCGCGAGCCCGGCCAGTTGCGGTCGATGTAGTTCGAGACCAGGCGCCGTCCCCCGGGCAGCCGGCTCACTTTCGCGCCCAGCCCGAGGCGCCCGTCCAGGAAGATCGATGCGTACGGGTCGTCGAACAGTCGTTTCCCCTTCGGACGGCTCGACTCGACGGCGCGGAAGAGGGCGACGTACTCCGCGGTCCTGCTCGGACCGGCCGGCATCTCAGGCTCGGGTGAAGCGCCGTCCGGCGGTCGGCGAGACGGTTTCGTCGACCAGCAGGCGGTCGTTCTCTTCCTTCTGCGACGCCTCGTGTTCCATCGCGGCGATCTTCTCGGGAGTCAGGTCGCCGGCGTTCTCGTCCTCGATCTTCTTGACCCAGGCCTCGCCCTCGGCGGACTCCTTCTCGTCGAACTCGACCTTGCCGCCCTTGTCGATGGCCAGGTCGATCTGCTCGAACAGCGTGTCGACGAGCTGCGAGGTCGGCACCTTCTTGATCGCCTTGCCCTTGGCGAACACGACGCCTTCATTCTTGGCTCCCGCGATGCCGAAGTCGGCGCCCTTGGCCTCACCGATCCCGTTCACGGCACATCCGAGCACCGCGACCTCGATCGGATCCTCGTACTGCTCGAGCCGGTGCTCGACCTCGGCGACGACGGCGTCCATGTCGAACTGCAGGCGGCCGCACGTCGGACAGGCGATCAGGACCGGGCCCTTCTCACGCAGCTTCAGGGCCTTGAGGATCTCCCAGGCGACCTTGACCTCTTCCTCGGCGTGGAAGGTGGAGAGGCTGATCCGGATCGTGTCGCCGATGTCGTCGGCGAGCAGGGCGCCCAGGCCGACCGCGCTCTTCAGCGAGCCCGACCACTTGGTTCCCGCCTCGGTGATGCCGAGGTGGATCGGGTACGGGATCTTCTCGGAGAGGAGACGGTTGGCGGCGATCGTGTTCGGCACGTTGGTCGACTTGATCGACACCTTGAAGTTCGTGAAGTCGAGGCCCTCCATCAGCTCGACGAACTCGACCGCCGCGGTGACCAGGGCCTCGACGGGGTTCTCCCGCTCGAGCGCGTGCAGGTGCTTCGGAAGCGACCCGGAGTTGACGCCGATCCGCATCGGCGTGCCACGCTTGTTCGCGAGGTCCGCGACCTCGGCGACCTTCTCGCGACCTCCGATGTTCCCGGGGTTCAGGCGGATGCAGTCCGCTCCGGCCTCGATCGCCTTCAGGGCGAGGGTGTGGTTGAAGTGGATGTCGGCGATGATCGGGATCGGCGACTTCTTGACGATCGTCTTGAGCGCCTCGATGTCCTTGTCTCGCGGGACGGCGACCCGGACGATGTCGGCCCCGGCCTCGGCGACCTTGTTGATCTGTTCCATCGTCGCCTCGAGGTTGGCGGTCTCGGTCTTGGTCATCGTCTGGACCGCGACCGGCGCGCCGCCGCCGATCGGCACACGGCCGACGAATATCTGTCTCTTGGATGCCACTGGGAATGCAGGCTACCGGAGCGACGGGGCGTTCCGACCCCAGGAACGGGTCAGCGGCCGGACCAGGCCTCGAGCACCCAGCCGAGGTCCTCGCTCGAGGCGGCGGGATCGATGATCAACTGACGGGGGTCCGGTTCGTGCGCCTGACCGATGATCCGCCGCGCGGCGGAACTGATGCCCCTGCCGAGTGCCCCGGGCTTGCGGCGCGGCAGGATCCCGCGGTCGATCCGCGCGTCCTTCTCGTGAACCAGCCTGAGCCCCAGGGCGTTCTCACCGGCAGCCCACTCCATGCCCGCCGAAATCGCACCCTGGAAGTCGCCGTCGATACCCAGGCGGGACGCCGAGCGAAGGGCGATCGGCGCGACGGCGATCTGGGTCACGGCGAGCACCGGATACACGACGGCGGCGGTCGCCCGGGCGGGATCGATCAGGCCCGGCCACGCCCCGTCGTCCCGCTGGAGCCTGAGCAGCGCCGACGCGAGTTCTTCCGTCGGTGACCGGAGCTCCTCCGATCCTGCCCGGACGAGCTGCGCGAAAGCGTGGAGCAGATGGAACTCGCTGGCGACGGGCACCGCCGTCCCGAGGCGCCGGGCGTGGACGTCGCGGGCGAGACCGGTGTCGGCGACGATCCGTGCGGTGAGCTCGGCCTTCACCTCGCCGAGCAGCCCCACGTCCTCGCCGGTCAGGACCGCGCTCTCGGACAGGCCCGACGCGAGCCACGCCAGCTGCTCCAGCGGGACCTTCTCGAAGCCCCTCACGGTGGCCCGACGGATCAGGCCGTCGATCTCCCCGATCGCGTCGCCGCCGGCCCGGGACTCGGCCCAGAGAGCCAGTCCGAGCTCGCCCACGCTCACGTCCCCTCCTCCGAGGTCGCCGAGGATGCGGGTCCGCAGCGCCCCGGTCGAGAACGGCTGGTCCGTTCCGGTCTCCTCGGCCCGGAGCAGGCCGAGCAGGACCACGATGCCGGCCTGCAGCGTCGTGCCCGGCTCGGTCTCGTCCTCGACCCCTTCGATCCGGGCGGTGGCACGGAAGAGCCCGCTCGCCACCTGCAGCTCGGGCAGCCGGGTAAGTGCGATGCGCTCCAGGGCGCGCGGTTCGATCATCGGGCCCGAGATTACTCAGCCCGCGTACAGCTCCTCGATCTCGTGCTGGTACTTCTCCGCGATCGGCTTGCGCTTGAGCTTCATGGTGGGGGTCAACTCGTCGCCGCCCGGCAGCCACTCGCCGGGGATCACCTTGAACTTCTTGATCTGCTCCACGCGCGCCAGCTTGCTGTTCGCCTCGTCCACGGCGGCCCGGATGGCGACCTGGATCTTCTCCTCCTGCGGCAGGTCCTCGAAGGAGGTATCGATTCCGTTCTGTCCGGCCCACACGGGCGCGAAGTCCGGGTCGAGGACGATCAGCGCGACGTTGTACGGGCGGCCGTCACCGATCGTGACCGCCTGGTTGATCAGCGGCGAGGACACCTTGAGCTGGGCCTCGATGTTCGCGGGCGACATGTTCTTGCCCGCCGCGTTGATGATCAGTTCCTTCTTGCGGTCGAGGATGGTGATGTACCCCTCCTCGTCGATCTCGCCGATGTCGCCGGTGAGCAGCCAGCCGTCGACGATCGTCTCGGCCGTCTTCTCGGGCTTGTTCCGGTACTCCTTCATCACGAAGGGGCTGCGGCAGGCGAGCTCGCCGTCCTCCATCACTCTCATCTCCACCCCCGGCACCGGCGGGCCGACCGTGCCGATCTTGATCCTCCCGGGCGGGTTGATCGAGATCACCCCGCAGGTCTCGGAGAGGCCCCAGAGCTCGCCGACGGGGATCCCGATCGCGTGGAAGAACTCGAGCACCTCCACGGGCGTCGGTGCCGCGCCCGCACTGACGGCGACGGCCTCGTCGAACCCCAGGGCGACGCGCAGGTTCGAAAAGAGGGCCTCGTCGGCCGCCGCCACCGCCGCGGCGAGCTCCTCCGGGACCTCCTCTCCGGCCTGTTCGAGCCGCACCTTCCGGATCGCGGCGTCGAGGCCCGCCTGGGCCTTCTCGCGCTGCTCGTCGGGCAGGCTGGCGAGGTTGCCCTCGAGGCCGGCCTTGAGCTTTTCCCAGATCCGTGGCACGGCGAAGAACCAGGCCGGTCGCACCTTCGGGAGGAACTCGATGATCCGCTTCGGATCCGGGCAGATGTGGACCTCGAGCCCGTGCATCACGGGGGTGTAGTAGTTCGCGCCGCGCTCCGCGATGTGGGCAGCGGGCAGCCAGGAGATCACCCGGCCGCCGTCCGGCGGGATGTCGAGGACCGAGTGCATCACGGTCGTCAGCATCGTCATCAGGTTGCCCTGGGTCAGGAGCACGCCCTTGGGCGGCCCGGTGGTGCCGGACGTGTAGATCAGCGTCAGGGGGTCGTCGAGGCCGACCTCGGCCGCCAGTGGCGAGGGGTCGAAGTCGGGATCGAGGGCCTCGAGCTCCTCCATGGTCATGTCGCCGCCGTCGCCGTCGAGAACGACCACCGTCCTGAGGCCGGGCAGGTTCTTGCGGGCCTCAAGCAGGTTGGGCAGGAAGGCGGTCTCGGTGATGACCAGTTCCGTGCCCGAATCCTCGACCACGTACTGGATCTGGTCGGGAGCGAGCGTCTGGTAGATCGAGAACGGCAATGCCCCGATGGAGACCGTGGCCAGGTCGGTGGGGATGAAGTCGGACCGGGCCCCGAGCAGCATGCCGACCCGGTCGCCCCGCTTCACCCCCAACGCGTTCAACCCGCCCGCGATTCGGCGAACCCGCGCGTCGACGTCGTTCCAGCTGAGTTCTACCCCCTCTTCCTCGGACCTGATCGCGAGTTGGTCGCCTTTCCGGGCCACCGTGGCCTTGAAGGCCTCATAGAGGTTCCTGAATTCCGGCTCGATCGCGGGGCCGCCATCGAACTCGGTCACCGTCTGGGACGTCTGCACCTGCTCCTCCTCTGCTCTCTCCAACAAGGTGACGCAACTGGAAATCTACCCCAGAGGAGAGCGGACGCAAGAGGCGCACTACGGGTCCGGAGCCGAGCACCCTCGGTACCGTGCTCGTCTGGCCTGGCGGCCCGGATCCAGATCGGCCCTTCCGATGAGGTGGGAAGCCCGGCACGCCGGGCTGCGCCTATCTGACGTTGAATCCCTCGCCCGTGAGACGGCCTATGTCGTTGTTGAGGCCGAGCAGGAAGAGCCCTATGACCAGGGCGAAGCCGATCAGGCCGGCCCGTTCCATCACCGCGAACGGGACCGGTCGTCCGCGCAGCTTTTCGACGATGCTCCAGAAGATGTGACCGCCGTCCAGGGGCAGGAAAGGGAACAGGTTGATGATGCCGAGCGAGAGGCTGATAAGGGCGATCAGGGTCAGCGCCTCACGCGCGCCGATGTCGACGGCCTGCCTGGTCACCTCGTAGCTGCCGACCACGCCGGAGAGCTGGTCGCGCTGCTCCTTCTCGTAGAGTCGAGACAGGGCCGACACGGTGCTCGAAGTGACGTACCACATGTAGTCGAGCGAGATCCGCGCCGCCTCGAACGGCCCCGGGTGCGCCGGTTCGAGGCCGAACGCGAAGCCGAGGCGGCTGCGCTCCGCCGCCGCGTCGTACACCGGCGTGATCTCGAGCGTCCTGCGGATGCCGTCTCGCATCACCACGACCTCGGCCGGTTCGGTCGCCCGGCAGCCGTCGACCTGCCTGCCGGCGCAGCGGTGCGAGGCGATCTGATCAGCGATCGCCTCCTGGTCGCCGCCGACCCCGTCCACGGAGACGATCTCGTCACCGGACCGGAGCTTCGCGGCGGCCGGCGTTCCCGGGGAGACCCGCTCTACCTCCTGGCTGGGCTGCTGGATCCCGAACGCAAGCATCCAGAGGATGAGGAAGGCGAGCAGGATGTTCACCGCGGGCCCGGCACCGATCACGACGATCCGCTTCCAGACCGGCTGGTTGTAGTAGCCGCGGGCCGCGATTTCGGGCGGCAGTTCCTCATCGGGGTTCATGCCTGTGATCCGCACGAAGCCTCCGAGCGGGATCGCGCCGATGCCGTACTCGGTCTCGCCGCGCTTGATCGAGACCAGCTTGGGCGGGAAGAAAAGGAAGAATCGCTCCACGCGCATGCCCGTCGCCTTGGCGGCGAAGAAGTGCCCCGCCTCGTGGAGGACGATCAGGGCGCTGAAGGCAAGGAATGCAACCAGGAAGCTCACGATGAGATCAGACCATTGATGATCTCAGAAGCGCGTTCCCGGCTGGCTTCGTCGACGGCGAAGAGCTCGTCGAAGCCCTTGGCCGGACCGCTTCCGACGTCATCGAGGGTCCGCTCGATCACCCGGGGGATGTCGGTGAACCCGATGCCGCCCTCGAGGAACGAGGCCACCGCCACCTCGTCCGCGGCGTTCAGCACGCAGGGTGCGATGCCGCCCGCCTCCCCTGCCTCCCGGGCCAGCGCGAGGCATCGGAACGTATCCGGATCGGGATCCTCGAAGGTCAGGCTCCCCACCTTCGCGAGGTCCAGCCTCTCCACCGCCACCTCCGCCCTCTCGGGCCAGGTCAGCGCGTAGGCGATAGGTACCCGCATGTCGGGGTAGCCGAGGTGTGCCAGCGTCGCGCCGTCACGGAAGTCGATCAGCGAATGGACTATCGACTGGGGATGGACGACGACGTCTATCCGGTCGTATGGCAGCGCGAACAGGTGATGCGCCTCGATCATTTCGAAGCCCTTGTTCATCAGAGTCGCCGAGTCGATCGTGATCCGTCCGCCCATCGCCCAGGTCGGGTGGTCGAGCGCCTGTTCCACCGTGATCCCGGACAGGTCGGTCCGGCCCCGGAACGGTCCCCCCGAGGCGGTCAGCACCATCCGCGAGATCGCCTCCGGATCCTCGTGATCCATCAGCTGGAACAGGGCCGAGTGTTCCGAATCCACGGGCAGCAGGCGGGCGCCGGTGGCGGAGGCCAGTTCGGTCACGAGGTCACCCCCGATCACGAGGCTCTCCTTGTTTGCCAGGGCCACGTCGATGCCCTGGGTGAGTGCCACGATGGTCGGCCCGAGTCCCGCGGCCCCGACGATGCCGTTCAGGACGATGTCGGGAGCGGCGACCGAGATCAGCTCCCGCGCCGCCGACTCGCCGGAAAGCACCACGCCGTCGAACTCCCCGGCCGCCTCCGCGGCCGCGGTTTCGTCGGCCACGGCCAGATAACCGACCCCGAACCCCTTGGCCTGCGCCACCCCGGTTCGCCAGTCCCTGCCGACGGCCAGGCCCACCGCCACAAGGTCCTCCCTCGCGGCGACGATCTCCAGCGCCTGGGTCCCGATCGAACCCGTCGAACCCAGGACCAGGACCCTCTTTGCGTCCGGGGAGTTCACGGCCTAGTAGACGAGGGCCACCGAGACGTAGTACCCGACGACGATGGTGAACAGGACCGCGTCGATGCGGTCGAGCAGTCCGCCGTGCGGGCCGAAAAGGCTGCCGGTGTCCTTCGTGTTCAGGTCCCGTTTGATCATGGACTCGAAGAGGTCCCCGATCGGGGCCACGGCGGCCACGGCGGCGCCGAGGATCAGGGCGTCGACCCCGGACAGCCAGTCCTGGTACAGGCCGGCGCACCACACCCCGAGGATGCCGATGAGGAAGCCGCCGATCAGTCCCTCGATCGTCTTGTTCGGCGAGAGATGCGGCGCGAAGCGGTGGGTGCCGAACATCCGGCCGACCGCGTATGCCCCCGTGTCGCAGGCGAAGGTGCCGACCAGCACGTTCACGACCAGGGCGGCGCCGTGGTCGGGCAGGTCGCGCAGCAAAACGGCGTGAGCCAGCGGTATCCCGATCCAGAACACGCCGAGCACGGTGACCGCGACGGATCCCGTCACCCCGGCCCGGTTCCCGCGGCGCGCGGCGGCGATGAAGATGAGGAGGAAGGGTAGCGCCAAGAACATGAGCACGTTGAATTCGGTGCCCAGCCAGGCGGCCGCGACGATACCGACCAGTGAGACGTACGCCGGCACCTGGAACGGGCGGTACTCCCCCGACATCAGGAAGAATTCGCGGAGTCCCAGGCAACCGAACAGGGCCAGCGCCCCGGCGAACCAGGGGCCGCCGGCGACGATGATCGCGATCACGAAGATGATCCACGGGATCGCGACCAGGATGCGCTTGGCCGTCTCGCCCATCAGGCCGGCTCCCTGGTCCCGAAGCGGCGCTGCCGGCGCCCGAACTCCTCGAGCGACTCCGCGAATGCCTCGCGGGTGAAGTCGGGCCACAGTTCGTCGCGGAACACGAACTCCGAGTAGGCGCACTGCCATAGCAGGTAGTTGGAGATCCGCTGCTCGCCGCTGGTGCGGATCAGGAGCTCGGGGTCGTGCATCTCGGGCGCGTAGAGGTGCTGCCTGAACTCCTCTTCGGTGGTTCCGTCGAACTCACGGGCGGCGTCCACGATCTCCGCTCGGCCGCCGTAGTTGAAGGCGATGAAGAAAGTGATCGTGTCGTTGCCGGCCGTCATCTCCTCGGCCTCGGCCATCTGGCGCTGAAGCTTTTCGGACACGCCCTCGCGGCGCCCGATGAACCTCATCCGCACCCCTTCCTCGTGGAGCTCGGGGGTCTCGTCGACGATGCGTTGCGAGAACATCTGCATGAGGGCATCGACTTCCTCGGGGGAGCGGGACCAGTTCTCGGTCGAGAACGAGAACACGGTCAGTTCCTTGATGCCGAACTCGACGGCGTCCCGGAGCCGGGCCTTCACGGTGTCGGCCCCGGCGCGGTGCCCCTCCTTGACCTCGAGCCCACGGCTCTGGGCCCAGCGCCCGTTGCCGTCGGTGATGATGGCTACGTATCGGGGTGCCTTCACACCTCGAGGATCTCTTCTTCCTTGCTCTTCAACAAGGCATCGATCTTCGCGATCGCGGCGTCGGTCTCCTTCTGGAGGGCCTCCTCGCCACGACGCTCGTCGTCCTCGCCGACCTCGCCTTCCTTCTTGAGCTCCCGCATGTCGGCCATCACGTCCCGCCGCACGTTGCGGACCGCGATCCGGCCGTCCTCGGCGACGCCGTGCACGACCCTCACCATCTCCTTGCGGCGCTCCTCGGTGAGGTCGGGTATCTGGAGGCGGATCACGTTGCCGTCATTCGACGGGGTGAGGCCGACGTCGGACTCCTGGATCGCCTTTTCGATCAGGCCGAGGGCGCTCTTGTCGTAGGGGGTGACGGTGAGCAGGCGGGCCTCGCTGGCGGCGACGTTGGCGAGCTGGTTGAGCGGGGTGTTGGCGCCGTAGTAGTCGACCGTGATCCGGTCCAGCAGGTGCGGCGTGGCGCGACCGGTGCGGACCGTGGCGAACTCGCCGGCGGTCGACTCGACGGTCTTGGCCATTCTTTCTTTGGCGTCAGCCAGCAGGTCGTCGATCATGAATCCTCCTTAGGCGCGATCAGTTTCCGGCGACCCTGGAGCTGACCAGCGTGCCCACTTTCTCGCCGGAGACGATCCTATCCATATTGGCCTCGTCGGCCATGTTGAATACGTAGATAGGCAGCGCGTTGTCCATGCAGAGACTGAGGGCAGTGGAATCCATCACCTTGAGGCCGCGTTCGATCGCTTCCTTGTGGGTGATCTCCGGGATGAACCTGGCGTCGGGGTTGGTCGAGGGATCGCTGTCGTAGACGCCCTCCACCCCGTTCTTGGCCATCAGGATCGCCTCCGCGTTGATCTCGAGTCCCCGCAGGGCCGCGGCGGTGTCGGTCGTGAAGAACGGGTTGCCGGTACCGGCCGCGAAGATGCAGATCCGGCCCTTCTCGAGGTGCCTCATCGCCCGGCGCCGGATGTAGGGCTCGGCGACCTCGTTCACGTCGATCGCGGAAATGACCCGGGTGAAGTGCCCGTTCTTCTCCAGGACGTCCTGAAGGGTCAGCGCGTTGAGAAGGGTCGCGAGCATGCCCATGTAGTCGCCGGTGGCGCGGTCCATGCCCTGGGCCGCACCGTCGACGCCGCGGTAGATGTTTCCCGCGCCGACGACGATCGCGACCTCGACGCCGCGGTCCCGGATGATGCCGACCTGCCGGGCGATCCGCTCGACTTCCTTGGGGTCGGTCCCGAAGTCCAGCTCGCCCATCAGGGCCTCACCGGACAGCTTCAGCATGATCCGCTTGAACCGCGGCTCCCCTTCTTCGCTCATATGGAAGTGAAACTACCGCCTACTCGCCGATGCGGAAACAAGCGAAGCGGCTGATGACGACGTTCTCGCCCACCTTGGCGGCGAGTTCCTCGCGCATCTGCTCGATGGTCTTCGAGTCGTGCTTCTCCGTGTTGACGTGCTGCTGTTCGAGCAGGGCGATGTCCTTGGCCCACTTCGCGACCTGACCCTCGACGATCTTCTCGATCACGTTGTCGGGCTTGCCCTCCTCGCGGGCCTTCTCCTCGAAGACACGACGCTCCGCGGCGACCTGGTCCTCCGGGATGTCATCCTTCGAGACGTGGGTCGGCGAAGCGGCGGCGATGTGCATCGCCACCTCGTAGGCGAACTCGACGAAGTCCTCGTTGCGGGCCACGAAGTCCGTCTCGCACTGGACCTCGACCAGGGCTCCGACCTTCTTGTTGGCGTGGATGTACGAGGCGACGACACCCTCGGAAGTGCCGCGGTCCGAACGCTTGGCGGCGGAGGCCTGTCCCTTCACCCGGAGCAGCTCGATCGCACGATCCATGTCGCCGTCGGCCTCCTGGAGGGCGGCCTTCGAATCCATCATGCCGGCGCCGGTCTTGTCGCGCAGCGCCTTTACGTCGGCGGCGGTGATGTCTGCCATCAGTTGTTCTCCTGGGTGTCTTCGTTTGATTCGGTCTTCTCGTCCTCGGCGTCGGGCGCGATGGCCTGCGGGTGCGGGTTGTCCGGGACGGCCTGCGGGTGCGGGTTGTCCGGTACCGCCTGAGGATGCGGGTTGTCCGGGATCGCCTGAGGATGCGGGTTGTCCGGGATCGCCTGAGGATGCGGGTTGTCCGGGACGGCCTGAGGATGCGGGTTGTCCGGTACCGCCTGGGGATGCGGGTTTTTGGCCTGCTCCTTTGCGGCGGCCTCGGCCTTCTGCTGCTCCTCGCGGCGGCGAGCCTTCTCCTCGGCCTGTTCCTTCTCGATCTGCTCGCGGCGGGCGCGCTCTTCCTCCTCGCGCTTCTTCCGCTCGGCCTCTTCGCGCTCGCGGCGGGCCTGTTCCTCGGCGCGGCGCTTCTCCTCGATCACGGCCCAGGCGCTGGCGCCCTGCTCGACGGCGGCGCCGATGGTCGAGATGATCAGCTCGCAGGAGCGGATCGCGTCATCGTTGCCGGGGATCACGTGATCGATGTGCCCCGGATCGCAATTCGTGTCGACGAGGGCGACGACCGGAATGCGCAGGCGGGTGGCCTCGCGCAGGGCGATCTCCTCGGACTTGAGGTCGGTGATGAAGACGGCGTCCGGGACGCGGTCCATGTCGGCGACGCCGCCGAGCGCGAACTCGAGCTTGGCCAGCTCGGCCTGCATGTTCATGCGCTCCTTGGTCGGCAGCAGCTCGATCTGACCCGACTCGACCAGCCCCCGGATCTCGTGCATCCGCTTGATGCGCTGGGACGAGACGCTGAAGTTCGTGAGCAGTCCCGGCAGCCAACGGCGGTTGACGTACGGCATCTTCGACTTGCCGGCCCATTCCTCGATCGCGTCGGCGGCCTGCTTCTTGGTGCCGACGAACAGGACCTTGCCGCCACCGGAGGTCAGCTCACCGACGAACCGCCGTGCCTCCTCCAGCATCTCCTCGGTCTGCAGGAGGTCGATGATGTGGATCCCGTCGATCTCGCCGGCGATGTAGCGGCGCATGTTCGGGTTCCAACGGCTGGTCTGGTGGCCGAAGTGGACACCGGCTTCCAGGAGTTCCTGGATTCCTACCTGGGACATGCTTCTCCTTGAAGAAAGTTGTTTTGCGAATCCACCCGGGCCGTTCTCGGCGGGTACCGCGCGGAGACCGTCTCCGGGCGGCAGGAGCCACCGTCGTATCCCGGGGGTTAGGGAATACGGACAGCAGGCGATTCTAGAGGGAATCCCCTGTTCGTGCCGCTTCGAGAGCGGACTGGAGGTCATTCGGCAGCACAGAGGCGAATTCGAGTTGCTCCCCCGTCCGGGGATGTGTGAACTCGAGCCGCGACGAGTGCAGGAACTGTCTCTCGAGGCCATACCGGAGCGGACCCCCGTAGGTCTCGTCCCCCACCACCGGATGCCCGATCGCCTCCAGGTGCACGCGGATCTGGTGGGTACGGCCGGTGTCGAGCTTGACCTCGAGCAGGCTCTCCCGGCGCAGGACCTCGACTACCTCGAAGTGTGTGCGCGCCTCACGCGACCCCGCCCCGTTCACCGCCATGCGGTGGCGCTTGCGCGACGCGCGACCGATCGGGGCGTCGATGGTGCCCGTTCGGGACCGGAACCGCCCGTCGGCCAGGGCCGTGTAGATGCGGGAAACCTCACGGTCCCTGATCATCTGCTGGAGGTCCGCGTGGGTCCGGTCCTCCCTGGCGACGACCATGAGGCCGCTGGTGCCGCGGTCGAGCCGGTGGACGATTCCGGGGCGCTCGGGGTCGTCACCACCGGCGAGCTCGTCGCCGAGCAGCTCGACCAGCGTTTCGCCCTGATGCGACGGTGCCGGGTGGACCACCAGATCCCACCCCTTGTCGATCACGGCGAGCCACTCGTCCCGGTAGACCACGCCGAACCCGCCCGGCGCAACTCCGTCAGCCATCGTTCCTGGCCCCCGTGATCAGGGAGAAGGCGAGCAGCACCACCCCGACGGTGATCGCACAGTCGGCCAGGTTGAACGCGGGCCAGCCCGGAAGCAGGATGAAGTCGGTGACGTGGCCGACCCGGACCCGGTCGATCAGGTTGCCGATCGCCCCGCCCAGGATGAGCCCGCCCGAGATCCAGGTCAGATTGCTCTCGGGGGCCGACGCGATGAAGGCGCCGAGCGCGACCAATGCGACGGAGGCGAGCAGGATCACGAGGATGCCGCTGCCTCCGGCCAGGCCGAAAGCGACCCCGTCGTTGTGGGTGAGGGTCAGGTCGAGCGGCCCCAGTACCTGGACCAGGTCTCCCTTCGCGATCCGGTCCTCGACCAGGGCCTTGCTGGCCTGGTCCAGGACCACGATCACGAAAGCGAGCAGGCCCGCCCAGAGGAGGTGGCGATACCTCAAGTCAGCCCCGCACGATCGCCACGAGTATCTGTTGCGCGACCAGAAGCAGCAGTACTCCCACGACCGGGCTGAGGTCCAGCGCGAAGCCCGACCCGCCCACGGGTGGCAGGAAGCGCCGGAACACGTTCAGGTAGGGATCGGTCGTGTCCCGGACGAAACCACTGACGGCCTGGATGGCCGCGTTGTCCGGCAGGCGCGGGATCCACGACATCAGCACCCGGACGAAGACCAGGATGATGTACACGGTGAACAGCGCGTTGACGTAGGCCGCGATGTCGCCCCTGGTCACCGCCAGAACACCCTCCACGACTCAGCTCCCGCGCATTCTCGCGATGGAGGCCTCGTAGGCCCTGCGGAACGCTTCCGCGCCGCCCGCGTCCGCGAGCGCCTCCAGCCCGGCCTCGGTGCTGCCCCCGGGCGAGGCGACCGCGACCTGGATCTCGAAGGGTGTGCGCCGCTTCAGCAGTTCGGCAGTCCCGGCGAGCGACTCACTGACCATCCGGATCGCGATGTCTGGCTCGAGGCCCCCGGCCGCACCCTCCTTCCCGAGCGCCTCCGCGATCACGGCGAAGTAGGCGGGCGAGCAACCCATGACCGCAGTCGCCACGTCCATGGAATCGTCCGGCAGCTCGTAGACGGTCGAGATCGACTCGAGCAGTTCCTTGGCCTCCGCGACGATCGCCTGGTCGGCACCTTCGGGCTCCGCGATGCACACGACGCCACGGCCGACCTCCACCCCGAGATTGGGCATCAGCCGGATCACGGTGCTGTCGGGAAAGTTCGCCGCCAGCTTCCCGAGCGGCGTGGCGCCGAGCAGCGAGAGCACGGCGCGGGGCGCCGGCAGGCTCTCCGCGACGGACTCGAGGGCACCCGGTTTCACCGCCAGGATCACGAAATCGGACTTGCGGACCAGCTCCTCGTTGGTCGGGACGGCACTGCCACCGACCTCCTCGGCGAGCGCCGTAGCCCGGCCCGATCCGGAGTCCGTGAAGAGCATCTGGGAGGGGGCCCGGCCTTCCGCGCCGGCCCAGCCGCGCGCCATGGCCGCGGCCATGTTTCCGGAACCGATGAATCCGACGATCATGCCGGAAGGATATGGAACCGCGTAAGGGTCAGGACTGGTTGAAGAAGCCCTTGTCGATCAGGCGGGCCTTCTCCTCGGCCGAAACCTCGACGTTCCGCGGCGTAAGGAGGAAAACCTTCTCGGCGATCCGCTGCATGCCCCCGTCGAGCGCGTAGGTGAGTCCGGAAGCGAAGTCGATCAGGCGCTTCGAGAGCTCGTGGTCGGTGGTCTGGAGGTTCAGGATCACCGGGACCTTGCGCTTGAACTGGTCGGCCACCTGCTGGGCGTCATTGAAGTTGCGCGGAATCACCAGGTGAACCTGGACGTCGTCTCCACCCATCACGGCCGAGGCGCCGCCGTTGTCGGGATCCACCGGGCGCAGACGCGAGCGTCCGCCCGTGGGCATCGGCTCGTCGTCGGAGAAGATGTCGTCGATCTCGTCGTGCCGGCTACGCCGGGAGGTGGGCAGTCGCCGCACGTTGGCTTCGCGGCTGCCACGCCGGCCGCGGCGGCTCTCGTACTCCTCGTCCTCGAGGTAGTCGTCCTCGTAGTCGTCGTACTCGCCGTGGAGATGGTCGTCCTCCTCGGCGAGGCCGAAGTAGACGAGTGTGCGGTGCCAGGAATCGCGTAGTGCCATAGGTATGCCGTGTTTCTGTCCCGGGAGGCTTATTCCTCCCGCCAGGGGACTACTCACGGGAATTATCACCGAATCTCGCGCTTTGCAGCGAAAATCTCAGTTCGGGATCAATTCAGCCAGGCGATGCCGCACTGGCGGCCGGTGTTGCCCGAGTCACCGCGATGCGAGAAGAACCGGTCGTCACAGCGGGTGCACACGCCGGCGAACTCGGGGCGGGTCACGCCCAGGGCCGCCAGCTTGCGCCTCGCGACCTCGGTCAGGTCCAGGTAGCGGCCGCGGGACAGGCCCGGGCCTAGGTGGGTGAAAGCCTCCTCCACTTCGGCCCCCACCTCGAAGCAGCAGGGTCCGATGCCCGGCCCGATCGCCGCTGCCCTGGCCCCGATCCGCTCCGCCGCCGCCTCGATGATCCCGCCGGCGAGGCCCCGCCACCCGCAATGGAGCATGGCGAGGCCGCGGTCACCCAGCAGTGCGACGGGCAGGCAGTCGGCCACCAGGACCAGGAGGGGCAAACCACGGGTCGAGGTGAGCTGCCCATCGGCCTCGGCCGGCGGTTCCTCGCGGGGCCGCTCGAAATGGTTCGGGCCTTCCCCCTCGTTCCAGGCGAGGCCGCTGCCGTGCACCTGACGGCCCATGACGACCTTCCCGGCGTCGAGGCCGAGCGCTTGCGCCAGCCGGTGCCGGTTCCGGATGACCGCCTCGGGGTCGTCGTCGGTGAGGATCCCGAGGTTCAGCGACGAGAACGGCCCCTCGCTCACTCCGCCCAGACGCGTGCTGAACGCGACCGTCGCCTCGCCGGCGAGGTCGGCCTCCAGCCAGGGGACGCCGTCGGCTTTCTTCCAGATCACTTCGACTCCTTCACGGCCGCCAGGGCCGCCTCGAGCTCTTCCCGTGCCCCGCGGGCCCTTCCCTTCAGTCGCGCCTCCCGCGCCGCGTCGAGGGCCACCCCGATCTCGGGGCCTTCCGGCATGCCGGCCGCGAGCAGGTCCGTGCCCGTGATCTCGAGCTCGAGGTCGCGCCATTCTCGCTGCCACTCGTCGAGCCACTCGACCCCGTCCGCCCTCGCGATCAGCAGCTCCAGGGGATCGTGACCACGCGCCCGCCGATAGCCCTCCCATGCGTCGGACGGCTCGGGACGGAGGTCTTCGACGAAGCCGAGGCCACCGAACACCGCCGCGAGGATCGCATCGGTCCGGTCGAGGTCGTCCCAGCCGTCCTCGAGCAGTTCGATCACGGCGGCGGCGATGCGCAGGCGGTCGGGGTCGAACCGGATCAGCCCCCAGACACCCGCCAGCCGAAGCGCCTCGATGGCCCGCTCCTCCGCGGCGATCAACCGAAGCTCGGCCTCGATCCGGTCGCGGGAAACGGTCGACGTGTTGGTGGCCATCAACAGGTCGGCAGTCTTCGGTTCCAGGTCGAAGCCGAACCGGGCGGCATAGCGCGCGGCGCGGAACGCCCGGGTCGGATCGTCCTCGAAGGACCGGTCGTGCAGAACGCGGATCACCCCCGACGCCAGGTCTTCGAGCCCGCCGTGGGGATCGATCAGTTCCGCGTCCTTCTCGAGTCCGATCGCCATGGCGTTGATCGTGAAATCGCGCCGCTTCAGGTCCTCGGCGAAGCCCGAGGGCGTCACGTCCGGGAGCGCGCCGGGACGGGCATAGGTCTCGGTCCGCGCCGTCGCGATGTCCACGGGGATGCCGTCCAGCCTCAGGTAGGCGGTCCCGAAGCGCTCGTTCACCACCGCCTCCGGGTCCAGGGCGCGGGCCAGCGGGGCCGGGTCACCCTCGACCACCAGGTCGAAGTCGTCGATCGGCCGCCCGAGCAGACCGTCCCTGATCGCGCCGCCGACCAGATGCACCGGACGGTCCCCCGCAGCCTCGCGAATCCGGGCGAGGATCGGATCCGTCCAGAGCAGCGTGGCCAGGCGGTCGAAGTCGGGTGTGGTGGCGAGGAACATCGGGCTACTGCCGTACCATGACCAACTCTCCGGATGAACGACACGCCGAAAACCCCCGAGGCTTCCGACGAAGGCCGGCCCTGGTACCGACAGCGCGGAAGGGTCCTCGCCCTCGCCGGCGTCGTCCTCCTCGCCCTCGCCGGGATCGGCCTGGTCGCCTGGAACGAGCTCAAGAGGCCCGAGGACGTCAGCAACCCGAACGTCGATTTCGAGAAGCCGGTAAAGCCGAAGAAACCCAAGGTCACCAGGGACAGGACGGTTCCGTGGACCACCTTCAGGTTCGATCGCCAGCGCACCGGCTACCTGCCGGTCAAGGGCATCCATCCCCCGTTCCAGCGGATCTGGAAGTACGGTGACCAGCCGCTGCTCGAGTTTCCGCCCATCGTCGTCGACGGTCGTCTCTACTTCGTCGACAACGACGGCAACGCGTACGCGCTCCGCAGCGACAACGGCCGCAAAGTGTGGCACCGGAAGATCGCGTCGCTCAACGCGGCCACGCCGACCTATGCCAACGGACGCCTCTACATCGTCAACATGGCGCCCGGCCAGGTCCTCTCCCTGAACGCGAGGAACGGCCGTCAGATCTGGAAGAAATCCCTCCCCTGCCGATCCGAATCCTCACCGGTCGTGGTCAGGGGTCGCGTGTACTTCGGCTGCGAGAACGGCGTTCTCTACGCGCTCAAGGCGAAGAACGGCAGGGAAGTGTGGTCGACCTCGGTCTCCGGCGCCATCAAGGGTGCCCCCGCCTACGACAACGGCACCCTCTACGTCGGCGACTACGGCGGCGTGGTGACCGCGGTCCGTGCGAAGAACGGAGAGGTCCGGTGGCAGTCGGACGGGCTCGGTTCGAGCTTCGGTCGGGCCGGCGCCTTCTACTCGACACCCGCCGTCGCCTACGGACGCGTCTACCTGGGCAGCAACGACGGACGCGTATACAGCTTCGACGCGGACACCGGAGAACTCGCCTGGACCCGGTCCACCGGCGGCTGGGTCTATTCGGGCCCCTCGGTCGCACAGGTGCCCGGCACGCCGCCCACGGTCTACATCGGCTCGTTCGACGGCAACGTTTACGCGCTTCACGCCAAGTCCGGCGACACCCGATGGACGTTCCCGATGGGTGGCAAGGTGATCGGTTCGCTCAGCGTCATCGGCCGCACCGTGTACGCCGCCACGTTCGAGGGCACAACCACGTACGGGATCAGCGCCAAATCGGGCCGGAAGGTGTTCGAGTTCCACAGCGGCGCCTACATGCCCGGCATCTCGGACGGCGAGAAGCTCTATCTCGTCGGCTACTCGAGCATCCACGCCCTGAAGCCGGTCACGCGGAAGCAGCTTCGGGCGATCCGGCGCAAGCAGGCCGCCCGCCGCGCCGCACGGCAGCAGGCGATCAGGAAGCAGGCCCGGGCAAAGAAACGGGCCAAGAAGAAGGCCGGCCAGGGCAAGTAGGTGGATCCGGGCTTCGAGTCAAGGTTGGCCCGGCGCCGCGAGCAAGTGAGGCGCCGCGAGATCCGGCGCCGGCGCATCCTGTTCGGGTCGGTCGGAGCCGTCCTCCTGGCGGCCGTCCTCGCGCTGCTCCTGACCCGGGGCGACAAGGACCCCGGCAACCGGGAACCGGATGCCCCCACCGCGACCGCCGCCAGGCAGGCTGAGGCCCCGGATCAGAAGGCCCCCGAACGAGGCGGCGCCAGGCCCGACGACACCTGGAAGCCGTACTCGGGACCGGTGCCGATCCTCATGTACCACGTGATCGGGCCGCCCGCCGCGGACGAGGCGTACCCCGATTTGTTCCTCGACACCGAGGATTTCCGCTCCCAGGTCGACTGGCTCGCCGACAACGGCTACACCGCGGTCACCCTCGTCCAGGTCCAGGACGCCTGGTACGACGGCGGGAAGCTGCCCCCCAAACCCGTGGTGCTCTCCTTCGACGACGGCTACCTGGGGCAGTACCTGGACGCCATGCCGATCCTCCGGGAGAAGGGGTGGGCCGGTCAGCTCAACCTGAAGTCCGAGGGCTCCGACCTCTCCTCCAGGCAGGTCAGGAAGATGTACCGCGCAGGCTGGGAGATCGCCTCGCACACCATCACCCACCCTGACCTCACGCGGATAGACGCCGCCACCCTCGAGCAGGAGCTGGTCGGATCGAAGAAGCAGCTGGAGAAGGACCTCGGTATCGAGATCGAGAACTTCTGCTATCCGGCGGGCCAGTACAACGACGAGGTGATCGCGGCGGTCGAGAAGGCCGGCTACCGGGGCGCGACCACGGTGAATCCGGGCCTGGCGGAGAAATCGATGCCGTTCGAGCTCAACCGCATCCGCATCGATCGCGGCGACACGGGAGAGGATCTCGGCCGGAAGCTGGCCGCGGCAGGTGCCTAGACCCTGACCGGGATTTCGTGGGCGGCCATGTGCTCCTTGGCCTGCTGAACCGTGTATTGGCCGTAATGGAAGATCGAGGCGCACAGGACCGCGTCGGCTTCGCCCTCCTCGATCGCCTCGACGAGATGGTTGAGCTCGCCCGCCCCACCGGAGGCGATCACCGGAACGTCGGTCGCCCGTGCCACCGCCCTGGTCAGTTCTAGTTCGTAGCCGATGTTGGTTCCGTCCCGGTCCATGCTGGTCAGGAGGATCTCCCCGGCGCCCAGCGCGGTCGCCTCCCTTGCCCACTCGACCGCGTCCCGGCCGGTCGGCACGCGGCCACCGTTCAGGTAGACGCCGTAGGTGCCGTCCTCCTCTCGCTTCGCATCGATCGCGATCACGACACATTGCGAGCCGAACACCTCAGCCAGTTCGGTCAGCAGCTCGGGCCGCTTCAGCGCGGCGCTGTTCACCGCGACCTTGTCGGCCCCCGCCCCGAGCACGGCGCGGGCATCCTCGACCGACCGGATCCCGCCCCCGATCGTGAAGGGAATGAAGACGTTGTCGGCGGTGCGGCGGGCCAGCTCGACGATCGTGTCACGACCCTCGTGCGATGCGGTGATGTCGAGGAAGACGAGCTCGTCCGCCCCCTCCGCGTCGTAGCGTTCGGCCAGCTCGACCGGGTCGCCCGCGTCGCGGATGTCGACGAAGTTGGTGCCCTTGACGACGCGACCGTTGTCGACGTCGAGGCAGGGAATGATCCGCTTCAGGTCGCTCAACGGAGCGCCTCGATTCCCTCTTCGACCGTGAACCTGCGCTCGAACAGGGCCTTGCCGACGATCACGCCCTCCACGTTCGACGGGGCCCGGCGCGCGAGTTCCTCCAGGTGTTCCAGGCTGCCGACACCGCCGGACGCGATCACGGAGGCGTCGGTCGCGCCCGCCACCCGGATCAGCTCCGGGATGTTCGGGCCCTCCATGGTGCCGTCGACCTCGATCGGGGTGAAGAGGAAACGGACGACCCCGCGCCGGGTCAGTTCGGCCGCGGCGTCCGCGACGTCGACACCGCTCGACTCGGTCCAGCCGGCCAGCGAAACCTCGCCGCCCCGCGCGTCGATGCCGACCACCACCTGCTCGGCTCCCCGTTCGGAGAGCAGGGCCTCGAGGAATTCACGGTCGCGCATGGCCGCCGTTCCCACCACGACCCGGGCGGCACCGGCGTCGAGGATCCGGCCGGCCGACTCCAGGTCGCGGATTCCGCCCCCTGCCTCGATCGGGCAACCGACCGCGTTCGCGATGGCTTCGATGTGTCCGAGGTTCACCGGCTCGCCGGTCCTGGCGCCGTCGAGGTCGACCACGTGGATGTACTCGGCGCCACCGTCGGCCCACTGCCGGGCGGCGTCCGCGGGATCGTCGAAGTACCGGGTCTCACGGTCGTACTCGCCCTTCAGCAGCCGTACGGCCTTGCCGTCGAGGATGTCGATGGCCGGGTACAGGATCACGAGCAGATCTCCTTGAAGTTGGTGAGCATGCGGAGTCCGGCGGAACTGGACTTCTCGGGGTGGAACTGGGCGCCCCACACCCTGCCCTTCCCGGCGACGCAGGCGAAGCGGCCGCCGTACGAGGCCGTGCCGATCAGTTCCGGGTCGGAGGGCCGGGCCACGAAGGAATGGACGAAGTAGAACGGTTCGCCGGGTCGAAGGCCCTCGATGAGCGGGTCGGGCTTCTCCCAGGTGACCTCCGCCCATCCGATGTGCGGCACCTTGCGGCCACCCGCCGGGACCTCGACCACGTCTCCCTCGAGCAGCCCGAGCCCCTCGGCCCCGCCCTGCTCGACGGAGGACTCGAAGAGGAGCTGCAGGCCGAGGCAGATACCGAGCACCGGGACCTCGCGGCCGACGGCGTCGCGCAGCATCTCGTCGAGTCCGATAGCGCGGATCCGTTCCATCGCCTTCGGAAACGCACCCACCCCGGGCAGGATCAGGCCGTCCGCCGAGGCGATCACGGACTCATCGGCGGTGACGACGGCGCGGGCACCCACCTTCTCCAGGGCCTTCTCGACCGACCGGAGATTGCCCATCCCGTAGTCCAGGACGGCGATCTGCGGAGAAGTGCCGCTCAACCGTTCAGCGTGCCCTTGGTGCTGGGCACGCCCTTCTCATCGGGGTCGATCGAGACCGCGACGCGAAGCGCCCGGGCGAAGGCCTTGAAGGCCGCCTCGATCATGTGGTGCACGTTCGAGCCGTAACGGATGTCGATGTGCAGGGTCATCCTGGCCCCACCGGCCACGGCGCGGAAGAACTCCTCGGTCAGCTCCGTCTCGTAGTTGGCGATGGAGGTGACCGGAATCTCCCCCCGGAACACGGACAGGGCGCGTCCGGAGATGTCGAGCGCACACTCGGCGCACGCCTCGTCCATCGGAACGACGGCGCTGCCATAGCGGCGGATCCCGTAGCGGTCGCCGAGCGCCTCGTCGATCGCCCGGCCGAGCACGATGCCGACGTCCTCCACGGTGTGGTGCGAACCCGTTTCCAGGTCACCCACCGCCTTCACCTTGAGGCCGATGTTGGCGTGCCGCGCGAGCAGGTCCAGCATGTGATCGAAGAACCCGACCCCGGTCTCGGCGCTGGACCCGGTGCCGTCCAGGTCGAGACTGAGCTCGATGCCCGTCTCCTTGGTCTTCCGCTCGATCGTCGCCTGTCTGCTCATCGTCTATTCCTGGTCGTTTACCTGGGCCCGGACCGTGGCCGAGAGACCGTGGACGGGAAGCCCTTCGGCGCGGGCGAGCGCGTCCAGCGGCTCCGCGAGCCTGCGGGCCGATTCGGCGTCCAAGCTTACCCGCGCCGTTCCCCGGCGGAACGTGGCCGGTGAAAGAGGCCCGAAAATCCTGCCGGTGCCATCGGTGGGCAGGACGTGGTTCGAGCCCGCGATGTAGTCCCCGAAGGCCGTCCCCGTCTCCTCCCCGATGAACACGCAACCGGCGGTGCGCACGTCGCCGGCGAGGGCGATGGAGTCCGAGCCCATCAGCTGCAGGTGCTCGGGGGCGATCAGGTTGACGAGCTCGATCGCCTCGGCGGCCGAGGGTGCCTCGACCAGGGCGAGACGGCAGTCGTTCACGCTCGGGTTGTCCTTTGCCACCGCCTCGACCTCAGTCCGGAGCCGGTCGAGCACGCCGGGCGCGGTCGCGATTGCCACGAGCGGGCTCTCCTCCCCGTGCTCGGCCTGGGCACACAGGTCCAGTGCGGCCCAGCGAAGGTTCGTGCGGTCGTCGACGACCACGGTCAGGTCGGACGGGCCGGCCAGGGAGTCGATCGCCACCTCGCCGAAGACTTCGCGTTTCGCGGCCTGCACCCAGGCGTTGCCGGGACCCGCGATCACGTCGACCGGGGCGATCGTCTCCGTGCCCCGGGCGAGGGCGAAGATCGCTTGCGCCCCGCCGACGGCGTAGACCTCGTCCACTTCGCACAGGGCCGCGGCCGCGAGCGTCGTCGGATCCACGGTGCCGTCGGGTCCGGGCGGCGAAACCAGCACGACGTGGTCGACGCCGGCGACCCTCGCGGTGACGCATCCCATGACCACCGTCGATGGGTACGAGGCGCGGCCGCCGGGGGCGTACACCGCGGCTGACCCCACGGGCACCTCGCCCACGGTCACCGTGTGTCCCTGCGGCAGGGCCACCTTCCGCTCGCCGGGACCGAGCTGGGCCTCGGCGACGAGCCGGACGTTCCGGATCGCGGTCTCGAGGGCGGAACGCACGCCGGGGTCGAGCGCCTCGAGCGCCTCGAGCGCGTCGTCCTGGCCGACCCGGAGGCTGTATGCCTCCGCCTCGGTGGCGTCGAAACGGCGGGTCAGATCGATCAGGGCGGCGTCTCCGCGCTCCGCGACGTCGGCCGCGATCCCGCTCACGTCCACGCTCCGCGCCTCATGGCTGAGGAAGTTCCGGATCTCCTCGGCGAGGCGGCCCGGCGCCGCCCACTCGAGGCGGCGGGCGATCACGATTCTCCCGCGGTCCGGACCGCCTCGCGGAGCCGTCCGGCCAGGTCGTCCACCTCTTCCCTGCGGATCCGGTACGAGACGCGGTTAGCAACCAGTCGCCCGGTGGAGCTCAGGATCTCCTCGCGTACCTCGAGGTTGTTCTCGGCGAGGGTGCGTCCCGTGGCGACCAGGTCGACGATGCCGTCGGCCAGGCCGACCAAGGGAGCCAGCTCGATCGACCCCTTCACCTCGACCAGTTCCACCTGCCTGCCCTGTTCGGCGAAGTACTCCTCGGCGATCCGCTTGTACTTGGTGGCGATCTTCATCATCCCCAGGCGTCGCTGGTGCTCGGACGGCGCGATGTCCCCCTTCTGGGTCGCCAGCACCATCCGGCAGGGGCCGATCCCCAGGTCCACCAGTTCGTACACGGGCCGGTCGCTCTGTTCCAGGAGCACGTCCTTGCCGGTGATGCCCACGTCCGCGGCGCCGGCCGACACGTAGGTCGGCACGTCGGAGGGCCGCATCGTGATGAGCATAAGCTCCCCGCCGTCGAACACGAGCGAGCGCGAGCCGCCCCTCGCCTCCGCCGTGTCGATCCCGACCCGGTCGAGCAAGTCGAGGGTCTCGCCGAGGAGGGCGCCCCGGGGGACGGCCAGCTTCAGCTTGCCGCCGGTCCTGCGCAGCTCATCGAACACTGTCGCCTCCCGATCCCGCGGCGACCCCGCGCTCCAGCTGGGCCTTGTGGATCCGTTCCACGTAGAGCGTGAACCCGGCGGCGGGCAGGTCCAGGCCGAAGCGGTTCATGAGGTCGTCGTAGCGGCCACCGCCGCCGATTATGTCGCCGACGGTCTCGTCGTACACCTCGATCGTGGCCCCGCTGTAGTACCCGATCTCCCGGAGCATGCCGAGGTCGATCAGGACCTTCCGCTCGAGTCCGCGGGCGGAAATCTCCTCGAAGTTCCGGGTCAGGCTGGCGAGCGCGTCGGCGAACCCTTCGCCGCCTAACCCCCGGGCTTTCTCGAGCACTTCGCCGCCGCCACGCAGCTGGATCAGGTCGGTCGCCTGGGAGATCGCCCCGGCGTCGAGCTCGTCCGATTCGACGAGAACCCTCTCGACGCCGACCAGGTCGTGGGCGACCAGGAGCTCGGAGCTGCGGTCGATCGTTTCGGGTCCGGCCCCGGCGTCCTGGAGCAGTGCCGTCCAGAGGCCGTCCTCCCCCAGTCCGATCACCGCGTCCGTCAGCCCGACCGCGGTCAGCGACCTGTCCAGCAGTTCGACGACCTCGGCCGTGCCTTCGGGACCGGCGACGCCGATCAGCTCGATGCCCGCCTGTCCGAACTCGCGGAGCTCGCCCCGCTGGGGTGTTACGGCCCGGTACGCGTTGGCGACGTAGCTCAGGCGGTGCGGCGGTTCGACGTCCCGGAACCGGTCCGCGACGAGCCGGGCGATCGGGATCGTCATGTCGGTCCGGAGCGCCAGCAGCTCGCCGCGCTCGTCGAAGAAACGGTACGCCGAGCCGGACGAGCCGCCGTCCCCCAGTTCGAGGGCGTCGGCGTACTCGAGCGTGGGGGTCCGGACCTCGCGGAATCCCCCCTGTTCGAAGGTGCCGATCAGGGCAGCCTCGATCGCGCGCAGTTCGCGCATCTCGTCCGGGAGCACGTCCCGGGTTCCTGGGGGAATCGGACGGATCACGGTTCCCCTTACTCGTCGACGCGCTCGATATGGGCCCCGAGGGACTGCAGGCGGGCGTCGATGTTCTCGTAGCCGCGGTCGATCTGGCGGATGTTGCCGATCTCCGACGTGCCCTCCGCGGCCAGGGCGGCGATCAGCATCGCCATGCCGGCCCGGATGTCGGGGCTGTCGACCCGCTCGCCGTGCAGCTTCGTCGGCCCGCTCACGATCGCGCGGTGCGGGTCACAGAGGGTGATCCTCGCGCCCATCGCGACGAGCTTGTCGACGAAGAACAGGCGGTTCTCGAACATCTTCTCGAAGATCAGGATCTCGCCCTCGGCCTGGGTGGCGAGCGCGAGGGCGATGGACGTGAGATCCGCCGGGAAGGCGGGCCAGGGACCGTCCTCGATCTTGGGGATGGCGCCGCCCACGTCCGGCTGGACCCGGAGGTTCTGGGAGGGCGGCACGATCACGTCGGTTCCCTCCACCACCGACTGGAACCCGAGGCGGCGGAACTGGCGCCGGATCATCACGAGGTCGAACGGCTCGATCTCGCGGATGCGCAGCTCGCCCCCGGTAGCGGCGGCGAGCGCCATGAAGCTGGCGATCTCGATGTGGTCGGGCGTGACCTTGTGCTCGGCGCCGCCGAGCTTCTCCTGGCCCTGGACGACCATCACGTTGGAGCCGATCCCGTCGATCGGGGCGCCCATCTTCACCAGGAGGCGGGCGAGGTCCTGGACGTGGGGCTCGGAGGCGGCATTCAGGATCGTCGTCGTGCCCGGGGTGAGGGCGGCGGCCATGAGGGCGTTCTCCGTTCCCATCACGGACGGTTCGTCCATGAAGATCTCCGCGGAGCGCAGGCCGCCGGGCGGGGCGCTGAGCTCGATCCAGCGGTCGCCGCCGACCCGCGCGCCGAGTTCGCGGAACGCGTCCAGGTGCGCGTCGAGGCGACGACGGCCGATGAAGTCTCCACCGGGCGGCGGCATGTTGACGTTGCCGAACCGGGCCAGCAGCGGGCCGGCCAGCAGGAACGAGGCGCGGATCGCGGCCGCGAGTTCCTCGTCGAGGCTGGTGCCATCCACGTCCTTAGCGCAGAGGCGGACGGTGTTGTCCTCGACCCACTCGACCGTTACGCCGAGCGCGGCGAGAAGGTCGATCTGGGCTTCCGTGTCACGGATCCGGGGGACGTTCGCAATCGTCAGCGCCTCCTCGGTCAGGAGGCAGGCGGCAAGGATCGGCAGGGCGGCGTTCTTGTTGCCTGCGGCCGTGATCTCGCCGGAGAGCGGGACTCCGCCCTGAATTACGAACTTCTGCATCTAATTGGACCCCGGGGGTAGACGGTTTGGGAGGACTGGACGGGGGCATAACAGCCCGACCGAAAGCCGGACTAGGGTAACACCGGACATGGCACGAGCTTCCACAGGCAACAGGCGGGGCGGCGGCGCCCGGATACGTCGCCCGTTGAAGATCCTGCTCGGGATCCTGGGCGTACTGCTGATCCTGATCCTCCTCAACGCGTTCGCACTGAACAACGAGACCGAATCGGCGAAATTGACCATCCCGGACGCCGAACTGGTCGAGACCACATCGGGCGAGCTCCAGGTGCTCGACACGGGCGAGCCCACGGGCGGCGGGGCCCTCCCGGTCGTCCTGGTCCACGGTTCCGCCGGCGCCATCAACTGGTGGGACGACCTGATCCCCCTGCTCGAAGACGAGCGGCGGGTGGTCGCGGTCGACATGCTGGGCTACGGAGGGTCGGACAAGCCGGACTCCGACTACTCGATCGAAACCCAGGCGAACCTGGTCGCGCAGGTGATGGCGAAGCTCGACCTGCCCCGCGCCGTGATCATCGGTCACTCGCTGGGTGGCAAGGTGGTCACATCGCTCGCCGAGCAATCGCCCGACCTGGTCGCGGGCCTGGTCATCATCGACACGGCGCCGGACAACTCCTTCGGAGGCCTGACCGGAAGCGCGAAGGCGACCAGGGTACCCCTCCTGGGCCAGGCCCTTTGGCGGATCGCCCCCGATTTCATGATCCGGCGCACCGTCAGCCAGGGATTCGCCCCCGGGTTCGACGTGCCCGGGAAGTACGTCGATGACGTCCGGGCGATGACCTACCCGGCCTACAAGGAGTCGGCGGCCCGGAGCGAGGACTACACGGGCGAGAGGGGCCTGGTCGACCGCCTGACCGAAGTGGCCAGGCCACTCCTCGTGATCTTCGGCGAGCGGGACCAGATCTACGACGCCCGCGAGGCCCTCAGCGCGTACGCGGCCATCCCCGGCGTCCAGACCCTGCTGATCCCGGACTCGGGGCACTCACCCCAGGTCGAGACTCCGGAGAAGACCGCCGAGGCGATCACCGAGTTCGCCGACGAGATAGAGGCCAGAGAGGAAGCAGAGGCCCGGGCGGCCGCAAGGGCGAAGGCCGAGGCCCGGGCAAAGGCAAGGGCAAGAGCGAAGGCAAGGACCAAAGCCAAAAAGAGGGCCAACGGGAAACGGGCCGGCAAGCGGGCCAACGGCAAGGCCAAAGCCACAAACTGACCAGACCGGTTACCCGCCCGGGACATCGACCCAACCCAGGGGTTGCCCCGCTCCAGGGCCATATTCCACAGAAATCGCAGCCACCCGCCGGTGGGCCGCGGGCCCCGCGGTTGAATCGGGCTCAGCGGCCGAAGTGGCCCCCCGCCTTTGCCCAGGCGAGTAGCTCTTCCTTGTCGTTGAAGCTGTCGGCGATCCTGTGTTCGCCGCGATGGTGGACCAGGTACAGGGCGTTCTCGCCGAGATCCTCTCCCGTCGAGGTGCTCTTGGCCGGGGCGCCCTCCGGCACCTCCACCCCCTTCCAGATGTGCCACTGGTCCTTCTGCATCAGGAACGGGACGATGTGCTCGAGTCGGCAGAACGCCGTGCCGAGGCTCTTGTCGGGCCAGAGCACGCGGTAGCCCTGATCCTCATTGAGCCGGATCCCACACCAGTCGCAACGATTTCCCTGCGGTTTGCTCACGTACGCACCGTATCGCCGTGGTCACCCCAACGCTGGAGCACCAGGCTGGCGAGGGCGATCAGCACGCCGCTGACGAAGATCAGGGTGCCCATCACGAAAACCTGCGGCGGGATGCCGACCTTCACGGCTCCCGCGACCCACAGCGGGAACGTGAGCGTCTGCCCGGCGACGAAGCTCGTGATGATGTAGTCGTCGATCGAGAGGGCGAACGAGAGCAGGAACGCCGAGAAGATCCCCGGCAGAATCAACGGCATCGTCACCTTCCAGAAGGCGACCCACGGGGGCGCCCCGAGGTCGGCGGCCGCCTCCTCCAGCGACTCGTCGAGTCCGCTGACCCGGGCCTGGACGACGATGATCACGATCGCCACGTTGAAAGCGACGTGGGCGATCAGGATGGTCAGGAGGCCCCTCGGCACCGAAAGCGCGATGAAGAAGCCGAGGAGCGACGCGCCGACCACCACGGTCGGTGCGGTCAGGTTGGTCACGACGACCAGATCGATCAGTCCGCGGCCCCTGAACTTCCGCCGGGCGAGGGCCATGGCCGCCGGGGTGCCGAGTGCGGTCGCGATGATCGAGCTGATCACGGCCACTTCGAGCGAGTGGAAGAGCGCCTGCGTCAGGTCCTGGACCTGGAAGAGCTTCGAGTACCACTCGGTGGTGAACCCGTGCCAGGAGAACGTGAGGCGCTGGTTCGGCGCCTTGTTGAACGTGTAGACGATCATCACCGCGATCGGCACCAGCGTGTAGGCCATGACCGCGAAGACGTAGGTCGGCAGGACGAATCTCGTCCACGGCCTCGCCCTCACCGGGCGGGCGGTGTCCGGTGTCCCCCGGCCGGCCATCAGCTGTACTCCTGGATCGTGCGGGTGCCGAACACGCGCGCGTACACGAATACGCAGACCAGGAGGGCCAGCATGAGCATCAGCGACAGCGCGGAAGCCACCGGGTAGTCGCCGTTCTGTACGTACTGGGTCTGAATGATGTTGCCGATCATCGTGGTGTTCGGACCACCGAGGATCTGGGCGCTCAGGTAGTCACCGATGTTGGTGATCCCGACCAGCAGGATGCCCGCGTAGACGCCCGGAGCCGATAGCGGCAGGATGACCCGGCGGAACTGCTGGTAGCCGGACGCGTAGAGGTCACCGGCGGCCTCGACCAGGTCGCGGTCGATCTTCTCGAGGGCGACGTAGATCGGAAGCGCCATCCAGGGCAGCGCGTCATAGGTCAGGCCCGTGATCACCGCGGTCGGGGTCGACAGGATGTGGGCGTCGTCGCCGATGAGGCCGAGGCTCTTCAGCGTCCCGAGCACGAGGCCCTCGTCGGAGAGGATGAACTGCCAGGTGAGGATCCGGATGATGAAGCTGACGAGGAACGGCAGCAGGAGCAGGAAGAGGAACAGGGACTTCCAGCGGCCGCCATGGAACGCGATCCAGTAGGCGACGGGGTACATCGCGACCAGGGCGAGCAGGGTCGAGATGCCGCCATACAGGAACGACCGTCCCAGCTGGGGCGAGTACTGGTCCAGGACTTCGGGAAAGATGGAGAAGTTCCAGGTGAGGGTGTATCCGTCGATCGGGTTGCCCGTCATCAGGGAGATCGACACGATCGCGACCAGCGGCACGATGAAGAACAGGCCCAGCCACAACATCGCCGGCGCCGACTGCAGGTATGGCGTGACCCTGGACTTCATGACTGGATGATCGGGTCGAAGAGACCGACCCACTCCTCGTGGGTCTCGAGCGTCTCGGTCATGGGGTACTCCTTCAGCCGGGCCAACTCCTCCTCGGACGGGAAGATCAGGGGGCTGTCGGCCACCGCCGGATCGTCGAGCTGGTTGGCGATGATCGGCTTCGCGGCCGGGACCGGGGATATGTAATTGACCCAATCCTCGATGATCGCCTGGATCTCGGGGTCGTAGTAGAAGTTGATCCACTCGAGCGCGTCGACCGGGTTGGCCGCGTGGTAGGGGATCACCGAGTTGTCCCGCCACAACACGCCGCCCTCCTTCGGGATCACGAACTTGAGGTGGGGGTAGCCGGCGTTGTTGGCCTGGAAGATGTCACCGGAGTAGGCCTGGGTCACGGCCAGGTCGCCGTCCTGGAGCGCCTTGATGTAGCCGTTGTCGTAGTACTGCCTGACGATCCCCTGATCACGTTGTCTGGTCAGGAGCTCGGCGGATTTCTTCCAGTCCGAATAGGTGGATGTCTCCGGCTCGATGCCGAGCGCCAGCAGGCCCACGGTGCCGAGCTCGTCCGGGTCGCTCAACATCCCGACCTTGCCCTTGTACTTCGGGTCGAAGAGGATCTCGAGCGAATCGACCGGCCCGTCGATTTGGCGTTCGTCGTAAGCGATCGCCGTCGCTCCCGCCTGCCAGACGGCGCAGTAGGTGAGGTCGGGGTCGTAGCCGAGATCGGTTGCCACGGTGCCGGCGTACTTGCGGAAGTTCGGCAGCCGGGAGTGGTCGAGCGGGATCAGCCACCGGTTCTGCATCAGTTGGGTGAGCTGCCAGCCGTTGGACATGACGATCACGTCGTATCCGATCGACTGGCCGTTCTGAAGAACCGGGCTGATCTGGGAGAAGAACGACGCGTTGTCCTGGATGACCGGGCTGTACTTGACGTCGATCCCGGTCTTCTTCGAGAACCTCTCCAGGGACGGGTGCCTGCCGTTCTCGGTGTCGATGTAGAGCGGCCAGCTGGCGATGTTGAGCTCGTCGTGCTGCTTCTGCTCCTTCCACCAGGCGTTCCAGTCGAATCCCTCCTCCCAGCCGGTGTCCTTCGTGCCGGGCAGTCCGCAGGCCGCGATGAACTGGGCGAGGCCCAGGCCGGCGAAGGCTCCCGCCGCCCCCTTCAGCACCTGGCGCCGCGAGAGCCGGGGCTGGGTCATCCCCCTGATCCAGGCCGGATCGTTTCGGAGGTCTTTCGCCGTCTCCCGCATGGAAGCCCAAGATAGCGTTTCGGGTTGACCCCTCCGCAACGCATATGCGAACATATGTTCGCATGATCGTCTGCGTCCTCCTTCCACTCCTCGCGCTCCGGGCAGCCCTGGGAAAGGACCAGGAACGGCTCCGGGAGCCGATTGCATTGGCCCCGCAGCACGACGGACCCCAGGTCACCGGCGAGGTGTCCCCGGCCGCCCACCGGCTCGGCGTGCGGCCCGGGATGGGACTGGGCGAGGCGGTCGACATCTGTCCCGAGCTGGCCCTGATCCCCCCCGATCCGGGTCGGGCCGCGGGGATCTGGGAGGCGGTCCTGGTCCGCCTCGAATCGATCGGCGCCGCGGTGGAATCGGAACGTGACGGCGAGGCATTCTTCGACGCCCCGGCCGTCGAGCGCCTGCACGGGGGCCTCGAGGGCGTGCTCGACGCGGCAACGCAAAAGCTGGGGCCGAACTTCCTCACCGCGGCCGCACCCACCCGGCTCGCCGCACTCGCCCTCGCGGGCGACCAGCCGATCGGCGAGGAGCCCGGAGAACGTCGGATCCTCCCTCCCGAAGAGCTGGCCGGGTACCTCTCCACCCTGCCGATCGGGATCCTGCTCGGCCGCCTCGATTCCGGGTCCGAGACCCGCCGGATGCTGGAGTCGATGCGGAAGCTGGGCCTGAGGACCCTCGGTGACCTGGCCGCGCTCCCCGCCGACGCGATCGCCGACCGCTTCGGTTCCCTCGGCCTCGCCGCCCGGGACCTGGCCGCCGGGATCGAGGGCCCCCTCCACCCTCGCGGACCGAAGGAACGGGTCGAGGAGTGGCTGGAGTTGCCCGAGGCCGCCAGCGGCATCCACCTCGAGGGTGGCCTGACCATCCTCTGCGACCGTCTCGCCGGGAGGCTCCGGGCCTCCGGGACCAGCGCCAGGAAGCTGGCCGTCGAGGCCCACCTGCTCGGTGGCGGCAGCTGGACCCACCAGGCCTCTCCCCGCCGTCCCACCGCCTCGCCGGTGGTCCTGCGCCTCCTGCTCATGCCCGCCCTTGAACAGCTCCCGCGCCCGGCCGGGAAGCTGGGGCTGCGACTGGTCGAGAGCGGCCCCCAGGCCGCCGAGCAGCTCGAGGTGGTCAACCGTCCCGGCGAGACCCGCAGGCGGCGGCTCAGCGAGGCCGCCAGCCAGGTCCGGGCCGCGGTCGGCGAGAGCGCCCTGATGCGGATCCTCGAGACGGAACCCGAGTCGCGCCTGCCCGAGCGCCGCATGCTCCTCACCCCCTACTCGACGGAATGAGGCCGTGAGGAGAGCGACCATGGCCACCTCCGGTTCCCGGCCGATGCGGCTCTACGAGCCGCGTCCGGTCGATGTCACCACCAACGCGAGCAACGCGCCCGCCCAGGTGAACGACATCGACGTGGTCCAGATCCGCGAGGAATGGATCGTCGAGGACGGATGGTGGACCTCGGCCCCGATCAGCCGCTGGTACTTCGAGGTGGTACTGATCGACGGCCGCGACCTGACTGTCTTCCGCTCGTTTCCCTCCGGGCAGTGGTTCGCCCAGCGGGCCTGAGGCGGGGATGCCGTCCGGGGCCGGCAACGCCGCGCGTGCAGTTCCGTACGTGGAGCTCCACTGCCACTCCTCGTTCTCCTTCCTGGACGGGGCATCCTCGCCGCTGGAGCTGGCGAGCCGGGCGGCGGAGCTCGGCTACCCCGCCCTCGCCCTGACCGACCACGACGGGATCTGGGGCTCGATGGAGTTCGCGGTCTCCTGCAAGGGGGCGGGGATCCGGCCGATCACGGGCGCCGAACTGACGGTGGAGGATGCGGGACGCAGCTTCCACCTCACCCTGCTGGTCGAGAACGAGACCGGGTACGGCAACCTCTGCCGGCTCCTGACCGGCGCACACGCCGGGACCAGGGACTCGCGGGACCGCCGGCAGACCGAGCCCCGGCTGCCCCTGGACCGGCTCGCGGAACGGGCCGAGGGTTTGATCTGCCTCACCGGCTGCGCGCGCCAGGGGCTCCTCCCGGCGGCCTGGGCGGACGGTGACCTCTCCCGGGGAGAGCGTCTCGCCCGGAAGCTGCGCCGATGGTTCGGCCCCGAGAACCTCCGCGTGGAGCTCCAGCGGCCCTACTGGCGGCATGATCACGCGCGCAACCGCTGGCTCGCAGGCCTGGCCCGCAGCCTCGAGCTGAAGACGGTCGCGACCGGCAACGTCCACAGTCACGTCACCGAACGGACCCGGCTCCAGGACGCCCTGGTAGCGGTGCGGCTGGGGACCGGCCTGGCCGACTCCGAGCCCTACCGGCGCGGCAACTCCACCTCCACTCTGGCCGCCCCGGCCCACATGGCGGCCCGCTTCCCGGACCACCCCGAGGCGGTGGCCGAGACGGTCCGGATCGCGGAGCGCCTGAGCTTCGACCTGGAGCGCGAGCTCGGGTACCGCTACCCGCAGCAGGGCGATCCCCGGGCGGACCGCGACCTGGCCGAGCTCTGTCGCTCACGCATGGACGAGCGTTACCTGGGCACGCCGCAGGAGGCGGAGGCCCGGGCCCGGCTGGACAACGAACTGAAGATCATTCGCGGCCTCGGCCTCTCGGGTTTCTTCCTGCTCCACCACGACCTGCTCGAGCTGGCCCGCGAGGTCGCGGTGGAGGTTCGCGGGCCCTCGTCCGCGCGCGGGGTCCTGCCTCCCGGGCGGGGACGCGGCTCCTCGGTCAGCTCGATCGTGTGTTACCTGACCGGCCTCTCTCACATCGACCCCGTCAAGGCCGACCTCTTCCCGGGCCGTTTCCTCAACGACGAGGTGACGACCGCCCCGGACATCGACCTCGATTTCCCGCGTGACATCCGGGAACGCCTCATTCCCCGGATCCACCACCGTTACGGACGGGACAGGTCCGCCCTGGTCGCGGCCTTCCCCACCTACCGTTCCCGGGGGGCGATCAGGGAGTTCGGCAAGGTGCTCGGCATACCGTCCACCGAGATCGAGCGGGCGGCCCGCGCGGTCGACTTCCACAGCGGCTCCGATGACTTCGAGCGGGACCTGACCCAGGCGATCGGGCGCGAGCGTGCCCACTCCCCCGCCTGGAAGCACCTGGCCTGGCTGACCCGGGAGGCCCGCGGCCTGCCGCGCCACGCCTCCCAGCACTCGGGAGGGATGGTGATCTCGACCCGGCCCCTGATCGAGATCTGCCCCGTGGTACCGGCCGCCATGGAGGAACGGCAGATCGTCCAGTGGGACAAGGATTCCTGCCAGGACGCGGGTTTCCTGAAGATCGACCTGCTCGGGCTGGGCATGCTGTCCGCGGTCGAGCGGACGATCGACGAGATCAACCGTTCCCGCGGCGAGACCGTGGACCTGAGCCGGATCGACCTGGACGACCGGGAGGTCTTCGACATGATCAAGCGGGCCGAGACCACCGGGGTGTTCCAGATCGAGAGCCGCGCCCAGATGCAGATGCTGCCCCGGATGCGGCCCGAGAACCTGGAGGACCTGACGATCCAGGTCGCCCTGATCCGGCCGGGCCCGATCCAGGGTGGCGCCGTCCACCCGTACGTGGAGCGCCGGAGCAGGCTGCGGGAGGACCCGGACTTCGAGATCCCCTTCGCCCACGATCTGCTGCAGCCGGTCCTGGAGGAGACCCACGGCGTGATCATCTTCCAGGAACAGGTGATCGAGGTGGCGATGCACGTCGCCGGCTTCAGTTCCTCGGAGGCGGAGTCGCTCCGCCGGGCGATGAGCCGCAAGCGTTCCCGGCGTTCGCTCGAGGCCCACCACCAGAGGTTCATCGGGGGGGCGCTGGCGAACGGCGTGCCGCGCGACGTCGCCGAGGGGATCTTCGACCAGATCATCGGGTTCTCGGGCTTCGGATTTCCCAAGGCCCACTCGGCCGCGTTCGGCCTGCTGGCCTACCAGTCGGCCTGGCTGAAGCACCATTACCCGCCCGAGTACCTGGCGTCGCTCCTGAACGAGCAACCGATGGGGTTCTACCCGCCCGACTCCCTGGTCCAGGAGGCCCGCCGCACGGGTGTCGAGGTACTGCCGCCCGACATCAACCACAGCCGTGTCGAGTGCGTTACCGAGTGGACGGACGCCGACGCCGACCAGCCCGCGGTCCGTATAGGGCTCGGCTACGTGAAGGGCGCGAACTCGGGCGAGATGGAGCGCCTGGTCGCGGAGCGGGACCGCGCGGGAAGGTTCCGGGATCTGGGAGACCTGACGTCGCGCCTTCCCCTCCAGAGGACGGATCTCGAGCAGCTGGCCTGGGCGGGCGCCCTCCGTTCCCTGCCGAGGGGCGAGCGGGTGGCGGGGCTGTGGAGCGTAGGGCTGACCGCCGACCGTCGCCGCACCGCCGACGGGCTCCAGCTCGCGCTCCCCTTCCCGTCCGAGGAAACGCCTGATCTGTCCGAACCCACGGACTGGGACCGCGTCCAGGCCGAGTACGGCTCGATCGGCATGACCCTGGAGGGACACCCCATGGCGCTCGCCCGGGAGCAGATCCCGGACTCGGTCCTGCCGACCACGGAGGCCTCCGCGTTGCCGGACCGCACCTGGACCGAGGTGGCCGGGCTCCAGGTCGCGCGCCAGCGCCCGGAGACCGCCAATGGCGTCATCTTCATCCTCATCGAGGACGAGCACGGCACCCTGAACCTGGTCCTGCCTCCGCCCGTCGCCAGGCGTCACCGCCTCGTGGTGAGGACCGCGACCCTGATCCGCGCCCGGGGGCGCATCGAGACGGCCCAGGGCGTGGTGAACCTGGTCGTCCGGGACCTCTCGGAGATCCACCCGCCCAACCCCCGGATCAAGGCGCTGGCACCAACCGGGTTCAATTTCGGGCGGCGCGGAAGATGAACCCGGGAAACTCCCTGCAAAATGCGGGAAAGAACAAACGCCTGTTCGTGCAGTAACCGCAGGCCGGCCGAAACACAAGCACATGCGTTTGGCTCTACACCTGACTTTGCCGCCGCCGATGCACGAAACATTGCAAACACATGTTCGTGTCCGACGGGGTACCTACATTACGAACCTATGTTCGTGCAACGAGACAAGAAGAGCAGCCGGGTGGCAGCCCGGGCGGCCGATGCGATCGACCTGATGATCGAGTTCGCGACACTCGGCGAATACGGCCTCGAGTACCCGGAGCCGACGCGCGAGAGCGACCGCAGGATCACCACCCTCGACTTCGGGAAGACCCGTCCGGCCATCCCCAGGCCGAGCGCCGCGCGCGCCGCGGCGGGACACCGCCACGGCGCCGGCCCCCAGCGGCACCGTCACGGCCGCCGTCCCTGCCAGCCCGGGCGCAGCCGGACCACACTCCCCGGCTGGGGCGACCGGCCCGGCACCGAGATGCCCGGCGTCCAGCCCGGCCGTCGCCACCGGGCGCAGGCCGGGCAGCGCCACCGCCCCTCCTCCGCGCTGCCGTACGCCCTCCGGCCCCCGAGGATCCGGCTCGAGGCGACCTGAGCCCCTCCGGCAGCCGCACGAGGCGAGCTTCCCGGCCTGTCCCGAGCCGGACGGCCCCGGCGAACGCCCGGACGCCCCGCCGGCGGCGTCCGTCGGCATGCGGCTCGCCCCAAGTAGCCGTCCCTGGTCGACGATCGTGAGCGCCCTGCCACTCCGCGGGGCCGTCACCGCGGTGCGCCGCGGGACCCGGCACCGCACCGCCTGGCGGGCGACCACGACCTGAGACCGACGTCGCGCCCGGACAACCCGCAAGGGGCGCCATGTCGCCATCGGTATCAATCGGCATGCGCCGGACATGTCCCCGACGCGGCGCGCCGTCGCCCGGGATGCGGCGCAGACACCCGGATGCAACGAAAAGAGCCGCCCCGGAGGACGGCTCTCTCAGAGAAAAACCGGCGGCGACCTACTCTCCCAGGGGGTTGCCCCCCAAGTACCATCGGCGCTGTGGTGCTTAACGGCTCTGTTCGGAATGGGAAGAGGTGTTTCCACCACGCTATTACACCACCGGAAATATGGCGAGACCTATGGGCCTCGATAAAGCTTGAAAACCACATAATGACCGATTGAAATAAATATCCGTCAAGCCCTCGACCCATTAGTACCGGTCAGCTACAGGTGTTACCACCCTTCCACCGCCGGCCTATCAACCTGGTGGTCTACCAGGGGTCTTACTCCCTCAAGGGGATGGGAGAATTCATCTCGAGGACGGCTTCCCGCTTAGATGCCTTCAGCGGTTATCCGTTCCGTGCGTAGCTAAGCTGCGGTGCCCTTGGCAGGACAACAGCTACACCAGAGGCACGTTCACCCCGGTCCTCTCGTACTAGGGGCAAATCCTCTCAATTCTCCAACGCCCACATCAGATAGGGACCGAACTGTCTCACGACGTTCTGAACCCAGCTCGCGTGCCGCTTTAATGGGCGAACAGCCCAACCCTTGGGACGTACTCCCGCCCCAGGATGCGACGAGCCGACATCGAGGTGCCAAACCGCTTCGTCGATATGGACTCTTGGAAGCGATAAGCCTGTTATCCCCGGAGTACCTTTTATCCGTTGAGCGACGGCGCTTCCACTTGCAACCGCCGGATCACTAAGCCCAACTTTCGTTCCTGCTCGACCCGTCGGTCTCGCAGTCAAGCTCCCTTGTTGCCTTTACACTCTACGCACGATTTCCAACCGTACTGAGGGAACCTTTGGGCGCCTCCGTTACTCTTTAGGAGGCGACCGCCCCAGTCAAACTGCCCGCCTGACACTGTCCACTGCCCGGGTCACGGCACAGTGTTAGAAGCCCGGAATGTCAAGGGTGGTATCTCAAGGTTGACTCCCCAGCAGCCGCAGCCGCTGGTTCACTGTCTCCCACCTATCCTGAACAGAACACACCAAACTCCAATATCAAGTTGCAGTAAAGGTTCACGGGGTCTTTCCGTCTTGATGCGGGTACTCGGTATCTTCACCGAGACTCCAATTTCACCGAGTCCATCGTTGAGACAGCGTCCAACTCGTTACGCCATTCGTGCAGGTCGGAACTTACCCGACAAGGAATTTCGCTACCTTAGGACCGTTATAGTTACGGCCGCCGTTTACTGGGGCTTAGCTTCATTGCTTCGCTCCGAAGAGCTAACAAGTCCGCGTAACCTTCCAGCACCGGGCAGGCGTCAGACCCTATACGTCGTCTTGCGACTTAGCAGAGCCCTGTGTTTTTGGTAAACAGTCGGTTGGACCAATTCACTGCGGCCTCCTCGAGCTCCATCCGTACGGACTTCACCCTATCGAGGCGCCCCTTATCCCGAAGTTACGGGGCGATTTTGCCGAGTTCCTTAACGATGGTTATCTCGCTCACCTTAGTATCTTCTACGTGTCCACCTGTGTCGGTTATCGGTACTGGCACGTGGATCCTCCCTAGTGGCTTTTCTAGGAGGCATGGGCTCAGTGACTGGCCGGAACTCAATCCAGCTGGCATCGCACCTCGCGTAATAACGCCGCTGCGGATTTTCCTACAGCGACTGGCTACGTACTTGCCCCAGGACGACCATCGCCTGGGTTCACTTACCCTTCCCCGTCCCCACATCGGTGGTAACGGATCCTACGTGGTACAGGAATATCAACCTGTTATCCATCGACTACGCCTTTCGGCCTCGCCTTAGGTCCAGACTAACCCTGAGCAGACGAACTTTACTCAGGAAACCTCGGACAATCGGTGGAGGGGATTCTCACCCCTCTTTCGTTACTCATGCCTGCATTCTCACTTCTCAGCACCGCACGAAGGCTTACGCCAACGCTTACACACTGAGAACGCTCTCCTACCGCTCATGAACCCCGCAGGGTCATGAACCCGTAGTTTCGGTGACTAGCTTTAGCCCCGTTACATTATCCGCGCCCGAACACTTGACCAGTGAGCTGTTACGCACTCTTTCAAGGGTGGCTGCTTCTAAGCCAACCTCTTGGTTGTCTATGCATTCGGACATCGTTTACCACTTAGCTAGTACTTAGGGACCTTAACTGACGGTCTGGGTTGTTCCCCTCTCGCACATGAAGTTTATCCCCCATGCGCTGACTGCCGAGCTAGATGTAATGGTCTTCGGAGTTTGCCTGAAGTCGGTAACCTGGTGGGGCCCCTAGTCCAAGCAGTGCTCTACGGCCACAACACATAACACTCGACGCTATACCTAAATATATTTCGGAGAGAACCAGATATCTCTGAGCTTGATTAGCCTTTCACTCCGATCCACAGGTCATCCGCCCAGTTTTCACCCTAGGTCGGTTCGGTCCTCCACGTGGTCTTACCCACGCTTCAACCTGCCCATGGATAGCTCGCTCAGTTTCGGGTCTACCTCCAATGACTATGTCGCCCTATTCAGACTCGCTTTCGCTGCGGCTCCGCTCATCGCTTAACCTTGCCACTGAAGAGTAACTCGCAGGCTCGTTATGCAAAAAGCACGCCGTCACATCCGAAGATGCTCCGACCGCTTGTAGGCGTATGGTTTCAGGTACTATTTCACTCCCCTTCCGGGGTACTTTTCACCTTTCCCTCACGGTACTAGTTCACTATCGGTCACCAGGGAGTACTTAGCCTTGGAGGGTGGTCCCCCCGGATTCAGACCACGTTTCACGGGTGTGGTCCTACTCAGGAACATCATCAGCAGGTCAGTGCGTTTTCGTCTACGGGACGATTGCCCTCTGTGGTGCGAGGTTCCACTCGCTTCGACTAACACCTGACTTTGTAACTGCTGCCAGAGCGCACATACTCTGGACAGATGTCCTACAACCCCGACCCGGCAACGAATGTGCTCTTACAACGGGTCGGTTTGGGCTGGTCCCTTTTCGCTCGCCACTACTCAGGGAGTCTCGTTTGATTTTCTTTCCTCGAGCTACTTAGATGTTTCAGTTCGCTCGCTTGCACTCTGCCGGCTATGTATTCACCGACAGATGACGCCGCATTACCAGCGCCGGGTTTCCCCATTCGGAAATCCGCGGGTCAAAGGCTATTCAGCGCCTCACCGCGGCTTATCGCAGCCGTTCACGTCCTTCATCTACTCCTGGTGCCAAGGCATCCACCGTACGCCCTTACTATCTTGACGGTGAGTGGTGACCTGGCTAACAACTCCAGGTCGCCTTGCGAATTCATCTCCCGAAAGAGATGAACTCTTCATTATTCATTTCAATCAATATTGGCCATTATGCGGTTTTCAAGCTTCATCGAGGCGCGCGACAGGCGGGATTCGCCTGTGCGGTCTCTCAAAACTGAGCAGCGTTTGGCCGGCACGTTATTGCGCCAACCGAGCCCGGTCGACATTAGGGAAACTCCCTAGAAAGGAGGTGATCCAGCCGCAGCTTCCGCTACGGCTACCTTGTTACGACTTCACCCCAATCACGAACCCCACCTTCGACGGCTCCCTCCAAAAGGTTAGGCCACCGGCTTCGGGTGTTGCTCGCTTTCGTGGTGTGACGGGCGGTGTGTACAAGGCCCGGGAACGTATTCACCGCAGCATTGCTGATCTGCGATTACTAGCAACTCCATCTTCATGGAGGCGAGTTGCAGCCTCCAATCCGAACCGAGACGCACTTTTTGGGATTCGCTCCACCTCACGGTATTGCAACCCTCTGTATGCGCCAATGTAGCACGTGTGTAGCCCTGGACATAAGGGGCATGATGACTTGACGTCGTCCCCACCTTCCTCCGGTTTGTCACCGGCAGTCTCCTATGAGTCCCCAACTGAATGCTGGCAACATAGGACGGGGGTTGCGCTCGTTGCGGGACTTAACCCAACATCTCACGACACGAGCTGACGACAGCCATGCACCACCTGTGAATCTGCCCCGAAGGGAAACCATATCTCTATGGCGGTCAGATACATGTCAAGCCCAGGTAAGGTTCTTCGCGTTGCGTCGAATTAAACCACATGCTCCGCTGCTTGTGCGGGCCCCCGTCAATTCCTTTGAGTTTTAGCCTTGCGGCCGTACTCCCCAGGCGGGGCACTTAATGCGTTAGCTTCGGCACAGGGGGAGTCGACACCCCCTACACCTAGTGCCCATCGTTTACGGCGTGGACTACCAGGGTATCTAATCCTGTTTGCTCCCCACGCTTTCGCGTCTCAGCGTCAGTCACGTCCCAGCGAGCTGCCTTCGCCATCGGTGTTCCTCCTGATATCTGCGCATTTCACCGCTACACCAGGAATTCCACTCGCCTCTTCCGGACTCGAGCTCGGCAGTATCCACCCGCATCCCAGGGTTGAGCCCTGGACTTTCAGAGCGGACTTACCGAGCCGCCTACACGCGCTTTACGCCCAATGATTCCGGACAACGCTTGCCCCCTACGTATTACCGCGGCTGCTGGCACGTAGTTAGCCGGGGCTTCTTGTGAAGGTACCGTCACTCCATACGGCTGTTCACCGCAGAAGCTTCGTCCCAACTGAAAGAGGTTTACAACCCGAAGGCCTTCTTCCCCCACGCGGCGTTGCTGCGTCACGCTTTCGCGCATTGCGCAAGATTCCCCACTGCTGCCTCCCGTAGGAGTCTGGGCCGTGTCTCAGTCCCAGTGTGGCTGATCGTCCTCTCAGACCAGCTACGCATCGTCGCCTTGGTAGGCCGTTACCCCACCAACAAGCTAATGCGCCGCGGGCCCATCTCGATGCGGAAGCCGAAGCTACCTTTCCTCCGAAGAGCACATCCGGTATTAGCCCGAGTTTCCTCGGGTTGTCCCGGTCATCGAGGCAGGTGACCCACGTGTTACTCACCCGTTCGCGGCTCTGCCCCAGGGCAAGCCCTGGTTCGTCGCTCCACTTGCATGTGTTAAGCACGCCGCCAGCGTTCGTCCTGAGCCAGGATCAAACTCTCCGTGAAGAACTACATACGGCTGGCTCCCTGGCGGAAGCCGGCCATCACAGAGGTTGTCATGACTACGTGATGACGCGGCCGATACACAACGGCCACGTCGATCATGACGGGTCTAATTCAGTCCATCCGGCCGCTGGCGACCGAATGGATCGAGCCTGTACTTCGGACCCCGAGGGGTCCAGAAGCGCATGCTGTTGAGTTTTCAAAGACCGCCGTGCCTCTCGGGAGGGGACTCCTCCGTCTGACACGCGCTGAGAGCTATCTGCTCTTCAGAGCGGGGCGCGAAAGTATAGCGCACTCGGGCGCGGAGTGGAAGCATGCTTCTGTTCCCACTCCCCGGTGCGACCTTTCGCCTGGT
>Ga0182743_1000355_pt1 | contig 62191 bp, 60 predicted proteins | sample eDN3rd30CKraftOP_FD_128522 | JGI IMG/M metagenome (GOLD analysis project Ga0182743, IMG submission 128522) | Enriched Organic Plus compost microbial communities from Emeryville, California, USA - eDNA 3rd pass 30_C Kraft OP (version 2) (version 2) ... | reverse complement strand
AGATGGACAGAATTCCGTCGCGGCCTTCCATTTCCTGGATGCGCCGCACGAAGCCTCGCGCAGGATCGCGCGAGGTATGCATGGGCACGATCATTTCGCAGTCGACCAGCGCGGCCTTGGGCGCGATGCGGCCTTCGTGGGCCGCCACGCACAGCGTGACCAGTTCTTCGGCGCGCTCGCGGATATCGGTGTGCGGGTATTCCTTGAACAGCACCAGCACATCGGCCTGCTCTACCATCAGGGGCGTCAGGTGCGCATGCGGATCCAGTTCCGCGCCCACCACTACGCCGGGCCCGACCATCTCGCGCACGCGCGCCAGGATGTCGCCCTCGCAATCGTCGTAGCCGTCGGCCACCATCGCGCCGTGCAGGCCCAACAGCACGATATCGACCGGCAAGGCGCGCCGCAGGTCGGCCAACAGCTCATCGCGCAGCGTCTCGTATGCCGCGCGGGTGGTAATGCCGCCGGGCTGCGCCGACGAGACCATGCCTTCATGCAGTTCCCAGCCCAGCGGCTTGCCGCGCAGGCGCGCCACATACAGGGGCGCGCCTGCAAAGGTGACGCTGTCGGGATGAGTGCCGGCCGGGTAGTAATCGCGATCGCGAAACGATGCCAGGCTGGTGGGCATCGGCGCGAAAGTATTGGTTTCTGTTCCCAGACCGCCACTGAATACTCGCATGATCGTCCTCGGCAAACGGGAGAAGGACATGCGGCCCAGGACGCGTCAGCCGGCGCGAACCGGCGCGGCTGCATGCCATGCCGCAATACGGCACGGGCCTGAACGATGTTTTCCCCCTGGGATTGTTGTTCAATCGGGAAGAGTCCCGCCTGCGTGTCGCGGCGGTCGCGTTATTGTCATCGTCCCGCATGAACGGGCCGATGCAGCGCTTATCATGCAATCGTGCCCTGACGCGGCACAAATAGCAAACGCAGCAGTACTCATAACCTTTGGGCATGGCCCCGCCATGCGGCCGCCACGGGACTACATCAGGCAGGGCAGCATCTCGAAATCGGCCGCCTGCGCGGCCAGTTCGCGCAACTGCTGCACCATGGGACGCGTGTCGTCGCGCCGCCATTGGTAGGTATAGGCCAGGGGTCGCAGCGGGGGCAACCGGCCGAGTTCAGCCAAGTGGCCGCGCCGCACCAGTTCGGCCGCCCAGGCGCGCGGCAGGAAACCGATGCCCAACCCTTCCTTCAGCATGCCCGCCACCGCGCCGAGGTTTTCGCATGTCATGCGCCGGCCCGCGGTCACCTGGTGCTCGACCAGCCATTCGTCCAGGATGCGCACCGTGCCGGCGCTGTTGGGCAAAGTTACCAACGTCTGTCCAGCCACATCTTGCGCGCGCATCGGCGGGGCGCCCCGATACAGCCCCGGCGCGGCCACCCACACGAACTGCACCTGGCCGATACTGTGCGACGCAATGGCGGTGCGCGTCGACGGCCCGGCAATAATGGCGAAATCCAGCTCGCCGTCTTCCAGCCTCGGCTCCAGCACCTGGCCCAGATTGGCATGAGGCTCGACCGACAGATTGGGGTGGGTACGCTGGATCAGCGAAATCAGGCGCGGCATCCAGGTCAGCGAGGTCAGCTCGCCCACGCCGAATCGACAACGCCCCGACAGCGCCCGGGCGTCGCTGGCCCGGCGCATGAAATGTTCAGCGCTGCGCAGCACGTCGCGGGCATGGGCCAGCAGGCGGTCGCCCAGTGGAGTCAGCACCGCGCTGCGGTTGTCGCGGTTGAACAGATCGGCGCCGATGGCGGCTTCCAGTTCGCCGATGCGCTTGGACAGCGACGACACCGAGATATTCAGGCGGCCGGCCGCCACGGAAAAATTCTTGCAAGTGGCCGCCCAGTAGAACGCCTCGAGTTGCTTGAGCGTCATGATAGTTGAATAAAATCGAATAAATTCAAAATAATAAATTCGCTTTATTCTAACTTTTCGGGCCGCTATAGTCCGAGCATCCCCGCCCGGCGTTGGCCGGGCATGCCCGCTGGAAGCTGCCATGACCCTGCCCGCCGAACCGAGCCCGCCGTCTGCCTCGCCCCGCCCCGCCTATGCGCCCCCGCGTCCGCTGCGCCGGTTCCTGTCGCTGCACGATTTCGAGGCCGCGGCCCGGCGCCGCCTGCCGCGTCCCATCTTTGAATATGTGGCCGGCTCGGTCGAAGACCGGCAGGCCGAACGGGACAACCGCCAGGCGTTTTCCCGCTACGGTTTTCGCACCCGCGTGCTGGTGGACGTGTCGTCACGCCGCCAGGACGTCGAGCTGTTCGGCCAGCGCTACGCCTCGCCCGTGGGCATCGCCCCCATGGGCATCGCCGCCCTGACTGCCTACCGTGGCGATATCGTGCTGGCGCGCGCCGCGCAGGCGGCCAACGTGCCCTGCATCATGAGCGGCTCGTCGCTGATCCGCCTGGAAGAAGTCATGGACGCGGCCCCCGGCACGTGGTTCCAGGCTTACCTGCCCGGCGACGACTCGCAGATCGGCGCGCTGATCGACCGCGTGGCCGCCGCCGGGGTGCAGACGCTAGTGCTCACGGTAGATACACCCGTGCAGGCCAACCGCGAGAACAACGTGCGGGCCGGCTTCAGTACCCCGCTCAAACCGGGCCTGGGGCTGGCCTACCAGGGCCTGTCGCATCCGCGCTGGCTGCTGGGCACCTTCCTGCGCACGCTGGTGCGCCACGGCATGCCGCATTTCGAGAACAACTACGCCACGCGCGGCGCCCCGATCTTGTCCAAGCGCGTGCTGCGCGACTTTTCCGACCGCGGCTATCTCAACTGGACCCACGCGGCGCAAATCCGCCGACGCTGGCAAGGGCCGATGGTGATCAAGGGCATCCTCGGCGCCGATGACGCGCGACGCGCGCGCGAACAGGGCATGGACGGCATCATCGTGTCCAACCACGGCGGCCGGCAGCTCGACGGCGCGGTGTCGCCGCTGCGCGTGCTGCCCGAAATCCTGGAGCAGGCCGGCGGCATGACGGTGATGCTCGACAGCGGCGTGCGCCGCGGCACCGACGCGATGAAGGCCCTGGCGCTGGGCGCGCACGCCGTGTTCGTGGGCCGGCCCTTCAATTACGCCGCATCGGTGGCCGGTGAAGACGGCGTGCGCCATGCACTGCAATTGATGCGCGACGAGATCGCCCGCAACATGGGCATGCTGGGCATCACCCGTCTCCAGGAGCTGGACCGCTCGTTCCTGGTGGCGCTGGATTGAAGCCGCCGCGCGCCGCCGCCTCGCGCACCCAGCCGGACACGCGCCGCGCGATCTCATCGCTGTTGTCGTCCATCATCAGCATGTGGGAATTGCCCCGTATGCCCATGTCGGCCAGCCGCCACATCTCCACATGGCCCCCTTGGGCCGCCAGCGCATCGGCATACTGGCGGCCCGCGGCTGCCAGGCGTTGCCACAGCGGCGTGGCATCCAGGTAGTCACCGTAGACGAACAAGAACGGCTTGCCGGCTACGGCCGGCGCCCGCACCGGTTCAGCGAAGCCCGAGGGCTCGATAGCGACCACCCCGCGCACCTGCGCGGGCCGCTCGTGCAATGCGCGAAACGCCACCTCGCCGCCATGGCTGTGCGCTACCACCACACAGGGGCCGACGCGATCGATGACCGCGCACAGGGTCCGCAGCGCTGCGTCATTGTTGCCCAGCCAGCGCGGCACGGCATGTTGGATGAACGTATCGAAGGCAGCCAGCGGAAAGCGCAATCCATCGAAGCCGCGCCGTTGCGCGTAGCCCGCCGGTGCCCCAAAACGGAACAGCGACCAGCTTTCCTCGGCATTTCGGATGATGGGCGCATCGGGCCACACGCTGCCAAACGGCGCCCAGCCCGCGCGGCCGCGTTCGACGTTGTCCACCACGTACACCGCATTGCCCAGCCCCAGCAAGTGCTGCAGCCAGCCCGGGCGCCCGTCGGGAGTGGTTTCCCACATGGCGCCGGTCATGCCACCGCCATGCAGCAGCACCAGAGGCAAGGGCTGGCTGCGCCGCGCGGGCACGAAATACTGCACGTAGGCCTGCTCGAAATGGTAGTGGCCGTTAGGGTCGTACTGCAGCGACGCCGTGCGCGTGAAAGCCACGTCACGCACAGGCTCGCCCGTGATGCGCACGGGCCGGCCGCCTGCAAAGAAACTGCCGAAATCGGCCAGTTCCAGCGGCCGCGTCATGGCTTGGCCAGTGAGCACTGGCTTTCCTGCAGCGGCCAGGCCAGCGCCTGGCCCGCAATGGTGCGCACCACCCGGTAATAATCCCACGGCTGGCTCGACTGCCCCGGCGCCTTGACCTGCGCCAGCAGCATGTCGCGCACCACCAGGCCGTCGGCACGGATATGGGCGTTCAGGCTGAAGGCATCGTCGATGGGCAATGATTTCATCTTGGCCATGACCGCCTCGCTGTCGGTGGTGCCCGCGGCCTGCACGGACTTCAGGTAATGGCGCACGGCGCCATACACCCCGGCCTGCAGGAAAGTGGGGGGATGGCCCACCCGGGCCTGGAACTGCTTGCTGAAGGCCCGCGTGCCGTCATTCATGTCCCAGTAAGACGGCACGGTCAGATACGTGGACTGCGCCGCCTGCAGGCCCAGGCTGTGCACGTCGGTCAGCAGCAGCAACATGGCCGCCAGCTTCTGCCCGCCCTGCCCGATGCCGAACTCGGCGGCCTGCTTGATAGCCATGATGGTGTCGCCGCCAGCGTTGGCCACGGCCACGATCTGCGCCTTCGAGGCCTGGGCCTGCAGCAGGAACGATGCAAAATCCGATGCGTTCAGCGGGTGGTACACCGTGTCCACCACCTTGCCGCCGTTGGCCGCCACCACCGCCGACGTGTCCGCAGCCAACTGCTTGCCAAACGCATAATCGGAAGCCAGGATGAACCAGGTCTTGTTGCCCTCTTGCACCACGGCGTTGGCCGTGCCGCGCGACAGCGCATAGGTGGTGTATGTCCATTGCACGCCATAGGGCGAGCACTGCGCCTGCGTCAGCGCCGTGGTGCCCGGGCTGGAGAACATCACCAGCTTTTTCTTTTCGCGCGCCACGGCCTGCACGGCCAGCGCGACCGAAGAATTGGGCACATCCACGATCACATCGACGCCATCGGCGTCGTACCATTGGCGCGCCATGCTGCTGCCGATGTCGGGCTTGTGCTGGTGATCGCCCACCACCAGGGCGACGGGCTTGCCCAGCACCTTGCCGCCCATTTCCTCGATAGCCATGCGCGCGGCCTCGACCGAGCCTTTGCCGGTGGCATCGGCCGTAACCCCGGCCATGTCGGTCAACACGCCGATCTTGACGCCGTCGGCGTCGTTGGCGCGAGCCATGCCGGCCGCTCCCAGCGCCAGGCACGCCAACCATGCCGCGGCGCGGCGGCTTGCGGAATTTTTCACGATTTCTGTCTCCCCGGTGCGCGGCGCCGCGTGCCCATGCGCGCGGCCCGGCCCGCATACGGTACGGCGAAACCCCGGGCCGCGCAACGGCCCGGCTACCGTCCGGCCGGGACGCGCAGGTCGGCCAGGAACCGGTTCTTCCAGGCTGCCAGGTCGTGCGTGCGCAACCCCTGCAGCAGGCTGCGGTGGCGTTCGACACGTTCGGCCAGCGGCATGCGCAGCGCCCGGTCGAGCGCGAGCGCCATGCCCTCTGTATCGTACGGATTCACGATCAGCGCGGCGTCCCGCATTTCGCGGGCGGCGCCGGCAAATTGCGACAGCACCAGCACGCCGGGATCGTCCGGCGGCTGCGCCGCCACGTACTCTTTGGCCACCAGGTTCATGCCGTCGCGCAGCGGCGTCACCAGGCCAACCTGCGAGGCTCGCATCAACGGCATGAGCGTCGCGCGGGCATAAGAGCGGTTGATGTAGCGTAGCGGCGCCCAGCCCAGCTCGCCCCATTTGCCGTTGATGCGGCCGGCGGCGCGGTCCAGCTCGCGACGTATTTCGCGGTACCCCTGCACGTCCGACCGCGACGACTGCGCCAGCTGAACGAACGACACATGGCTGCCATGGCCAGGCTCGATCTCCAGCAGTTGCTCGAAGGCAGCAAAGCGTTCCAGCAAGCCCTTGCTGTAATCCAGCCGGTCGATGCTGATGATCAGCTTGCGGTCGGCCAGGCCCAGCTTAAGCGCGACTTCCTGGCTGGAACCCTTCTTGCCCGCCATGGCTGCCACGTCGTCGACGTCGATGCCGATGGGATAGGTGCCCACCCGCAACCGGCGTTCCGGCATGCGCAGGCCGCCTGCCTCCCGCCCGGCCTGCAGGTGCTTCTCGCAATAGTCGCTGAAGGCCTCGGCGTCGGTGTCGGTCTGGAACCCCACGACATCGTAGGCGCACATGGCCTGCGCCAACGCCTGGTGCGGCGGAATCGCCCTGAATACTTCGGCGGCCGGAAAGGGAATGTGCAGGAAGAACCCGATGCGATTGCGCACGCCCAGCTCGCGGCAATAGCGGCCCAGCGCCAGCAAGTGGTAATCGTGCACCCAGACCACGTCATCGGGCCTGAGCATGGGCGCCAACCGTTGGGCGAACTCGCGATTCACCCGCAAGTAGCCCTCGTGGTCGGCGCGGCGATAGCGCGCCAGGTCGGGGCGGTAATGAAACACCGGCCACAGCACCGCGTTGGAAAACCCACGGTAGTAGCAGTCGTAGTCGTGTTGCGCCAGCGGAAAAGTGGCGTACGTGATGTTGTCGCGCGTCACCGTCGACAACGCGCCGTCGGCGTCCGGCCCGGCGATCTCGCCGTTCCAGCCCAGCCACATTCCACCCGAGTCGCGCAGCGCGTCGTGCAAGCCCACGGCCAGCCCGCCCGGCGCCCGCGCGCCGGAGGGCAAGGCTACTCGGTTCGATATGACAATCAGCCGGCCCATGCCTGCTCCTTTTTGTCGGACATCTATGGCGTTGGAGCGGAGCCCAGGCGCCGCAGCCAGTCGGCCAGCGCGTCGGGTCCGGGCAGGCGCCACATGGCCGAACTAGGTCCCGCACCGATCTTGATGCCGTAGCCGCCGGCCTGGCGGGCGGCGATGAAACCCGCTTCGTCAGTCAGGTCGTCGCCCACCATGACCGGCACGCGGCCGGCATAGGGCGCCTCGCGCATGAAGGCCCGCAATGCGCTGCCCTTGTCGATCCCGTGAGGCCGCAGTTCGAACACCATCTTGCCGGGCTGCACGTCGAAGGCTGGCGCATGGCGCGCCGCCGTCTCGCGCACGGCCGATTCCACGCGCGCCGCCATGCCGGGCGCGGCGCGGTAATGCACCGCCAGCCCGTGCCCCTTGGGCTCGATCCAGACGCCTTGCCAGCCAGCCACGCGCTGGCGCAGCTGTGCCCTTGCAGCCCCCAGGCCCGGGGCCACCGGCGCCTGCACCACCACACCATGGCGGTCACGGCGTTCCGCGCCGTGACCGGCGGCATGCGGCAGCAACAGGGGGTGCAGCAGGCGGTCCAGGTCGATGCCGGGCCTGCCCGACAAGATAGCCAGCGCCCCGTCCAGGGCCTGCTCGACCCGACGCAGCACCTCGATGGTGGCGGGAGGCACCATCACCAGGTCAGGATCGGGCTGTATCGCGGCCAGCGTGCCGTCCAGATCCAGAAACAGGGCAATGCGGCCCGGATGCGGCACAGCGGGTTCCTGCCCGCTATGGGACAAGGCTTCCGACCGCGGCAAGTACGCATCCTGCTTGCTGTGCATAGACTCCATCCCGCCGTCTGGCGCATGATCCGCCAGACGCAGCTTTCAACATACGGCAGATCGACAAGGCTGCGCAATGGCGCCTCGATTCGCCGGCCGCCCGCGCGGCACGCAAATAGCGTGCCCGGCAGCGCGGCCTACCGGGCCATGCACTGCTTCCAGCGGCCGTGCACCCGGTTGGCAAACCACGCGGTGGTCAGGTTGCGGGTGATCTTCGGGCTGGACAGCTTGATGCCCGGCAGCACGGCGCGCGGCAGGCGCTGGCCGGCATCCCGGTCGGCCAGTTCGAACACGCGCCGGTAGAGCCGCGTGCTTTCGAATTCCGGCGTATCGCCTTTTTCAAGGTCGGGGCGGATGCGCGCTTCGTTGATGTCCAGCCGCCGCCGGATGGCTCGCACCGCCCGCTCGGTGCGGCTGGGGTCGATCGACCCGCGTATCAGCAAGTCGCCATCGAGCGCCAGTTCGATGCCCGACAACCGGCTGACGGCAGCCTGGAAGGCAGCATTGCGGCTGGCATACCAGCCGGCGTTGAAATCGGCGAACCGGTACAGCACCGAATCGTAGCGGGCCGGATATCCGAGCAGGTGCGCAATGCCGAAATACATGCCACCGCGCCGCGTGAACACCTCGTGGCGGATCGAACCGTCGACCTCGTACGGGTAGTCTTGCGCATGGGCTTGCGCAAAGGCGATGCTGACCTGCATGGGCCCGCCGGTGTGAACGGGGTTCAGGCCGCCGAACAATTGCCGGCCCATCGGCACCATGCCGATGAAGTCTTCGAAGATTTCGCTCAGCTGCCTTTCGGTGCGCACCGCATCCAGCCGCTGGTTGTAGGTCTTGCCGGTGGGCGACTTCAGGTTCAGGGCGGCGTTCACCAGAAAGGCCGGCACGTGCATGGCCTGCGTGCGGCGCTGTATTTCGCGCCGGGCAATGTCCGGCAGCCCCGGCACCGCGGGATCGGCGCGAAACGAGGATTCCTGTTCGGTGACGGCGATCACGGCGCACAGATTGGTCCGGCTGGAATCCAGGCCTTGCGCGGTAAAAGCCACGGCGATGTCGCGCGCCCAGCCCTCGCGGTCGGACATCTGCGCGGGCAGCAAGCGCTGCAGGTCGGCCCGTATGACGCTGGCGCCACGGGTAGGCTCTTCGGGAACCTGGGTGGCGCAGCCAGCCAGCACGGCCAGCAGCAGCGCGCCCGCCCAGCGGGCGTAGCGCATTGGAACACTGGCAAGGGCGGCTCTTGGCATGCGGGAAATTCTACCTGCGAATCCCGCCCGCCGATTCAGTGGCCGGCGAGATTCCCGCTGGCCACATCCCACACCGCCTGGGAAATAGGATGCTCCCGCTCTTCGATGATGTGCGCGATCAGCCCCGCTACGCGGCCTATCAGCGTCATGCCCTTGCCGAACTCGGGGCTCAGGCCCATGTCGAGCAATACGGCCGCTTTGGCGCCGGTGGCGTTCAAGGGTACTGGCTTGCCAAACACGCGGCCCGCGGCGGCTGCCAGGGCCAGCGCATAACGGCAATGCCTGCCGTTATAGCCGCAGTCGGCCGCCACCGCCAGAATCTTCTCGCAGCGTGGGTCCGCGTCAACGTGAATCGGATGCCCGATTCCGGGTATGCGCCGGCGCGCTTCGCGTTCGCGCGCCACGACATGCTCGGCATGAATGGCGAGCGTGGCCGCGTCGTCGGCCGGGCCATCGAAATCGGCTACGGCCTGTTGCAGGAAGCGTGCGGCGTATTCCACCACCCCCAGAAAGCGGCTGCCGGCGCCCAGCAAGCCGGCGGCCACTGCTCCCTGCATGGACTCGGGCGCGCCATGCAACGTCAGCCGCGTGGCCAGGGCGCTGGGCGTCAGGCCGTGATCGGCGGCTGTTATCAGAAACATGTTGATGATGCGCCGCTGGTTCGCGTCCGGAAAGCTGCCCAGCACCGTCAGGCAGAGAACGTCGACGAAATCGCGCTTGTCGATCAGGTCTTCGACCAGGTCGTAGCCGCGTATGGTGATGTGGTCGGCGTCGCCGCCGCCGATATTGCTCTTGAACATGCGCATTCCTTCAGGAAATGAACAGCCGGATTACTCGAGCCGGGCGCCGGACTGCTGGACCACTTCCTTCCAGCGCAGGACTTCCTGCTCGGCAAAGCGCTGGAAGTCGGCGCCGGACAACCCCATGGGAAAGCTGCCTATGGCCGCCATCGAGGCCACCACGTCCGGCTCCTCGGTGGCGCGCCCGATGGCCGCGGCCAGCTTGGCCACGACGGCATCCGGCGTGCCCGCGGGCACGAATATGCCCGACCAGCCCTCCAGAGCGGCATCGGGATAGCCGGCCTCGGCCATGGTGGGCACGTCGGGCATCACATCGAGCCGGCTCTTGCCTGCGACCGCCAGCGCGCGCAGCTTGCCCGCCTGAATATGCTGCCCGACGGATTCGGGGTAGCTGAACATGATCTCCACATTGCCGGCCAGCACGTCGGAAAGGGCCGGGCCGGCGCCTTTGTAAGGAATGTGCGTCAGGGTAATGCCCGCAGCCGACTGCAGCTTGGCCGCCGCCAGGTGAGTCTGGGTACCCGAGCCCGCAGATGCGTAGTTCACTGCCGCCGGCCGTTGCTTGGCCGCCTGCACCAGGTCCTGCAAAGAGCGATACGGCGTGCCGGCATTGGCCACCAACACAGTCGATTGGCGAAACAGCGAATGCACGGCACGCAAGTCCTTGGGCGGGTCGATGCGCAGGTTGTCGAACAGCGCCAGGTTGGCGGCCTGGGTGCCATGCGTGCCGTACAACAGGGTGTAGCCGTCCGGCTTGGCATGCGCCACTGCTTCGGCGCCGATCATGCCGCTGGCGCCGGGCCGGTTTTCCACGACCACGGGCTGGCCCAGGCTGTCGGCCAGTTTCCGGGCCAGCAGGCGCGACTGGTTATCGGATATGCCCGCCGCCGCAAACGGCACGACCAGGGTAATGCTGTGGCTCGGGTAATCTTGCGCGTGGGCAGGCGAGGCAGGCAGCACCGCGCCCAGCATCCAGGCCGCGGCCGTTATCGTTTTGTTCCAGTACTTCATGTCTATTGCTCCTGTGCAGATCCCCTTCCTGATGGTTTTGTGGGGTTATTGTTGATATGAATGGCGCCCTGCCGTGGTGCCGGCATCTACCGGAAACACCACGCCCGTCACCCAGCGCGCCTCGTCGCCTGCCAGGTAGCGGATCGCGTGGCCTACGTCCCAGCCGCTGCCTTCCGTGCGCAGCAGCGACCGTTTGCGACGGATCTCCCGCTTTTCGTCAGACATGCCGCGGGCATACACCATGGGCGTGTAGACCATGCCGGGCGCCACGCAATTGACGCGTATGCCCTCTTCGCCATGATGGGCCGCCATGGCGCGCGTCATATTCACCACTGCCCCCTTCGAAGTGGGGTACAACAAGCTGGGATGCCCGCCCATCAATCCCGCCACCGACGCGACGTTCACGATCGCGCCCTTGCCTTGCTCGCGCATGGCGGGAATACAGTGGCGGGCCATCAGCATCATCGAGGTGACGTTCACCCTCAACGCGCGGTCCCATTCCTCCAGATCGAGGTCAACGGCATTGCCCGCCGGCCCGCCGACTCCGACGTTATTGACCAGGATATCCACCCGCCCCCAGCGTTTCCGGACCTGGGCAACCGCGCTGGCGCATTGCTCGTTCGACCCGACATCGCACGGCAACACCAGGGCCTCGCCCCCCTCGTCTTCAATCATGCGGCGAGTGGTTTCGGCCCACTCCTGCACCGCGTCTATCAAAGCCAAGCGCGCGCCATCGCGCGCTAGCAGAATGGCGGCGGCCCGGCCATTTCCTATGCCGTCGGCGCGCGAACCGGCGCCCGTGACAATGGCCGTGCGGCCAGCCAGCGATCGGCTGGCGGGTGCGAAGTTCTCGCTCATTGCGTTTCCTTTGCTGTCTCTTGCATCAGTTGATCTTGCGGGTGCGATCGCCCCAATAGCGGGACCGCAGCTGGTTCTTGTCGGGCTTGCCCAGCGTGGTCAGCGGCAACGCGTCGACGAAATCGATCGACTTGGGCGTATTCACTGGACCTTTCGCCGCCCGCACGGCAGCCTTGAGCTCGTCTTCGCTTGCCTGGGCGCCAGCGCGCAACACCACCACCGCCTTGACGGCCTCGCCCCATTTTTCGTCCGGCACACCGATCACGGCCGCCGCGGCCACCGAAGGATGGGCCGCCAGCACGTTCTCGATTTCCTTGGGATACACGTTGAAGCCGCCCGAGACGATCATGTCTTTCTTGCGGTCCACCAGGAAGTAATAGCCATGGGGATCGCGATAAGCCATGTCGCCCGTGTGCAGCCAGCCGTTGCGCAGCACCTCGGCGGTCAGCTCGGGCTGTTTCCAGTAGCCGTCCATCACCAGCGGGCTACGCACGCAAAGCTCGCCCACCTGCCCGGGCTCGACCGGCTGGTCCTGGTCGTCCAGCAGCTCCACGGTCACGCCCGGATAAGGCATGCCGGCTGCGCCCAAGGTGTCGACGTCGGTGCGCGCATGATCTTCCTGCGACAAGAACAGGATGTTGCTGGGGCTTTCGGTTTGCCCATAGCTCTGCACCAGCACCCGGCCGAACACGCGCATGGCCTCGGCGATGCGCGCCGGCGCCATGGGCGAGGCACCGTACGATAGCAACTGCAGTGACGAAAAATCGGCTGTCTTGCAGTGCGGGTGATCCAAAATGGCATAGATCATGGTGGGCACCAGGAAACTGAAGGTCGCCTTGTGCTCTTGCACCGCCGCGATGTATTTCTCCGGATCGAAGCCGCGCTGCAGAATGGCGGTGCCGCCGCGCCACAACGTGGGCACCAGCATCGCGCCCGCCCCGTGCGAGATCGGCGTGGGGCACAGCAGCCGCAATTCCGCCGGCAATTGCCGGGCTGCCAACAGCAGCAACGCCTGCATCCACATCGAACGATTGGTCAGCATGACGCCCTTGGGCTTGCCGGTGGTGCCTCCGGTGTACGCCAGACGGATCACGTCGTCGGGCTGGGCCGACACGCGCAGGGGCGCGGGCTCGAGGCTGCTCGCATAGTCCCAGAACGATAGCTGTCCGGGCACGCCGGCATCGTGCGAGTACCAATGCCGGACGGCGGGGCAATGTCCGCGCAGGGCGTCCAGGCGCGCCTGATAGCCGCTGTCCGCAACGAAGAAGCTCGCTTCGGCATCGCGGATGATGTAGGCGTGGTCGTCGAGTCCGCCCATACCATGCAGCGTTATCGAGCGCAGACCCATCAGATAAGCGGCCGCCATCACCACGAACACGTCGCTGCGGTTTCCCGACAGCTGCGCCACGCCATCGCCGCGCGCCAGGCCCAAGGCCGAAAAGGCCGCCATGGCCTGGCCGATGCGCACGCCCAGTTGCCGGTAGCTGAGCTGCGATTGCTCGTCGATGAACGCAATCCTGTCCGGATAGCGCGCTATCGCCTGGATGATCATGTCGCCGATGGTGCCGCCGATATGGGCGCGATGAGTAGTCATTGCCGTCCTGATTCTGGCGTTCGAGAAACGCGCCCAATACGCCTTGAGCAACGTTTCATCAAAACTTTTATGAGTTAACGTTTTTCTAGAATACCATCAAATGAATCGTTTCACCAATAAAGTCAAGAACGAGCGTCCGCCGCTAGCCTCTCGACGCCTTGCGGCATGGCCCGCGGGTTATACTCGCGCCTGAAAAAAGGGATCTTCATGCGACCAAAGCAGATCAGCATCCGGGACGTCGCCGCGTTGGCAGGCACCTCGGTGGGCAGTGCGTCGCGCGTCATCAACGGCGCGGCCAATGTCACGCCCGAAGTCCGCGCCAAAGTCGAGCGCGCCATCGCGGTCCTGCGTTACCGCCCCAATCACGCGGCTCAGGCGCTGCGATCGCGCAGCAGCAAAACCATCGGCTGCATGTTCTCCGATGTCACCAACCCGCTCTACGCACGCGCCTTCCGCGCCCTCGAAACCCGGTTTTTTTCCGCCGGCTACATGTTGCTGCTGGCCAACGGGCTGAACGATGCCGAGCGTGAAATCAGCATCCTGAACACGTTCCAGTTGCGCGGCATGGACGGCGTGATCATCGCGCCCGGCAACGAACGCGATGCCGGCGTGCTTGAAGCCGTGCAGCACCTGACCATGCCCGTCGTCATCTACGATCGCGACATGAATGTCGAGGCCGATGCCGTGCTGTACGACCACGCAAAAGGCGTCAAGACGGCCGTGAACCACCTGATGGCGCTGGGCCACACGCGCATCGCGCTGGTGCTGTGGCAGGCCAAGAGCCGCGCGGTGCGCCGGCGCATCGAAGGCTACAAGGCAGCCTTCAAGGCAGCCGGCCTGCCCGTGCCCGACCTGCTCATCCAGGGCCCCACCCCCACCAGCTCGGCCTACGACGCCATTACCGAAATGCTGGACCGGCCCGACCCCCCCACGGCCGTCATTGCCCAGGGCACGCAAACGCTCAGCAGCACGCTGCGCGCCATCGCCATGACAGGCAAGCAGGTGCCTGACGACATTTCCGTCATAGGCATCGGCGACACCGATTTCGCCGAAAACTACGACCCTCCCCTTACGGTGCTGCGTACGCCGGTGGAATCCGTGGCCGACAGCGCTTCCGCCATGCTGCTGGAACGCATCCAGGCGCGCAGCGGCGAGGCGCCGGCCGAGCCGCGCAGCCGCATGTTCCCGTACGCGCTGGTCGAGCGCCAGTCGTGCGGCCCGGTCAAGCGACGCGCAGGGTGATCTTGCCAAAATGACGGTTGGCGCGCATGTATGCCAAGGCTTGCGCGCATTGTTCCAGCTCGAACTCGCAGTCGATAGGCAACCGCAGGTGTCCGGCGCGCAGCGGCTCGCCCAGGTCGCGCAGCATGCGCCCGGTAATCTGCCTGACCTCTTCCGGCGTGCGCGTGCGGAATGTCACGCCGCTATAGTGCACGCGGCGCAAGGCATGCAGGTCAAAATCAAAGTTGGCCGAACGGCCGGCCAGGCGCCCCACGTTCACGATGCGCCCTTCGAAAGCGGTGGCGGCCAGGGTCGCGTTGAATATAGGCCCGGCCAGCATGTCCACCACAACCTGCGCCCCCTTGCCCCCGGTCGCATCGATCACCTGTCGCGGCCAGTCCGACGCGCCAGGATCGAACGCCAGGTCCACGCCCAGCTCGAGCAGGCGCTGGCGCTTGGCCGGGCTGGTTGAACTGCCCGCTATCCAGCCTGCCTGCATGTGCCGGGCGATCTGCAGCGCCATCAGGCCAACCGCCGTGGACGCGCCATGAATCAGCAGCGACTGCCCGGCGCGCAAGCGGCCGTGGGTGGCAAGCGCATCGTGCATGGTCTGCAACGCGATAGGCAGGGTGGCCGCCTCGGCCGGGTCGCCTATGCCATCTGGCAGCGGCAGCACCCGGCCCCAGTCGGCCACGGCATAGTCGGCAAATGCGCCCCGGCCCGACCCCATGACGCGCTGCCCGGGCTGTATGTGAGGAGGCACTTCGGGGCCCACGGCGTCTACCGTGCCTGCCCATTCCAGCCCCAGAATGGCGCCCGGCCCGCCCCCGTCTCCGTGGCGTCTGCCTTCGGCCATATACAGGTCGGCGCGGTTCAGCGCGCAGGCCTGCACCCGCACGCGGACCTGGGCGGCGGCCACTTGCGGCTGCGGCACCTCGGCCAGCACCGGTCCTTGAGGGCCATAGACGATTGCGCGCATTGCAGAGCTCCTACTGCGCCTTGGCACCGGATTTCTTCACGATCTCGCCCCAGCGGTCAATTTCGCTGTTCACGAACGCCTTGAAATCCGCCACGTTCATCAGGTCAATCTGAATGCCTGCCTCGTCGAAGCGCTTGCGCACCGCGGCGCTGCCCAGCACCTGGTTGATGGTGGCATTGAGCTGCTCGACGATCTCGGGCGGAGTGCCAGCCGGCGCGAAAACGCCGCTCCAGCTGGTGACCTCATAGCCGGGCACGCCCGCCTCCATCAGCGTCGGCACATCAGGCAGCACCGCCGCGCGCTCGCGGCTGGTCACGCCAAGGGCGCGCAATTTGCCTGCCTGGATATGCGGCAGCGAAACGTTCAAGTTGTCGAACATCAGCTGGATATGGCCCGCCAGCAGATCATTCATGGCAGGCCCGCCGCCACGATAAGGCACGTGCGTGAAGCGCACACCCGTCAGCACCTGGAACAACTCGCCCGACATATGGATGCTGCTGCCCGCGCCGGACGAACCCATCATCAACTTGCCCGGATTCTTCCTGGCTAGCTCGATCAGTTCTTTCACGTTCTTCGCGGGTTGGGCGGGATTCACGACCAGCACGTTCGTGCCCGCGGTCATGCGCGCCACCGGAACAAAATCGCGCCGCGCATCGAAAGGCAGGTTGTCGTACAGCGTAGGGTTGATGCCGTGCGTGCCGATGGTTCCCTGCAGCAGCGTGTAGCCATCGGGGGCAGCTTCGGCCACATGCGCCGCGCCGATATTGCCGCCGGCGCCGCCGCGGTTTTCCACCACAACCGGCTGTCCCAATATCTTCGACATTTCTTCGGCCAGGATGCGGCCCGTGGTGTCGGTCGACCCTCCCGGCGGAAACGGAATCACATAGCGGATAGGGCGGTCCGGGTAGGCTGCGGCAGCCAGGCCCGGCAAGATGGTCGACAACACTACTGTCAGGGCGAGCAGGCGCTTCATGCCGGGTAACCCCAGGCGCGCGCAATAGCGGGAAATCATGATGGTCTCCTAATGTTGTTGTAATGCGGCGGCGCCCGCCGCCTTATTTGCGCAGGACGATTCCCGCGGACATCCCGCCATCGACAGGCAGCTCGATGGCGTTGATATAGCTGGCTTCGTCGGACAACAGAAAGCGGATGGCGGCTCCGACTTCCTGCGCCGTGCCCTGGCGCCCAAACGGCATGGGCTGGGAGGTTCGCTCGGGCCGCGCCTGGGTGGCGGCGCGCCCCATGGGAGTGTCGATCAGCCCCAGCATCACGATGTTGGCGCGTATGCCGGCCGGCTGCCCCTCCAGCGCTACGGCGCGGCACACAGCCGACAGTGCGGCTTTCGAAGCTTCGTAGGCCGGGTTGCGCCCGCCCGGACGGCGCGAGGCAGTAGAGGAAACGAATACGATCGATCCGCCCGGCGCCATTGTGACCAGGGCATGCTTGGCACAAAACAAGTGGGCGCGCGTGTTCACGCTCATTACCCGATCCCAGTCTTCGGCATCGAGCGCCGCGAGCGGAGTGCGATGACTGATGCCCACGTTCATCACCAGGCCATCCAGGCCGCCCAGCTGTTCGGCCGCTTGCGCAACCAGCGCGGGAATCTGCGCCACGTCTGAAACATCGGCCTGCAACGCCGTGGCGGCCCCATTCGCCTGCAGAATATCGTCGACCGTGCGTTGGGCCGCGTCGCGGTCCCGGTCGGCACAGGCCACGCGCGCTCCCGCACGGGCCAGCGCCACGCAGGTGGCATTTCCATTGCCCGCCGGCAGCCGCGGCCCTTCCGCGCGGCCTGCTCCCACAACCAGAATGCGGCGGCCGGCCAGGCTGGGGGCAGTCGCCCCGGACATCGATGCTGAATTCATGAACAATCTCCTCGGCCGCGCGGCCATGCGGCTCATAGGGTGGCCACAGGGGTAACCGGCGAACCCACCGCGCCGGGCAAACGCAACGGCGGCGCCGTCAGCAGAAACCTGGAACGCCGCTGGCCAGCCAGCGCCTCGGCCAGCTCGGCGAAGTACCAAAGCTCGCCCAGCGGAATGCCGTACTGGAACAGGCACAGCTGATGCAACGGCAAGCGCGCGCAAGGCTCGGCCGCCGCCGGCCCCGCGGGTATGCCTTCGACCGCATAGTTGTCGGCGCATATCGCTGCGATGCCGCTGTCGATAATCCAGCCCTGCAGACGCTCGTCCCGACCGTCCAGCACTGCGCAGCTTCTATCCAGCACGGCAAGGTCGGGAGCGCCGGCCATGGCAAGCAGCTTGTCGGCAAAACCGGTGTACAGGCACAGTATGTCGCCGGGCTGGACATCGCCCCCCACGGCATCCAGGGCGCGCCTGAACAGGTCATAGCCCACGTAGCGACGCTCATCGCCGCACAAGGCATACAGATCGAGCAACACACCGCGCGACTGGATGGCTTTTTCGGCCATGGTCTGGACGCCCAGGCGATGCGCGCCCGCGGCGCCTGCGTCGCCGGGACCGACAACATCGGTGCCGGCGCGAAACCCGTTGTAGTAAACCGGCACGGGCGTTCCGGTGCCATCCACATCGAACCAATGCCCCACGTGCGCCAGGCTGTCCCATTGCGTGGAATATTGCGTATGCAGTGTGACCGCGTCATCGCACAGCACATCGGTATGCGACTTACCCGCGGGATCCAGCGGCAGGTTATAGACCGGCCGGCCATCGCGCCGCGTGGGCGCCAGCACGGGCGGGTGGCGGCGCGGGTTCAACAGGTTGCCTCCGGGCAAGTCGAGCGGGAGGCTCAGGCAGATGCTGCGCCCGTCTCGCACTTCTTGCACGCCGCGCAGTACCGCCTGCGGCGTGATCAGGTTCAGGCGGCCCAATTCGTCGTCTGGGCCGAAATCGCCCCAGTTCGAGCGCGGCGGGCGCACCTTCCAACGTCCGGTCATGGCACGGCCCTCGTGCAGGCAGGCTCGACCCGCTGCGAGGCGCGCATTATTTGAACCGATTCATTAAGAGGGTTGACCATTGCCATGCTGCCTCGTACCGTTTGGTTCACTTATAGATACTGCCTATTCGACTTCTCTGTTCTAGGAACTCTAGCACATAATGAAACGGTTCATCAATAGCCGGGAACCAAGCAAAACGCCAGGCGCCCAGCTCACGCCTGGAACAACGCTTGCGTGGAGCAGCGCTCATGAACCACTGGCTGTTACCTTGAAGCGCACTGCGACACCCCCACGCCCTACCAGGCCCGCTTTCCGGCTGTTGAAAGAACAGGCCGCCGCCTGCCGCGCGACCTTGGCGCTGGACGACGTACGGCTGCCGCTGCAAACAGCGGCCGCGGTGCTGCTCGCGTATGCCTGCATGAAATGGCAGGACCTGCCCGACATCGCCTGGGGTGCGTTCTCGGCGCTGTTTGTCGTAAGAGCCAGTGTCGAGGGCACGATAGGCGAGGCGACCGGCCGCATACTGGGCGCGCTGATCGGAATCGCGCTGGGTGTGTCGCTTGTGTTGCTGACAAACTTCGCGCAGCTGGCGCCCGGCTGGGGCATCGCTTGCGGGGTGGGCCTGGCGGGCTACGTTTCCATACGCTGGCCGATGCTCAGCTACAGCCTGGTTACCGTAACCATCCTGACCGTCACGCCGGGCGACGACATCGTTGCGGGCGCCATACAGAAGACCATAGCCATCGCCATCGGCTCGGCGTCGGGCATCGTGGCTGCCGCCGCCGTGCTGCCGCTGTCGGCGCACCGCAATGTGTGCGTGAATCTCGCCGCCTCGGTCGACGCCTACGGCGACTTGCTGGCGCAATGGGCCACGGCATTCGGCCGTGGCGGGCGGCGCCCTCGCCTGTACAGCAAGGCCACCATGGAACAAGCCCGCCGCCGCGCGCGGGACATGTCGTCACAGGCCCACACCTTTCCGCTGGACCTGCTGTATCGGCACACGCTGGTCTACCAATTGCACGACCGGGTGGAGCGGTTGTGGCGCACCGCCGCGCTGATGGAACGCGCGGGCAGCCTGCCGCTGTCAGAACCGGTTCGCGAGCAGCTGGCCCCTGCCCTGGAGAAAGTCGCCGCGGCGGCCGGCTCGCAAATAGACGTCCTGGCGCAAGCCTTGCGCCAGGACGGCCCGGCCACGATGCCGGGCCGGCAGCGCGCGCCCCTGCAGCGCCTGGATGAGATCATCGACGCGACCGCGCAGCGGCAGACGCTTGATGCGGCGGACAGGGAAGCGATAGAGGTTATTCGCTGGGCATGGTGGGAAGTCTGCGGCGAGCTGAATTCGCTTGCCGACCACCTGAACAGCCTTCATGCCCGGGCAAGGCGCCCGGGCAAGAATCAATAACCCGTCCAGCGCTTACTCGGACGGGTGCCGGGCGAAATGCTCGCGCGTCAGCTTCACCACCACGGGCGACAACATGACCAGCGCAATCAGGTTGGGCACGGCCATGAGGCCGTTCAGGGTGTCGGCCAGCAGCCAGGCGAAATCCAGCTGCGCAATGGCGCCAAATGGCACGGCAATCACCCATACGATGCGAAACGGCAGAATCGCACGCACGCCCACCAGGAACTCCCAGCAGCGCTCGCTCAGGTAGCTCCAGCCCAGAATGGTAGTGAAGGCGAAGATCGCCAACGCAACGGCGATCACGTAGTGGCCGACGCCAGGCAAGGCGGCCTCGTAGGCCGACGACGACAGCACCGCGCCGCTGTCGCCGCTGGTCCACAGACCCGAGCACACGATGACCAGGCCGGTCATCGTGCAAATGATGATGGTGTCGATGAACGTGCCGATCATGCCGATCATGCCCGAACGCACGGCGCTCTTGCTGGCGCCCGCCGCCTGCACGATGCCGGCGGTGCCCAGCCCCGCTTCGTTCGAAAAGATGCCGCGCGCCACGCCGTATCGCATGGCGGCCATGACGGCCGCGCCGGCAAAGCCTCCGGTGGCCGCCACGGGCGAGAACGCGTGCGTGAAGATCAGTTGAAACGCCGCCGGAATGGCGTCGGCCATCAGCACCAGGGCGGCAACCGAAGCGACGATATAGGCAATGCACATGAAAGGCACCAGCGCCTCGGCCACCGCGCCGATGCGCCGGATGCCGCCCAGCACCACCAGGCCGATCAGCACCATGGTCACCACGCCCGTCACCCAGTCGGGCACGCCGAACGACGCCTGCAAGGCATCGGACATGCTGTTGACTTGCACCATATTGCCGATGCCAAACCCGGCCAGGCCGCCGAACAGCGCGAACAGCACGCCCAGCCACGCCCACTTCGGCCCCAGGCCGTTGCGTATGGCGTACATGGGGCCGCCGGTGAATTCGCCGCGCGGGTCTTTTTCGCGGTAGTGCACGGCCAGCAAGACTTCGCTGTACTTGGTGGCCATGCCCACCAGGGCGGTGACCCACATCCAGAACAGGGCGCCCGGCCCGCCCAGAAAGATGGCAGTGGCAACCCCCGCGATATTGCCCGTTCCTACGGTGGCGGCCAGGCTGGTCATCAGCGCCTGGAAAGGACTGATCTCGCCCGAGTCGTCGTCTTTGCGGGTCCGGCTGCGCCACGCCAGCCGAAAGCCGGCGGCGATTTTCGTCAGGGGCATGAACCCCAGGCGCAGCATCAGGAACAAGCCGGTGCCAAGTATCAGCACCAGCATGGGCGGCCCCCATACCAGGCCATTGAGACTATTGACCAATGTGTCCAGGAATTGCACTGTCGTCTCCAGTTGAAATGAAGCGGCCGCAGGATGGTCTTGGCCAAGCCTGCGGCCCTTGCGTTCGCGACATCCTACATGACGCGAACGCGCGAACACCCGCCCGGCAGGCCTGGCTACTTGCTTGCCTCGTAGCGGGCCTTGTTCTCGGCGTTGGGCGGATACAACCCGGGCAGCGCCGCGCCGCTCTGCACTTCGTCCATGATCCAGCCCTCCAGGCGCTCTTGTTCGACCGCCAGGGCAACCACCTCGCCGAGCAGAGCAGCGGGTATCACCACCGCGCCGTCCTGGTCGGCCACGATCACGTCGTCCGGAAACACCGCCACGCCGCCGCAGCCAATGGGTTGCTGCCAGTCGACGAACGTCAGGCCGGCCACCGAGGGCGGCGCGGCCGCGCCGCTGGCCCAGATGGGCAGGCCGGTGGACAGGACACCCGCCAGGTCGCGCACCGCGCCGTCGCTGACCAGGCCCGCCACCCCCCGCTTGGCCATGCGGGCGCACAGGATGTCGCCCCAGAAGCCGGCGTCTTTGACGCCGTTGGCGTCGACCACGGCAATGCAGCCCTCGGGCATGTGCTCGATGGCGGCCCGGGTGGATTTGGGCGAACTCCAGGACTCGGGCGTAGCCAGGTCCTCACGGGCCGGAATGAACCGCACCGTAAACGCGCGCCCCACCTTGCGCGGCAGGCCGGGCGCCAGCGGAAACGCACCGCGTATCCACACATTGCGCAGGCCTTTCTTCAGCAGGATGGTAGTAAGGGTGGCGGTGGTGACACCAGCCAGCGCCTGGAAGGCAGACGCGTCTTGCGGGGTAGTCATGGGCGGTCTCCGGTTCAGGATAGGCACGCGCCGATGCCGGCGCGGCGCGCATGTGCGGAAAATTTACACCACCGGCCAGGCGCCCGCCGCTTCACTCGCCCTGCACGGTGGCCACTACGGTGCGCGCGCCGCCATGGTTGCGATGCTCGCACAGGTAAATGCCCTGCCATGTGCCGAGACAAAGCCGGCCATCGCTGATGGGAATGCTCAAGCTGGGCCCGAGCAGGCTGGCCTTCAGGTGCGCGGGTAGGTCGTCGCTGCCTTCATCAGTGTGCCGGTAATACGGTTCGTTTTCGGGCACCGCGTGGTTGAAATAACGCTCGAAATCGGCCCGCACGGTGGGATCGGCGTTTTCGTTGATCGTGAGCGACGCCGAAGTGTGCTGGATGAACAGGTGCAACAGGCCCACCTTGAGGCGCCCCAGCTCGGGCAGCCGGGCCAGGATTTCGTCTGTCACCAGATGGAAGCCGCGCCTGCGCGCGGCTAGCGTCAGCGATTTCTGTATCCACATAGTTGCCTGCCGGTAGTGGCCCGGGCGCCGGGCGCACGAAATTGTTCACATTGCACACTTCAGCTATTATATGTTCAATATGCACATAAAGGCAGCCTAATGACCGCCCTGCATCGCACCGCGCCGTCTCCCGATGCCGTCCTGGCCAAGGCCGTGCTGCGGGCGGCCGACCAACTGGGTCTGCGCCAGGCCGACCTCGCCGCCGTGCTGGGCATACACCGCACCGCGGTCAGCCGCCTGAAGCAGAATCTCTCGCTCGACCCCACCTCCAAGCAAGGCGAGCTGGCCCTGTTGCTGGTGCGCGTGGCGCGCGCCCTGTACACCCTGGCCGGCGGCGACCCCGACTGGATCCGCCATTTCATGCACACGCCCAACAAGGTCACGGGCGGCGTGCCGGCGCGGCAAATCGAAACCATCCAGGGCCTGATGACGGTACTGCGCTTCGTCGACGCCATCCGGGGCAAGGTCTGATGATCTGGCAGGCCTGCCGGGGGCCGCGGCACATCGGCCCGGTCGGCGGAACGCTCTACCGGCTGGTCGAAAGCCAGGAACAGATCGCCACCCTGAGCTATGTCGATACGCTCGAAGAGCAGGCCGTGCTGGAATCGCTGATCGACACCATCAAGCCGCCCTATCCGGAAGGTGACGCCGGCTATCACTATCTGCTGAAAACGCCCTTCCGGTATCCGCCGCTGCCATGGGGCTCGCGCTTCGGGCGCACCCACGAGCCGGGCATTTTCTATGGCGGCTGCAGCATCGGCACGACGCTGGCAGAATCGGCGTATTACCGATTCGTGTTCTGGCATTCGATGGACGCCCCCCCGCCCAAGGCGCAAATCCACAGCCAGCACACGCTGTTTTCCGTGGGATACAAAACGCCGCAAGGCGTGCGCCTGCAAGCGCCCCCGTTCGACGCCTATCGGGCCGAGCTGGCGCATCCCGCGCGCTATCAGGCCGCGCAGCAGCTGGGCACCGACATGCGCCAAGCGGGCGTGCAGGCCTTCGAGTACTACTCCGCGCGCGACCCGGCGGGCGGCTGCTGCGTGGGGCTCTTCACACTGGGCGCCATGGCGCAAAAGCGCCCGCGCGACACCAGCCCATGGCTGTGCGAGGCAAGCGCGGAAACCATCGCCTTCAAGCAGGCCGGCGGGCGCGAAGTCGTCACGTACCCGATATCGGGCTTTCTGTACCAAGGCAAGCTGCCGATTCCGGCCTGAGCTTGCAGATCAGCGCCCGCCGGGCGTCACGCCAGCCCGCCACCCCAGGCCCGTTGCCTTGCCGTCGCGGTCCCAATCATAAGATTGCGCCTGCTTCTCTACAAAGCGCCGCACCGCGTCCCGATGCACGGGCGCGGCCATCGCGACTGCCTGCGACAGGGCTTCCATATTGGCCATCGTGGCGTAATCGGTATCGAAGCTCAGGTTGAGCAGGCGCTTGCTCATCGCCAGGGCGTCGGCGGGTCCACGGCAGATCTGCTGCGCCAGCGCATGCGCCGCCTGCGTTAGTTGCCCGGCTGGATGCAGGGCATGCACGATTCCCAGCGCGCGGGCTTCACGCGCATCGAGGGTGCGGCCAGTCAGCAGGATGCCCCGGGCGGCCGAAAGCCCCACGATGCGCGGCAACAAATAATGCGCGCCGAAATCGGCCACCGCGCCGATCCGCGGGAACGACATGCTGAATCGGGCGTCCTCTGACGCAATGACCAGGTCGGCATGCAGCGCCAGACTGAAGCCGGCGCCGGCAGCCGCGCCTTCCACGGCCGCGATGACGATGGCGTCGAGCTCCAGCAACCGGCGCAGCCAAGGCGCGCTGGCCCCGATGCGCCGGCGAGTGGCCGCGGGCGAACCCTCGGCCGTATCGCTCAGCCGGTCCGCCATTTCGTGCAGGTCACCGCCGGCGCAGAAGCTGCCCCCGGCGCCCCGCAAGATCAGCGCACGCACCGAGCCGTCCGCCGCAACGGCGTCCAGCATGCGAGCGTAGTCGGCACGCAAAGCCGTTGACATCGCATTGCGCGAGGCCGGATGGTTGTGAGTGAACTCCGCAATTCCGTTCTCGATGACGAGCGACGCGGCATGAAAGATCGGGGTATTCATAGGCTTGGTCCAGGCAAGGGGTTCGGCGAAATGGCGCTTGCGGCGGCAGGTGGGCGTGCGGATAAAGGCTCGCGGCTTACGGCGCGGCGGGCCGGCTTAGCGCGGCCAGGCAGTCCCAGGCCTCGTCCATTTCCCGGACCAGCTTGCGCATCTGGTCAGCCACGCAGGTCTCGCCGTCGATGCCGAACACGCTCTGGCCCGCCGCTTCATAAATAAGCCGGGGCTCGCCGTGCTCATGCAGCGACGCGAACACGTCGCCAGTCAGCACCTGCTGCAAGGGCATCTTCAATGGCGCCGGCGAGCCGTCGGCTTCCCACGCGTCTATCCATTCGCTGCGCACCACGCGGCAGGGCTTGCCGCTGTGGGCGCGCGAAATCAGCGTGTCTTCGCTGCCACTGGCCACCAGGCGCTGCAGCAGCGCAGCCGGCGTATGGTTTTCGCGGGCGGCCATCCACAGCGTACCCAGCCACGCGCCCTGGGCGCCCATTCCGATGCAGCCCAGCACCTGCCCGCCCGTGGCGATTCCGCCGGCCGCCAACACCGGCTTGCCGTTCGCCGCCGCAATAACCTGGGGCAGCAATGACATCGTGCCTACGGGCCCGGTGTGCCCTCCGGCGTCGTACCCCTGCGCCACCAGCACATCCACGCCCAGCGCCAGGGCTTTCTGCGCATGCCGTACCGACCCGACCAGGGAAAAGCTGAGCTTGCCGCGCTGGCGGGCTTCCTGGATAAGCCCGGGCCGCAGCCCGATGGCCGTGGCAACGACCCGCGCGTTGGACTGCAGCACCGCGTCGATCTGCGCCTCGAACAGCGCCTCGGACCGGGCATGCGATGTGAAGAAGCTGGGCTTGAGCGGCGGCTTGATGCCGAAGCGGCGCCGCAAGCCATCGACAAATTCGACATGCTCTTGCGGCAGCGATGCACGCAGGCCGGCCAGGTCGGCCTGTTCGGGCACATTGGCCGGCAGCATCAGGTCTATGCCATAGGGTAGCCCCTTGAGCCGGCTTTCGACTTCGGACACGATATCTGGAATGCGCGCGGGCTCGTCGCGCCCCAACCCCAGCACGGGAAAGCCGCCGGCCTGCGCAAGGGCGACCACCACATCCGGTTCATGCGAAAAACCGAAGATGGGGTGGCGGATTTCCAGCAGATCGCAAATCGGCGTGCGGATGCGCGACATCTCAGTTCGCCTCGATGCCGGCCTGCTTGAACACCTTGCCCCATTTATCGAACTCGGCCGCCACGAACGCATCGAACTCGGCCGGCGACTGCGGCGCCAGCTCCATGCCCAGCGAGGCGAACTTGGCCTGCACATCCGGCATGGCGATGATTTCGCTTACATCGCGCGCCAGCTTTTCGCGCACCTCCGCCGGCGTCGCGGCGGGAGCAACCAGTCCGAACCAGGTGCCCACGGCATAATCAGGCAGGTCGGCCGCTTCGGCCACCGTGGGCAAGTCGGGCACGGCGCTGGCGCGCTTGGCTGTGGTGACCGCCAGGCCGCGCAGTTTGCCCGCCTGGACCTGCTGAATGGCCAGGGCCGCCGTCAATGGCATCATCTCGACCCGTCCGGCCAGCAAATCGTTCAACGCATCCGTCTGGCCCTTGTACGGCACGTGAGTCAGCTTGATGTGGGCTTCCTGCGCCAGCAATTCCCCGGACAAATGGTTCGACGTGCCCACGCCTGCCGTGGAATAAGTCATCGAGGGATCGCTTTGCTTCGCCAGGGCAATCAGTTCGGCCATGGTTTTGGCGGGCACGCTGGGGTGCACGACGATGATATTGGGCACAATGCCGAACCCGGCAATCGCCTTGAAATCGCGCACCGGATTCCAGGCAATATTCTTCTTCAGTATGGGTGCCACCGCATGGCTGGGGCTGACCAACAGCAGCGTGTATCCGTCGGCGGGCGCGCGCGCGACGTAGTCTGTGCCAATGGCGCCGCCGGCCCCGGTGCGGTTTTCCACGACGACCGCCTGGCCGTAGCGGGTGGCCAGCTTGTCGCCGATCAGCCTCGCGACGGAATCGACGATGCCGCCCGCCGAGAAGGGCACGACGATCTTGATCGTCCGGCTGGGGTAATCGCCCTGCGCCATGGCGGATGCCGGGGCAAGCATGGCAAGCGCGCAGGCCGCCAGCAGATGCGTGATTTTCATGGTGTCTCCTTGCTTATTATGAATATGGCCGGGCATTCACCCCGGCATGGCAGCCATGGTCCGCTTTGCGATATTGGCAATGTGGATCTGGCTGGTTCCCTCGTACAGGCGGAACACCCGCACATCGCGGTAGAAGCGTTCCGCCACGTTTCCGGCGATGTAGCCGGCGCCGCCAAAAACCTGCACCGCGCGGTCGGCGACCTGGCCGCACATTTCGGAGGCGAACAACTTGCACATCGATGCCTCCAGGGTCACGTCCACGCCGTCGTCGCGCTTGCGCGCCGTTTCAAGCACCAGGGCCCGGGCGGCATGGACAGCCGTATTGCTTTCCGCAATCATCTGCTGCACCAGTTGGAATTCGCCGATTGCCTGGCCGAACTGCCTGCGCTCGTGCGCCCGCTGCACCATTTCGCGCACCAGGCGAATGGCGGGGCCGACGCACAGGCCAGCCAAGTTGATGCGCTGCTTGTTGAGCGCCTTCATGGCGGTGCGGAACCCTCGTCCTTCTGTGCCGCCGACAATCGCGCTTTCATGCACGCGCACCCGGTCCAGCACCACCTCGCCCACCGGCGAGCCATGCTGGCCCAGCTTGCGGTAGGCCGGCGGCGTGGCCAGTCCGGGAGTATCGCGTTCCACCAAAAACGCGGAAATGCCGGCCGAGCCCCTGCTGTCAGGATCGGTGCGTGCGAAAACGGTGAACAGGTCGGCGATGGGCGCGTTGGTAATAAAGCACTTCCGTCCGCTTATCTCGTAGTAGGCGCCGTCGCGCACCGCCCGCGTCTTCAGCGCGGTGGCATCAGAGCCGGCCTCGGGTTCGGTCAGGGCGAAGCATCCCGTGATCTGGCCGCTTGCCAATAGCGGCAGATACTGGCGCTTCTGCTCCGGCGTGCCGTCGGCCACCAGCGATTCGGACGCGATGCCTGTGTTGCCGCCAAACCGCGCCCGGAAAGCCGTGGCAACCTGTGACACTTCGATGTTCACCCGCGCCAGTTCTTCGGTAGTGAGACCGGCGCCTCCGTACTCCTGGGGAATGCTGTGGCCGAACAACCCCAGGTCGCGCATCCGCTGCACCACGGGCTCGGGAATGACATCGTTTTCGTCCACCTGCTGCTCGATCGGCAGGCATTCGGCGCGCAGAAACTCGCGTACCTCGTTGAGCATCGCCTCGAATTTGATCGGGTCTCGGATCATGGATGTCCTTGCATGGAATGGATTCAGTTCAGGCCCTGCTCGAACACCAGCTTGTGCACCGCTTCTTTCAGCAGTGGCACAACCTCGTGCACCAACTTGTCTTTCTGCACCCGGTGGGCAGCGATCGTGCAGTTCAGCGCCAGCGGCGGCTCGCCATGGGGCCGGCGGATGGGCACGGCGACCGCGTGTATATCCTTTTGCCAATCGCCCTTGGAATGGCAATACCCGCCCGCGGCAAAGCGCTTCATATCGGCCTCCCAGACGCCTCGGTATTGCTCGAAGTAGGCGCGATTCTGCACTTTCAGATAATTGAGAATGGCGGTCCGCTCCGCGGCCGGATAGGCCAGAATCAGCGCACGGCCGATCGAACTGGCCAGCAGCGGGCGAGACGTGCCGATGTCGGGCAGGTGCTGATTGGCCGAATCGGCGCGCACCGAGTCGATGTAGACCACGTTGTCCCGGTCCCGGATGCCGAGATTGACGGTGCACCCCGTGGTGCGCGCCAATGCCTCCATGACGGGTTTGGCAAGCTGGCGCACGTGCATGCTGGCAAGCAGCGGATGGCCCAAGGCCAGCACGCCCGGTCCCAGCCGGTACTTCTGCAATTGCGGATCACGGCTCAGGTAGCCCAGCAACGTCAGGGTGTAAGTCAGCCGCGACACCGTCGGCTTGGGCAGGCCCGTGCGGTCGGCGATCTCGCGGTTGCCCAGCAGAGGCGCCGAGGCCGAGAACGCGCGCAGCACTTCCAGCCCACGCGCCAGGTTCATCGAGAACTGGCGGTCGGAAGACAGGTCGTGCGGGTTGACCAGGCCGGGAAGGGAAATGGCACTCACTTTTCGATTTCGTTGTGTCGGCGCAGGCATGATTGGTCCTTCGAAATAAGCAGTCAACGATTCGAGAGTACTGTTTCGCTGTGCAAAACACATCGTTGCTGGCCAACCCGGGCTCGGGCATAACGGGGGTCTGACACAACCTCGCTTCATGCCCGTATGACTCTGACACCCTCTTCTTCCGGCGCGCTTGCCGGCGTGCGGATCCTCGATATGGCGACGGTGCTGGCCGCGCCCAGCGGGGCCACCCTGTGCGCCGACCATGGCGCCGACGTCGTGAAACTGGAACTTCCGGACGGCAGCGACGCGCTACGCCACATGCAGCCCATCAAGGACGGCTCGCCGCTGTGGTGGAAGGTGGCGAACCGCGGCAAGCGCGGCATCACGCTGGATGTGCGCAAAGAACAGGGGCGGCGGATCCTGCTGTCGATGCTCCCGCGCTTCGACGTGCTGGTGGAGAATTTCCGCAGTGGCAGCATGGACCGCTGGGGCCTGGATATCGAGACCTTGCACCGTGCCAATCCCCGCCTGATCGTGGTGCGCCTGACGGGTTTCGGCCAGACCGGGCCGTACCGGTCGCGGGCCGGGTTCGCGCGGGTGTTCGAGGCGATGAGCGGCTTCACCAACCTGACGGGTGAGGCGGGCGGCTCGCCGCTGCACAGCAACTTTCCGCTGGGCGACTCCATTGCCGGCATCTTCTGTGCGTTCACCATCGCGGCGGAAGTGGCGCGCCTGCGCGGCAATCCGGAATTACCGGGCGCGGAAGTCGATCTTGCCGCCACGGAAGCGCTGTTCCGCATGCTGGACCCGCTGCCTGTGGAACATGAACAACTGGGGCAGGTGCGGCGTGCCGCGGGCAACCGAACCACGTACACCTCGCCTTCGAATATGTACCGCAGCAAGGATGGCGTCTATTTTTCGCTCGTTGCATCGTCGCAGGCGGTCTATGTGCGGTTATGCAATGCCGTCGGAAAGCCGGAATGGATCACCGACCCCCGTTTCGACACGCTGCCCAAGCGGGTGCAGAACATGGACGCGCTGGATGGTGCGCTGGCGCAATGGTTCGTGTCGCATGCCTTCGCGGACATCTGCGCCCAACTCGAACCGCACGAGATTCCCTTCACCAAGGTTTACGACATCGAGGACATCAAGGCCGACCCACACTTCCAGGCGCGCAACGCCATCATCCGGCTGCCCGACCCCGACCATGGCAGCCTGCCCGCGCCCTGCATCGTGCCGCGCGTCGTCGGCCGCGACATGCCCGCCCCGCGCTCGGGCCCTTCTGTCGGCGAACACAACGCCGAGGTCTATGCAGAGTTCGGCATCACGGCCGATCAACTTGAGGAACTGCGCGAACAACGCGTGATATGAGGCCACACAGTCATGTCCATGCTCCAGCTACCCGACTCGTTCCAGGCACTGGTCACTCGCCGCATCGACGGCAACGTGCAGTCCGCCATCGAGACCGTAAGCTTGCCCCAGCTGTCCGCCGGTGAGGTCGTGGTGCGTACCCGCTACGCCGGCATCAACTATAAAGACTGCCTGTCCATCCGGGGCAAAGCGAAGATCATCACCGATTATCCGCGCATCGCCGGCATCGAGGCGGTGGGCCGCGTGGCCGCCTCGGCCGACGATGCCTTCGCGCCGGGCGACGAAGTGCTGGTCCACGGCTTCCAGACCGGCATCGCCTTTGACGGCGGATTCTCGGAATGGATGCAGGTGCCCGCCCGGCACCTGCAGAAGCTGCCACCAGGGCTGTCGGCACGCGAAGCGGCCATCCTCGGCGTGCCAGGCTTTACGGCAGCCATGGCGCTGGCAAGGTTCGAGTCGTACGGCCTCGCCCCCGCCGAGGGCCCGGTCGCCGTGACTGGCGCCAACGGCGCGGTCGGCATGCTGGCCATCTCCATACTTGCCAGGGCGGGCTATCACATCGCCGCGATCACGCGCCGGCCGGAACAGGCCGACACGCTGCGGCGCCTGGGCGCCGCCGAGATCGTGGACGTCCGGACGGCGCTGGACTCGACACGCCCGCTGGAATCCGCCCGCTATGCAGCGGCCATCGACAACGTAGGCGGCAACGTGCTTGCGTGGCTGCTGCGCTCGATGAAGGACGAAGGCCTGGTGGCTTCCGTGGGCAATGCCGGCGGAAACCACTACGAAGGCAGCGTGCTGCCATTCATCATGCGCCGGGTGCACCTGTTCGGCATCGTGGCCAACGCCGGCTGGCCCGAACGCCAGCGCCTGTGGCAGAAACTGGCCGCCGAATGGAGACCCGGTTTCGAGGCGCTGGAACCGCACGTTCACGCGATCACGCTGCCCGAACTGCCCGCTCATGCCGATCGGCAGCTGCAAGGCGCCACGAGCGGCCGGACCCTCGTGGATTTCGGCGAGACGCCGTGAACGGCCCGCTGGCCGGATTGCGGGTACTGGAACTGGAAGCGCCTGGCCCGGTTCCCTGGGCCGGAATGATGCTGGCCGACATGGGCGCCACCGTCATCCGCATCGAAAGGCCCGCGCCCGCCGACATGGGCATCCCTCGCGACGCGCGCTTCGAGCTGACGGCGCGCGGCAAGCAGGCGGTGGCCGCCGACCTCAAGACCGAAGCGGGCCGCCAGATGGTGCTCGACCTGGCGGCCGAGGCCGATGTCCTGCTGGAAGGCTTGCGCCCGGGCGTCATGGAGCGCCTGGGACTGGGTCCGGATGCCTGCTGGGCGCGCAACGCCGCCCTGGTCTACGGGCGCATCACCGGATGGGGGCAGACCGGCCCCTTGGCCCAGACCGTGGGCCACGATATCAACTATCTGGCCGCCAGCGGCGTGCTGCACAGTATTGGACCCGAATCCGGCCCGCCCGTGGTTCCGCTGAACCTGATTGGAGATTTCGGGGCGGGCGGCATGCTGCTGCTGACGGGCGTGCTGGCCGCGCTGCTGGAAAGCCGGCAAAGCGGCAAGGGCCAGGTCGTCGACGCGGCCATGGTCGACGGCGCGCTATCGATGCTGGCGCCCATCCTGGGCCGCTGGCAGCGGGGGCAATGGCAGGACCGCCGGGCCAGCAACCTGCTGGACGGCGGCGCGCCCTTCTATACGACCTACGCCACGTCCGACGACAAGGCCGTTGCGGTGGGCGCCATCGAACCGCGCTTCTATGCCGCCCTGCTCGCCGGGCTGGGGCTGGACGCCGGATCGCTGCCCGACCAGCACGACCAGGCCAGCTGGCCCGGCATGCGCGCCAGGCTGGCGGGCATCTTCGCCCGGCATCCCCGGGACCATTGGGCCCGCGTGTTCCAGGATACCGAAGCGTGCGTCACCCCGGTGCTGTCGCTGGCGGAAGTGCCGCAGCACCCGCACTTCGTGGCACGGTCGAGCTTTCAGCAGATTAATCAGGTGCTGCATCCCGCGCCGGCTCCGCGGTTTTCGCGCACGCCCGGCGAGATATCCGCGCCGCCCACGGGCCGGGCGAGGCCGGGCTGAATACTAGGGCGCCAACGGGTCGCCGCGCAGCCGGATCTCGGCCACGATGCGGTCGTCTTGCTGGTGCAACGAAAACCGGTTGCGGCCCGGGTAGCACAGGGCCAGGCGCCGGCAAAGGTTGCCCAGGCCGCCTCCGCCTTTCGCCAGGTCGTAGGGCGCGCGCAATTGGCCAGGGTTGTCCACCGCGACGACCAGTTCATCGTCCTGGATCCGGGTATGCAGATTGATCAGGAAGGACTCATTATCTGCACGCATGCCGTGCTTGATGGCGTTTTCTACCAGGCCCTGCAATGTCATGTGCGGAATCTGCCATGCCAGCGAAGCCGGGTCGATGTGGCAGCGGTATTCGAGCTGCCGGTCGAAGCGCAGGGCTTGTATGCGCACATAGTCTTGCGCGGCTTCGATTTCCTCGTCCAGCCTGCACAACCCCTGCCCGCGGCGGTCGAGCGAATAGCGCAGGTAGTCGGCCAGCCGGCGGGTCATTTCCTCGGCAATGGCAGGGCGAGCCTCGATTTCGGCCACGATAGTGTTAAGCGCGTTGAACAGGAAGTGCGGTTCTATCTGCGACTGCAGGTGTTCCAGCTCCAGGCGCAGGGCAAGCGTCTCGGCCTTCATCTTGGAAATGCGCTCGGTGCGGGCAGCGAGCTCGGCGGCCACCCCGAAGTAGACGAGTGTCCAGATGGACAGTATGCCCATGTAGTAGAGAAACCCCAGGCGATACTGGTTCTCGGGCATGACCCGCAGGCTTTGGGGCGGGAAGAGCTGGTGAATGGCATAGGCAATCGATGCCAGCAGGGCCGACGCGGCCACGCACAGCAGCACCGAGCAGGCCAGCACCAACAGGGGCGAATGCTTGCTGGACGCGCGGCGCCCATGCCACACGGCCGCAGCGCTGGTCAGCAGGAAGGCAAGCGGCTCCAGGGTGAGGGTCAGCCAGAATGCCGCCGGCGCGCTGCCGAACACGGCGAGGCGGATGCAGAAGCCGATTATCGCCAGGAACAGCCAGCCCACGACCTGGGCCCGCCAGAAGCCCGCCGACGACTCGCCTCGGCTGAGCTCCTGGCTGACAGAACTGAACAGGGCGGAAGAGGAATCGGGAGGTGCCATCGCGCTCCGATTATGTTGTCTGGGGCCAGGCGAAACAAGGCCTTTTCGACGAAACGGCCCGTTCGCTCGACGAAACGGGCGCGGCCCGCGATGCCATGCTGGGCCACTTGCGCGGCGGACTGAGCCACGCGAACAGACTCGGCGCTACGGCGCCTGCACGATCTCTTGGGCGCACTGCAGCAGCGTGCGTACCCAGCGCCCGCGCTGAGACTGGTCGCGCCACAGCAGGCCCAGCTCGCGCGGCGGCGGCGCCAGGTCGCCGCCTTCGGCCGGCATGGGCGGAACGGCAAGCTTGCGCAAATGCTGGCCGTCCAGGCCCTGGCCAATGTCGGGTACCAGCCCCACGCCCAGGCCCCGCTCCACCAGCAGGGCTATGGCCATAATGGAATTCAGCTCCATCCGCTCATGCGGACGGATTCCATGGGCCTGCAGATAGCGCTGCGCCAGGCTGCCGCCCGCCAGTTGCCGGTCGTAGCGCACCAGCGGCTCGTTGCGCAGCAGTTCAAGCGGGTCGCGTCCCGCGTCGCGCGCATGCGCCAGCACCACCAGCGGTTCGTGCCGCAGCGGCGTCCAGCATACGGTCTTGGGCAAGTCGAACGACAGCTTCAGGCATAGCGCGGCATCGAGCTCTGATTGCACCAATGCGCTGTACAGCGCCGGCGTGATGCCAATGCGCAAGGCAATGCGCACGCGAGGGTAGTGCTCGGTGAAAGCCTGCAGGATGTCGGGCAGGAAGCCATGCAGCGCCGTATTGACCGTGCCCAGGCGCAGCTCGCCTTCGTCTTCGTCGGTAGCCACCCAGTCGCGCAGCGCGTCGGCATCCTGCACCAGCGCCTGGCCGCGCTCGACCAGCCGCTGCCCGGCCGCCGTGGGCCTCACGCTGCGCCCCTGGCGCACCAGCAGGGAGACGTCCAGTTCGCGCTCGAGCGCGCGCATCTGCTGGGCCACGGCGGCCGGGCTCAGGCCGAGCTGGCGCGCAGCCTCGGACATCGAGCCGACGGCCACGACCTTCAGGAAGTGATTCAGGTAGCGGATATCCATTACCTGTATTTTCTTTCATTTAATGAAAGCCGCACATACTGTATTGCTATGGCACTGGCGGACGACAATACTCTGTTCGGCCTCGCCGACCTTCATACGCAGAACAAGGAAACCCCCATGAGCCGCACCGCCCCGTCTTGTCCTTCCCGCCGCCATATGCTGACCGCCGCGCTTGGGCTGGCCGCTGTGTCGATCACGCCAGCCTGGGCGCAAGGCGCCGGCGCCGCCATGCGCATCATCGTTCCCTTCGCCCCGGGCGGCGGCAACGACGTGCTGGCCCGCCAATTGGCGCACGGCCTGAACGACATGTTCAAGCTGGACGTCATTGTGGAAAACAAGCCGGGAGCCGGCGGCAACGTTGGCACCGAGCAGGTGGTGCGGGCCGCGGCGCAAAGCAACACCTTCCTGCTGGGGCATACCGGCACGGTTTCCATCAACCCCGCGCTGTACAAGAGCCTGAAGTTCAATGCCTCGAAAGACCTGCAGCCGGTCGCCATGTTTGCATCCTCGGCCCTGCTGTTGGTGGTGCCGGCCGATTCGCCGATACAAAGCGTGGCGCAGCTGGCCGAGGCGCTGCGCGCCAAGGGGTCTGACATGGACTATGCCTCCAGCGGCACGGGCACCGGCGGCCACTTGACCGGCGAGATGTTCCTGCAGACCCTGGGCGCGCAAGCGGTGCACGTGCCCTACAAGGGCACCGCGCCCGCCTTGGCCGATGTGGCCGGCGGGCAGGTCGACTTCAGCTTCAGCGTCATTCCGGCCGCCATGGCGCTGGTCAAGTCGGGCAAGCTGCGCGCCCTGGCCGTCACCAGCGCCAAACGCATGCACCTGATGCCCGACGTGCCCACCATGATCGAATCGGGCGTACCGGAGCTGGCCGATTTCGAAAGCACGCTGACCTACGGCATCCTGGCTCCCAAGGCTATTGACGTGCAAGTCGTGCAACAGCTGCAAGCCCGCATACTCGATGTTGCCGCCACGCCGGACTTTCAATCGCGGCTGGCGGTGGAAGGCGCCGAACCCATGCTGGGCAACACCGCCGAGTACGCCCGCCGGATCCAGGAAGAAAGCCGCAAGTGGGGTCACGTGATCGCGGTTTCCGGTGCGTCGGCATGAGCACGGACAAGCCCGCCATGGCGGCGTCGCTCATCGACCAGTGCCTGGACCCGGCCGGCGACATCGGACTTTTCTCCGATCAGCAATGGCTCGATGCGCTGCTGCGCTTCGAGGCCGCGCTGGCGCGGGCGCAGGCGTCCGCCGGCCTGGTGCCCGCCTCGGCGGCAGCGGCCATTGCCCGGGCCTGCGCAAGCATCGAGCTGAACCGCGCCGACTTCGTCGAGCGGGCGCGCGGCACGGGCGCGTTCGGCATCGGCCTGGTCGATCCCATCCGCGCCTTCCTGGCCAACCATGATCCCGCTGCCCTGCCATGCCTGCATTGGGGCACGACCACCCAGGATGCCGTCGACACCGCGCATGCCGTGCTGACCAAGACCGCGCTGGCGGCCCTGCTGGACGAATTGCAGAAGCTGGCCGCCGCCTTGCGCGCCCTGGCCCATGCCCACGCCGCCACGCCGATGATGGCGCGCAGCCTGCTGCAGCCAGCCCAGGTCACCAGCTTCGGTTTCAAGTGCGCGCAATCGGCGGGGGCCCTGCAACGCAGCGCCAGCCAGCTGTGCACGCTCGCGCCCCATGCCTTGTGCGTGCAACTGGGTGGCGCAGTGGGCAACCGCGCGGCCATGGGTCATCGGGCCGCGCAGGTGGAACTTGTGCTGGCTGCCGAATTGGGGCTGTGGGCCAGCGGGCAAAGCTGGCATACGCAGCGCGATGCCTGGATGCGGCTGGCGATGGAGGCGTCCGTGTGCGCCGGCAGCCTGTCGAAGCTGGCGCGCGACTGGTCGCTGATGTCGCAGTTCGAAGTCGGGGAGCTGGCCGAGGCGCCGCGCGGCCGCACGTCCAGCGCCATGCCGCACAAGCGGAATTCTGTGCACTGCATGCAGGCCATCGCCCTGACCCAGCCGGTCCCCGGCCTGGCGGCGTCGCTGCTCGGCGCCATGACGCAGGCGCACGAACGGGCCATGGGCGAATGGCAGGCCGAGCTGTCGGTCTGGGCCCCGCTATGGCGGCGCGCGCACGGCGCCGCCGCGGCGCTGCGCCTGGCCGCCGAAGGGCTGCAGGTCGACGCGGCACGCATGCAGTCGCACATCGATGCCTTGTGCCAGGTCATTTTCTCGGAAGCCTGCACCGACGCGCTGGCACCCATTACCGGCCGCGAGGCCGCGCAACAGGCCATCGAACACCTGGCGCCGCAGGCGTTGGCCCAGCGCCAGCCGCTGTCTGCCTTGTTGCAGCACTGGGTCGCAACCACCTGCGGCGCGGAACCGGCGCGCGCCGCGGCCCACGCCCTGGCTACAGCCACCGACCCACAGCGCGCCGTACAGGCTTCGGCCGCGTGCTGCCATGAACTGTTGCGCGCGCTCGATGCGTCAGAACCTTCTTCTTCCTCTCTGGAGCCCCATCATGTCTGACTCCCTTCCCGACGATGCGCTCGAGCGCGGCCTGGCGAACCGACGCAAGATCCTGGGCGATGCGTGGGTAGACCGCTCGGTCGGCAACGCCAACACCTTGAATGTAGAGTTCCAGCGCATGATCACCTGCTATGCGTGGGACAGCATCTGGAGCCGCCCCGGCCTCGACCCGCGCACGCGGCGCATCATGGTGCTGGCCATCACGGCTTCGATGGGCCGCTGGGAAGAATTCGAACTGCATGTCCGCACCGGTCTGCAGGCGCCGGCAGACGCGCCCGACGCGGCGGCGCTCGACCTGGACACGATCCGCGAAGTGCTGCTGCAGACGGCGGTGTACGCGGGCGTGCCGGCCGGCAACACCGGCATGGCCATCGTGCTGAAAGTCCTGGCGGCGCTGGACCGCAGCCCGCCCAAGGCCGACTTCTGGAGCGGCGAACCCGCCGCGTAGCCCGCCGCGCCGCCGGTGTCACGGCGGCGCGGAGGTCTAGCCCGGCGCCACCCGCGCCTGCTCGCGCTGCAAGCCGGCCCGGCGCAGGGCGTCCAGCAGGCTCAGCGCGGCCGGCGACGGCGCCACGTCGGTGCGCCGCAGCAGGCCCATAGGTTCGTCGGTGCCGCCAAACGGCATGGGCAAGCGCGCCAGCGTGTTGTCGGCCACGCCCCGCTCGACCAGGCTCGATGGCACGAACCATACCGCGTCATTGCGCAGCGTCAGCTCCAGGCTCAGCGACACCGACAGGCTTTCCACGCGCGCCACCTGGCGCGGCAGCCCGAATGCGCTGATCACGCTTTCGGCCGACTGGCGTATCAGCGTGCCTTCGGGCGGCACAATGAGCAAATGGCGCGCCATCGCCATCGGGACCAGCGCCTCGTCGCCAAGCAAGGCATGCCCGGCCCGCACCACCACCGTCAGCGGCTCGCGAAACAGATGCTCGAAGCTCATGCCGGCCATTGCATCCGGCTCGCCCAGCCGCCCCACGGCGAACTCGATATCGGCCGCCTTCAATCTTTCAAGCAGTTCAGCGTTGCGGCCAGTGTGAATGCGCAAGCTGGCCATGGGCCAGGCTTGCCGGAACGCATGCAAGGCTGCTGGCAGCAACACACTGGCCACTGTGGGTAGGATTCCAAGCGCCACCGTCACGGACGCGCCATCGTCGGCCTGCGCCAGCCGCCCGATGCCGTCGCGCAGGCTGCCCAGGCAATTGTGGGCGTAGGGCGCGAAGATGCGCCCGTCGCGCGTCAGCTCCGCGCCGCGCCGCCCCCGCTCGAACAGCCGCACGCCCAGCACGGATTCGAGCTCCGACAGGGTCTTGGATACCGCCGGCTGGGTGATAGACAGCCGCTCGGCGGCACGCTGCAGGTTGTTCAACTGGGCGACCGCCAGGAAACACTGGATATGCCGCAACTTGATGCGGCCGCTCTGAAATAGGTTTTCCATAACTTTTCATGCAATTCATGAGCATAAAACGTCACTTACCATAACTTTATAGCCCTATTACAGTGGCAGCTCAATCCATCCCGCCGAGCAACCGGAGTGTTCCCCATGGACGGTTCCACGCCACCCCACACGATTCTTACCCCCAGGGATTGGGACTCGCATCCCCCCTACCGGCATCCTGACTACAAATCGTCGGTCCTGCGCAGCCCGACGCTGCCCTTGATTCCCCTGGACGAAGCACTGAAGAATCGCCAGGCGCCTGTGTACGGCGCCAGCTGTCTCGGGCCGCTCGACCACGACCTTACGCGCAACGCCGCCAAGAACGGCGCGCCGCTGGGCGAACGCATCGTGGTTACCGGCAGGGTGCTCGATGAAGGCGGCAGGCCGGTGCGCAATACCCTGGTGGAAATCTGGCAGGCCAACGCGGCGGGACGTTATGTCCACAAGGGCGACCAGCACGACGCGCCGCTCGACCCCAACTTCCTGGGCGCGGGCCGCTGCCTGACCGACGATCAGGGGCGGTACCGCTTCCTGACCGTCAAGCCGGGCGCCTACCCCTGGGGCAACCACAGCAATGCCTGGCGGCCCAACCATATTCATTTCTCGCTGTTCGGCGATTACTTTGGATCACGCCTGGTCACCCAGATGTACTTCCCCGGCGATCCGCTGCTGCAGCTCGATCCTATTTTCCAGGGCACGCCCGCGCACGCGCGCGAACGCCTGATATCGCGGTTTTCTCTCGACGCCACCCAGCAAGGCTTTGCCCTGGGCTACGAATTCGACATCGTGCTGCGCGGCGCGCGCCAGACCCCTACGGAGTAAGCCATGTCCGTCCTGAAGCAGACGCCTTCCCAGACCATAGGCCCGTTCTTCGCGTACGGGCTGTGTCCCGAACAATACAACTTCGACCTCAAGAGCCTGTTCACGCCAGTACTGGCCGAACGCCACGCGGCGGGCCAACCCATCACGATAGAAGGCCGCGTCTACGACGGCAGCGGCCAGGCCGTGGACGACGCCGTCATTGAAATGCTGCAGGCCGACGCAGCAGGCGAATACGCGCGCTCGCTCGAAGGCATCGCGGCGAGCGGCTTCAAGGGTTTTGCGCGGGTGGGCACCGGCACCGACCCGCAATCGCGCTTCGTGGTCGAGACCGTCAAGCCGGGCGCCCTGGGGCCGGCATCCGCGCCGCACATCGAGGTCATCGTCATGATGCGTGGCATGTTGCTGCACGCCTACACACGCATCTATTTTGAAGACGATGCGGCAGCGCACGGGCAGGATGCCGTGCTGGCCGCCGTGCCGCCGGAACGACGCGGCACGCTCATCGCACGCCGCCTGCCGTACGCAGGCCGCGCCGCCTACCAGTTCGACATTCACCTGCAAGGCCCGCACGAGACCGTGTTTTTCGATGTTTGAAGGCAACGCTTCTCCGGGTGCCGGGCTCCGTCAGGAGTAACAGGCACCGTATCACCGAGATGGCCGTAGCGCACCACGGTGTCTGGCGCCTGCGGAGCCAGACACCTCGCTGACGCGACTGGCCTCTGGCTCCCTGCCCGCGCAGCCTGGCTGCGGCGGGCTTTTGACGTTGGTTCACGCATCGCCAGGACCAGGGAAATCCCCATTCAAAAAAAACGCTTTCTTGCAATTCGATTCGTTGAATTATTCTTAGCCATCTAATATTATTTGGATGCACGTCACGACATCGCCGGCTGCGCAAGCTCGCAGGAAGCCCAGGTTTATCCCATTAAAAAAACGTGCCCAAGAAAAAACGGAGAGAGACTCATGATTCACATTCGATCAGCACTTCCCCGCCAGGGCTGTAGTGTCGTCCTGGCATCGCTGCTCAGCGCCTCGCTGGGCCTTGCGCTGCCGGCCGCCGCTCACGCGGAGCAGGCTTCGCAGTACCCGTCGCGCCCGATCCGCTTCATCGTTCCCTACGCCGCGGGCGGCCTGCCCGACACCGTGGCGCGCGTGGTGGCGCAAGGCCTCACGCTCAGCATGGGCCAGCCCGTGGTCGTGGAAAACAAGCCTGGCGCCAACGGCGTCGTCGCCGCGCAGGCGCTGGCCAGCAGCCCCGCCGATGGCTATTCGTACCTGGTCACCGACGGCTCGATGATGTCCATCAATCCATCGCTCTACAAAGATCTCCCGTATGACCCGAAGCGCGACTTCGTGCCGGTTTCCCTGGTCGCTACCTCGCCGCTCTTTCTTGCCACCAGCACGCAGACCGGCATCGCCTCGCTGCAAGACTTCATCAAGCGCGTGAAGGCCAAGCCGGGGGTCATGAACTACGGCTCGTCGGGTGTGGGCAGCTCGCACCATCTCACGATGGAGGCCATGAAGGTCGACCTGGGCCTGGACATCAACCATGTGCCGTTTCGCGGATCGGGCCAGTCGGTACCCGCCATGATCGGCAACCAGGTCGACGTGGTGTTTGCCGCCCTGCCCTCGCTATCGGGCTTCGCCGATAAAGGCCAGGCGAAGATTCTTGCCACCAATGCCGGCAAGCGTTCGGCGCTGGCGCCCGATATTCCGGCCATTTCCGAGGTCATTCCCGGCTTCAATTTCGCCGTCACAGTGGGTGCGCTGGCCCCTACCGGCACGCCCGACTTCGCCGTGCAAAAGCTCAGCGCCGCCATCGCCCAGGCCGTCAAGGCTCCGGCGGTCGTCAAGCAGTTCAACACGCTGGGCATCGAACCGGTCGGCGGCACGCCCGCCGAATACGAAGCCGCGATCGACGACGAAACCAAACGCTATCAAAGCGCGATCAAGGCAGCGGGAGTCAAGGCCGACTAGCCCTGTTCCCCCGGGGCGGCGCGCGAGACCGCGTATGCCGGCCCGCGCGCCGCAGCCCGATCGCGCGCCACGCCCCGACATGAAGGAGACCCTATGTTGACGACTGAAGAAAATGAACTGCTGTGCCGGGTGGTCGGCGATGCGCCCATGGGCCAATTGATGCGCCGGCACTGGACGCCGGTGTGCCTGAGCGAAGAGGTCAGCGAGCCGGACTGCGACCCGGTCCAGGCGCGCGTGCTGGGCGAAGACCTGGTGGTGTTCCGCGACACCAACGGCCGCGTTGGCGTCATGGACGAATACTGCCCGCACCGCCGCGTATCGCTGGTATACGGGCGCAACGAAGAGTGCGGCCTGCGCTGCCTTTACCATGGGTGGAAGATGGACGTGGAGGGCACCGTGATCGAAATGGTGTCCGAGCCGGCCGCCAGTACCATGGCGCAGAAGGTCAAGCACAAGGCCTACAAAGTGCAGGAATGGGGCGGCGTCATCTGGGCCTACATGGGCCCGCAGGACGACATCCCACCCTTCGCCCCGCCGCCATGGGCGCCCACGGCCGACACCAAGGTCAGCATCGCGAAGGTGATCATTCCCTGCAACTGGGCGCAGATTCTGGAAGGCGCGATCGATTCGGCGCACAGCTCCAGCCTGCACTCGTCGGATTTCGTGCCGGCCCGCGTGGGCGGCGCCGAAGCCACCGACAAGAACTGGCTGCGCCCTTCCACCGACAAGGCGCCGCGCCTGCAAGTGCAGCGCACCCCCTTCGGTTTTCGCTACGCCGCCATCCGCCGGCCGATCATCAACGCCGCGCAGAACGACTATGTCCGCTCTACCGTGTTCGTGGCGCCGGGCACCGTGCTGATTCCGCCCAATAATCTGTACAACGTGGCCAATGTGAATGTGCCCCTGGACGACACCAGCACGGCGTTCTACTTCATTGCCTGGGGCGAGAAGGCCACGACGCCCGACACCGAGACCTGGCGCCGCTTCCTGGGCACCAGCGTGGGCGTCGACCTGGACGAACGCTACCGGCCGCATCGCAATCCGGAAAACCGCTTCTGGCAAGACCGCCAGGCCATGAAGGCGGGCAACTTCACCGGCATACGCGGCTTTCCGAACCAGGACATCGCCATGTGGATCACCATGGGCCCGCTGGCAAACCGCGCGGAAGAACGGCTGGGCGCCAGCGACCTGGCCATCGTCGAGTTCCGCCGCCAGATGCTCGAAGCCGTGCAGGCATTCCAGAAAGGCGAGGCCGCGATCGGCACCGGCGCTTTGCGCATTCCCGCCGGCGTCTGCTCATTCCAGGCCATCGTGCCCAAGACCACCGATTGGCGCGAGTTCTCCGCGCATCCGGCCGGCGCGCAGCCTGGCAACGATCCGGAACTGGCCGGCAATTACCAGACCACTGCTTGAATCCAGGAGATCACGTTGGCCAAGCTATCGCTTTCCATCGCCATGGGCGACTACGACCGCAACCGCGCACTGTACGACGGCGCCGTGCAGATCGACGGAGTGAACCCCACTTATATGCTGCTGAGCCCGGAAGAAATGTTTTTCCGCGCGTTCCGTTTCCAGGACTTCGACATCAGCGAACTGTCTTTCAGCAGCTACCTGGTCAAGCACGCCCGCGGCGACTGCCCCTACATTGCCTTGCCGATCTTCCTGTCGCGCGCATTCCGCCATACCTCCATTTACGTGCGCAAAGACCGTATCCGGTCACCACAGGATTTGAAGGGAAAACGCATCGGCATTCCCGAATACCAGCTCACCGCCAACGTGTGGGCGCGCGCCCTGCTGGAGGACGACTACGGCGTCAAGCCGTCGGACGTGACCTGGGTGCGCGGCGGCATCGACCAGCCGGGCCGCCCCGAGAAGATCAAGCTGCAGCTGCCGGCCGACGTGAAGATGATTGACGCTGCGCCGTCGACCACCATATCGGACCTGCTGGACCGCGGCGAAATCGAAGGGTTCATGGCGCCCCGGGCGCCCTTTGGCGCGGCGCGCGCCAACCCCGATGTCGGCTGGCTGTTCGACGACCCGACCGCCGTGGCGAAGGACTACTACAAGCGCACCGGCATCTTTCCCATCATGCACGTGGTGGGCCTGCGCAAGACCCTGGCCGCGCAACACCCCTGGCTGCCCGGCGCGTTGCTGAAGGCCTTCGAGCAATCGAAGGCGGCGGCGCTGGCCAAGCTGGAAGACACGTCCGCCACCAAAGTCACCCTGCCCTTCGTCGAAGAACAGCTGAAAGCCGCGCGCGAGACCCTGGGCGAAAACTACTGGGCCTATGGCGTCGATGCCAACCGGCCTACGCTCGAAGCGTTCACGCGCCATCACCATGCCCAGGGACTGTCGCCGCGGCATGTCGCGGTGGACGAGCTGTTCCATCCCGGCACTTACGAAACCTACAAGATCTAGGCGGGCCGCCCCGCAGCACGAGATTGCCATGACCGAGCCCACCCCCGGCCCAGAGACCCTGATGCCGCTGCGCATCGCCAGCATCGCCGACGCCGCCGACGGCATACGCTCGTTCGAGCTGCGCGATGCCGGCGGCGGCGAGCTGCCGCCCTTCACTCCGGGTTCGCACGTGAAAGTGCGCGTCCCCAACGGCGAAATGCGCAAGTATTCGCTGTGCAACAACCCTGCCGAACGCGACCGCTATGTCATCACCGTCAAGCGCGATGCACACGGCAGGGGCGGCTCGATCAGCCTGGTTGACCAGGCTGCCGTGGGCGACGTGCTGCCCACGTCGCTGCCCGACAATGCCTTCGCGCTGGTGGACAACCCCGGCAGCCTGATTTTCATTGCGGGCGGCATCGGCATCACGCCTATTCTGTCCATGATCCGCTCGCTGGACGAGCGGCCGGAAATTGGCTGGAAGCTGTACTACCTGAGCCAGTCTCCCGCCACCACGGCCTTCCTGGACGAACTCGCCTGTCCCGAGTTGCAGGGCCGCGTGCGCATTCACCACGACCATGGCGACCCCGCACAGTCGCTGGACCTGTGGCCGGTGCTCGAAAAACCCAACCGCGGCCATGTGTACTGTTGCGGCCCGCGCGGCCTGATGGAAGCGGTGCGCGACATGTCCGGCCACTGGTCGCCCGGGCGCATCCATTTCGAGAGCTTTCTCGAAGGCGGCGGCAAGCAGCCCGACGACCAGCCCTTCAGGGTGGAACTGGCGCGCTCGGGCGGCGAGTTCGTGGTGCCCGTGGGCAAGTCGATTCTCTCGGTGCTGTTGCAGGCCGGCGTGCGCGTCGGCCATTCTTGCGAAAGCGGCACCTGCGGCTCGTGCCGCACCGGCTTGCTGGCCGGCACCGCCGATCACCGCGACATGGTGCTGCTGCCCGACGAACACGACAGCCAGATCATGGTGTGCGTCTCGCGCGCCACTTGTGACAAGCTGGTGCTGGACCTGTAGCCACCCACCTGGAGCCGCCACATGGGCACTTCCGTTCTGAAGCTGGGCGTCATCGGGCTGGGCCGCGCGTTTTCGCTGATGCTGCCCTCGTTCCTGGGCGACTCGCGCGTGCGGCTGGTGGCCGCCTGCGATCCCCGCCCGGCAGCGCGCACGCAGTTCGCGTCCGATTTCCAATGCCCGGTTTACGAGTCGGCCGAGGCGCTGGCCCGCAACCCGGATGTGCAGGCCGTGTACATCGCCAGCCCGCACCAGCACCACGCCGAACACACACGCATCGCGGCCGCGCACGGCAAGCACGTGCTGGTGGAAAAACCCATGGCGCTCAGCCTGGAAGAATGCGACGCCATGATCTCGGCCTGCGACGCAGCCGGGGTGCACCTGGTGATCGGCCACTGCCACAGCTTCGACACCCCTTACCTGCGCTGCCGCGAACTCATCGCCCAAGGCACGTTCGGCTCAGTGCGCATGGTGCACGCGCTGAACTATACCGACTACCTGTACCGCCCGCGCCGCCCCGAGGAACTGGCCACCCGCGAGGGCGGCGGCGCCGTGTTCAGCCAGGCTGCCCACCAGGTCGACATCGTGCGCATGCTGGTGGGCCGGCGCCCCACCCGGCTGCGCTGCGCGCTGGGCAACTGGGATCCGCGACGCCCCACCGAAGGGGCCTACAGCGCCTTGCTATGGTTCGAGGGCGGCGCCTATGCCTCGCTGAACTACAACGGCTACGCGCATTTCGACTCTGACGAGTGGATGGACTGGACCGGCGAAATGGGCCATGCGAAAAACCCGGGCGATTACGGCGCGGCCAGGCGCAAGCTGGAACGCCTGGGCAGTCCGCGCGACGAGGCCGCGCTGAAGGCGGCCGGCACCTATGGCGGGCCCAGCTACACCGCGCCGACGGCCCCGGCGCCTGGTGCCCCGCCGGCCAGGCACCAGCATTTCGGCACGATCGTGGTGTCGTGCGAACACGCCGACCTGCGCCCCCTGCCGCACGGTATCATGGTCTACGGCGACGCGAACCGCGACTTGCTGCCCTTGCCGCCGCCGGCCGCGCCGCGCCTGGAGGTCGTGGGTGAATTGCATGACGCCATTTACCTGGATCGCGCCCCCCTGCATGACGGCCGCTGGGCCAAGGCCACACTGGAAATCTGCCTGGCCATGCTGCAATCCAACGATTCGGGCGCCGACGCGGCCCTGCACCGTCAAATCGATGCAGCGTCTTGATCCCCGCCACGCCTGGCGCCCAGGTCCAAAGTGCCGCCGGCGCTTTGCGGTATCATTTTCGGCGACTTTCCGACTTCATCACGCGGTTTTCGCATGACTTCCAAAGAAACGAGAAAAGTCCTTGCCCATTGGCGCGAGGCCGTTCCGCACGACCGCCTGGCCCACCTTATCAAGGATGCTACCCGCGCCCTGGTGCGAGGCCTGCAAATGCGCCTGTCGGATCACAACGTTTCGTTCGGCCATTGGGCGTTCCTGCGCATCCTGTGGGAACAGGACGGCCTGACGCAACGCGAGCTCAGCGAGCAGGCCGGCGTCATGGAACCCACCACCTATGCAGCCATGAAAGCCATGGAAGCGCTGGGCTATATCGAGCGCAAGCACCTGCCCGGCAACAACAAGAACATCCACGTGTTCCTGACGCGCAATGGCCGCGCCCTGAAAAAGAAGCTGATTCCGCTGGCCGAAGAAATCAATGCAATCGGCACCCGCGGCCTGACCGCGGCCGAAATCAAGACCGCGCGCAAGGTGCTGCTGACCATCATCGCCAACCTGGCCGACGACGAAGCGTCCATGGAAAACGCCGAGCGGCGCGTGCCGTCCACCCGCGAACTGTCGCGGCGCATCAACGAGACCGCCGAATCCCAGGCCTGACGGCCCGTCGCTGGCCTAGCGGTACGTCACATCGACGACATACCGGCGTATGCCGTCCGGCGACACAGCCCCGTCATGCAACGGCCGCACCGCGACCTCGGCCAACGGAATCGCCGGCGGCCGGCGCTCGGGCGCGCCGGCGCGCGCGCCGCAGTCCAGCCTGGCAGTGGGCTGGCGGCCTTGAACCTGCAGATCGGTTCGGCAATCCGCCGGCACCACGATACTGCCCGTGAAGAATATCTTCCCACCCGCGGCAATTGCCGGCGTGGCAATCACCGCCCCAAACATACCGACCCACAATGCTCGCATGACGTTCATGTCTTGCCCCTCGCGTATGGTGGAATCACGTATGCGCTGGCTACGCATCTGTACATCTGCTCTACGACACCGGCAGACCTCAGCTTAAGGCCATTCGGCTGGATGTTGACAAAAAGATGCGAAGCATTGCGGGACGAGCGTGAATGTGGCGCAACAAATCATGGCCTGCCGCGCTGCCACCCGCCGGGCCAGGCGTATCATGACGGCAGGAAACGGCCCCGGACGAGCAGGTTCGCCCCGCCGCCCCCGCACCATAAGAACCCCTCAAGAGACGCGATGACCCGTGTAGCACCAACGTGGCTCATGCCCGTAGTGGCCATTTTCACCCTGCAGACCACTTCATCATTCCTGAACCGGCTCATCCCCATCATCGCCCCGGCCATGTCCGATGAATTCGGCTGGAGCGGCAGTTCCATCGGCTTTCTCACCGCCAGCAACTCGCTGGGCGGACTCGCCATCCTGGTGGCGGGCTCGGCCCTGTTGAAGCAGATCGGCGGCATGCGGACCCTGCAGCTGACCCTGGTGCTGGGCGCGGCCGGCATGGCGTTCCTGCTGGTTCCGAGCGTGGGCATCGCCCTGGCGGCCTGCTTCATCATGGGGCTGAGCAACGGCGCGGCCAACCCGGCGGGCAGCGAAGTCCTGCAGCGTTTTTCTCCGCCCGGCATGCGCAACCTTATCTTTTCCATCAAGCAGGCCGGGGTGCCCCTGGGCGGCGTCATCGCGGGGCTGCTGGTGCCCGTGCTGGTGACGCTGACAAGCTGGCGCATCGCGCTGTTTTTCTGCGCAGTCGCGGTGGTGCTGCCCACCGCCCTGACCTGGCGCCTGAGCGCCAACCTGGACGAGACGCCACCCCGCAAGCGCCGCATCTTGTCCACGCCTACCCTGCACTCGCTGCGCACGCTGACGGTGCCGCTGGCCTCGCTGGCGCATAACCCCGGCCTGATGAAAATGTCGGTGGTGGGCAGCCTGTTCGCTGTATCGCAGAGCTGCTGGTTCACGTTCACGGTCATCTACCTGATAGACCGCCTGGGGTTTTCGCTGAGCCTGGCCGGGGCCGTCTTTGCCGTCATGCAGGCAGGCGGCGTGATTGGCCGCGTTGTGTTGGGCTGGCTGTCGGATCGCCTGCACTCGGCCACCGCAACGCTGTCGCTCGCGGCGATCTTGTCGGCCGCCACCACCGCACTGCTGGGCCTGACCACCCCGGCCTGGCCGCTGTGGGCCATTGTGGTGCTGGCGTTTGTAGCGGGTTCCTCGGCAGCCAGCTGGAACGGCGTGCAGATTGCCGAGGTGGCGCGGCGCTCGCCGGCTCACCTTATCTCCGAAACCGCGGCCGGCTCCAGCATCCTGGTCAACCTGACCAACATGGTGGCGCCCACGCTATTCGCGGCCTACGTCGCCATGGGCGGGCACTACGATTACGCGTTCATTTGTACCGGCGCATGCTCGCTGCTGGTGCTGGCGTGCCTGCCGCGCGACGAAGCAGCGGCACGCAAGCGCGCCTGAACACCACCCGCGCGTCTCCGCAGGGCAGCGGCCCGTCAGTGGCGCCGGTGCTTGCGCCAGTGCTTGTTGCCGTGATGCCGGTCGTGGCCCCGGTAGCTGGCCCGCTTGTAAGAACGGTCGCGGTCCCAGTGATGGCGATGGCGGTCGCGGTCGTCATCGGTAATGACGTTGCCCAGCACCCCGCCGGCAGCGGCGCCGCCCAGCGTGATCAGGGGATCGCCGTCCGACAGCAACGCGCCCGCCACGCCCCCCAGGCCAGCGCCGATGATGGTGTTGCGCGCCTGGTCATCGGCCTGCGCCGCGGTGCCCGCGCCCAATGCCAGCGCGCCGGCGAATACAACCTGGATGAATCGTTTAGCGATGATCATGTTTGTTCTCCTTATGGCGGGCCGCCCCTGCGATGCGGCCCCGCCTGTGCGACACACCGGCCGAAGCCGGAGATCGGTTATCTGGAGAACAAGTTAGCACCGCGTATCCGTGTCAGTCCTGCAGGCTCGGATACGGTGTGTATAAGGTGTTTCAGTCGCTTTCCCTGCCTGCGTCGCGCATGGACGCGGCCAATTCGTGGCTGCCGCGGGCGTCCAGCGCCTGAACCGCGCCCAGGCGGTCGCGCGCGTCTTTGTTCTGGCTGAGCTTGAGCTTGCCCACCAGCGACGTGATGGAAATTTCGATGCCCACGATATGGCGAAGCATGTCGTCGATGAAATCGGGCGGCGCATCGCCCATTTTCCAGGGCCGGGGCTCGGCGGCCTCGTGCCGGCGAGTCAGGCGCGCGACGATGCCGCGCACAAAGCGCTCGTCGTCGCGTATGGTCAGGATGCCGTGCGCATGCACGACCTCGTAGTTCCAGGTGGGCACCTGGCGATGCGCCTCGTGCTTGCTGGGATACCAGTTGGGCGAAATGTACGCCTCGGCGCCGCGAAAAACCACCATGACCGGCGTTCCGGTGGGACAGGCTTGCCACACCGGATTGGCGCGGGCCACATGGGCCGAAAGCAGGCCGTGCGGCCCTTGGTCGGGATCGATTTCGAACGGCAGGTGATTGGCGTCCAGCCCATCGGGCCCATGCGTGACCAGCACGCCCAAGGGATGTTCGCGGATGACGCGATGCAGGACCTCGGGCCGGGTTTCGGCAAAATGCTCGGGGATGTACATGGTTGACGATAAGCGGGGCGACGGGACGGACGGCGCGGATGCCGGAGATAGCGACTATCGCGCAAAACGGGCGCAATGGAAAGAGCCGTTGCCCCGGCCGGCGCCAACCTGCCGCTACCCCAGCTCGGCCTGGATTCTTTTCAAGTCGTTCTCAAGTTGTATTCGCATCACCTTCAGCAGCGCCTTGGCGTTTCCCGAAAGCGGCGTGCCAGAACGGAACACCAGCAGGCACGTAAAATTCACTTCTATCGATAATGGCTTGATCGTCAGCCCCCTGGACAGATAATCCAGCGCCATGATCGGATGCACCAAACCTATGCCCACGCCATTGAGCGCGAACTCGCAAACGGAATTCGAATAAGGCGTATCGAGCATGGGGCGCAGCTCAAGGCCCACCCCCTGCAGCGCCGCTTCCAGCCGGCGCCGGCTGGCGTCTTCCGGATTAAGCGCGATGAACTGGTGTTCGACCAGATCCTGCGCGTCCACTACCTTCTTGCTTGCGAGCGGGTGCCTGCTGTGCATGGCGATAACCCCGGGCGTACGCAGAAACACAGAGTGCTCGTACCCTGCAACCGAAAGCTCGTCTGCCATCAAGCCGAAATCCAGTTGCCCGGCGGCCACCTGGCGCAGCACCTCGCGCGAACTCATGATCTGAAACGACATCTGCAGCCGGCGCCCGGCCAGGCCAAAGGCCGCGATGGCCCGCGGCATGAAGCCCGTGCCCAAGGCAGGCAAGGAGCCCACCGCCAGGCGGCCCACGCCGTATGACTGCAGGCTACGGATGCGGTGTTCGATCAGCTCGAAGCCGGCAAAACAGCGGTCCACCTCTTCCATCAGGGCGCCAGCCTCGGGGGTGGGCACCAGCCGGCCGCGCACGCGCTCGAACAGATGCAAGCCGGATGACGTCTCGAGCTTGCGGATCGACTGGCTGATGGCGGGCTGTGAAACACCCAGCAGATTCGCCGCCTTGCTTGTGGTGCCCGCCTGCATGACGGCACGGAAAACTTGGATTTCCCGCATGTCCATATAAGTCTCACTTATTGAGCAATTCAGTTCTATTGTTGAGCGAATCAACTGCATCGGCCAAACTGCCTGCATCCGTTCAGTACTTAAGTAACTCGAATAGCTTAAATGACATCTATAAATTCTGTTAATAGCAATTTCGCCAGCCTGTCGCCCGCGGTGCACCGCGCGTCCACGGTGGTCTTTGAGTCTTTGGCCGACTTCGTCGACCGCAAACAGCGCCAGCCGGACGGATACAGCTATGGCATTACCGGCACCCCCACTGCGCGCCTGCTGGAGCAGCGCATCGCGGCACTCGAAGGCGCGCGGCATTGCGTCATCACGCCATCGGGCGCGTCGGCGCTTATGACGGTTGCCATGGGCTTCGTGCGCGGCGGCGATCACATGCTTGTGTCGGCGGCCTGCTATGGCGCCCTGAAGACGTTCGCCGAAAAGTGGCTGGCGCACATGGGGGTGGACGTTGAAATCTACCCGCCCGCCATTGGCGCGGACATAGCAGCATTGATTCGGCCCACCACGCGCCTGATATGCATCGAAGCGCCGGGCACGGTCACCATGGAGATGGCCGACGTTCCCGCCATCGCCGAAGTGGCGCGTCGCCATGGCGTGCTGACGATGATGGACAACACCTGGGCAAGCCCGCTGGGTTTTCAGCCTTTGGCGCATGGCGTCGATTTCAGCGTGGAGGCCGCGACTAAGTTCTTCAGCGGGCACTCGGACGTGCTGATGGGCAGCATCAGCATGAACGACCCCGAACATTACGCGGTGCTGCGCGAAACGCAGAGCATTCTCGGACAACAAGTCAGCCCCGAAGACTGCTTCCTGGTGCTGCGGGGACTGGAAACGCTGGGCCTGCGAGTGCGTGCGCAAAGCGCCGACACGCTGGAAATCGCGCAATGGCTGCAAGCGCAACCGCAAGTAGAACGCCTGTTGTACCCGCCTCTAGAGCAGGATGCCGGCCACGCGCTGTGGAAGCGCGATTTCCGCACTAATGGCTGCCTGTTCTCGATGATGCTCAAGCCTGCCCCCGAGCCAGCCTTCAACGCGTTCTTCGACTCGCTGCGGCACTTCGCCATCGGCGCCAGCTGGGGCGGCGTGCACAGCCTGGCGGCCTACTACCCTGCCGCACTGCAGGCAAACCGCGTGTATCCCGCCACCGACCGGCCCCTGGTGCGCCTGTCGATAGGGCTGGAAGGCGTGCAGGCACTGAAAGACGACTTAGCCACTGCGCTGACGGCCTACGCCCGCCTGGCGCGTTGATACTCATCCCGGACCGCGGCCACCAAGAGCCAACGCCCACACATAGCAAGGGGAATATCCATGTATTGCATTCGTACACTTGGCCAGATGTTCATGATCGGCGCCATCGCGTTGGCGTCCAGCGTGGCCGCCGCGCAAACCGCGGCGCCAGCTTCTTCTGTTGCGCCCGCCGACAGCAACAGCCCCACTGTCGACCAGGTTCGCGCCCGTGGCTATGTGATCTGCGGTTCGGGCCACGGCACCACCGGTTTCTCGGCGCCCGACAAAGACGGCAACTGGAAGGGCCTGGACGCGGAAACCTGCCGCGCCATCGCGATCGCCGTCCTGGGCGACGCGAGCAAGGTGCGCTTTGTTCCCTTGACCGGCCAGCAGCGCCTTACCGCGCTGCAAACGGGGCAAATAGACGTGCTGCCGCGCACCACGTCATGGACGCTGCGGCGCGACGCCAACGGCATCAACTTTACGTACCCCAACTACTACGAGTACGACGCGTTCATGGTGCGCAAAGACCTGGGCATCGCCCAGACCAAGGACATGCAAGGCGCCACCATCTGCGTACAGACCGGCTCGACCAACGAAGTCACGGTGGCCGACCTGTCGCGCAAGTTCAACCTGAACCTGAAGACGGTGCTGTTCGACAACGTGGCCGCATCGCGCCAGGCGTTCTTCACGGGGCGCTGCGATGGCCTGATCACCGATTCGTCGGCGCTGGCGGCCGTGCGGGCCACACAAGCGCAGAACCCCGACGATTACATCATCTTCCCGGCCAGCGGCAACAGCGAAGCCCTGACTCCCGCGGTGCGACACGGCGACGACCGATGGTTCGATATTGTGAAGTTCGTCGTGCAAGCGCCCATCGCCGCCGAAGACATGGGCATCACACAAGCCAACGTCGACGACATGCTCAAATCGGATGACCCACGGATCGCCCGGTTCCTGGGCGTGGAGCCCGGCAACGGCAAGGCGCTGGGGCTCGACGAGAAATGGGCCTACAACATCGTGAAGCAGCTGGGCAACTACGGCGAGATGTTTGAGCGCAACGTAGGCAAAAACAGTCCGCTCAAGCTGGACCGGGGCCTGAACCGCCTGTATCGCGAAGGCGGCCTGATGTATCCCTACGTGTTCAATTGATCGCTGCACAGCGTAGAGCACTACGACATGGTTACGCGACTCTGGTATGACGCGCGCACGCGTTCCCTGTTGCTGCAGTTCATCATCGCCTGTGGCTTCTTCGGTGCAGTGGCCTGGCTGGTGTGGAACGCGCACCAGAATCTGACCGAGCGGGGCATCGCCACCGGCTTTGGCTATCTGCGGGACGCGGCCAGGTTTCCCATCTCGGAAGGCTGGATCGGCTACCGGCCTACCGACAGCTACGCCCGCGCATTTGCCGTCGGCCTGGCCAATACGCTGTACATCTCGGCGCTGGTCATCGTGATCTCGACGGTGCTGGGATTCCTGCTCGCGCTGGCGCGGCGCAGCGCGCATCCGCTGGTCAAGGGCATCGCGACGGTGTACCTGGAGATAACCCGCAACACGCCCCTGATCGTGCAACTGCTGTTCTGGTACAGCCTGGTCACCATCAACCTGCCGTCGCCCCGGCAGGCGCTTAACCCCCTGCCAGGGGTGTTCCTGTCGATTCGCGGCCTGTTCTTTCCCAGCGTTCAAGTGCAGGGCGACCTGCTGCCCTTGCTGGCCGTGCCGCTTATCGCGCTGCTGGTGTGGGTGTGCCTGCGCCCCCTTCGCCGGCAACGTCCCACGCTGCCGCTGGGCCGGACCGTGCTCGCCGCTGCGCTGCTGCTGGGCATGGCCGCGTGGCACATCGGAGGAATCACGTTGGGCACCAGTTCGCCGCAGCTGCGCGGGCTGAATTTCGTCGGCGGCACGACGCTCACGCCGGAATTCACCGCCTTGCTGGTGGGCCTGACCTTGTACTCGACGGCGTTCTCCGGGGAAATCATACGCGGCGGCATCGACGCAGTAGCACAAGGACAATGGGAGGCCGCGCGATCGCTCGGCTTGCGGCACTGGACGACGTTGCGCCATGTTGTCGTGCCGCAGTCGTTAAGGGTGATCGTGCCCCCCATGACCAGCCAATACCTGTCCATCGTCAAGAACACGACCCTGGCGCTGGCGGTGGGCTACCCCGACCTGTCCTTTGTCATTACCACCACCATCAACCAGACAGGCCAGGCCATCGAAGGCCTGGTGATCCTGATGGCCGTGTACCTGAGCATCAGCCTGAGCGTGTCGCTCTTCATGAACCTGTACAACCGCCGGATCTTGCGGACTGAGCGCAAATGAGCACCATCCTGATCTCAACGCCGGCGGGCTCCCGCCCGCCGCCGTCCAGCCCGCGCGACGGCGCGGCGCATCGCCTGTTCGGCAACATTCCCAGTGCCGCCGCCACCTTGATCACGCTGGGGCTCGCGCTCTACGCGCTGGCGCGATTCGCGAACTGGTCCATCGTCGACGCGGTATGGCCGGGCGAAACCGGGGCCATGTGCAAGCAGGCCAGCGGCGCCTGCTGGGCATTCCTGGGCGAAAAGCTGCATCAGATCCTGTTCGGCATCTACCCCCCCGCCGAACGCTGGCGGCCCGCCGTGGTGTGCGTATTCATTCTGGCCATGGTGGTCGTGTCGCTGAACCCCAGCCAGTGGCGGGCGCGCACCGTGATGATCTGGCTGGGCGGCATGGCCGGTTCACTCGCGCTGATGTCGGGCGGCTGGGCCGGCCTCAGCCCGGTGCCTACCGCCTCGTGGGGCGGCCTGCCGATCACGCTCTTGCTGGCCGTATGCGCCCTGGGCATCGGCGCGCCCCTGGGCATCGTATTGGCGCTGGCGCGGCGCGGATCGTTGCCGGTCGCGCGCTTTATCGCGATCTGCGTCATCGAACTGATACGCGGCCTGCCGCTCATCAGTCTGCTATTCATGGCGTCCATCGTCTTGCCGATCATGCTGCCGGCCGGCATGACCATCGACAGCCTGCTGCGCGCGGGCATTGCGCTGACCATTTTTTCGGCTGCCTACCTGGCCGAAGTGGTGCGGGGCGGCCTGCAGTCGCTGCCGGCCGGCCAGATAGAAGCTTCACGGGCGCTGGGACTGTCGTGGCTGCAAATGACCCGGCTGGTAGTGCTGCCGCAGGCCATGCGCAGAGTCATCGCCCCGCTGACCAACACCGCCATCGTGATGATCAAGAACACCAGCCTGGTGTTGATCGTTGGCCTGTTCGACCTGCTGAGTTCGGGGCGCGCGGCCCTTACTGACCCGGCGTGGCCGACGCCGTACGTGGAAACCTATCTGTTCATTGCCGCCATTTACTTCGTTATTTGCTTCGGGCTGTCGCGCTATTCAATGTGGCTCGAGCGACGCTTCAATCAAGGGGAACTTCGATGACCATGCAGCACGACGGTGCGGCCGCGCCTCTGGCCGTGCACATCTCTGGCATGAGCAAGTGGTACGGTGATTTTCAGGTTTTGCACGACATCGATCTGCAGGTCGCCGCTGGCGAGCGCCTGGTGATCTGCGGACCCTCGGGGTCCGGCAAATCGACCATGATCCGCTGCATCAACCGGCTGGAGCAGCATCAGCAGGGCCGCATTATCGTCAACGGCCTGGAACTGGACGACGACCTGCGCGCCATCGACCAGGTGCGCGCCGACGCGGGCATGGTGTTCCAGCATTTCAATCTTTTCCCGCACCTGACGGTGCTAGAGAACTGTATCCTGGCGCCCATGCACGTCAAGCGCATGCCCCGCGAACAGGCCACCGAACTCGCCATGCAGTATCTGGAGCGGGTGCGCATTCCCGATCAGGCCGGGAAGTATCCCGGCCAGCTGTCGGGCGGGCAGCAACAGCGCGTGGCCATCGCCCGTTCGCTGTGCATGCAGCCCCGCATCATGCTGTTCGATGAACCCACGTCGGCGCTGGACCCGGAGATGGTCAAGGAAGTGCTCGACACCATGACTACGCTGGCCAAGGACGGCATGACCATGCTGTGCGTCACGCACGAAATGGGCTTCGCCCGCAACGTGGCCGACCGCGTGATCTTCATGGATGGCGGCCGCATCGTCGAATCCGCCGAGCCCGACACTTTTTTCGACCAGCCAAGGCACGAGCGCACCCGGGCTTTTCTGGATCGGATACTGCACTGACCGCGCGAGGGGTGCGGCCGGCCCTCTGGCGCTAACGTGCCAGTTTGTTGGCTGCATCTTGCAGGCCGTTGAGGATGCTGTCTCGTCGAGGACATGCTCCACCTGCCGATTATTGGGTAAGCCGACAGCACATCGTACAGCGGGGTGAGTTCGTTGAAAATCAAGAATAAAGTCCGTCGAACTCGGCGTTCGGAGGTGGGTTTTTAAAACGTGCTTCGAACTCTGTCGAACTATCCATTTCAGATGTGTTCCCGTTTTTGTTTTAAACAAAACTCTGTCGACGCATGATACGCATCGCCCGTTCCAGCTTCGTCCGAGAAAATCGACCTGAAATTTTGGCACTGCGCCCCAACCTAGTCCGGATGGGAGCGCGGCAACGCCACCCTGAGCGCTCGGACATGCTGTATGTATCATTGCGGCAGTGGCCACTGGCGACTCCATCATCATCGCCAGGTTCACCGAAAGGCCATGCTTAGGCTTGGCACCCCGCCTCCAACAAAGTCACCGGACCGCCGAGCTTGATACTTTTCAATCCAACGCCTCTGATGGCACCTGCCCGCTGATGAACGAGCATAGATCGACGGCGTCTGCGATTCCTCAACCTCAGCTGCACCACACGTACAAAGCGGCCGCGTCAAAGCGCTAATCGTCGCAGGTGAAGAGCGGGCTCCCTCACTGCCGGAAGCCCCCTCTGCAAATGAAGCCAATCTGCCAGATTTCAGTATGAATTCCTGGATCGCGCTCTTCGCGCCCAAGGGAGTTCCAGCGCAAGAGCTCGAGACGCTCGAACTCGCTTTGAAAAACTCACTTCAAGACAAAGAATTGCTGGCCAGGTACGACGCTGCTGGCGTGTTCATGCCCCGCGAATCCCAACGCGATGCCGCTTATCTCGCTGGCGAATTGCCCAAGGATATTGCGTACTACAAGAGTATGATCGAGAAAGCCGCCACGTCGACCAATTCGAATTAAGGCGCGCCTTTGAGCAAGCGAGGCGAGCTTCTACCGATTGGTGCAGTTAGTCAAAGAACGGGGAGGTGTGCAGTAAAGGAGATTTTCGACTACATGCAGCACCGGCGTTGGACGAAGTAGTGCAACGCGGGGATCTGTCCCAAAGGCACGCGCTTCTCTTCTTTGGAAAGCGCGGTCAAGCAGATAGCGTTCGAGGCTGTCTACGCCCAATGAGAGGTGGCTCGCACCACTAGCCAATAGTTGAAAGAACACCAGGCATGGGAGTCCCTTAGCCCCTCGGCCAGAATCGGCTGAGGGGTATTTTTTACGTGCAGCCGCGTTTTTTTCCCGGTCGCTCAGGGTAAGGTAAGGAAGCGTGAGTTCGTCCCAAAATGCCTGTGGTTTTGGAGCCATGCGACCGGGCCTCACCAGGGCTCATCCGGAAGGACATCTTCGTCGAATTGATAGGGCCTGTCACTCTTGAGCATGGCGCCTTCTTGGTCACTAATTAGTCGCGCCCGACGCCGTTCGTCAGGATAGTTTTCGGGAATCGTTAGCTGGAGAGTCGCTATACGTCCTTGGCAGATTTTAAAAAAGCCTCGATCTTGGAGTTGCCGAAACGAAACTTGGCATCACTATTGCCTAATCTATGTCTTCCAAGGAGGGCGGCCGACGGTCTGCGTGGTTCTACGCCGAGCTCACTCGCATGCACCACAAGAGCTGGACGCGTGAGGGAGCGGTCGAGAAATTCGGACTCCCGCTGGTTCCCCCGGACCAAGGATTCTTTTGCCTGCCCGGCCGTCGCTGGTCAATCTCGGAGCACCTCATCCCCGAGACGGAGAGAAAGCGGCAGAACCGCATCATCTGAAGGAATACCGGGAGAGAGGATGACCACCTCGCGAGAGAGAGATAGGCCGCTAGAGAGAGAAAGCCTACCGCGCCGTCTTCGCCTCCTGTAGGGCCTTGTCGAGATAAACGGCACACGCGTCGCTCATCCCCGTACCCAACGGGTGGTCGCACATCCTGACGTTAGTCGTTCACCGTCTCCAAAGAGATCCGTTCGTCGGCACCCGCAGATTCCATGAGGGCGACTAAAGCGACCATAGCAGCGGCGCAGTTCTTCAGTATCTTCCTCTCTACGAGCTAGGAGTTCTATTCCTTGGTTCCGCCACAGATGGGCCCTTCCTGGAACGCACGGTAAAGGGCTGTCAGGGCGATCTCTGAGTCGTCATAGCCCATTCTCTTGATCCGCTTCTCAAGGCAACCGGGCAATCGTGGCGCAGTCTGCACGTTCGGCACAGCCCAGGCAAGCCCCTCGACAGGTCGGGGGCACCGTCACGGGCACAATGGCAACCACTGCCTTGCAGTGCCTATGCTCTGATCTGCTTTCGCCCGCGCATCGGCCGACGGGCGGCGTCTCTTGCTTGCCCCTCAAGATCTAGCTCGGGATCTGCTAGATCAAATAGCTGCTCAGAAAAACCGTAGGCCACGAGAGCCTCAACCAGTACGCCGAGCGCGACCTTGGGAGAGCCCTGCTCAAGGCGACGCCAAGTATGGCGAGACACGCCCGTGCGCTGGCCAGCAAGTTCTTCTGATTCTCCTCGGCGCAGTCTCGCCGTGCGTATGTTTTGACCCAGCCGCTTCAGCGCTTGCTCACCAGGAAACGACGTTAAAGGCCCGTGCACGACAGGCCCCATTTTGTTCAATTTATACCCCATAAATAAACTTAACGTATCTTTTATTATACAGTTTCGGATGATCGGCAGAAGGCCTCAGGATCTGCAGATCTCCAGCCTCAAACTCCTCCCCCAGCCTCCGACTGGAACTCGGCGGGCACCGGGCTCTTCAAAATTAAGGTTGTAGGTTCGTTACGGACTCCGGCAGTTATTTACCGACAATAGGCGCAGTAACAATGCGCGACGGCAAAAAAGGACTTCAGAAGCGAAGCTGAAAGTGAGGAGGACAGCACAACAACCCATGCGACACCGCCCAACTCGGCCTCGGGCACGCGCACTAGCTGGAACCTCTTTCATCGGTTTTTAAAAAAGTGATGAAAACGATGAAGCCTCATTGATCCCAGTAGTAAAAGATCGCTCGTGTCCTGTGACCCTAACCCAGTTTTTAGTCCCGGTCTAAATTAGAGAAATCGGCGTGATTTCACGATATAAAAAGAGTCGTGCCATGAAGAGATCGAAGTACACGGAAGAACAAATCGCTTTCGGCCTGAAGCAGGCCAAACTGGGAACCGCGGTTCGCGAGGTTTGCAGGAAAATGCGCGTGAGCGAGGCGACGTTCTACAACTGGAAGAAAAATATGGCGGGTTGGTGCCCTTCTGAACTCAGGCAGCTGCGTCAGTTTAAAGAGGAATGCAACCGCCTCAAACGCTTGGTAGCGGTTCTGTCGCTGGACAACGCGATGTTGCAGGATGTCCACGCAAAAAACTCTGAAGCCTTCGCTGCGCCGTGAACTGGTTAGTGATTTGATGGGGCGTTACGGTGTGGGGGTGACCAAGGCCTGCGCGGTGGTCATGATTTCCCGGTCCCTGTACCGCTACCAATCCTGTCGGCGAGACAGTACGGGGTTGGTAATGTGCGTTCACGAGATTGCCCACACTCGTGTTCACTACGGCTATCGGCGCGTGCACGTAATGCTGCGTTGCCAAGGCTTCCGAGACAACCATAAGCGGGTCTACCGCTTGTATCGCGAGCAAGGCCTGTCCTTGCGGCATAAGCGTCCGAAGCGCAACAAATCGGCGCAGCGCCGCCAGCCCAAGACCGTAGCTCAGGCGATCAATGATATCTGGAGCATGGACTTCGTGATGGACCAACTGTTCGACAGACGCCGGTTGCGTGCGCTCACGCTGGTCGACAACTATTCGCGTGAATGCCTAGCGATCGATATCGGGCAGAGTTTGCGTGGCGATAACCCGACCAGAACGCCTTCATCGAGCGCTTCAATCGAACCTATCGGACCGAGGTGCTCGACGCCCATCTGTTCGCCACGTTGCAACAGGTTCAAGCCATTACCGACCGATGGCTGGTCGACTATAACGAATACCGTCCGCATGAAGCGCTGGGTGGCGTCCCGCCGGTGCAGTACATACCTCGGTTAATCCATGCTCCGAATGTCTATCGACAGTTGCTGTCTATAAGCTTTGACTTCTTCTGCCCAGGTCCCCCGTCAACTAGCGCGCAGTGAGTTCTGCTCGTTCGAGCAATTTGCCTTGGTTGGGCCGCGAGAGGAGTTGGGCGGCGGCAGTTGACCTGCGCCGTTGTCCCATTGGGGGTGAGTGAGTAATCGCGATCCAGACGATGAGTCCGCGCAGCGCCTACAGGAGGCAGTGCGCGCTACCGGCATCCAGGAAGAGCTGGCGGCTGCGAACTTGAAGTGCGAGCTCATGCCGCGCTGGACCGACGAGACCGAAACGTCCATCAACTTCTGGGTCGACCCACGCGACCATCGGAAATATTCCTATGGCTGGCATAAGTTGGAAGATATCCGTGCCTGGATTCGGGGCGAGGGGCCGATCGTCAAGCAAGCATAGACCCAGATTCAGCAGTCCCCATCGCAGGAACTGGTTTCCTTTGGCGTTGATGTGTCGTGGGGCGTGACGGACGCCTCAGAACTGACTCCTGGGGATGGAATAAGTCTGCATGTTTCCGTTGCGCACCTTGTATAGGGTCATCCTTACTGTGCTGTACTCGATTCCTTCGTATGTCCGGCGCTCGGTCAGCAGTATTGGCTCAGACTTGGTTGTGGCACCAGTCCGGAGATCCATATATCGAAGCTCGTATTTCCCGGGTGTAAAGCTATCGAGCGTGTATTTGCCGTGCGGCGTGATGTAAAACTGCCGCACAACCTCGGGCACGGCCTTGTTAAGCGAATATATCTTGCCGTGGATCGGCGAATCATTGCGGCTGTTGTCGATGGTGAGCGTCGAGTATCCCTTGGTGTCAAGGATCTTGTAGCCTTCGAGGTAGCCGCTTTCAGCGGGCCAGCTCAATCCATTGGGAGCCAGAAGCGGTGGGATGAAGGGTTCCTCCTTGGATTGAGACGCGGAGGGCCGATTGCTTGCTGAGTATTGGGGTGGCTGGTAGGTGGGGTAAGCGCTCTTGCCGGCATATGTCGCCCCAGAAGAGCTGGAGGGGGCGGAGACATATGGGCGATAGGCCGAGCGCTGTGACGAGCGCTTCATCTCGCTGCCGATCCAAGCGCTTAGCGAACCCACCACGATTATCATGATCAGCAGCTGCTGGTAGAACGAGCTGCCAAAGCGCGCCCAGACGTCACTCAGCTCTTTCCTAGGGGCTCCCTTGGTATGCAAGCGGTCAAGCAGCTCATTCAGATCGGCTCGAATCTCTTGCCCTTCGTCCTTAACCTCATAGCCCATCTTGCGCCGATCCCGCGCAGCCGAGGGATCAACCTTGAGCTTGCTTGCAAGCTTCATGGCATCAAGCGCAACAGCGCGCGCCAGTTCCCGCTGCCCCAAGCTGGCAAAAGTCCAGGCCTGCTGAGCCGCCAGTCGAGCATTCAAGGCTAAAGGGCGCTCGCCGCCGAACATATTTTTGAAGAGCGCGTGCAGAGAATATATTGGGCCCCAAGGCACCCCCCACCAGCCGAGCAGCCAGGTCACCGCGGTGGCGCGAAGTGACTTCTTCTCGGCGCAGGTGCTACAGAAAATGCCTGTAATGGGCGTGCGCCGCGTGAAGACGACGAAGCTCTTCACTTCGTAGAAAACGACGTACCTGGGCTGCGCAGTGACCTTCTGGCAGCAGGAGCAGACAATTGGACTCGGCTGTGGCGGTGGAGGAGGCGACTGTTTGGACTGAGTCTGCTGAGTATGCTCTTTCTGACGCCCAGGCTCCTGAGTGTCATACTGCCGCCGCTTCTCATCATCGCTAAGCGTCTGGTAAGCCTGAATTAGGTGCTGGAACTGCCTGGTGGCTTCCGGGCCTGGATTGCGATCCGGGTGCAATTCCATGGCGCGTCGCCGATACGCCTTTTTGATCGTGGAGGCGTCGGCATCAGGCGATATGCCTAGAATGGCGTAATAACCCAGGGGGTCTCTGTTGCTCATGGGGGGTGTTCTTCTGGGCTCAGGTCATCAAGTCGCGTCAGCATCCAGTTTAGCGAGTCGACACACTTTTTATCATCGAGTTTCACCCTGTTCAAGCGTTGGCACGGGCCCGGCGCGGCCGACAGACGTAAACATGCCAGGCGCGCTCGAGTCCCCCTCGGAGGGAACAGCTGGTATGCCTTTCAGCGTTACCCATGGCAGCTCCGCGCAGCCGAAATCCTGTCTTTCCCTGCACCAGGCAATTCAGGCCGTGCGGCAAGGTTACAAGCGCCCCCGCAACGCCGGATAACGCAACCTCAATTTCTGGCCTGACCCCATAGGGTGGTCCGGTTTCAATCTTAGTTCATGATCGGCCTTGGGGCTATTGCCTGGGCAGATGACGGTGCTGCTCCGCTTGCTGGCGCAGGCCAGATGATGGCCTCGGGT